>Ga0209166_10004155_pt1 | contig 10216 bp, 5 predicted proteins | sample Coa_R1_3_FD_187151 | JGI IMG/M metagenome (GOLD analysis project Ga0209166, IMG submission 187151) | Surface soil microbial communities from Centralia Pennsylvania, which are recovering from an underground coalmine fire - Coalmine... | ecosystem: Environmental > Terrestrial > Soil > Unclassified... | reverse complement strand
ACGACCTCGGCGGCGGCACCTTCGACATCTCGATCCTGGAGATCGGCGACGGCGTCTTCGAAGTGAAGGCCACCAACGGCGACACCTTTCTGGGTGGCGAAGACTTCGACATGCGGCTGGTCGAGTACCTGGCCGACGAGTTCCGCAAGGAGCAGGGCGTCGACTTGCGCAAGGACAAGCTGGCCCTGCAGCGCCTGAAGGAAGAGGCGGAAAAGGCCAAGAAGGAGCTTTCCTTCACGGCGCAATATGAGGTGAACCTGCCGTTCATCTCGATGAACGCCTCGGGCCCGCTGCACCTCAACATCAAGATCTCACGCGCCAAGCTCGAGGCCCTGGTGGAGGACCTGGTGACCAAGACCATCGGTCCCTGCGAGCAGGCGCTGAAGGACGCCGGCCTCAAGAAATCCGAGATCGACGAGGTGATCCTGGTCGGCGGGATGACCCGGATGCCCAAGGTCGTGGAGACCGTGAAGGACTTTTTCGGCCGCGAACCCCACACGGGCGTCAATCCGGACGAGGTCGTGGCCCTGGGCGCGGCCATCCAGGCCGGCGTTCTGCAGGGCGACGTCAAGGACGTGCTGCTGCTCGACGTGACGCCTCTGACCCTCGGCATCGAGACGCTCGGCGGGGTGTTCACGCCGCTGATCGAGCGCAACACCACCATCCCCACCAAGAAGAGCCAGGTCTTCTCGACCGCCGACGACAACCAGAGCGCGGTGACGATCCGCGTCTTCCAGGGCGAACGGCCCATGGCCGCTCACAACAAGCTCCTCGGCCAGTTCGACCTGGTGGGCATCCCGCCGGCACCGCGGGGCGTGCCGCAGGTCGAGGTCACCTTCGACATCGACGCCAACGGCATCGTCAACGTTTCGGCCCGCGACAAGGCGACCGCCAAGGAACAGTCGATCCGCATCCAGGCCAACGGCGGACTCTCCGAGTCCGACATCGAGGCGATGGTGCGTGAGGCTGAAGCCAACGCCGCCGAGGACCAGAAGCGCAAGGAGTTGATCGAGGCCAAGAACCACGCCGACGCCCTGATCCACACCACCAGCAAGGCGCTCGACGAACACGGCGACAAGGTGGGGGCGACGGAGAAGTCGGCCATCGAAGCCGCCATCGCCGACCTCAAGTCGGAGCTGGAAGGCGAGAACGCCGAGGCCATCGCCGCCAAGACCCAAACCCTGATGCAGGCGTCCATGAAGCTGGGCGAGGCCATGTACCAGGCCCAGCAAGGGGCGCCGGAAGCCGAGGCCGGAGCAGCCGCTGACGATGGAGTTGTCGACGCCGAGTTCGAGGATGTGTCAAACGACAAGAAATAGGCGTCACTGTTTGAATCGCCGAGGGGTCTGACGTTTCGATGCGTGACTACTACGAAGTACTCGGGGTCCACAGGACCTGCGATGATGGCGAACTGAAGAGCGCCTTCCGCAAGCTGGCGATGGAACACCATCCCGACCGTAACGGAGGCGCAGCCGAGTCCACGGCCAAGTTCAAGGAAATCAACGAGGCCTATGGCATTCTCTCCGACCCGCAAAAGCGGGCGGCCTACGACCGCTTCGGCCACGCCGGCCTCAACGGCGCGGGCGCCGGCGGGGCGGGCTTCGGGGACGTGCACGACATCTTCAACGACGTGTTCGGCGATGTGTTCGGCGACATGTTCGGCCGCGGCCAACGCTCCAGCGGTCCCGCCCGCGGTCAGGACCTGCGCTATGACCTGGAGATCACGCTCGAGCAGGCCTATGCGGGCGCCGAGGTCGAGATCAAGATTCCGGCCGCCATGGTCTGCGAGACGTGCGACGGCAGCGGGGCCAAGCCCGGCACCAATCCCACCACCTGCGTAGCCTGTGGCGGCGCCGGCCGCGTGCGCCGCAACCAGGGCTTCTTCCAGGTCGAGACCACCTGCCCGCGCTGCGGCGGGACCGGCCGGGTGGTGCTCGAGCCTTGCCGGAGCTGCGGCGGCCAGGGCCAGGTTCGCCGCGAGCGCGTGCTGCAGGTCCGCGTTCCCTCCGGCGTCGACGACGGCTCGCGGATCCGACTTTCCGGCGAGGGCGACGCCGGGGCGCGGGGCGGCCCGCGCGGCGACCTCTATATCTTCCTGTCCGTGAAGCCGCATGAGCTCTTCGAGCGCGACGGGCTGGACCTGTTGTGCTCGGTGCCGGTCGCCATGACCACGGCGGCTCTGGGCGGCGAGATCGAGGCGCCCTGCCTGCTCGGCGGCGAGAACTGCGACGGCCAGTGCAGGATCCGGGTGAAGGTCCCCGAAGGCGCCCAATTCGGCCAGACCGTGCGGCTGCGCGGACGCGGCATGCCCTCCCTGCGCACCCGGGCGCGCGGCGATCTCGTGGTCCAGCTCGAGGTGGAAACCCCGACGCGACTGACCGCCAAGCAGAAGGCCCTCATGCGCGAGTTCGGCGAACTGTGCAGCGAACAGCAAAATCCCCGCTCGGCGACGTTCTTCCGCAAGGCCAAGCGGTTCTGGAACGACGTGACCGGCGCCGAGGGCCGGATCTAAGCCCTAGAAAGAACCGCCGCAGGGACGCCTACCCCATGCGGGTGAGCGTATCGATGTCGGTCCAGTGGTAGGCGGTCTCGCGAAAGCCGCCGCCCCAGCCGCGGACCGCCCGTTCCGCCACCGCCACGCCGCCCAGGTGCTCGTAGAACCCCCGCGCCGGCGCATTGCCGTTGAGCACCCACAGGCTCAGCGAGCCGGCGCCCCGCGCCTGCAGGACCCGCGCCGAGGCGGCAAGCAGCCGCCGGCCAAGGCCGAGCTTCTGGGCGGTCCGGAGCACGTAGAGGGTCGACACCTCGGCGGCCGCCTCGTCTCCGCGCGTCTGCCCGGCGCAATAGCCCACCAAGCCATGCCGGCCCTCGGCGGCCAGCACGATCTCGGGCGGGCGGGCGGCCATCAGCTGACGGCGCCAGCGCCGGGCGTAGAGGCCGATGTTCATCTGGGCCAGATAGGCGGCCGGCAGCAGGCCGCGATAGGTCTCGCGCCAGGCCGTGACATGGACCTCGGCCAGGGCCGCGGCGTCGCCGGGGCCGGCGGCGACGATGACCATGTCGTCCAGGCGTTCCATGGAGCCAGCTTGGCGCCCCCAGCCCCGACGTCAAGGGCTGACGCCGCGGCCCGGGTTCTGTAGCGTCGCCGGCATGAACGCACCGCTGGTGATTCCGGGCGAGCCACCCTCGGCGGCGGGGGCCACGCCGGTCATGGCCCAATATTTCGAGGCCAAGTCGCGCCAGCCCGACGCCCTGATCTTCTTTCGCATGGGCGATTTCTACGAACTGTTCTTCGAGGACGCCGTCAAGGCCGCCGCGGCCATCGGCATCGCCCAGACCTATCGGGGAACCCACGCCGGCCAGCCCATCCCCATGGCCGGAGTCCCCGTCCACGCCTCCGAGGCCTATCTCGCCAAGCTCATCCGCGCCGGCTTCAAGGTCGCTGTCTGCGAGCAGATGGAAGATCCCGCCGAGGCCCGCAAGCGAGGCGCCAAGTCGGTGGTGCGCCGCGACCTCGTTCGCGTGGTTACGCCCGGCACCCTCACCGAAGACGGCCTCCTCGAGGCCCGCGGGGCGAACCGGCTGGCGGCGGTGGCGCTGCGCGGCGGCCAGGCGGCCCTGGCCAGCGTCGAGCTCTCCACCGGTGAGGTGGACTGCCTGACCCTGGCGCCCGAGGGGCTCTCCTCGGCGCTGGCGGCGCTGCGGCCGTCGGAGATCCTCGCCCCCGACCGCCTGTTCGCCGACCCGGTGGTCGGCGCCGCCCTGCGCGCCGCCGAAGGCCTCGTCCAGCCCATGGCCAGCGCCCTGGCCGAGCCCGCAGCGTCCGAGGCGCGGCTGAAGCGCCTCTACGGGGTCCAGACCCTCGATGGTTTCGGCGCCCTTTCGGGAGCGGAGATCGCCGCGCTGGGGCTGATCGCCGCCCACCTGGACACCACCCAGGCCGGCCGAATGCCGGCGCTGCGGCCGCCGCGGCGGGCCAGCGAGAGCGACGTCATGGCCATCGATCCGGCCACCCGCGCCAGCCTGGAAATCGAGCGGGCCCTGAGCGGCGGGCGCGAGGGCTCGCTGCTGGCGGCCATCGACCGCACCGTCTCCGCGCCGGGGGCGCGGCTGCTCGCCGCCCGTCTCTCGCGGCCTCTCCTCGATCCGGCGGCGATCGGCGAGCGGCTCGACGCCGTCGGCTGGTTCCACGAGCGTCGCGACGTCCGCGAGGCGCTGCGCGCCGAACTGGGCCGCGCGCCCGACATGGCTCGCGCCCTCTCGCGCCTGGCGCTCGGCCGGGGCGGTCCGCGCGACCTCAGCTGCCTGCGCGACGGCCTGGCGGTGGCCGTGGCCGTGTGCGCGCGGCTGGCCCCGGAAGCGGAGGGCCTCGGCCAGCCGCCGGCCGAAATCGCCGACGCCGCCCGGGCGCTCGACATCGCCGCTCGGCCGGGCCTCGCCAGCCTGCTGCGGACCCTGACCGCCGGACTGGCGGAAGGTCCGCCGGCCCAGGCGCGCGACGGCGGCTTCGTGGCCCCGGGCGTCTCCGGCGATCTCGACGCCGCCCGCGCCCTGCGGGACGACAGCCGCCGGGTGGTGGCCGCCTTGGAGGCGCGCCTGGCGGGCGAGAGCGGCGTCGCCGTGAAGATCCGCCACAACGCCGTCCTCGGCTATTTCGTCGAGACCACCGCCCGGCAGGCCGAACCCCTCTTCCAGGCGCCGCTGTCGTCCCTGTTCATCCACCGCCAGACCCTGGCCAACCAGGTGCGTTTCACCACGGTCGAACTGGCCGACCTCGACGCCCGCATCGCCCGGGCGGCCGACCAGGCCCTGGCCCTGGAGGTGGCGATGTTCGAGCGCTGGCGCGCGGCGGCGTGCGAGGTGGCTCCCGACATCCTGGCGGCCGCCGAAGGACTGGCGCGCCTGGACGTGGCCGCCGCCCTAGCCGAGTGGGCGGCCGACGTGGCCGCGTCACGGCCCGTGGTCGACCGGTCCCTCGCCTTGGAGGCGCGCGGCGCCCGCCACCCGGTGGTGGAGGCGGCGGTGCGGCGCGCCGGTGGGGCGTTCACGCCCAACGACTGCACTCTGGACGGGGCCGGCGGCGGCCAGCCGCGGCTTTCCATCGTCACCGGCCCGAACATGGCCGGCAAGTCGACGTTCCTGCGCCAGAACGCCCTGCTGGCCATCCTCGCCCAGGCGGGGTGCTACGTGCCCGCCGTATCGCTGCGCCTTGGGGTGGTGGATCGCCTGTTCAGCCGCGTGGGCGCGGGCGACGACCTGGCGCGCGGGCGCTCGACCTTCATGGCCGAGATGGTCGAGACCGCCGCCATCCTCACCCAGGCCACCGCCCGGTCGTTCGTGATCCTCGACGAGATCGGCCGGGGCACCGCGACCTATGATGGCCTCGCCATCGCCTGGGCCTGCGCCGAGGCCTTGCACGACGCCAACCAGTGCCGCGCCCTGTTCGCCACCCACTACCACGAGCTGGCCGCCCTCGAAGAGCGCCTCGCCCATGTCTCCAACCTCTCCCTGAAGGCCAAGGAGTGGAACGGCGAACTGGTCTTCCTCCACGAGGCGGGACCCGGCTGCGCCGACCGCTCCTACGGCGTGCAGGTGGCGCGGCTGGCCGGCGTGCCCCCCGCCGTGGTGGCCCGGGCGCGGGAGGTGCTGGCGCGGCTGGAGAGCGAAGCGGTCTCTCACGCCGGCCTCCAGGAGCTCCCGCTCTTCGCCGCCCTCGCGCCGCGGCCGGAGAGACCGGTCGACTCCTCGCCCGTGGAAGCGGCCCTCAAGGCGCTGGACATCGACGGCATGAGCCCCCGCGAAGCGATGGACGCGCTCTACCGGCTGAAGGCGATGATGTGATCGGCGACGGACATTGCCCCGCCGCCCCTCTATATGAGGCCAATGCCCCCGCGCCTTCGCCCCACCCGGATTGAGCTCGTCGTCGACGGCCTGCGCCTGCGCTCGCAGCTGTCGGCGGCGGCGCTGGATGCGGCGGGCTCTCCGCCGGAGCAGCGGCGGCGGGCCATCGAGATCCTCAAGGCCGCCCTCTTCCGTGGCCGGATGATCGCCAAGGAGCGCCTGGAGAACGGGGCCGGCGGCGTCGAGACCGCGCGCCTGATCAGCGGCGTCACCGACGAGGTGATCACCGCCCTGTGGGACTTCACCACGGTCCACGTCTTCCGCGCCCGCAACCCCACCGAGGGCGAGCGCCTGGCGGTGATGGCGGTGGGCGGCTACGGGCGCGGGGCCCTCGCCCCCTTCTCCGACATCGACCTGCTGTTCGTCCGCCCCTACAAGGAGACCGCCCATACCGAGAGCGTGATCGAGTTCATGCTCTACGCCCTGTGGGACCTCGGCTTCAAAGTCGGCCACGCCTCGCGCACCGTCGATGAGTGCATGAAGCTCTCCCGCGCCGACATGACCATCCGCACCTCGATCCTGGAGGCGCGGCGCCTGGCCGGCGATCCCGACCTCGCCCGCGCGCTGCTGAAGCGGTTTCGCGCCGAGGTGGTCAAGGGGAGCGGCGCCGAGTTCGTGGCGGCCAAGCTGAAGGAGCGGGACGAGCGGCACGCCCGCGCCGGGGCCAGCCGCTTCATGGTCGAGCCCAACGTCAAGGAGGGCAAGGGCGGTCTTCGCGACCTGCACACCCTGTTCTGGATCGCCCAGTACCTGCACCCGGCCGAAGACCGCGACGCGGTGCTGCGGATGGACATGTTCCTGGGCCGAGAGGTGCGCGCTTTCATTCGCGCCTTCGACTTCCTGGAGTCGGTTCGCGCCCATCTGCATTTCGTCGCCGGCCGCCCTGAGGAGCGGCTGACCTTCGATCTGCAGCCGGAGATCGCCCGCCGCATGGGCTACCACGACCGCCCCCGGCGCGACGGGGACAACACCCCGGCCGTCGAGCGCTTCATGCGGCGCTACTTCCTGATCGCCAAGGATGTGGGCGTCCTCACCCGGGCCTTCTCGGCCAAGCTCGAAGCCGAGCACATGAAGTCGAGCCCGCGGGGCCTGCTGCGCATGCTCCCCGGCCGGCCCGCCGGCCCGATCGCACTGGAAGGCGGCTTCATCCTGGACGGCGGCCGCATCTCCGTCGCCGGACCAGAGGTCTTCGAACGCGATCCTGTCAACCTGCTGCGGCTTTTCCAGCTGTCGGACGCCCGCGACCTCGACCTGCATCCCGACGCCGTTACTGAGGTCACCCGGCGCCTGGGCCTGATCACCTCGCGCGTGCGCCGGAATCCCGCGGCGGCGCGGGTGTTCCTCGACATCCTGGCGCGGTCGCGAAAGCCGCGGCGCATGCTCGAGCTGATGAACGAGGCGGGGCTGCTCGGCCGCTTCCTGCCCGAGTTCGGGCACATCGTCGCGAAGATGCAGTTCAACATGTACCACTCCTACACGGTGGACGAGCACACCCTGCGGGCCGTGGGCCTGATCAACGACATCGCCGAGGGCCGCCTGGCCGACGACCACCCGCTGTCGACCCAGATCATGCCGCTGATCGAGGATCGCGAGGTGCTGTTCCTGGCCATGCTGTTGCACGACACGGGCAAGGGCGGGGTCGGCGGGCAGGAGAAGGCCGGCGCCCGGGCGGCGCGGTCGGCCTGCGAGCGGCTCGGCCTCGATCGTCATCGCATCGACCTGGTGGCGTGGCTGGTGGAGCATCACCTGGTGATGAGCGACTACGCCCAGAAGCGCGACGTGGCCGATCCGGCCACGGTGGCCGCCTTCGCCGGGATCGTCCAGACGCCCGAGCGTCTGCGGATGCTGGAGGTGCTCACCGTGGCGGACATCCGCGCGGTGGGTCCGGGCGTGTGGAACGGCTGGAAGGGCCAGCTGATCCGCGAGCTCTACGGCGCGACCGAGACGATCTACCGGGGCGGCCGCACGTCCGACGCCGCCGGCGTGGCCCGTCGGCGCCAGGAGGCCATCGCCTACGACGCGCGCACCGCCCTGGTGGCCAGCGAACCCGACGCCCGCCCCTGGGCCACGGCCATGGAGGACGCCTACTTCGTGGCCTTCTCCCGGGCCGAGCAGGTCGAGCACCTGAAGCTGTCGCGGCGCGCGGCCGCGAACGCGGGCGCCGCGGCCGAGGCGACGATCCGCGCCGAGCGCAACGCCGCCGAGATCGTGGTGACCGCCTGGGACCGGCGCGGCCTGTTCGCCGACCTCGCCCTCACCATCGCCCGCCTGGGCGGCAACGTCGTGGGCGCCCGCATCTTCACCTCCACGACCGGCGCGGCGCTGGACGTCTTCTATGTACAGGACCATGCCGGCCAGCCGCTGGGCGAGGGCAATCCCAGGCACCTGCGCCGGCTTGTCGACGCCCTGGAGCGCGCCGCCTGCGGCGAGGTCCCGCCCACCGAGGCGCGCCGCCAGGGCGACCACGGCCGGGCTTCGGCGTTCGCCATCGCCTCCAGCGTGACCATCGACAACGAAGCCTCGCAGCACGCCACGGTGGTGGAAGCCTCGGGCCGCGACCGCCCCGGCCTCGTCGAAGCGCTCGCCCGCGCCATGGCCGATTCCGGACTGTCGATCCAGTCGGCCCACGTGCACAGCCACGGCGAGCGGGCCGTCGACGCCTTCTATGTGGTGACCGAGGGGGGCGGAAAGCTGTGGGACCCGGACCGCCTGGCCGCCGTCCGCGCCCGCCTCGTCGAGGTTCTCGATGACGCCGACGGCGCGGGCTCGCAGACCGGGCGGCTGGCCCGCGCCCGGGCCAGTTCGGCGCGATGACGGCGCGCACCGCCTTGCCCACTCCCCCATGTGCCGGTACAGAGCCCGCCATGATCTTCGAGGGAACCCTGTCTGGTCGATGGCGCGGCTGAGAACGGCCCGTCCATGCCCCGTCGCGCGCCATCGCGCGACGTCCATCCCATTCTTGAAGACGAAAACCTGACCTCATGACCGAAGCCCCGCCCCCGGCCGGCCCCCCGGCCGCGTTGACGCCGCCGCGCGTCCTCTCCGGCGTCCAGCCGTCCGGCGCCCTGCACCTGGGCAACTACCTGGGCGCCCTGGTGAAGTTCGTCGCCTTGCAGGAGACCATGCAGTGCCTCTACTGCGTGGTCGACCTGCACGCGATCACCGCCTGGCAGGACCCGGCCGCCCTGGCCGCCCAGACCCGCGAGATCGCCGCCGCCTATATCGCCGCCGGCGTCGACCCCGCCAAGGCGATCATCTTCCCGCAGTCGGCCGTGCACGAGCACGCCGAGCTGGCGTGGATCTTCAACTGCGTGGCGCGCCTCGGCTGGCTCGACCGCATGACCCAGTTCAAGGAGAAGTCCGGCAAGCACAAGGAGCGGGCCAGCGTCGGCCTCTACACCTATCCGGTGCTGCAGGCCGCCGACATCCTGCTCTACAAGGCGACCCACGTTCCGGTCGGCGAGGATCAGAAGCAGCACCTGGAGCTGACGCGGGACATCGCCGCCAAGTTCAACCACGACTTCGACGCCCCCGGCTTCTTCCCCCTGACCGAGGCCCTCATCGAGGGACCCGGGGCACGGGTGATGTCCCTGCGCGACGGCACGGCCAAGATGTCGAAGTCCGATCCCTCCGACCAGTCGCGGATCAACCTGACGGACTCAGTCGATGAGATCGCCAACAAGATCCGCCGCGCCAAGACCGACCCGCTGCCCCTGCCGGAGACGGTCGGGGAACTGAAGGACCGGCCGGAAGCGGACAACCTGGTGGGGATCTACGCCGCGCTCTCCGACCAGACCAACGCTCAGGTGCTGGCGACCTTCGGCGGCCGCGGGTTCGGCGACTTCAAGCCCGCGCTCGCCGAGCTGCTGGTGGAGAAGCTGTCGCCGGTGTCGGAGCGAATGCGGCGCCTGATGGCCGATCCGGCCGAGATCGACCGGGTTCTGGCCGCCGGCGCCGAGGCGGCGCGCGCCATCGCCGCGCCCGTTCTCGCGGAGACCAAACGGCTGGTGGGGTTCTGGCCCGGGAGGTGACCTCGGAGGCGCCTGACGGTCCGCTGGGCCGAGAAGAGACCCGCCGCCGCGGGGAAGCGATCGCGCGGGTAGCGGACGCGCGCCCGCTCCCCTAACCTGCCCCCATGAGCCACGACATCGTCTTTCGCAACGCGACCATCTACGACGGCACGGGAGCGCCCGGCGTGGTCGGGGACCTGGCGGTTTCCGGCGGGCGCATCGCCGAGGTCGGCGCGGTGTCCGGCGGTGGGGCCGAGGTCGTCGACGCCGCGGGCCTGGCGCTGGCACCGGGGTTCATCGACGTG
>Ga0209166_10004153_pt1 | contig 10217 bp, 10 predicted proteins | sample Coa_R1_3_FD_187151 | JGI IMG/M metagenome (GOLD analysis project Ga0209166, IMG submission 187151) | Surface soil microbial communities from Centralia Pennsylvania, which are recovering from an underground coalmine fire - Coalmine... | ecosystem: Environmental > Terrestrial > Soil >... | reverse complement strand
CGCCGACATTGGTCTTCGACGGTTCCCAGACCGCCGCACAAAATGTGCCGACGGCCACCAAGGCGCCGGAAAAGCCCGCCGGCTCGCCCGAGGTGATCGGCGGAGGCGACAATGATCCCTTCGCTCTGCATGTCGGCGGGACATCCGACGTCGTTCGCGCGCAGCCAATGGCCGATCCTGGGCACACGGTCTCCCAAGGCACGCTGATCCCGGCAGTGCTGGAAACGGCGATCGATACCGACGTTCCCGGCTATGCGCGTGCGGTCGTCAGTCGCGATGTGCGGTCCTTCGACGGTACACGAGTTCTCATCCCGCGCTCCTCGCGGCTGATCGGGCAGTACAAGTCCGGCCTCCAGGCGGGGCAGACCCGCGCCTATGTCATCTGGTCGCGACTGATCCGACCGGATGGCGTGTCGGTCGCGCTGGGTTCGCCCGCAGTGGATGCCGCGGGCAGTTCCGGATTGCCGGGCGACGTCAACAGCCATTTCATGAAGCGCTTCGGTTCGGCCGTGCTACTGTCGGTCGTCGGCGGCCTCACCGCCCTTGGTGGCAATGCTTCGGTGGTTCTGTCGGGTGGGCAGAGCGCCGCGAGCGTTGCCGCCCAGCGTGACACCCAGATCCCGCCGACGATCCGGGTCCCGCAGGGGCAGCCGATCCGCGTCTTCACCGCGCGCGATCTCGACTTTTCAGCGACGGCAGACGCCGGATGAGTGGGTCCGTGACCAGCCTCGGCGGCGTTTATCTGGACGCCTACCTCGCGCCCCTGCGGCCCTGGCTCGCGCGGGAAGATGTCACCGAGATCCTCGTCAACCGCCCCGGAGAGATTTGGGTGGAGGCGATTGGCATGCCGATGCAGCGCTTCGCCCTGCCCGAGATCGACGATCGCCTCCTCCAGCGCCTCGCCGAACAGGTCGCGCGGATCAGCCACCAGGGCGTCAATCGCGAGCGGCCATTGCTCGGTGCAATGCTGCCTGATGGCTCGCGCGTGCAGTTCGTTGCGCCATCAGCCACACGGGCTCATTGGGCGCTGGCCATCCGCCGCCACCGCCTGGTCGACCTGCCGCTCTCGGCCTATGACGACGGGCCGCTCGTCGGCCTCGCGGACAAGACCACACCCATTGATCCGGTTGCCGATCCGATCGGCTTTCTCGCCGATGCGGTGCGCAGGCGACGGACCATTTTGGTGTCGGGCGGCACATCGACCGGCAAGACCACCTTTCTCAATGCCCTTCTCCGCGAAGTCCCGCAGGCAGAGCGCATCGTGCTGGTTGAAGACACCCCGGAGATCCGACTCCATCACGACAACAGCCTCGGCCTGGTCGCGGTGAAGGGTGAGCTTGGCGAAGCGCGGATCGACACCGACGACCTGCTGCAGGCGGCGCTTCGCCTCCGTCCCGACCGTATCGTGCTGGGCGAGTTGCGTGGACGAGAGACGGTGAGCTTTTTACGTGCCATCAACACCGGCCATCCCGGCTCCTTCACGACCATTCACGCCAATTCGCCGGCAGGCGCTTTGGAACAATTGGCACTGATGGTTATGCAGAGCGGGCTCGGCCTTGGGCGCAACGACACCATTGCCTATGCCCGATCGATGATCGACGTCATCGTCCAGCTTGGCCGTGTCGAAGGCCGCAGGAGAATTGTAGCCATTGAGACGACTGCGTCGGCCAGTCTTTCCTATACCGAATAACGGGTCGGTATCATCGGTCGGATGAGTTTGGGCGATACCAACCACCCTTTCTAGCTCCAATGTATAGTGTCCGTAAGGCAACGAGACTTGTTTTCGAAAATCATGCTGTCCTAGGCCGGAAAGCATACGACGTGACGGATTGGACGCTGACCTGCGGGGGGCAGCCATGAAGTTTCTGATTACGGGAAACATGGGCTATGTCGGCCCGGAATTGGTCAAATACCTACGCATGCGCTATCCGACGGCCACGATCGATGGCGTCGATACCGGCTTCTTCGCCCATTGTCTGACGGGATCGGGGCTGCCCGAACGTTATCTCAATCGCCAGATCTTCGCGGACGTTCGCGATCTGACGCCGGATATGCTTGCGGGATATGATGCCGTCATCCTGCTTGCGGCGATATCGAATGATCCGATGGGCGAACGCTTCAAGGAGGCGACGTTCGCGATCAATCAGAAGGCGGCCGTGCACACCGCCCAGGCGGCAAGTGCAGCCGGCGTGCGCAATATCGTGTTCGCATCGAGCTGTAGCGTCTACGGCATCGCCGATGGCGGCCCGCGCCGGGAACATGATGCGCTCAACCCGATGACCGCCTATGCGGCCTCGAAGGTCGGCACCGAGCAAGAGCTGGAGGAAATGGGCGGCAACTCGACCATCACCTGCCTGCGCTTTGCCACCGCATGCGGAATATCCGACCGCCTCCGCCTCGACCTGGTGCTCAATGATTTCGTCGCCTGCGCGCTGACCGCAGGCAAAATCAAGGTCCTGTCGGATGGCACGCCCTGGCGGCCACTGATCGACGTCGCCGACATGGCGCGCGCCATCGAATGGGCGGCAACCCGGCCAGCCGAGGCCGGCGGCCAGTATCTGGTCGTCAATGCCGGTACCAATAGGGCCAATTATCAGGTGCGCGATCTGGCCGAGACGGTTGCCGCCGCCGTTCCGGACTGCACGGTTTCGATCAACGACAAGGCGCCGGTCGACTCGCGGTCCTACCGGGTCGATTTCAGCCTCTTCACCGAGCTGGCACCCGCGCATCGGCCGCTTATGCAGCTCAGCGACTCGATCGAGCAGCTGGTGAGGGGCCTCACGAAATACGGGCAGATAGTCCCCGATTTCCACACGTCCTCGCTGATCAGACTTCAGGTGCTGAAATCGCTGATCGCCGACGGGATGATCGATGATGATATGCGTTGGCTTCACAGACCGCACGCGGAACCAACGCGCATTCTTGAAGGAGTCGGGCGGTGAAGGCGGTTTTTCTTGCCGGCGGCTTTTGGCAGAGCATGGACACGTCGCGCGACAAGCATGTGCTCGAGGCCCACTGGGCAAGCGAGCAGGCCCCCTGGAAAATCTGGTCCGACGATCCAGATCCGAACGTCGCGGTCTGGAGACGAACCGCGTGACGGTGCGCGTCCATGATATTTGAGCCGGTGACGCTGGCAGGCGCCTATCTCATCAAGCTCGAACCCCATGGCGACGAGCGGGGCAGCTTCGCGCGCACGATGTGCAGCAAGGAGTTCGCCGAGCATGGCATGGACTCCAGCTTCGTGCAGCAGAACATGTCGGTGACGCAGTTCGCCGGCACGATCCGGGGCATGCACTACCAAAAGCCGCCGCATTCCGAGGCGAAGCTGATCCGCTGTGTGCGCGGCGCGGTGCTGGATGTCATCGTCGATCTTCGCGCCGGCTCGCCCACCTACATGGAGCACGCCAGCTTCCATCTCGACGACAAAAATCGGCACCAGCTCTATATACCGACGGGCTTCGCGCACGGCTTCCAGACGCTGGCCGACGATGTCGAGATGACCTACCTCATGTCGAAAGCCCATGCTCCCGGCACGGAGGCAGGGTTGCGCTATGACGATCCTGTGCTGGGTATCGATTGGCCTCTGCCGGTGGCGGTCATCGCCGACAAGGACCTGCGCTGGCCGCTTTTGCGGCGCAATGGCGCTGCGATAGATATCAACCAAGCTACCGTCGCGTTCGAGCCGAGCTTGGGGGGCACAATCAATGGCTGACGTCGACGCCGTTGTGGTCGGAGCGGGTGTCATCGGCCTGGCGGTCGCCCGGCGGCTAGCGCAGTCCGGCCTCAGCACGTTGATCGTCGAGGCAGATTCCAGCTTCGGCAACGGCACGAGTTCCCGCAACAGCGAAGTCATTCACGCGGGCCTCTATTACAACGGCTTGCCCCTGAAGGCGGCCTATTGCGTGGAAGGACGGCGGCGCCTGTACCGCTATTGTGCAGAACGCGCGATTCCGCACCGCAAGCTCGGCAAGCTCATCGTCGCCTTTTCGGAAGCCGAGGAGCAAAAGCTCGAAGCGATCCTTTCTGCCGGCGAAGCCGCGGGCGTCGACGACCTGCTGTGGCTGAGCGGGAGAGAGGCCCGCGCGATCGAACCCGCCCTGAATTGCACCGCCGCGCTCCTGTCGCCGTCGACCGGCATCATCGACAGCCATGCCTACATGCTGGCGCTACTCGCCGACGCGGAAGCCGCGGGAGCGACACTCGTCAAGCGTACCGCCATCACCCGCCTTGAGCAGAGCGCGCAGGGCGATTGGCGGATCTCCATCGAAGGCGAAAGCGCGCCGGTGCTCTCCTCCAGGTTCGTCGTCAACGCGGCCGGCCACGGCGCCTGTGCCTTAGCGGCCCGAACCGAGGGTTTGGACGCCCGCTTCGTGCCGGAGGCGCATTATGCGCGGGGAACCTACTTCGTGTATCAGGGCTCGGCCCCCTTTTCGCGGCTGATCTATCCGGTACCTGTCGCAGGCGGCCTCGGCGTCCACCTGACGCTTGATCTGAGCGGTAGCGCGCGCTTCGGGCCGGATGTCGAGTGGATCGACCGCCTCGATTACGCGATCAACTCGGATCGCGCCGAAGAGTTCAGGGCAGCCGCCAAACGCATCTGGCCGGAGATCGACGCCGGCCGCCTGCAACCGGGCTATTGCGGGATCCGCCCCAAGCTCAGCGGGAAGGCGGGGCCGACGCACGATTTCGAAATCCATGGCCCGGCACTGCACGGACTTCCGGGTCTGGTCGGTTTGTATGGGATCGAATCTCCCGGTTTGACCGCATCACTGGCGATTGCCGATAATGTCGCGGCACAACTTGGCCTGTTCGATCGAGCGGCCGTCACAAGCCCTCCGAACGTCCCACATCGCCTGCAGGCGTGAAACCGGTTCGAGGAGCCGCCATTTCGAGAGGCCACGCCACGGGAGGCCTGTCGCCATGGATCTGTGGAACAGCTAGGCTTTGAGCAGGCGCTTGGCCACACTCCCTAGCGGCCGTTCGACGAACCGATAGACGACGATGCCGGTGAGAGCAGATGACAGCAGGCACAGAGCGACGAACACGACCGGATCGATAATGACGCCATGACCGATCACGGTGCCCACCAGGTTGCGCACGCCGGCAATCACGAAGACGTGTGTAAGATAAATACTGTATGAGGCATCGCCCGCCGCGTTCAACCAGCTCAGGTAGGGCAAGCGCCCCGCATTTTCGATCTGCGCCACGGTGACGATGATGATGGTTGCCGGAACACCCAGCACTATCGCTCGCTCGATCCCGCCACCTGCCCAATCGCCGACCAGCAGGGCCGCGAGGGCGAGCAGGAGGACGATCGCCGAAACCAGCGGCGAGCGCGCCGAGCGCCGGCCGACCGTGTTCGCGATGACGGCACCGGCGAGGAATTCGAAGATCACGCCCTGGCTGTAGAATTGTGGCGCCGCTCCCAGCGGCCTCGCCAGAACGGCAAGACCATATGCTGCGACGATCAGGAACGCGAGAAAGCGCAGGCGATGCTCTATCGGCCGCCACAAGGCGATCGCAAACGTCAGATAGAAGAACATCTCGAAGTTGAGCGTCCAGCCCGGGATGATCACGGGCGTCAGCTGATCATCGCCCGCCGGCATGCCGGGATTGAGCCAGGGAATGAAGCAGAGGGAAGCAAAGAGATGCGCCGGATCGAACCTAGTGGAGCGTAAGAGGTGCGGAGCGATCAGGGCGATGGTGGAAGCGGCAAGGGTAAGCGCCCAATAAAGGGGCGCGATACGCGCCAGGCGGCGCTTCAGGAACAACGCTGGAGAGATGGCCCGCTGTGACGTGGACGTCCACATCACAAATCCGCTCAACACGAAGAAGATGTCGACACCCGACTTACCAAAGATGGGAAGCGCGCCGGCGAACTGGTTGTTCGCCTGGATCGCCGCGTGGTAAAAAACCACCAGCAAAGCGGCGACGGCACGTGCATATTGCAGGCCCGTATAAAGCGGTTTGGCCGTTCTGGTCGCCGAACCGGCCGAGCGCGCGTTCCGTCCGACACGCGCCGGTATTGGCAAAACGTCGGCGCTGCTCGAGGCCCCCAATTTTGTCATTCCCTGCACGCCGCTTTCTCGAAACCCGCACAATCGAAGCGCGCCTTGTATCGACATCGAGCTGGCTCGCTGACGCCTGAACACGCGTCAGCGACGCCCTGCTTCCCCATTGTCAGAGCTAAAGCCTCCACGCCAACGCGCTCAAATCGGTCGATATCAGGTCGCGTGATGGCACTGCCGCCTCCTCGGGGATCATGATCGCTCTCGACTTTATCATCGTAGCCCAGAATTCCAGACGGCCATCGGCGACATGCCCGAGCTTATTGGGGTGACCGCCGAGCCCCTGCTGATCGAAGGGAGTAATCCCCAAGCTCGGCAAATCAGATGCGGATTTCCAACGCGGCATGGCACTTCTCGGAGATCCGGTCGTCAGTCGGCTAGCCAAGCGCCACCGGCCGCACCGCAGGCGGCACGCGCCCTTGCGGCATGGTCTGCCCGACCTGACCATCCCCCTCTTCCCGGCGCATGAAGCCGGCCAGCAGCCAGATCGCTGCAGCCACCTTGATGCTGAAGACGGCGTTGCCCCCGATCATCAGATTGGCGAAGAAGAATAGTCCCGTCGCCCACGCGCAACGCCGTTGCTCGACGGTATGGAATGGGATGACGAGAGTAATATAGAGCCAAAGCACGATGGCGCCGAAAATCGACGATCCATAAAGCACGTAGCAATAGCCGCTGTCGGGAAATCGATACGCATCGAGCGCGCGTAATCCAAGCCACGCATCGAACTTGGCAACGGACAGCTGATTCAGCGACAATCCGACACGGCCGGCCAGATCGTCCTCATGGGACACGCCCATCAACGTCGTCGCCATCCATGCAAGAGCTAGCACCAGAAACGGCAGCGCCAGCGTCCCGCGTCGCGGCAGCAGTGGAAAGATGAAAAAGCCGGCGAGCGAGATCAGCGTGAGCAGGGACGCCGTACGGGTATTGTTCGAAAGGAGAGCGAGCGACACGAAGCTGATGCCCAGCCATCGCTCTGCTCGGTTGGTGGAACGCCACAGGCTGACCAAATAGATCACGCAGAAGCTCGCGAAATTGGCAAGCGACGTCTGCTCGAGGAATATGGATGACGTCCTCGGCGTGGAAAAAACGCCGAAATTAAATCTCCCTTCAAAACCTAGAGCATTACTGAACAACCCGATATCTTCCGAAATATCCTCTCCAAGCCCCCTCGTATTCTTATAATATTTGAATGGATTGAATATCGAAGAGTATGTCGAGATGGAGGACATCTCCACTATCATGACGGCGAGCACAATCGCGACCGACAGCAGAAATACAGCTCTGATCGTCGCCCGATTACACCGGCCGCCCAACATCGTGAAAACGACGATGATCGCGACATTGCGCATCATAGCGACGACCGGTTGATCGTTTGCGATCGACAAGATCAGCGATCCGAAGAAAAAAGCGATGCCCAGCCCGAGCGGTGCCGCATCTTGTGGCCGCAAGCCACGCGCGATCATCAGCCCCGCCGCCGCCGCCAGAATGAGAAATTCGCTCGCCGCTGCCTGCGTCACGCTCAGCGGTCGCACATGCGCGTTGATGATCGCAAGCAGGGCGTTGTAGCACAACGCCGCCAGCAGCAAGATGATGATCGAGAGATCGACCCGGGTGTCCGCCGCCCCGGCGCTTCGATCGTCCAGATCACTGCGACCCGTCACGCCGGCGCACCGTCCTGCTTCGCGCATCGAGGTGGTGCTCGGTCCGGGCGTGTACGGCTTCCACATATCAGAGCCCCCGCTCCCCTCTGCTCCAGACCCTGCGGACCATCTCCGGCTGCGGCCCGACAAGCGGATGAGAAAAGATCGTCGCCTGTTGCGAGCCTTGGATAAGCTCATGCACCGACAGCACGACCGTGCATTTTCGCGGTCGGCCTCGCCGTTTACCCCAGCGGCGACCCTCTCCCTTTTTTTGAGGTCGAGCCGCCGACCGACCCACCGCTGGCATCCTCGATGATCTTTTGGCACAGCAATGCCTCGGCGATAAAGGCACCATTCGAGTATTAGTACGATATAGTTAGATGCCAAGCTAAGAGTATCTGCAATATCCCATTTCTCAATCATTCTTCTATTGATGGATGATTGGCGGTGTGGCTTCCTTGATGGCACCAGAGCTGTCGGGAGCGTCGAAACCACGGCTCCGGAAGAGCGGGGGAAACTTGATGACCGGCACACCACGCACGACATCGATTGGCATGGATTCACGCCATGGTATGGCAATCCACGGCATCGGCCAGCCCGCCGGCACGGCTGGTGTCGAGGCCGGGCAAGGGCTCTCTCCTTCCCAGGCGGGATACGCGGCATGACGACGGTTTGCGCGGTGGTTGTCACATACAACCGCAAGGCCATACTCGAACATTGCCTGGCGACGCTCAAGGCGCAGACTGTGCGTGTGACATCGATCGTGGTCATCGACAATGGCGGCTGGGATGGCACGCGCGAGATGCTGGCCGCGATGGACGACGATCAGCTGCTGATCACCTCTCTCGACAAGAACACTGGCGCAGCTGGCGGCTTCAACCTTGGCATGCGGCTCGCCTATGAAACGGCCGCCGACTTCGTCTGGGCCATGGACGATGACGTCTTCCCTGAGCCCGATGCGCTGGAGCAGCTCCTCAATGCCCGCGACCAGCTGGAATCCGTCGGCAGGCGTTTCCCTTTCCTCGTGTCAACGGCGCGGGCGCCCAACGGCCAGCTGACCGAAGTCCCCGATATCGACCGGCGCCCCAACAAATTGGGGTTTCCCGATTGGGCGGCGTTGCTCGAACATGGCATCGTACCGGTTCGCGGCGCCACCTTCGCCTCGATCCTAATCCCGCGCGAGACGTTGCGCGATCACGGACTGCCGATCGCCGCGATGTTCATCTTCGGAGAGGACCGCGACTTCACGATCAGGGTTACCCAGGACCGGCCCGGCTTCCTCATCGCGAAAAGTCGCGTCATCCACGCGCGCAAGCTCGAGGGCGCGCTCGACATCCGCACCGAGGTCGATCCCATTCGGCTGAAATACCATTATTTCCTTCACAGGAACACGACGGCGACCGTCCTGCGATTTGAGCGCCTACCCCACCAGCTTCTCCATTTGTGGCGCCAGTTTACGACGTCTCTCTATCTCGTCCTGAGTGGTCGATTGGGTCGCGCCGGCGTGGTCGCCTGGGGCACGTTTGTCGGGCTGCGCTTCCGTCCAGCACCCGAAATGTTGACCGGGTGCGACAGCGATCATTTGTCACGCTCCTACCGCAGTGCGCCCCACGACGCCGATTCGATCCCGTTGCGGCGAGCCCTGTGAATATGACGATGTCGATGGGCCACGCCGGCCTGAACGGCCAGCGCGCCCTTGTAACGGGCGCCGGGCGAGGCATCGGAAGGGCGATTGCGCGTCGCCTCGCGGCCGAGGGCGTACGGGTGATGTGCGTCTCCCGTACGCAGTCAGAACTGGAGGAAACCATCGCTGAGATCGACGGGGCGTTCTCGCTGGCGACCGACGTGTCGGAAGACGGTGCTGGCCAGGCGGTAATCGACGCCACCTGCGCGCGTTTGGGCGGCCTCGATCTGCTGGTGCAATCCGCCGGGATTTTCCATTCGGGCACGATCGAGCAAGTGTCGCTCCAAGATTTCGACGCCCTGCACCGCATCAATGTTCGGGCCCCCTTCACGGTTGCGCAGGCTGCGCTTCCCGCGCTCAAGCGCGCGCAAGGTCAGATGGTTTTCATGAACTCCTCGATCATCCGCGCCGCCAACATTGCCGGCCGGGCCGCCTATGCCGCGAGCCATGCAGCTTTGAAGGCGATTGCGGATGGGATCCGGGACGAGGTCAACGAGGCTGGTGTTCGCGTGCTTTCCGTCATGCCTGGTTCGACCGCGACACCCCGCCAGGCTGCGATTTTTGCGGCATCTGGCCAGATCTACCGTCCCGAACGGCTGCTCCAGGCCGATGATGTCGCTGACGCGGTCTGTGCAGCGCTGCTCTTGCCGCGGACGGCCGAGGTAACCGACATCTTCATGCGACCGATGCTCAAAGCATAGGCCAGAGCGCAACCATCAAGCGCCGCCGGCGATGGACCAAGGATAGACGTCGCACAGGAAACGAGGCGAGTGGGAGCGATCGTGTTGGGGAAAACAAGAATGACCATACATGACATCG
>Ga0209166_10004152_pt1 | contig 10219 bp, 4 predicted proteins | sample Coa_R1_3_FD_187151 | JGI IMG/M metagenome (GOLD analysis project Ga0209166, IMG submission 187151) | Surface soil microbial communities from Centralia Pennsylvania, which are recovering from an underground coalmine fire - Coalmine... | ecosystem: Environmental > Terrestrial > Soil > Unclassified... | reverse complement strand
CTGTTTCTTGGGATTGTTTTGCAAGATATTGACGATCTGATCGGCAGTATACCTGGGCGCGTTCGGAGCGAGCTTTAACCAGACCTCGTTTGCCGTTGTCTGATTGAGTGGATTTCCCTGGTGCAGTACGGTCAGGAGCCGTGAAATGTCAGAGACAACCGTATATTGGCTGGTATCTAGCGTTGGGAAGTAGTGGAAGGTTCCCTCGATGATAAAGTTGGCATCACTGTCGAAGCCCAGTTGGACGTTAATCTGATCACCAATCTGCTTGCCTGTAGCTGCCAATAATTGATCGTTAACGATGGCAGGCAATGCTCCTTCCTGTGAGACGGGTTTCCTGAGATCCTGCATCAGTGTTGAGAGCGGCGCATCGGCAAAATCTGAACGCCAATAGGCCAGGCGCTGAAATCTCGTGCTATCAACGGCCAGTGTGGTGACATCCGGGTAACGAAGAACAGCTGAAGGCGCGGTGCCCACCGCTCGAAAGACATTCATGCCGTCGGTGACGCCTGGGATCAGGGTGAGATGATCTGCGAGTGGCGCTGCCTGGCGGTCAACATCTGACTGGCTGGCCGAGCCTTCTACCAGGCGGAGATCAGAGCCACTGATATAGGAGGCTCGGTCTCCAAAGCTATTGAGGAGGGTGCCGCTGAAGAGCGAGGCGAAGAGTCCCAGGGCGATGGTCAACGTAAGCAAAAGCACCAGACGGCTATAGGGGGCAGGACGCCGTGCCATTTGACGCAGCGCCAGACCTACTGAGATGCCAGGAAGACGCTGGCCGATGCGATCCAGTAGCGCCAGGAGTGGCGGAAGCAGCAGCAAGCCAAGCCCGGCGGCCCCAAGCAGCAGCAGCGTTGGTGACAATGCCGCCACCCAGTCCACTGAGAGGGTCCCCTGGGCATCTGGCGCAAAGAAGGCGCCCCGCTGGCGAATCTCGATGAAACCGAAGACCCCTAATGCAGCCAGCAGGATGCCAGGGGCCAGGCGTAGCCAGAAGGTTGCCAGGCGTGGGCGTGAGGTTTCGCGCTTGACGGTGAGTAAACTGGAACGCGCCGCGATAAGAGCTGGCAGCAGGAGCGCAAGCAAGCATAGGATAACAGCCGCGCCTGCATAGAGGTAGGTTTGAAAGGTTGGCAGCACGGCGAGATTGGCTGCCTGGCTGGATACCCCGCCAAAGAACGAGAAACTGCTGAGCAGATTTGTGACCTGTCCGGCCAACAGTGGCGCCATCAACAAGGCAACAACACAAAGCAAGAATGCCTCAATAGTGGAGAGTAACAGCACCTGCCAGGTGCTGGCGCCCCGGCTCTTCATCAGCGTAATCTCTTCACGATTGCGTTCGGCCAGAGCAGATGCAGCCAACCCAACATAGAGGAGCAGCAGGGCCAATCCTGGCAGGATCGCCACCAACGTGGCGATAGTGACAAAGAAGAGGTGTTGCAAAAATGTACTGAGCAGCTTATCGAGCTTGCTCAATCCATCGTAGGATGCTTGCTGCCCGCTTCCACCAGGGGTTGCCAGCTCTAGATGGGATTTGAGAGCCTGGAGATTGCCCAGCACACTGTTTGCGTTACCGGCATTGACGCTACTCAGATCCAGATAGTATTGCCAGGTATAGACGATCTCATGTTTCAACCCCATCTTAGGAAGAGTGTTCTCGAACGTTCCTTCGCTGAGCCAGATGGGCGCCGCTGGTAAAGGCTGATTGCAGCAGGTGATTGCCTGGGTGAAAGGATCGAGATCATCAAACCAGACGGAGTCTTTGAGATCCTTGGGTTGGAAGAACCCGACAAAATGGATGCGTAAAAAGCTACCTGGGTGGTCGGTTTGATCGGCGACTTCCCGGACATCATTGAGCTTTAGTTGAAATTGGTCAGCCCAGTCGGTGGCGAGAATGCCTTCCACATCGTAAGCCGTCCCTTGCGTGGTCTGGCTGACCGTGACGTTTGAAGAGGGAAGGCGCCCCTGGACGAGCTTGAGATGGTCAGCACTCATGCCGCTTAGGAACCATGCCTCGGCAGTATTGAAAGAGTTCGTTGGGAATTGATGGGCGTCCCCTGCTGGGTACAGGGCAAGATTCGATGCGTGGCCGTTACGAATAGGTGTGTTATGTACCATATCGCTGCCCAGATAGTATTGGGCGTTGGCTGTCACAGCATGTGTAGCCTGCCCATAGGTGGCAGGGTCAAGCGCAGGAGTGGTGAAAGTGATTTCAAGATTCTTGTTAAGGGCAGGGCCGGGCGTGCCGAGCGTGGCCTGCAAACCCACATTAGCAGCAGCAGTAGAGAACAACGGTACGCTGCATAGCACTGTTACCGCAGCAAGCACACCAAGCAGAACAGGTAGCAAAATGGAGCGATGATGAAAAGCCCGCTTGATTACAAAACGTAAGGTCGAAAAGATCAGCAAGATAGCCCTCCTCTGCGCTCTGCTGGCAAACTTGAAGGCGGTATAATCTCATCTGGCACCCTTTGCTATCTACTACGTCCTGAGCAACTTGAAGCTCACCAAGAGAGGGTCATATTTTCTGACGCATAGCGAAGCATACATATCACCGCACCCCTGAAGGTGGGTTGCATATGTCGTTCCCTGGCTTGATGTTCGTTCAGCGCAATGTTAGAATGGTTCCGCTAACCCTATTATATTGATGGCTGTCTTATTTTACTGCTGCTGTAGAGTGTACCGCATATCAGCGCCTTCTGCTGCCGCTGGTTGCGAGGTTACATGTGGACACGATAGAACATCCCCAGGCACACAGCCCCATTCGCGCGCAATATTTGCAGATCAAGCGCAGCTATCCAGATGCCCTCCTCTTTTTCCGCATGGGCGATTTTTACGAACTCTTTGATGAGGATGCCCAGATTGCCTCGCGTGAGTTAGAGATTGCGCTTACCAGGCGTGATTTTGGCCGGGGTGAGCGCGCCCCGATGGCTGGTGTGCCCCACCACGCGGCTGATGGATATATTGCGCGACTGGTATCCAAAGGGTATCGCGTGGCCGTCTGCGAGCAGATGAGCGACCCGGCGCTTTCAAAGGGGCTGGTAGAGCGCGAGGTGGTGCGGATGGTCACACCAGGCACGGTCGTTGATCCGGCTATGCTGGCTGCCAAACGCAACAATTTCCTCGCAGCCGCCCTGATCGGCAAAGGCGCGGCTGGCATTGCCTATGTGGATATTACGACGGGCGAGTTTGCCACCACCCAGGTGACGGCAGCAGACCCGGAAACGGCGCTCCAAGAAGAATTGGTGCGAATTAGTCCCGCTGAGTTATTGGTTGAGCGGTCTGGTAGCCAGATGTTTAGTGCACTGCGGCATCCAGCGCGCCAACAGAAATATTTCAAGCAGGTTGCGAAAGGTCAGGAGCGTGACGAGAACCACGTGCAGCCAGGAGTGGAGGTAGAGGAGAGCAGCGATAGCCTGCCTTCCTGGGTTGAGCCTCTCCGTGAAGCTGTGCGCCATGTCACGCCCTATGCCGCGCGCTTTTTCCAGGAGGAGCAGGCTCGCGCGCGCTTATTGACGCACTTTGAGGTTGCCTCGCTGGAAGGCTTTGGCTGTGCCCATCTGCCGTTGGCGATCTGCGTCGCAGGGGCATTGCTCGCCTACATCGAGGAAACGCAACGAGGCGTGCTGGCTCACCTGACCGCACTCGAAACATACAGTACGTCCGGCTTTATGGTGCTGGACACCCATACCCGGCGCAACCTGGAACTTTTTCAGAGCGGACGTGGAGGGGGTGAACATGGGTCGCTCCTCTGGGTGTTGGACCAGACACAAACCCCAATGGGTGGGCGCCTACTGCGCCGCTGGCTCAACCAGCCACTGCTGAATGAGCCAGAGTTAGATGGCCGCCTTGATCTGGTGGAGGCGGCCATCAACGATGCGCCACTGCGTGCGCGCCTGGGCAGTTTTCTTGATCGGATCGGTGATCTGGAGCGGCTGGCGAATCGGGTGATCCAGCGGATTGCTACGCCTCGGGATCTGGCGAACCTTGCCGCCGGGTTGCGCAGCGTCGCCGAGCTTCAATCTCACCCGCTCGTTTCACCCCTGGCTAAGACATCTGATCCAGGCGCTGGAGCGGCAAATGTCTCCTCGGAGGGACTCCAGAGCCTTTCCAGGGCTGAAGATTGGGCGCGGGGCAGCGCGGCAGAGAGCGCAGCGACCGGACCACTCGCTGCGCGTGTGCATGGGCTTGATCTGGTTGTCGAGGCCAAGGCCATGATTTCTGCGGCGCTTGTATCTGAGCCGCCAGGGAGTATCTCTGATGGCGGGCTGATCCGCTCAGGCTATCATGAGGAGTTGGACCTGCTGCGTTCGGCCTCGCGCGATGCCCGGCAGTGGATGGCCGATCTGGAACAGCGCGAGCGCGAGCGTACCAGCATCAATAATCTGAAAGTCAGCTATAACAAGGTGTTTGGCTACTATCTCGAAGTGACGAATTCCCAACTGGGCCGCGTGCCGCCCGATTACATTCGCAAGCAGACGTTGACTACCGGCGAGCGCTTTATTACGCCAGGCTTGAAAGAATATGAGGCACTGCTGCTCAATGCCCAGGAGAAAAGTGTCAAGCTGGAGCAAGAACTCTTTACGCAGCTACGGGTCGATCTTGCCAATCATTACGCGGAGCGCATCCTAGCAACAGCGCGAGCAGTAGCCGAATTGGATGTCTATCTGAGTCTAGCGAACGTGGCCGCTCGCTGGAACTACTGCCGTCCGCACATCAACAGTGGTACGACGATTCACATCGTGGCGGGCCGCCATCCTGTTGTTGAGCAATCTCAGACTGATACGCCATTTATCCCTAATGATGCGCATCTCTCGCAGGATGAGGCGCAGATACTCCTGCTGACCGGCCCCAATATGGCCGGAAAATCAACCTATCTGCGGCAGGTGGCGCTGATCGTTTTGCTGGCGCAGATAGGCAGTTTTGTGCCTGCCGAGTCAGCGAGTATTGGTCTGGTGGATCGCATCTTCACCCGCATTGGGGCACAGGATGACCTGGCGACCGGGCAAAGCACCTTTATGGTTGAGATGGTGGAAACCGCCAATATTCTGCATCACGCGACGCCGCGCAGCCTGGTGATCCTCGATGAGATTGGCCGGGGAACCAGCACGTATGATGGGCTGGCGATTGCCCGCGCAGTGATTGAATATCTGCATAATAATCGTCGCTGTGGGGCGCGCACCCTCTTTGCCACCCATTATCACGAGTTGGTCGAGATGGGGCGCCTCTTTCCAAGAGTGCGTCCCTGCACAGTGGCCGTGACGGAGGAAGAGGGCCATATCGTCTTTTTGCGCAAGATTGTTCCTGGAGGGGCCGACAAGAGCTATGGGATCCATGTGGCCCAACTGGCCGGTATCCCGCGCCAGGTCATCCACCGCGCAGAAGAGATTCTGGAAGACCTGGAGCGCAAGGGCGAGGCCCGCACGCGGCGGCGGGCCATGAAAGAGATGGAACTGCCAAAGGCGCTTCAACTGACGCTCTTTGCCAGTGAGCCTGATCCACTTATCGAAGAGTTGAAATTGCTGCAAGTTGATGAGATGACGCCGCTTGAGGCCATTGGCAAGCTCTATGAATTGCAGCAGCGGGCGCGCCAGAATGGCTAGACTGTGACCCTCATTAGGGGAAAGGAGCCACCTATCTATGCAACCACTACTTGCTCTTCTCAACGGAACGATCTATACCATGAACGCTGCGCAGCCCAAGGTTGAGGCCGTCGCGCTTGATCCCAATACGGGAACGATTGTTGGTGTGGGGTCCAGCGAAGAGATGCGCCGCCTGGCCGGGCCGCTTGCCGAACTGATCGATTTGCGTGGGCACGTCGTTCTGCCTGGCTTTATCGATGCCCATATTCACCTGCTTTCCTATAACCAGCAACTGCATTCGGTGAATCTGTTGGGAACACGCAGCGAGCAGGAAGCTGCTGAGCGCGTCCGGGCGCGTGTGGCTCTGGCGCCGGAGGGCGCCTGGGTGAGCGGGGGACAGTGGGATAAAAATCTCTGGCCGGGCGGGAGCTTTCCGACGCGGGCCACCCTTGATGCCGTTGCGCCCGATCATCCGGTTGCGCTGTGGAGCAAGGATGGGCATGTCCTCTGGGTCAACTCGCGGGCGCTGGTTCTTGCTGGCGTGACCCGCGATACGCCTGACCCGGAAGGCGCGACGATTGTGCGCGATGCCAGCGGAGAACCGACTGGCGTCCTCAAGGAGTATGGCGCGACAGGTCTGGTGGAGGATGTCATTCCACCAGAGACTGACCCGACGCCAGGGCTGCAACATACGATCACATTGCTCCAGCAGCGCGGCATTACCAGTGTGCATGACATCGAGGATCATCTGGCGGTGCAACACTTTCAGCGATTGCGCGCCCAGAACGCGCTGGGGATACGTGTGCTGTTTTTCTTTCCCCGGCAATCGGTCCAGGAGTTAGGCCGTCTTGGCTTGCAGGCCGGGTTTGGCGATGATTGGCTGCGGCTGGGCGGAATTAAGATTTTTGCCGATGGCACGCTTGGTTCGCAGACGGCGGCCATGCTCGTTCCATTTGAGGGCGCGGCAGGGAATCGCGGCATTCTGGCTGTGCCGCCAGATGAGATGAATACGGTGGTGGCGATGGCGGCAGGCAATCGTTTGCATATAGCCATCCATGCAATTGGGGACCGCGCCTGCCGTGTAGCGTTGGATGGCATCGAGCGCGCGAAAGAGCGCGCGAAGGGCACGCCTGATGAGGATGCGGTACGCTATCGTCTGGAGCATGTGCAGCTTATTGCGCCAGAGGACATCCAGCGCATGGCGCGGTTGGGGGTGGTTGGCTCGGTGCAGCCCTTCCACGCGGTTTCGGACCGAGATATTGCTGAGCGCCACTGGGGCGCGCGCGCGCGGCGCGCCTATGCCTATCGCACGCTTCAGCAAAGCGGTGTGCTGCTGGCGCTTGGCTCGGATGCGCCAGTGGAGACGGCTGATCCGCTGCGCATCCTGCACGCTGCGATTGCCCGGCGGGATGACCAGACGCCAGAGCGCGCTCCCTGGCTGCCTGATCAGTCGCTCAGCGTTGCTCAGGCGTTGTGGAGCTATACATTAGGGGCGGCCTATGCCGGGGGCGAGGAGGCGCGCAAAGGCTCGCTGGAGGTGGGTAAGCTCGCCGATCTGGTGGTGCTGGGCGCCGATCCCTTTGTGCTGCCCACTGGCGAACTCCCACAGGCGCCTGTAGAGGCAACGCTGATTGGGGGCAAGATCGTTTTTGGGGGCCTGCCAGCTTAAAGTAGATCAGGAGCAGCTATGGCGCTCATCACCCCAAGCGAGAGCCTATGTCCTCATCAATCAGCGATTCTGCTCTTCAACTTGAATCGCTCAGCATGTTTAAGGCGTTTGCCGATGGCCGGGTGGTCGTAGAGCAAGAATTCGACGATGGGACCAGGCTCCAGTTCGGCCAGGTTCTGGTTCGCCAGTCGGGTCATGGCGCTGATGAAGGCGTCAGGTTGGCGTGTCGTCTGAAGGGCGTATTCATCGGCCTGGCGCTCCACCAGGCGGCTAAAACTATTGCCTAATGGCATGGTGATCAGCCCGAAGAGACCCAGGGCCAGCGCGATCAGTGGCATGGCGGCCACATCGGTCAGCGCCAGATAGAAATGGCGCGTCTCAACAGCCCAGTGCAATCCGAGATTGACCAGATAGAGGCCGCCAAGGCCAAGGATGGCCTGAGTGATGATCAGCTTCCAGATGTCGTGGTGAACGTGATGGCCTAGCTCATGGGCTAGAACTACCTCAATCTCGTCGGGGGTATAGGCGCCCAGGAGCGTGTCTCCGACGACGATGCGCCGTGTATTGCCTAGGCCCATCAGCGCGGCGTTAGCGGTTGAGGTTTTGCGGCTCATATTCATGGTGAAGACGCCGCGCACGCGCGTATTGGCCCGCTCAGCTAATGCGAGCAGGCGTTGGCTCAGTTCCTCATCGTTCAGTGGGGTCAGCTTGTAAAAGAGCGGCAGGATAAGAACGGGAGCAAGGTTGGCAAGGACAACTGAGACGAGCAAGAGCGCGATTGCCGCCCAGAGCCACCAGAGCGTTGGCTGCACGGCTAGCAACAGATACAGAAACTCAACGGCGGCTAACTCGAAGAGCAGCCCCAGGACGAGTCCTTTAGTTTGGTCAGCTAGCCAGCTTGCCAGTGATTGATGCGAGAGGCGATAGCGATGGGGCAGCACATACCCGCTATAGTATGAGAGCGGCGCATCAAGCACCTGATAAACGATGAGTAAGAGGCAGAAGTAGAGGCCGATGTGGAGTGGCGCCCAGTGGGCGATTGGTTGCCAGGCGCCAGTCGTTGCCAGCGCGTCACGCAGTCCGATGGACAGCTTTGTGCCGAGCAATACCAGCAGAAAGAGAGCCGCTAACCCCAGATCGATAAGCATGAGGCGATGGCGCAGGCGCGTGTATTCCTGGGCGCTGCGCTGGCGCTCTGGGTCGATTTCCGCTGCCTCTGGCAAAGTGTCAGGATACTGCCTGATAGCACTCTGCTCCTGCTCCTCTGAGCCAGCACCTTGCATTGGTGAAGAGGAAGGCCCACTTTCTACGGATGGTTCCTTTGCCGCCATAGCTGGCTCCTTTGCTCGGAAGTGGGCCACAGGCCCAACATAATGTTCTGTGTAAAAGTGTAACAGATGCGCTCACCCACAGCAAGCCAGGCAATATGGCAAGGCTGAGACCTAGATTGACGCGCTCCTCTAGCGAAGCTATACTAAAAAGGTGTGACAACCAAAGAAGGAGTGCCTGGTATGAGCAAAATCAAAATACGCTGTAGCCAGTGTGGCAAAAGTTTCAAATCAACTAATCCCAAGCAATTGATCTGCCCAGAATGTGAGGAGAAGGCTCGCCGCGAGCGGGCTGCCAGGACCAAGGGCATACAACCACCTGCCAGCACGCCAACCCCCGCGCCCAGGCAGGCGCCGTTATCCAGGCCAGTTGCGCCCCCTCCGACGCCTCCTGCGCCCAAGCCCCATTGGCTAGATACGCAACCTGATATAAAGATTGCGGCATTGGAGCCTTCTGCGCCTGCCCGCCCGCCCCGGCTGGACCTGCCCGAACGGCAGGCGCATCCATCACACCTCCCGGCTGCCAAAGCAGCGCGCCTCGCTGATAAGAAGGAGGAAGTGCGTCCTAGCCAGGGAGGACTAGGCGTAAGCTCACTTGGACAAGGCGCTCAAAAAGTGGGCAGAAAGCCAGAATACAGCAAAAAAGCCGAAGGGGAGAAGACGCCGAAAGGGAGTCGACCTGCTGGTGTGACGGCTAAACCCAAACGCGAACCCCGTCGGCCAACACCTCCTTTCGCGCCAACGCCAGAGCAAATTAACGCAATCGAACTGCGCTACCTGGAACTGGCCCAACCCCACGAATTTGATGGGATTCGCACGCAAATTGCCAAAGAACTTAACATGCCAAAGTCAGCAGTCAAAAAGGTGGTGGGCGCGTTGCGCGAACGCCAGGAGATTCCAAGTTGGTGGGATCTGCAAACGTATCATGGCTCGCCTGAAGATTTAGAGCACATTCGCTCAGCTTATGTACCTTTCCTTCCACTGCCGCCCCTGGGCATCCATAAGCAGATTGCTGCGCTCTTGAATCTGCCAGCAGGGATAGCCTATCAGGCCATTAAGGTCATTCGCGCTGAAATGGACCTGCCACAATATAATTCGCCTGAGGGAGAGAGGCTCTCTGCTTTATCAGCGACTGACGACAATAGAGCAGAAGATAGGCCGCTATCTTCTTGAGGCGCAACGACCGGGAGGGCGCCTTCGTTGAAGAACGCACCGCTTTTGGTCTTTGCCTCGGTCTCTACGTCGTGTGCCCTTGACCTGATTGCTTCCCATATGCGACACTCTTGCGGGATGCCAGAGATTGAGCGGGTGGAGAGGCAGGCAAAGGGATATTTGGCAGCACTCCGCTGTACGAGGAGAGGTACGTTATGTCAGAACACAAGGTGGGCAGGATTGATCTGCCGATGCGCGGAATTCCACAACCCAGCCGTGAGGAAGTGCTGCATCTTCCAGGAGTTCATATTTCTCCTCATCCAGTAGTGGCGCATAAGTTAACTCGTCTGCGTGACCAGCAGACAGCGCCCGCCGAGTTCTATCGATTGGTCAAAGAACTGGGCACGCTGCTGGCCTATGAGGCAACACTTGATCTGGCATTGGTCGCTACGCCGATTGAGACGCCCTTACAGTCGATGGTAGGCCAG
>Ga0209166_10004151_pt1 | contig 10220 bp, 9 predicted proteins | sample Coa_R1_3_FD_187151 | JGI IMG/M metagenome (GOLD analysis project Ga0209166, IMG submission 187151) | Surface soil microbial communities from Centralia Pennsylvania, which are recovering from an underground coalmine fire - Coalmine... | ecosystem: Environmental > Terrestrial > Soil > Unclassified... | reverse complement strand
CTCGCGGTGGGTGAGCTCGCGCGTGTCGCCGCCGCTCACCCAGCGGGCGTCGCCGGTCTTCGCCGCGATCTTGCCGTCGAGGCTGGCGGCGAACTTCGCCTTGACCAGCGGCAGCCCGGTGAGCCGGTGCTTGATGTAGCCCTCCAGCAGCTTGCGTGACTCCGCCTCGCCCTCGCCCAGTTCCACGCCGAGGCCGGCGGCGCGCAATTGCGCCAGGCCCCGCCCGCGCACGTGTTCGTCCGGGTCGATCAACGCGCAGTGCACCTCGGCGACGCCGGCGGCGATCAGGGCGTCGGTGCATGGCGGCGTGCGGCCCTGGAAGTTGTGCGGCTCCAACGTGACGTACAGCGTGGCGCCGTGCGCCGCCTCGCCCGCCGCTTGCAGCGCCGTGCCCTCGGCGTGCGGCGTGCCGCCCGGCTGCGTGGCGCCCTCGCCCACGATGCGGCCCTCGCGCACCAGCACGGCGCCGACACAGGGGTTCGGGCTGGTCGTGGCGTAGACCGAGGCGGCAAGCTCCAGGGCGCGCCGCATGAACGCGGTGGGTGGGCGCGCGGCGGTGCGGCTGTCAGTGGGCGCGGCCATTCTGCCAGTCCTGGTACGAGCGGCTGGCGGTCGGCAGCCGCTGACCCTGGTACTTGCTGCCCAGCGCCGCCGAGCCGTACGGCCGCTCGACCGGTGTGGACATGCGTTCAAACGAAAGCTGGCCGATCTTCATGCCGTAGTAGAGCGTGATCGGCAGGTTGGCGACGTTCGACAGCTCCAGCGTCAGGTTGCCGTACCAGCCGGGATCGACGTAACCCGCGGTAGCATGCACCAGCAGGCCAAGCCGCCCGAGCGAGCTCTTGCCTTCCACGCGGGCGACGATGTCGTCGGGCAGTGTCAGGCATTCGAGCGTGCTGCCGAGCACGAACTCGCCGGGATGGAGGATAAAGGGATCGTCGTCCGCGACCTCGACCAGCTCGGTCAGGTCGTCCATCGGCTTGCGCACGTCGATGTAAGCGTAGCGCGAGTTGCGAAAGACACGGAACGAGCGATCGAGGCGGACATCCACGCTGGCGGGCTGGATCTCGGCCCGCTCGAAAGGCGCGAGCACGAGCCGGCCGGCCTGCATCTCCTCGCGAATGGTGCGGTCGCTGAGAACCACCGTGCGCTCCTGCCGGCGACCTTACCGCCCGCGCCGTGATCGCATCGTAGCAGGGTATCGGGTCAGTCGGCAGCAGGCAGCCGTGCGTCAGAGCGAGTGGCGAGTGGTCGGAGGAGCGGGGCGGACGGCTGGTTTGTGCGAACACAGCCTGCTCAGGGTACGCTCTGCGCGGGCCGGAGGCACCGGCACCGCCGACTGGACGCCTACGGAGGGAAGCACGATGAGGCTGATCATCGACAAGGACGTGCCCGTGCCGATGCGCGACGGCGTGACGCTGCGCGCTGACGTGACCCGGCCCGACGGCGATGCGCGGCTGCCCGTGATTCTCGTGCGGCTGCCCTACGGCAAGTCGATGCTCTCGATGCAGACCTACGCCGAGGCGAACCGGCTGGCGCTCGCGGGCTACGCCGTCGTGCATCAGGACACGCGCGGCCGCTTCGCCAGCGAGGGCGACTTCTACCCCTTCCGCGACGAGGCGCAGGACGGCTACGACACAGTCGAGTGGTGCGCCGCGCAGCCCTGGTCCAGCGGCAACGTCGGCATGACCGGCGGCTCGTACTTCGGCGCGACGCAGTGGCTCGCCGCGACGGCAACGCCGCCGCACCTGAAGGCGATCTTCCCTGTCGTCACCGCCTCCGACTATTACGAGGGCTGGACCTACCGGGGCGGCGCCCTGCACCTCGGCTTTGCCCTGCTCTGGGCGCTATTGCTCTCGCCCGAAGCAGCGCTGCGGCAGAGCAAGGGCACGGGCGACGGATCGAAGCGCGTGGCCGAGCTGCTGCGCGCCGTGGACGACGTGCAGAACCTCTACAAGCGCCTGCCGCTGCAGCAGATGCCCGAATTAGAGCGCACGGCGCTGTACTTCTTCGACTGGCTGGAGCACGAATCGCTGGACGAGTACTGGCGGCAGTGGCGCATCGCTGATCGCTACGAGCGGATCGACGTGCCGGCGTTTCATGTTGGCGGCTGGTACGACCTCTTCCTCGGCGGCACGCTGGAGAACTATCTCGGCATGCGCGAGCGCGGCGGCAGCGCCGCGGCCCGCGCCCACCAGCGGTTGCTGATCGCGCCCTGGGCGCACGGCGCCTACTCCGGCGCGTATGCGGAGTACACGCACGGCAGCGCCGCGGACATGGCCTTCATGAACCTGGCCGGCATGCAGATCCGCTGGTTCGACCGCTGGCTGAAAGGCATCGACAACGGCGTCGATCGCGAGCCACCGGTGCGCCTGTTTGTCATGGGCGAAGGTGTCTGGCGCGACGAGCAGGAGTGGCCGCTCGCCCGCACGCGGTTCACGCCGTTCTACCTGCACGGCCAGGGCCGCGCCAACTCGGCCGCGGGCAACGGCACGCTGGGCGAGGCGCCGGCCGCGAACGAGCCGCCCGACGTCTACACCTACGATCCGCGCGACCCGGCGCCGACCGTCGGCGGCACGACCTTCCTGCCCGGCCTCTACATCGCCGCCAACGCCGGCCCGCGCGACCAGCAGACGGTCGAGGCCCGCCCGGACGTGCTCGTGTACTCCACGCCGCCGCTCGCGCAAGATATCGAGGTCACCGGCCCCGTCGAGGTCGTGCTCTACGCTTCGACAACCGCGCCCGACACCGACTGGACGGCGAAGCTGGTGGACGTGCACGAGGACGGCTTCGCCCGTATCCTCTGCGACGGCATCCTGCGCGCCCGCTACCGGTACGGATTGGAGAAAGCCGAGCCGGTGCAGCCGGGCGCCGTCGAGGAGTACGTGATCGACCTCTGGGCGACGAGCAACCTCTTTCGCGCCGGTCACCGCATCCGCCTGGAGATCTCCAGCAGCAACTTCCCGCACTTCGACCGTAACCTGAACACCGGCGGCAGGCTCGGCGCCGAATCGCTGGCCGAAGCGAAGCCGGCGCTGCAGACCGTCTTCCACGACGCCGCGCACCCCTCACACCTGCTGCTGCCCATCATTCCGCGGTAGAGGAGCGAGCCGAGATGGCGAACCGCTTGCAGGACAAAGTCATCATCGTCACCGGCGCGAGCCGCGGGCTCGGCAAGTACATGGCGCTGGGCATGGCGGCGGAGGGCGCCTGTGTTGTCGTCGCGGCCCGCACCGAGCAGGCGACGCACGCGATCCTGACCGGCACGATCTACGAGACGGCGCAGGAGATTGAGCAAGCCGGCGGAGTGGCGCTGCCCGTGCGCTGCAACGTGGCCGATCCGGAGTCGATCGAGTCCATGGTCGCGGCGACGCTGGCGCGCTTCGGCCGCATCGACGTACTGGTGAACAACGCGGGCATCCAGCCCGCCGGTCGCATCGCGACGATCCAGCCGCGGCACTTCGAGCTGGAGCTGCGCATCAACGTCAACGGGCCGTTCTGGTGTACGCGCGCCGTGCAGGAGCAGATGCAGCAGCAGGGCGGCGGCGCCGTGATCAACATCAGCTCGGCCGCCGCGAACCGGGAAGGGCTCTCCGGCCACTACGGCGTCACGAAAATTGCGCTGGAGTGGATGACCAAGGCCTTCGCCAACGAGCTGGCCGATGCCGGCATCGCCGTCAACGCGCTGAAGCCGCGCGGCGTGATCGACACGCCCGGCGCCCGCTTCGGCCGCGGCGGCAACGAGCCGCAGAACGCCGACCCGAAAGAGGACTTCGTCGAGGCGTCGGTGATCCTGGCGACCGCGACGCCGGCGACGCTGACCGGCGAGGCGCTGTTCGAGCATGAGGTGCTGGCCCGCTTCGGCCGCGGCGCCAGCCTCGCACCCAGTCCGCATGGATGAGCGAACCGCCGATCGAGCTCCGCTTCTACTTGGAAGGAAACCTCTCGCACAGGCTCGGATCGCTCTGCCGGGCGCGTCGCCGTGACGCCCTGCAACCGGGGGCTGCTCGCGGGCGGATATCATCCTCTTGACGGCCGGCCCCAATCCGCCGCCCCGATCTGCTTCGCGAGGCGCAGGCCGATTCCGCCGTGGCTGACGATCGGCGGCGCGCGAGCCAGCCGCGACCAATGGCGAACAACATCAACACAGGAGCCGCCGATGCAGCGCCACGACCGCGAACCCCAGCGTGTGCTGGTGATGATGGCCCACCCCGACGACCCCGAGTTCACCTCCGGCGGCACGATCGCGCGCTGGAGCCGGCAGGGAGCCTGGATCGGCTACGTCGTCTGCACCGGGGGCGACAAGGGCAACGAGAACACCGAGCTGCCCTCTGCCGACCTGATTCGCACGCGCGAGGAGGAACAGCGCCGCGCCGCCGCCTCGTTCGGGATCGATACGGTCGAGTTCCTCGGCCACGAGGATGGCTTCCTGGAGCATACGCCCGAGCTGCGCCGCCAACTCGTCGCCGCGATCCGCCGCCACAAGCCGGACACGGTGATCTGCTTCGACCCGGCCACGCGCTACGTCGGCGACGGTTACATCCAGCATCGCGACCACTGGGTCAGCGGCGAGGCGGTGCTGGCCGCGATCTACCCGGCGGCGCGCAACGGCCGCACCTTCCCCGAGCTGCTGCGCGAGGGGCTGGAGCCGCATGTCGTGCAGCAGGTTTACATGACCGCCGCGAACCTGCCCACGCGGTGGATCGACATCGGCGAGACGATCGACGCCAAGGTCTCGGCGATGCTGCTGCACCAAAGCCAGGTGCAGGACCAAGAAGGTCTCGCTGCCTTCCTCCGGCAGATGGCGCGCCAGTCCGGCGCCACGGCGCAGCCGCCCGTGGAATACGCCGAGGCGTTCCGGTACATCGACTCAACCGGAGGCTAAGGCTGCTTTCGCTCGAAGAACTCGCGCCAGAGGGCAGCCGTGTCGCGCCCCATCGCCGCGAAGAGGCCGCGGCCGGCGATCCCTATGGTGGCGACCGCCGCGACGGCCATCACGACGTAGACGCTCTCCTTGCCCTGTTCGGTCCAGTACACATCCTTCAGCGTCAGCCAGAGGGCGAATTCATCGAGCGTCAGCGCGGCGCTGATGCCGAAGAGGATCGCGACCGCACGCCGTCCCCAGGCGCGATCGTTGGTGAAGGCGGCGCCGATGTAGCCGGCGATGAGCAGCCCGAAGATGCCGAAGACCAAATGGTGGATGTGCGTACCGCCGTTGGTGCCGACGTTGTGAAACAGCCAGGTGAAACGATGGGCCTTGATGCTGGAGGTGATGAAACGCACGATGCCGAACATGACGAGAAAGCTGCTGGCGATCAGCAGGCGCTCCTCGCGGCACTGCTTCACCACGTGCTCTTGATAGAGATGCGCCAGCCGTTGCGGCGTGCCGGGCCGCAACGGCGCCGGCAGCGCGGACAGTTCGCCGCCTTCCATCGTCGTCCCCTGTTTGCCTGTGGCCGTACAACCCACTTTCAGACGGCTGACGCGCAGCCCTGCCAACAGTGTATCGCCGGGGTATCCCCGCCGAGCGGAGTCTCGTGCTGCGCGGCGCAGTATACTTCCCGGCAAGTGATACGCAGGCGAAGGAGGAAGGCGATGGCGGGCGGTCTCGCGGGCAAAGTGGCGATCGTGACGGGCGGCAATTCTGGTATCGGCGCGGCGACGGTGATGCGCTTCGTGCAGGAGGGCGCGAAGGTCGCGATCGTGGCGCGGCGCGAGCGCGAGGGACTGGCCGTGCAGCAGGCCGCGCTCGCCACCGGCGGTGAGGCGCGCTTCCTCGCCTGCGACGTAACCGACCGCGCGGCGCTCGAAGGCGTTGCGCAGCGTGCGACGGAGCTGTACGGCGGCGTGCAGATCGTGGTGAACAATGCCGGCGGCGGCGTCCCCGATCCCTTTCCACAACCGGACGACGACGCCTTCGAGCGCACGCTGCGCCTGAACCTGACCTCGGCTTACATCCTCGCTCGGGCCTGCTGGCCGCAGTTGATCGCCGCCGGCGGCGGCACGATCGTGAACGTCACCTCCCTGGCCGCCGTCACCGCCGTCTCGCCGCACCAGCAGTCGATCATGCCGTTCTTCCCCTCGGCGGGCTACATGGCTTCAAAGGCCGGGTTGGAGGGGCTGACGCGCTTCCTCGCCTCGGCCGGCGCGCCGCACAACATCCGTGCCAACGCGGTGCGGCCCGGCGCCGTGCTCACGCCGACGGCCACGCGCTTGCAGCCCGGCCATCACGTCTTCGAACGGGTGCACGATGAGATCCAGCTCACGCCCGGCTCCGGCGCGCCGGAAGACGTGGCCAACGCGATCTACTACCTCGCCTCAGACGAGTCGAAATTCGTCAACGCCCAGGTGCTGAGTGTCGACGGTGGCGCCGTCTTCAAGGTCTGATGGGCTCGGCTATCCGCCCGCCAGCTTCACCGTGTGACCCAGGATCCGTAACGCGTCCGCGGCCTTCTCGCGGTGGTCGCCCTGCAGCTCGACGGTGCGGCCTTTCACCGTCCCGCCGGAGCCGCAGAGCCGCTTCAGCCGCGCGGCGACCTCGGCCAGCGCCGCGTCGTCGCCGGGCAGGCCGGTGATCAGGGTGACGATCTGGCCGCCGCGGCCGCCGCGCTCGCGCGCGACGCGCACGATGCCGTCGCCCAACACCGGATGCTTCGTCGCGCGGTCCTTGCAGACGCAGGCATGCAGCGGTCGCCGGCAGTCGGAGCAGCGCACCGGCCGCCGGTCGGTCACGACGCGGCCGTCGGTGGAGTAGAGTGGACGACTGTCTCGCGCGGGCATCGACGGCAGCCTCCAGGCAGGACCTGTGCCCGATCGCCTGGAGCCAATCATTGCGCAACATCACCGTGGTCATGCGGCGCAAGCGGGCGATCGAGCGCGGGTGTGTGCCTCCAGCATAGCGCGGCGATTCGCGCGGCACACAGGTATGAGGGCCGCGGCTGCCGGCGCCCGGCTGGCGGCTGTCGACAGCGCTTCGGTACCCTTTGGCACGGAGGACCGAACCATGCCGCACGAACACGAGCCGCGACGGGCGGGCGAGGAAGGCCGCGACCTCGCCGCCGCCGACTATCAGCGCCGGCGCGCCGAGTTCTTCACCTCACCGATCGAACGGCTGGAACCGCGTGCCGGCGCCGGCGCTGCCGAGCTGTTCCGCGCGATGCAGCGGGCCGGCGGGCCGTTGCGAAATCTTGCCGGCGTCTACCTGGGCTGGGAGGAGATGCTCGCGCGCCAGCAGCAGGCGATCTGGCTGACGATCGCCGGCGCCTACATTCCCTTCGGCCTCGGCGGCACGCTGCGTGCGATCATTGAGCACCGCTTGGTCGACGTAATTGTGACCACGCCGGCGCAGATCACGCACGACCTCACCGAGGTGCGCGGCTTGCGCCATTACCACGGCACCCCGCACGTCGACGACAACCTGTTGCAAAGGCTGGACATCAATCGCTACTGGAACACCTACGGCGACGAGAACGAGCTGAACGAGAACGAGGACGTGATCGCCGAGTTCGCCGACACGCTCTCGCACGAGCGCGCCTACACGCCGAGTGAGTACTTCTGGCGGCTCGGAGCCTGGCTCCCGCAAAGCAGGCACGGCAGGGCGGACGGCATGATCACCGCCGCGGCCCGGCAGGGCATCCCCATCTTCTGCCCCAGCCCCGCCGACGGCGACATCACGACCGACCTGGCGCATTACCGCAAGCGCACGGGCCGCCGCCTGCTGCTGGATCCGGTAAAAGAGGCATTGGACACGGTGGCCGTGAACGCCGTGGTGGAAGACGCGGGCGGCCGCGCGGGGCTGATCACGCTGGGCGGCGGCGCCCCGCGCAACTACGGCCAGCAATCGATGGCCTGTGCCTACATGCTCGACCGGCGCGATCTGCAGAAGCATAACTACGGCCTACGCATCTCACTGGACCCGGTGGAGACCGGCGGCCTCTCCGGCTCGACCATTTCCGAGGGCAAGACCTGGAAGAAGTATGCCGCCGACGCCACGGTGGCCGAGCACTACGGCGATTTCATGGTGCCGCTGGTGCAGATGACGCAGGCACTGCTCGAAGTTCGTGCGGGGCTGCCGCAGCGCGTCGGACTGCGCGTGCGCTACGCCGAGGACGGTCGCATGTTGGTCGGCGCCTTCGGCGGCGCGGAGGTCGATGTCCAGGCCGTGTACGGGTACGCGTAAGGCGGAGGCCGGGGGCAGCAGAGCACAGGGACGGGAACAGCGCGTGCCAGATCTCGTGACGTTCATCGGCCTCGATCTGGCGTGGTCGCCGCGCAACCGCAGCGGGGCGGCGACGCTGCGCGGCAGTGCTGCCGGCGCCGAACTGGTCGATCTGTCGCTGCTCGGGGACGATGCCGAGCTTGTCGCGTACGTCGAGCGCGTCGCCGGCAGTGGGCCGGCGATCGTGGCCGTCGATGCGCCGCTGCTCGTGCCGAACGCCACGGGGCGCCGGGTCTGCGAAGCCGAGGTGCAGCGGGTCTTCGGCCGGTTTCATGCGGGGCCGTACCCGGCCAACCGCGGCCTGCTCGCCTTCAATGGCGTGGTGCGCGGCGAGGCGCTGGTCGCGGCGCTGGCAGAGCGAGGCTTCGTACATGCGGCGGAAGTGCCGGCTGGTGAGCCGGTGCGGCAGGTAGTCGAGGTCTTCCCGCACCCGGCGACGATTGCGCTGTTCGGGCTGGTGCGCACGCTGAAGTACAAGAAGGCGAACCAGCCGGCCCGCCGCGCCGAGGCGCTGGCCGACTGGCGCCGGTATCAAGCTTGCCTGCGCTCGCTGGCCGGCGCCGAACCGCCGCTCGCGGGCCATAGGGCGTTCCTCGTCCAGGACGTTTCAGGGCTGCGCGGCCTGGCGCTCAAGGGCTACGAAGACCGGGCCGACGCCTTGCTCTGCGCCTACATTGCGCTCTACGCGCACCGCTGGGGCGCCGCCCGCTGCCGCGCCTTCGGCGACCTCACGGGCGGCTATGTGCTCACGCCCGTCCCGCGGGACCTGTGGCCAAACGCTGCCGGCGGCGCGATCGGCGGGCAGCCAACGTTCGCGTCGCGGCGATGCTAAACCCGCCGCATGACGTGCAGCAGGTATTCTTCGCGGTTGAGCGGGTTATGGTCCGTCCGCGGCCGCGTCGGGATCACGCCACGGACCAGTTCGTAGCTGTCGAAGCTGCACTCCAGCACGCCTTCGCCGCGAGTCAGCGCCGGCAGCAGTTGTCGCAGCTCGTGCACCCGCGCCGCCGGGATCTCACCCTCCAGCAGGTACGTCGCACCCCGGAGTTCCTGTGTCTGCGGAACGGCGCTCAGACGCGCGAATGCGGGCGCCGCCGCCCCGAACGAATCTGCGGGAATCTCCAGCCGGAAGCGGTGCATCGGCTCGTAGACCGCCGCGCCGGCCTGTTGCAGCGCGCTGATCACCACCAGCGGAGTCAGCTTGCGGAAGTCTTCGCCGGTGCTCGACATGCTCTTGTTGAAGTACTGATGGCCGAGGCCGTGCTTGCCCAGGTAGCCGGCGTGGGTCATCGTCACGGTGCAGTCCGTCACCTGCCAGCCATGGATGCCCTGGCGCAGCGTGGCGTACACCGTGTCCTCGACGGCCTTAAAGAACGCCGCGGGCATCCTGCCGTGAACCGCAGCCGCCAGCCGGAACGCTACACCGCTGTTGATTGCGGCCGGCTCGATGCGCAGCCCGACGGTGGCGAGGAAGGGGTTGGGCGGCATGTGCATCGTCTCGACGGCCGCGCCGGCGCCGATCGGTCGTTCGATGCATATTGTGGTTGTGTCGCGAAATTCGACGGCGAGGCCGAAGTCGTTCGCCAGCGTGGCCCCGATGACTTCTTTCTGCACCTCACCGTAGAGCGATACATAGAGCTCTTGCCGCAGATCGTCCTGCCGCAGGTTGATCAGGGGATCCTGCTCGGCGAGCTGGCCGAGTGCGAGGTGCAGCGCGGCCCTGTCGGCCGGATGCCGCGGCATAATCACCGACTCCAGCGTCGGCGGGGCGAAGTAGTGCTGCGCCGTGGTCGTTCGCGGCCTGCCGATCTGGTCACCGATGCGGATGTCGTCCAGACCCCAGAGCTTGCCGATCTGCCCTGCGACGACCGCCTCGCGGCGGACGGTTGAGCCATGCTCGAACACGCTGATCGCGGTGATCTTCTGCTCGCTGCCCCCGCAGCCCGGCAGACGATCGCGTGTGCGCACGACTCCCGAAAACATGCGGAGGTAGGTGATCTTC
>Ga0209166_10004150_pt1 | contig 10221 bp, 8 predicted proteins | sample Coa_R1_3_FD_187151 | JGI IMG/M metagenome (GOLD analysis project Ga0209166, IMG submission 187151) | Surface soil microbial communities from Centralia Pennsylvania, which are recovering from an underground coalmine fire - Coalmine... | ecosystem: Environmental > Terrestrial > Soil > Unclassified... | reverse complement strand
GGGACATCGGCCGCGGGGACATCGGCCGCGGGGACATCGGCCGCGGGGACATCGGCCGCGGGGACATCGGCCTCGGGTGCGGCGGATGCGGCGCCCGCCGTCATGGCGGCACCTTCGGCAGCGGCAGCGGCGGGGGAGGGGGCGGAGCCGTTTTCCATCCCGCCGCGCTGCCGGTAGTACTCGGCGTAGCCGCGGATCGCGGTGAGCGGGGTGCGCAGCTCGTGGCTCGCGTCCGCGAGGAAGCGGCGCATTCGTTCCTCGGAGTAACGCGCGGCGGCTTCGGACTGGGCCCGGGCCCGGAAGGCCGATTCGATCTGGGCCAGCATCGCGTTCAGTGACCGGGCGAGCCGGCCCACCTCGGTCCGCGGGTCGTGATCGGGCACCCGGCGGGACAGGTCCCCGGCCGCGATGGCCGCCGCCGTGTCCTCGATGTCGGCCAGCGGCCGCAGGCTGGCCCGGACCATCCCGACACCGACGATGGCGAGCGCGACGACGACGATCGCGCTGATGACCAGGTCGACCTTGGCTAGCCAGCCGACTGCCTGATCCAGGTGGCCCAGGTCGGCGCCGACGATCAGGGTGCCCGACATGTTCGGCCCGGCCTGGCCGAACGGCGGCAGCGACTCGTGGTAGCCGACCTTCCGGGCCAGCACCCGCCAGTTGTCCCCGCCCCTGGTGGCCGGGACGGTGACGAGCTTGTTGTTGTTGGCCGCAAGCCAGGATCTGGCGGTCGGAACGCTGGGACCCGGGACCGTCAGCTCCTGGTAGGTGCACCAGGTGCACGCCTGCACCTGCTGCCCCTGGGAGTCCCGCAGTTCCACGACGTAGCCCTCGAAACTGAACGCCGGGGAACGCAGGCCGCCGATGCCCGAGGAGTTGCCGACCTGCGCGCTCAGCGCTCTCAGCTGGGCGTCCGCGCGGTCCTGCAGGTAACTGCGGAATTGCGCCAGGCCGAGCATGCTGATGACCGCCAGGGCAATGACGACAAGCGCGAGAAGCGCGGAAATCAGCTTGATCCGCAGCGGCACCCGGCCGGGCAGTTGCCGCAGTGCCTGCCGGTGGCTGGGGGGCGCGGGTGGCGCGAACGCGGACATGCCGGTCAGGGCGAGGGAAGCCGGAGCACGTACCCGACGCCGCGCAGGGTGTGGATCAGCCGGGGTTCGGTGCTGTCCACCTTGCGGCGGAGCACCGACACGTAGGACTCGACGATGCCCGTGTCGCCGCGGAAGTCGTAGTCCCACACGTGGTCGAGAATCTGCATCTTGGACAGCACCCGGTTCGCGTTGCCCATGAAGTAGCGCAGCAGCTTGAACTCCGTGGGCGAGAGCTGCACCGGCTGGCCGGCCCGCCACACCTCGTGGCTGTCCTCGTCAAGCTCCAGGTCGGCGAACTTCAGCCGGGGCGTCGGCTCGGCACCGTCTCCCCGGGTACGCCGGAGCACGGCCCGGATCCGGGCGATGACTTCTTCCAGGCTGAACGGCTTGGTCACGTAGTCGTCGCCGCCCAGGGTCAGGCCGCGCACCTTGTCGTCCATCGCATCCCTGGCTGTCAGGAACACCACGGGGATCCGGTCACCGCCGCCGCGCAGCCGGCGGACGACATCGAACCCGTCCATGTCGGGCAGCATCACGTCCAGCACGATGAGATCGGGCCGGTGGCGCTGCGCCGCCTGCACCGCCTCGGTGCCCGCGCTCGCGCTGATCACTTCGAACCCGGCATAGCGCAGGCTCGCGGCCAGAAGTTCGAGGATGTTCGGCTCGTCCTCCACCACGAGCAGTTGCGCTTCGGGCCGTTTCCGCCCGTCGCCCGACGATGTGGTCATACGGAGATCCTGGCCGATGAGCCTGAGAGTTTCCTGAACGCGCGCTGGAACTGGCCTGTCGATCCTAAACGGACTGGCCAGGTAAGAGGGCAGGAGCGGCGCGGGACCGTGGCACGGCAGCCGGCAACCAGGCAGCCGGTAACCACGAAGGGCGAGGGGGTTGAACGGAGCAGGCTAGCGGGCAGCGGGGGATGTCAACCGAGGCTGGCGGCACCAGTACCGTTACTGGCTTCCGCCCACCGGACGATGGCCGCCGCGCGGGATTGCGCGCCCAGCTTTGCGTAGATCCGGTTTACGTGGTTCTTGACCGTCTTCTCGGCGAGAACAAGCCGCGCGGCGATTTCGCCGTTGGAGTGTCCTGCCGCGATGAGTGACATGATTTCGGCCTCGCGCGAAGAAAGACCAAGCGGGCGGGCTGTTCGCGATGCGCCAGCGGTCCTCATTCAACCTCCGACCAGGTACCCAGTTTATGAGATGCGACGCATGGTATCGAATATGGCCGCGTTGCGCACAACGTTCGCATGCCGTCTATCGTGCAACGATGCAGGTCCGGCCGGGGCCGGGGGCGCTTACCGGCACGCGTGACCGGTGCGCACCGCCGGGCGCGTCGCGGGCCGTGCCGGTCGCCCGGGCGGTGTCGCCGGGGGTATGCCCCGCCGCTCAGCCTTGCAGGTGCGAGCCGGTGATCAGCCGCTTCGGCAGGCGGGTGTCGGTGTTCAGGTCGCGGAACAGCAGGCCGGCCTGGTGGGAGTCCCACAGCACGGCGTCGCCCGCCGTGGTGGCGTAGTTCGAGTTCGCGATCGGGACCGTGGTGGTTTCCGGCTGGCGCAGCGCGAAGGCGACGCTGATGAGCTGGTTGAGATGTGTCCCGCTGTCCACGGTCAGGGAATCGACCGAGCCGAGCGCGGCGGGGATGACGGCGAACGGGTTGAACATGACGCCGGGGCTGGTCACCTTGCTCAGCAGCGCCTTGATGAACACCCGCTGGTTCTGCTCGCGCTGCAGGTCCTGGGTGGCGAACGTGTGCCGGACCCGGACGAACGCCAGCGCCTGTCCGCCGTTCAGGGTCTGGCAGCCCTTCTTCAGGTGCACGCCGGAAGCGGCGTCATGGAGGGAGTGCTTGAAGCACATCGTGACGCCGCCGATCGAGTCGACGACATTCACCAGACCGCCGAAGCCGATTCCCATGTAGTGCTCGATGCGCAGACCTGTCGCGTTCTGCACGGTCTCGGTGAGCAGTTTCGGGCCGCCGAACGAATAGGCGGCGTTGAGCTTGTTCCAGCCGTAGCCGGGAATCCTGACATAGGAATCCCGGGGCAGGCTGACGAGCACCGCCGGCCCGCCGTTCCCGGGAATGTGCAGCAGCAGGATCGTGTCGCTGCGCTGGCCGCTCACATCACGGCCGGTGTGGTACTTGCGTTCCTGCTTGCGGGTCAGGCCCTGGCGGCTGTCGGAGCCGGTGATCAGCCAGTTCGTGCCGGATCCGGCGGCCGGCTGGCCCGAGTAGGACACCAGCACGTTGTCCCGGTGGAGCTTGCCGTCCAAGTAGAAGTACCCGCCGATGACCAGGATCAGGAGCACCGCGACGAGCCCGGCCAAGAACGCCAGCGCCAGGCGCAGCCGCGGCCGACGTGGCCGGCGTCCGCGGCCGTAGGTCACGGGTCCGCCGCGACCGCCACCGCCCAGTGCCGAGCGCACCGGTGGCTGTTGCGGCCAGGGGCTCCCCGGTACCCCCGTGCCCGTGCCGGCGAAGCTGGGGGCGGCCCCGGCGCCGCTGCCCTCGGAGCGGGCCGGCATCCGGACGGTGGGGTCGCTGGCCACGCCCGGCGTGGCGCCGCCGCCCGGCATGGCGCTTGGACCGCCGGCATCCGCGCTCCCCGGGGGCACGGATCCTGCGGCGGCGTTTCCCCCGGCGCCCGGTACGGCGTTCCCGTCGTTCGGCGCGGCAGGTCTGCCTTCACGGAACCAGCCCGTTGGCCACTCGTTCACCCGGTGCCCTCCCACCAGATCGTGACGACGTCCCGCCCGGATGACCCTAGGTCCCCGGGCCGTTCGCGTTGGCTTCCCAGGTCGAGAAGCGCGGCTTCCACCTCGCTGGTGCGGTCGGCGGGCAGGCACAGCCTGCGCCTGGTGACGTCGACCAGTTCGGCGAATCCCGCATAATCTGCCTCGGCCGGACGGTTCCATTCAGTGTGCCCTGCGCGCACCCCTGCTTCGGCCAGGATCGCCAGCAGGTCCGCCGCGGTCGGCCCGTCCGGCCTGCGCAGCCGGTGGAACCGCAGCCACAGCGGGTTCAGCGAGGTCAGCGGATGCGCCGCGGTCAGCTCGACCACCACCAGGCGGCGGGCATGGCTGGTCAGTGCGGTGAGGAACGGGCCCAGGTCGGGGACGTTGTAGGTCACATGGTGGCAGGTCACCACGTCCGCCGGGGCGACCTGCGCCGCGACGTCCGGCCAGCCGCCGTGAACCGTGTGCAGGTCGAGCCCGGCGGCGGCGGCGCGCTCGGCGAGCAGGGTGAGCATGGCCTGATCGGTGTCCACGGCCGTGATCGTGGTCGCGTACGGGGCCAGCGGCAGGCATGCTGCCCCCGCGCCCGAGCCGATGTCCAGCACCGTACCGGCCGGGCCGAGCGCTTCCCGTGCCCGCTCGTAGGACGGCCCGGCCGGCTCTCTCATCACCCGGTCCGCCCGGCGCGCGAAAACCTGCCGCGGCAGCACCCACGGGGAGTCCGGCACGGCGGCGGTGATGTCCTCGGGGATCGCCCACGCCGCCAGGTCCGCGCGCCACTTGTCCAGAAGGTCGCCCAGCATGGCCACGGCCAGAATCTAGCCACCGCCGCCACGCGAGCCAAGTAAGCCCGCCCGCGGCCCCGGTAACGGGGCGGCCGCCGCATCCGGCAGCAACCGGCCGCACCGCTTCCCGGGTTTGACATCAAACTCACACGCAGCTCACGCGTAGGCCGAAGGCCCGCGCGAGAGGAATTGACTCGTGCCGGGACTCGGTGGTCTTCCGGCTTCTTCGAAAGCCCCGGTACGCGAAGCACAGGGAGGATCGCGTGACGCAACTCGGCTCCCCGGCAACATAGAGCAGTCCCGGCGACCATGGCAGGCAGGCGGTACGCGGATCACGGCCCGCCCGGCGCCGCCGCGCCCTGTTCTGGGTGGCTGGCGCGGCGGCGTTCGCCGTCAGGGGCGGCTGGCGGTTGCTGTGGGGTCGGGATTGCTCCGAACTGCAAGAGCATGGCCAGGTGATCGTTGACGGCTCAGCGTTCCACGACGCGATCCCCGGCGATCCGGTACATGAACGCGGCGTCTCGCTGGTGGGGGCCGGCGGCACGTCGAAGCCCCGGAAGGCGCCCCCGGGCCACTGCCCTCCACGCACACCGAATTCGTCCAAGCGGGCGCTGCTCAAAGCCGTACTGAACGTCTCCTTCGGTGGTGACGACCAGCCCGTCGCCTTCGGAGACCGCCCAGAAGTACAGGCAGCCCGCGCCGAAACAGACCCCCAAGCGTTGATCACAGCGTTCGCCCGCATCGGCCGGGACTTCATGCAGCGGTCCACCGCCGGGCACCGGCCCTCGCTGCGAAATTTCGTGATCGTCGGTAGTTCAGGCACGTCAATGGTCGAGCGAGGCCGCCCGGAATGGGTGCACCGGCTGCCTGAGTCCCGCGCTGGTGCCGAGGCGATACTTGCCGCTACACGCCGGTCTTAAGCCCCGTGCAAGCGCATGTGCAGGCGGGTGGTGGTGCCCGCAGGGCCGGTTCTGGCCTGGACAAGATCACAGACCTGGTTGACCAGCCACAGGCCGTTACCGCCTTGCAGCTCATCGGACGGGGCCTGGTACCTGGCGAGCGGATCGGCGATCTGGCCGGTGTCAGCTACCTGGCAGATGATCTCTTCGCTGGTTCGCCACACCTGCACCGTTCCGCTGCCGCCGGTGTGGCGCAGAGTGTTGGCAGCGAGCTCGCTGGTGGCGATCACCAAGTCGGGGATGCGCGGCGGCGTCAGCCCGGCATACTTGGCCCTGCTGGCCACAAAGCGGCGAACGGGGCGCAGGTCGTCACAGTAGCCCAGCGCCTCGGCGTGAGCGGGCGGCCGGGGCAGCGCCCGATTACATCGCCGCGGGAGCTTGGCCGGGCCCAGGTACCTGGTGCTGGCGGTCTCCTGCCGGTCCTTGATGACGGCCGGGTGCGTGCTTGCCGCATCGGCAATGACCGATCCCGGAAGCCTGGCGCTGTCGTAGGCGCACACAAAAGTAACCGGGCTGCCGCGGAAAGCCAGGTTGATCAGCGCCTCATGCCTGGTTGCCTCTCGCACCTCAGCGGCCGTGCGGCCAGGCCAGATCGGCTCGCCGATGCAGCACACGCGCCGGTCCCGATGCTTAGCGGCATAGGCCAGGACCGCCGGGATGATCCTCGCCGGATTACGGCCCAGCTCCGCCATGTCAACCAGCATCACCTGCGCTGAATCCTCGCCCAGTTCCTGGCGCATCAGCCGGGCATTGCGCTCAGGCAGCGCAATAAGAAGGGCGTCCCCGCGCGCCTGGCCGGCCTGGATGAAGCCGCACAGCGCCGTCAGGTACTCGCCGCGGCCGTGGTAAAACAACGCCAGATGACGGAGCCGGCCGTTGCCGGTCGCGGTAACAGCCATCCCACCTCCACGCGTCCGGGCCTGGCCACGTCCCGACCGCCCGCACCGGCATGCGACAGGTGAGGAAGAAACGAGCTCCAGACCTTTGCGGTACACCGCGTACTCCGCGGATGCAGCTGCCAGGGTCTAGAGCAACTCCACCAGGATACAACCCCGAATTTCAGCCCGACCGGCCCCCTGCGAGTCGGCGGCATCAAGCGCGCAGTGCCGTTCGTTCGGCGCGGCCGACGACCAGGGCTGATCAAGACCGGAAGCGTCCGGATGTGGCCGTCCTGCGCGCCTTGACCCGGCGGGCTCAATGTGCCCTCTTATCTATCGACGATGGTCAGGGTAGCCTGGCCACGCCCTGGGCCTGGGCTCTGCACTGGGCAGGCCGAGCAGCGTGGTCGCGGCTAGGTGCGCGGAGATTCGTGGAGGCAGTGATGTCGGTGCACATTGATGAGGACGCGCTGCGGTCAAGCCTGCAGTGGCTCCGCGAGGCCGCGTTCGACGTTGACGTGGTTGCTGTCATGAAGCGGACTGTCGATGCGGTTCATGGTGTCTTCGGCTATGGCGGCGCTGGCATCATGTTCATCACTGAGTCCGGGTACCTGTCCTATGTGGCTGCCTCCGACGACGGCGGCCGCCAGCTCGAGGAGGCGCAGGCGTCCGCCGGCCAGGGGCCGTGCTATGAGTCCTACGTCTACGCGCGCGAGGTCGTCAGCAGCGACGTGCACGCCGACGACCGATGGCCGGAGCTGCGGACCCGGCTGTCTGACCAGGTGCGCGCCGTCGCCGGGATCCCAATCTTGCTCGGCGGCAGCCCAGTCGGCACCTTGAATGTCTACCGCGACGAACCCGTCGACTGGGATCGGTCAGACATTAACGCCCTAACCGCTTACGGCGCTCTTATCGCGGAGGTGCTAGCTGCCGCGCTCGCGGCTCAGGAGCACAGCATCGTCGCCGGCCAGCTGCAGTACGCCCTGGACTACCGGGTGGTCATCGAGCGCGCCGTCGGCTACCTCATGGGGACCCACCGGCTGGACGCGGTCACGGCCTTTGACGTGCTGCGCAGGCGGGCACGCGATTCACGCCGACGCGTCGCCGACGTGGCCACCGAGGTCCTCGATGGGACCACGGGGCCTGCCAGTGACGCCCGGGTCGGTGATCTCCGCCCCTCGGACCTGGGCCTGACCGGCCTGCCCGGGGCCAAGGCCAGCCCGGCGGTGTAGCCCGCCCGGCGGTGAGTGGGCGGCCGTGCTGGCCTGCCGCTGTTACGTGCCATCGTGCAGGCGGCGCCATGGGCCCGGGCCGTTACCCGTCCGCTGTTGCGGGAATGTGCCTGACGCGGTAGGCTGCTGCGACTCCGCCGTGTGTCCGCGGATCGTACCCTGGAGGTGGCGATCTGTGGCATGTCAGTCTTACGGCCAGGAAGAGCCGGCTGCGGCGGGACCATCGTTTCCTGTTCTGTGCTGCATGGCCATGCCTGCCTGCAGCGGTGCCGCCGTGGTTCACGGTGGCAGGCATGCGCTTGCGGAAGGTGAAGGCCGCTGGGGCAAGGTCCGCTCCACCAGGCGCGGCGGGCTATCAGCATCTGGCTGGTCGCACGCTTCGGATCAGCGCGATGCCTTCCCTCAGGATGCCGTCTCCCCGGAGACGCCGCGATCCGCGTCACAGCTGTCACCGCCTCATGAAAAGGGCCAAATGATGCCTGTCTCCCCCTACCTGGCAGTCACCACCTGCCACCGTGGGCGGCAGTCAGTGCTGCGGCTGCAAGGCGAACTTGACGTGTGCACCAGGGACCGGCTGCGCCGTGCCATCAGCAGTGCGCTGAGGCACTCCCCGCAGCTCCTTGTGGTGGATCTCTCCGCACTGGGTTTCATGGACTGCAGCGGCTTGTCGGTCCTTGTATGGGCACACCAACGCCTAGCTGAACAAGACTGCCAGCTCCTCATCACCGGCGCCCAGCCCATCGTCCAGCGGCTGATTCACCTAACAGGCCTGGGCGCGCATCTGCAACTCAGCGCCGCCCCCTGCTGCGCCCGAGCTAAGGACGCACCCATGGGTGGTGGATCTGAGGCACCCGACGATCCCCGCACTCAATAGATGACCAGCGCACACTCGGCGATCGGGCGCTGGCGGATGCCGGGAGCCGACGGCATTTAGCCCAGGTAGCGCAGGCGCGGCCAGATCGCTGTCCAGGAACCGCGGCGCGCTGAGCAGAGCCAGACCGGGGCGCCTTGCTCCTCGTTGTTGATGCCGAGGTGGTTGTTCAGGTGCGTCGCGAGCCGGAGCGTGCCGCATACGGAAGTAAGCGTTTGCCGTTCGAAACCGACGACGACCGCGGCCGTGGCCGATGCCGGTGGCGGTCCCCAGTACCAGTAGCCATTCTGGACGCCGTAGGGGGCTGGCAGTCCGTAGGGCCGCCCGAAATGATCAACGGCACCGGCCTCGCCGTAGTTGCTGGCAAGCACGATGGTCTTCGCGCGCTGCGCCGCAGGCAGTGCCCGGTACACCGCCGCGATCTGGCGCACGTAGGCCGGCCAGCCGATTGTCTCTCCCGCGTCATAGTTAAGTGCCACGATCGATGTGCGGTGCACGTCCGCGACGGGGACGACGGGCAGTGTCACGGGGGTCGTGGTCAGGGCGGTGAGAATCAGCGCCGCCGTGAGCAGCCCAGCCCGCAGCCGCCCCCGTCGCCGGCGGCCCCAGTCCACGGTCGGCTGTGCACCGGCCGCCAGCAGGACGGGAAACATGCCGGCGAGGTAGTACGGCTTACCGCCGGTCACGGTGAAGACGACCACCAAGACGATGAAAGCGACGCCGAACGCACGGCACCACCGCAGCGCCTGACCCCTCAGCAGCCGCACCAAGCCGGCCACCCAGACCGGCGACACCCACACGCCCACCAGCAGCAACTGGTAAGGCAGCAGCGTCCAGCGCGGAGCCGATGTTCCTGAGCCGCCGCCCGCGATCGACCGGGCGACTGCCAGCTCGGGCCATCCGTGGCTGGCCTGCCAGACGAGGTAGGGCGCCCACATCATCAGGGCGATCGCACCGCCGGCATACAACCAGGGTGAGCCGAACGCCCGCCGCGGCCCGGTTACCGCCAGCCCTGCGATGACGGCGAACAGCAGGAACGCGATCAGGTCACTGGCGAGCAAGCCCGCCCCGGCGGTAAGGCCGACCGCCAGCCAGAGCCGATCGTTCCCCGTCCGCAGGATGCGAAGGATCAGCCACGACGCCAACGCCCAGGCCGGCAGGTTAAATGTGGTCGTGCTGAGCAGGTGGCCCGCGCCAATGACCAGCGGAGCGACGGCGAGGCAGATTGCCGCTATCGCCTGGGCCGTCAGCTCCGCGCCGAGCTCGCGGGCGATCAGCCCGGTCAGCAGCACCAACGCGGCCGACGCCATCGCCGACGGCAGCCTGAGCACCACCAGCGACGCCGGCGCAAGATCAGACATCAGTCGGGCGAGCACCGGCACCAGCGGCGGCTGATCGGGGTAACCCCACGCCAGGTGACGCCCGCACGCCAGGAAATACAGCTCGTCGCGGTGATAGCCATAGCGCCCGGAGAACGCGATAAGCAGCACCGCGAGCAGCAGCGCCGCCGCGATGACCGGACCCTTAGCGAAATCGGGCAGGGCGGCCGCCGGCCAGGCCGCTCCGGCCTCGGCCCGGCGCTTACCGATGTGTCCGGCCGTGGTATCCATCACGGCCAATAGTGACCGAAAACAGCAGACCAGTCACACCTGCCCAGTCCCGCGGTG
>Ga0209166_10004148_pt1 | contig 10223 bp, 10 predicted proteins | sample Coa_R1_3_FD_187151 | JGI IMG/M metagenome (GOLD analysis project Ga0209166, IMG submission 187151) | Surface soil microbial communities from Centralia Pennsylvania, which are recovering from an underground coalmine fire - Coalmine... | ecosystem: Environmental > Terrestrial > Soil >... | reverse complement strand
CCGTTTCGTCACTTCACTGCGAGGAAGCGGTTCTGATCCTACAATTTCGGACAATTCCTTGGAAGGCTGCACCGGCTTGCTGAGGGCATTGCTTGTACCCGCTTTCGCGGTCGCTACTTTTGCCATGATTTCTCCCGAAAGATACCGACCATCAGATGCAAACGGTTGGCGATTGAGTAGCTGCAATATTAACTGACAATCACGACGTCCTGCGAGCGACCCAATCGCCGTCAGCGTGCCTTGCCCGGGTCTTCTCTTTGCCTCATCGCTGCGCTGAAGCGCCGCTCTTCCACCGTGTCTCTTCGGCGCCGTTGCAACCGTCCCCTGGCGGCCATTTGACTTGATTCGTCCCTTAGGGGTACCCCCTCCCCCCTAATCTTTGGAATCAGAGGGTTAGCACGAAATTCCTCGCAAAATCCGCTAGTCAAAGAACTTAGATACTAAAATCTTTAAAACAAAGTACTTAGGGCTGAACGTCTTCGCTCTTGGCGAAAGATGCGCCCTCGGCCATGATTTCTCATTTTTGCTGTGGAACGCAAGGGCAGATGTCACAAGGATGCCTGTGGAAAGCTGTGGAAAACTACCGCTTCAAGCGCAATGCCAGCCACACACCCAAAACGACGTCACAAGCCAAGCAAAAACCGGGCCACCAGCGGGGTACACCGGGGTTGTCGATGAAGAAGTGATGGACGAAGTCAAAGATGCCGTGCCCGATCAGCCCAGCGACGACGAACCAGAGACTCTTCTTGAATCCCAGTACCCCAGATAGCAGGAAGAGTCCTGCCACCAGGCTTTCGACCACGAGCGTGCGGCGGGAAGCGCCCATCGCGGCAAACAACACATAGTAGGATCCGACGACGATCAGTACCGTTGTATAGAAGGAACGCTCGCGGGCCATGCCGATCACCGTTGCAAAACCAGCCACAGCCGCCGCCAATAGCAATCCGATTATGTATTCCATGGTTGGTTCTCGTCGCGTACCTCACCACGACTGAGGGTGCCGCACTCCAGCGTTCTTTGCAAGGGTGGAAATGTCGGACCCAATCGTTCTGGAGCGAAGGTTGGAAAGTGATGTCCGCGCAACGGAATTTCTTGCCCCCATCGCTTCCCCCGGATCGAATCGGTGGTAGCATCTCCCGCCGACGCGCGATCGGATTCGGAATGGCACTCGAGGTAGATCCCACATGAACTCGAAAATCGTAACCAGTTTCGTCGCCGCTGGAGTGTTGTTGATCGTGGTGATCATCCTGCTGCTTGTGTGGCGGGACCTGAACCCACTTTTAGGGGCGATTGTCGGAGCGTCTCTGGGATGGGCCGCTGGAATCCTTCTGGCCCCTTATGACGAGGAGAAGCGGCGGTTCGAGCGTCTCTCAAAAAATGTCGCGGCGTTCCTAGGCGGATACGCCGTGGCCAAAATTGACCGCGTCTTCGATCTCCTGCTGGACAAAAGCGGAGGAATCCCTCGCGTGCTCGACTCCAGCCTGCAACACGCTTTCTGGATTGCCTTAGTGTGTTTCATCGTGACCGCAGTGACCGTGTTCGTGGCGCGGACATATGAATAGGGCTTAGGGATCGTAGGTCCACAACCCCACCCTTTGCAAAGAACGCAAAGGATGGGGCACCCGGCAAGGCTGCTCGGTTGGCACGCACCGGAACGAAAGGTTTGTTCATTTTCCTGATAGGACTCTTCGGTTACGGGTTCACAGTTGCGGGGCTAGTTGCGGCAATGATGAAGCCGTTCATCCCCCAAATGGGTCTTTGGGTCGGTAGTTGGGGATTCGTTTGGGGCGTAAAGCCCGAGGGAGCGCCGGGGCACGAACTGCTCGGACGCTATTTCATCCTGGCATCGATCGCACTATCATTCGTGTTCGGCAGTACGACCACGCTTGTGCTACGCCGCCTCATAAATAAGATACCCTTTTTCGGAAACTGGCCGACGGCGTAAGGGACGGGTGCCGGTAGAAGAGCAGCGCTTCAGCGCCGCGATGAAGCGAAGAGAAGGCCCGGGCTTTAGCCCCTGAAGGCCCTCTCCGCCTCTTGATTTTCGGGAACCCCAGAGCCGAGACCCGGAAGCCGATCCAGAGGGCAGGGTGAAGATCAATCCTTGCCTCAGGACAGTGGTGAAGGTTCGGGCAGCTGCCTGTCTGAAAAGCCCCAAGGGTACGTCCCCCTTCGGTTCCCCGGTCCTTGACGGCTCGCACCCCTCTGTGGAAATTGAACGCGGAATTTGAGATATCTATCCTTCTTTCTCTAGGGATACAACCTATTGTATCGCCGTCTTGACACCTCCTACGGGATGGTGTAGCTTCGCAATATAAAGTAGTATAGTGGCCGTACTTGCTTCGATTTGCAGTTCCGTCGCCCTCTGCGATCCCAGCCAGCCCGACCGTAAGCCAGATCCAGATAAGGATTTTCGGATATGAATATCCGACTTCCGTTGTACGACGTTTTCGGTATCTGCTGCCCGGTATCGTGGCCATCCTGGCGGTAATGCTGGTGATCTGGCCAGTATACCTACCCGGTATACCTCTTGCTTTCATAGCGCTGCCGAAGCAAGTTTGGCTCCTCCTCCTCGTGCTGGCCTATTTCGCAGGTCACTTCGTTCAGGCACTCGGGAACGTTTTCTCTGATTTGCTAGAGCGCCCGGAAGAGCGTGTTTTTGGTGAATCCGCCGACGTCGATTGCAAAGTGCTAGTGAAGCAAGCTCATTCAGTAGTTCACACCGCCGTAGGTGTCACAAACGTCGCCCCGGTCTGGATGTATCGCCTCTGCGATGCGGCGGTACTCCATTGTGGAACAACGAACGAACGCGAGATTTTCGTGTACAGGGAAGGCTTTTATCGTGGTGCGTCGGTGTCGTTTGGTTTGCTGACAATCGGGTTGTTCGTCCGCAGCATCGTCGGAGCAACATCAATCTTTTGGAATGGAAGGCAGATGCCGGTGCCGCGCAGTTTGTTACTCCTCTTCGTGGTCATTTCCGCCGCTGGTTGCGTTCTCATGATTTCTAGATTTCACCGTTTCTCCCAATACCGTGTACGACATGCCCTAATTAGCTTTTTGTTGATCCACAAGAAACCAGTCGAGGTGAAAAATGCTTGAGATCACGGTGTGGGATGTCAGTCACGGTAGTGCGGTATGGGTAAAGCTTCCGAATGGAAACAACATGGTCGTTGATCTGGGAGCAGACGGCAGTGGCGACCAAGTTTTCAGCCCACTGCGTCTGATGAAAAGCGCCTATGGTGTACAGCACGTCGACTACGTGGCCATCACGCATGGGCACGCGGACCACTTAGACGACATTTTCAGGCTTCACCAGCTTTACTATCCCAGTGTGCTATGGACACCGCGTCATCTATCGGACGACGTGATTCGTGCGTGCAATCAAACCGGTGACATGACCCTGGTCGACCGATACCTGCTCGTGAGGCAACAGTACTCAAGTCCGGTACCCTTGAATCTTGACGCAACGATAGCGGCAAACACCGGCGACGCGCATTGTCAGTTCTTCATTCCGAGCCAGTGCAGCAAGCAGAATCTGAACAATCATAGTCTGGTTGTCGTGATTTCATATCAGGGAATGACGGTCGTGATTCCCGGTGACAACGAGGCCCCTTCGTGGAACGAACTGATGGAGAATCCGCACTTTAGGTTGGCAGTCCGGAATACCACAGTTTTAATGGCGCCACATCATGGTAGGGAAGCGGGATTCTGCTCGGAGTTGCTAGATCTAATGAACCCAAATCTTGTCGTCATATCGGATGGCGACGAATGCGACACGAGTGCGACCAACCGTTATTCGGCAAAGGCACAAGGATGTCGGGTGGCGAACCGGATAGGCAAAGTGGAAATAAGGAAGTGCCTGACGACACGTAAGGACGGTCACATAACGATCAAGTTCGGCCTGAACGGCTTGGTGCCTTCCTTCTGGGTAAGCACGAGCAAGCCGCTACAGGCACTGACGCCGCCGCCGTTTTTCAATGGCCTACGAGCGAGTAGATGAGAAGGGAACCGGGTTCGTTTGAATGGAGGATCATCTCAAGTATGCACGTCAACAAGGAATGTAATCTGCAAAACGGCGACATGATTGAAGTCATTGGCCCGTTCCCATTCCCACGCCACGTCGGAATCTATGCTGACGGGCGCGGGGTTGTCCACAATCGCAAGTCACGTTGCGTTCAATTGACCGATATGGCGGGGTTCTCAGGCAGGCAACCGATTCGCGTCATCTCTCGCGTCCTAGGCTCTTGGGTAGAGCAAGAGCAAGTCGTGCAGCGAGCACTAAGCCTCGTCGGTCAGCGGTACAATCTACTAAACTTCAACTGCGAGCACGCGGCAAATTATGCACAAACGGGCGTACCAAGAAGCCCCCAACTAGAGTTCGCGACTCTGTTCCTGCTAGGAGTGTTAGGATTTCTCGCGCTCCGCCGCTAAGCCGGCCCGGGCGCGGCTGGGCATTCTGGAAACGGAATGCCGGCAAACTCTGCTGGTTCGGTTCCCGCGCCAGAGGATTGACGCGCCTCTATTCTCCGGTGAAGAAATGGACGTAATTCTCGACTCGAACGTGTACGTTTCCGACTACCGAATGGAGACCATTCCGTTCAAGAATCTCTTCGATTACCTGAAGAGGACCGGAGACTCCCTCGTCCTACTGCGCATTGTTCGGGAGGAGGTGGTCGCGCAGTTTGCTAGAGACCTAAAGAAGCGGGGAAAAGAAGTGGCCGAGGCATGGAAAGCTTACAGGTCGCTGCATTTTCCGGAAAAACTGGCCGAGTTTGCTAAACCGGACATCAAGGGTCAGGCCAAAGAGCTGAGAAAGAGGTTGATGAAGCCAACGGGACCAGCCAAGGTGACGTATCTGGACGACACAAGTAATATCTCGGTTGACGAGGTATACATGCGGGGTATCAAACGGACTCCTCCCGCAAACGGAGATGGTGAGGAACTTAGGGACGTGATTGTTTGGCTGAGCGCTCTGGATTATGCAAAGACCAGTAAGCGCCAAATCGCCTTTGTCTCGGCGGATTCTGGCTTCTGGGCCAAAGATGCCGTCCGACCGGAGATACAGGAGGACATTACGCGGTTTGGCGTTGCACTCCACATGTACAAGGACATCGATAAATTCGTCGAAGAGAATTCGCCTGAAGCGAAACCCGTGGAGGAGAAATGGGCCTATGACGTCTTCCCTGAATTCCACGATGATCTGATCGCATCTGTGGAGAACGCGATACAAAGTTCGCGCAGAGGGCTGGGCGGTGGTGTGAGCGCTATCAAATTGAAATCCGCAGGCTTTAAAGAGGGCAAGATGTACGAGGTTGCTCCCGAAGTGCAAGTGGCAGAGTTGTTGTTTACGGTAAATATCGAGTTCGAGAGTAGAACGGTTACGAACTCGGTGCCACTAAGTTCGCTCGCTGGGCCAATTGGCATTCGCGCAAATGCGCTTGTCAGCCCAGCACAGGGTTACGGTTTGGGCGAAACCTTCTCGCCGCTCGGATCAGGTATTTACGGTGTCCCCGTATCTCCCGGACCTTTTGGTTGGCTGGAGGCTTCGGGTTTCTACGGCCGCGCTCAACCCAGGGTCCTCGAAAATCGGTACACCCTCAACGGCACCGCCCGCCTGTCGGCGCGTATCCTGCAGGGCCGCGTGTCCGAAAAGGAAGTGACTGAGTTGAAAATCGAGAAGATCGATCAAATCGAGGACGGTACTGGTGTAAGTTCGCCGTAAGCGGATAGCCCTAGAACAACTCTAGTCTGGCCCCATCCTTTGCGTTCATTGGAACGGGTGGGCATTCCGGAATGCCGGATGCAGGGCCGCTCCGTTCCGTCCCTCGCGTTTTCTGGACATGTGCGGCAAAACGCCGTACAATGGCTTTCTACGGTGCGAGCCTATGGCCACTCCTCAAACAGCACTGAAACGCGACGAACGGCTGGATGCGCGCCTTACCCGGGAAGAGAAGGAATTGATCGAAGCTGCGGCGAATCTGCGCGGCACCTCCTCTTCGGATTTCGTGAGAATGGCTCTTAAGGAAGCGGCCCTGAAGACGATCCGCGAGCACGAATCGCTGGCGCTGGCCGGAAAATCCAGAAAGATTTTTGTGGAGGCCTTGCTGAATCCTCCGAAGCCGAATGAAAAGGCCAAGGCGGCGGCCCGGCGGTTCCGGCAGGAGATCTCGTAGTTGGCCGATCAGCCACCCGGGATTGCGACACCTAAATTGCGACACCCTAAATTGCGACAGCCGAAATTGTCACATCCTAAATTCCGATTTGAGCCGCTCGGCGCGAAACACGATCGAGCGGCTTTTTCTTGCGAGCACGAACGGCTCAACGCTTATCTGAAGCAACAAGCTGGACAGGACGTCCGCAAGCGGGTGGCCGCCGTGTACGTGCTCACCCCGGACGGCAAGACGGTTGCCGGGTACTACACGCTCTCGCAATACGCGGTCGATGCCGGCGAGGTGCCAGACGAACTGGCGAAGAAACTGCGGCTGCCCAAGTACGACAAATTACCTGCGACGCTGCTGGGACGGCTGGCGCGAAGCCAGCAATTCCGGGGCGCAGGGCTGGGCGAGATTCTGCTCATGGGAGCCTTAGCCAGGGCCCTCGAGCACAGCAAACACATTGCTTCCGTCGCTGTGGTGGTGGACGCGAAGGATGACAGAGCCAGCGAGTTCTACAGGAGCTACGGATTCATAGAATTGCCGGAGCATCCCAACCGACTGTTCATTCCCATGCAGACGATTGAGGAACTGCTGGGGAGCTGACGCATCCTTTACCGTTATAGGACGTAGCGAAACTTCATCGCGACTTAGCTTTGAGAGTTTTCAGCCGCGCATCCAATTGCTCTTCCGGAATTCCTTCGCCCCGATCGAGTTGAGCCAGGCCGCGGCCGATCTTGGCATTGATGTCATCCCGATTTTCCAGAAGCCATCGGTCTTGCTCCTCCTGGGTCTCCAGTAAGCGGGCCAGCAGTTCCTCGACACTCCCGGAACCCGTCAGTTCGAGTTGCTTTTGAATGCGGGCTTGTAGGGCAGAGTCGCGGATTTCGATGTTCATCCTGGGCCTTTCCTGAATCATCGTAGCGTGGGGGAAGGGAAAGTCAAGCCGGGTGATCGCGTTGTGTCTGCCGACATCGCTGTCGAGCTTCGCTCGACGGACAGCCGAGGGCGGCCGTCCCCACAAGGCCACGAATCGCCGCACGTTTCCTTTACGCTCCGCAACCCCGCGTGATATTCTTCTAAATGTCACAAGACAATCGATTAAAAGACAGGAGTGCAGGAACTTAGTGTTAGCCAGAGAGCAAAAGAAATCCCTCATTGACCAGTACGGAACGCATGCCAGCGATACCGGAAGCCCGGAAGTGCAGATCGCGCTGCTGAGCGAACGGATTGGCCAGTTGACGGAGCACTTCAAGACGCACCAGAAAGATCACGGCTCGCGCCGCGGGCTTCTCATGCTGGTCAGCAAGCGCCGTAGCTTGCTCGACTACCTCAAGAAATACGATTCCGAGCGCTACAAGACCGTCATTACCAAACTCGGCATCCGCAAGTAGGGAAACGCAGGTTTCAAAGTGGCAAGGTTTCAGGGTTTCAAAGACCTTGAAACGTTGAAACTTTCGAAACCTTGAAACCTTCCCGCAAGATATTTCTGATGACCGTCTCTGGTGAGACGGCTGGCATCGAGGAACTCTCCACAAGTGCGTCCTTCTAGCGCAGGCGAATTATCCAACCGCGTGATCAGGGGTGACGTGTCCCTGGACGACGTCAAAACCCCCACCCTGTCGCACAAACGCGACAAGGATGGGACACCCTCGCTCACGGCTCAGCGCTCATGGCTTACAGTTCCCACTCCCCAAAGGAATGAATTATGAAACCAGAACCAACGACAGTTGTAGTCAGTCTCACCGGCGGCAAAACCATCTCATTTGAAACTGGAAAACTGGCCAAGCAGGCCCACGGATCGGCCGTCGTCCGCATTGGCGAGAACGTTGTGCTCGCCACCGCCACCGCGAATCCCGATCCCCGCGAAGGCATCGACTTTTTCCCCCTCACCGTGGACTACCGCGAGTACACCTATGCCGGCGGACGTTTTCCCGGAGGCTTTATCAAGCGCGAAGGCCGCATGAGCGAGCGCGAAGTGCTCACCAGCCGCCAGATTGACCGGCCGATCCGTCCCATGTTCGCCGAGGGATTCAAGTGCGAGACGCAGGTCATCGCGTTCGTACTCTCCGCCGACACCGATAACGATCCGGACGTTTGTGGCATCAATGGCGCCTCGGCCGCGCTGCATGTTTCTGATATTCCGTTTCTCGGTCCTATCGGCGCCGTGCGCGTGGGCCTGGTGAATGGACAGTTCATCGTCAACCCCACCTACAACGAGATGCGCGAAAGCCTGCTCAACATCATGGTGGTCGGAACGTCCGAAGGCATCCTGATGATTGAGTCGGGCGCGAAAGAAGTGAAAGAAGAGACGGTCGTTGACGCTATCGAGTTCGGCCACACCGAGATCAAAAAGATCTGCGCCGCGATCGCCGAACTGCGCGACAAGGCGGGCAAGCCCAAGCGCACCGTTGAGCCTCCGGCATTCGATGAGGCGTACTACAACGACCTGCAGAAGCGCATCGGCGGCGAACTTACGGACGCGCTCGATACCAAGAAGCATCCCAAAGCCGAAAGCTACATGCTGGTGAAAGGCTTGAAGAAGAAGCTGGCGGAAGGCCTGCCGGAAGACGACGAAGATGCGAAGAAGAAGCTCGATCACTATTATGAAACCCTGCGCGAGCGCATCTTCCGCGACGCGGTGATCAAGCAGAAGCGGCGTCCGGATGGGCGCGCGTTCGACGAGATCCGCGAAATCTGGATCGAAGCCGGAGTCCTGCCGCGCACCCACGGGAGCGCCATCTTCACCCGCGGCGAAACCCAGGCGCTGGTGACGACCACCCTCGGCACCAGCGACGACATGCAGCGCCTGGAAGGTTTCGAAGGCGAAGCTAAAAAACGATTCATGCTGCATTACAATTTTCCGCCGTTCTCGGTGGGAGAGGTGGCGTTCTTGCGCGGGGCGGGACGGCGCGAGATTGGGCATGGGGCGCTGGCGGAGCGGTCGATTTCCGCGGTGCTGCCGACCGAAGAGAGCTGGCCGTATGCGATGCGCGTGGTCTCTGACATTCTGGAGTCGAATGGATCGTCGTCGATGGCGACGGTCTGCGGAGCGTCCGTGGCGCTGATGGATGCGGGCGTGCCGTTGAAGGCTCCGGTGGCCGGAGTCGCGATGGGACTTGTGAAGGAAGGCGAGGAGTACGCGATCCTCACCGACATCGCGGGCGCGGAAGATCATTATGGCGACATGGATTTCAAAGTTGCCGGAACTCGAGATGGCATCACCGCGCTGCAGATGGACATTAAAGTGGGCGGCATCACGGCTCAGATTATGCGCGAGGCGCTGGCACAGGCGCAGCGCGGAAGAATGCACATCCTCGGCAAGATGGAGGAAGTGATTTCGACGGGGCGCGCGAAGATTTCCGACTACGCGCCGCGCTTCTACACCGTGCAGATTCCGGTCGACAAGATTCGCGACCTGATCGGGCCGGGCGGCAAGATGATTCGCTCGATCGTGGAGCAGACCGGAGTCAAGATCGACGTGGAAGATTCCGGGCTGGTCAAGGTGGCGTCGAGCGATCAGGCGTCGGCGGCGAAGGCGCTGCAGATTATCGGCGACATCACGGCGACGGCGGAAGTCGGCAAGACTTATCTCGGGAAAGTCACGCGGCTGGCGGATTTTGGCGCGTTTGTCGAAATCATTCCGGGCACGGAAGGATTGCTGCACATCAGCGAAGTGGCGGAGCATCGCATTGCCGATGTGCGCGACGAGTTGAAAGAAGGCGATCAGGTGCTGGTGAAAGTGCTGGCGGTGGAAGGCAACCGCATCCGGCTATCGCGCAAGGCGATTCTGAAAGAGCAGCGCGCGAAGATGGGCGGAGGGGAAGCGCCTCCGCGTCCGGCAGCGGGCGAGAGCGAACCGGCACCTACCGGCACGCTGGTGATTGAAGGCGGCGGCGATTTTCCGGATGAGCCGGATGAGCCGAACTTCAATCGCGAAGGTGCCCCGCACGTTGGCGCTCCAGTCGGAGATCGTCCGCACGGTGGAGATCGAGGCGGAGATCGCGGAGGCGATCGTGGCGGCCGCGGAGGGCGTCCGGGAGGTGGCGGACGTGGGCGCGGGCGCGGCGG
>Ga0209166_10004145_pt1 | contig 10225 bp, 6 predicted proteins | sample Coa_R1_3_FD_187151 | JGI IMG/M metagenome (GOLD analysis project Ga0209166, IMG submission 187151) | Surface soil microbial communities from Centralia Pennsylvania, which are recovering from an underground coalmine fire - Coalmine... | ecosystem: Environmental > Terrestrial > Soil > Unclassified... | reverse complement strand
TGACCTCAACTGGGCGACGCTGCTTCGCCCCCGGCTGACCATGGTGCGCCAGCCCGCGCGGGAGATCGGGATGACCGCCGCGCAAATGCTGATCGAACACATTGAAGGCCGGCCTCAGCGATCCGCTGTGCAACGCCTTCCCACTCGTCTGATGGTCCGCGATTCGTGCGCGCCGCCTGCTTCTCGCGCTCCTCGGGCCGGAGCGTCCTTCACTTCCCTGCCGCCATTGCAGACGGCGAAGCCGGACCCAGCGCGTAGCTGCGAGAGTTAGCCTAAGCAGGACTGCCTTACACCGGAAGCGAACTGTCGAAAAAAGTAGCCGTGGGCGGGGCGCGGGACTGAGTGATTGAGTGAATTTGAAATTGGAAATCAGAAACTGAACTCCGAAGAATACCGGCCAGTTTCTATTTTCTAATTTCGGGTTTCCGGCTCAATTTCTTCACTCTTTTCACGGACCTTCGCCGGACAACTCGCTTGCGGCCCCCGTATTTCTCGAATATAGCCAGGGCAATCTGGTCTGCGGTGAGAGCGCCCAGTCGAGCACTGGCAGGGTTTGAATTTCCGAGGATTGAAAAAGCGAGCCGCCCGCCGGAAGGCAAATCCATATACCCCGAGAGTGAGTTCACGTGAGTGATGGTTCCCGTCTTGGCGTGAATGGCTCCTATGGCTGAAGTGCCCATAAAGCGGTGGTCCAGCGTCCCATCAACCCCGGCCACGGGCAGCGATTTGAAGTAAGCATCAAAATATGGAGAGTGAGTCATGTATTGGAGAATTTTTACGACGGCTTCGGGCGCAACCAGGGCCTGGCGTGAAAGCCCGGACCCGTCGACAAAATAAAAATCATCCGCAGGGATGCCCACCTGGGCGACAAATTCCCGCAAAACATCAAGGCCCGTGGTCACGCTGCCGTAGTTTTTCACCTCGTGCCCCAGCGTGCGCAGCAACATTTCCGCGTGAAGGTTTTGGCTAACTTTGTTGGTCACCTTGATGTCCTCGCGCAGCCCCAGCGAATCGTGTTCCGCCAATATCACTCTGCCTGCGGGTGCGGGCGCAGGGGACAGCATCGTTGCCGCCTCCAATCGAGTGAGGTGTTTCACCACTACTTTGCCACGCACATGAATCCCGCGGTCTTCAAGGAGCTTCAGGAAAATATCGCCCACTAGCTGCGGCGGATTATCAATTGAAACCGAGTCGTCCTCCACGATTGAGCCGAGAGGAACCTGTCCCCAAACGTCCAACTGCCTGGAGCCTTGAACGCGCTCGACGAAAATTTCTTCCTTGCTGTCTGCACTCGTGGTCTCCAGACGATTGTTGAGCCGGTAGTAATCACCGATCGGGGCGAGTGAAACCAGCGCCGTCTCTCCCACCGCCGCTGCGGGCTGAACATGAAAAAGAAGCTCGTTGTCATTAAATACCAGAGCCGTGACGGGCGCGCCATATCCCCATTCAAGATCTTCTTCCGCCCAATCGTGACCGTAGGGCTCAAAAAGGAAGTAACTGTCATCCGCCACGAGATTGCCCTGAACCTCGCGCACGCCGCGCGCCGCAACCTGGTCCGCCAACTCCCTGAAAACCCGGTCAGCAGGATCTTTCCTTTCGGTCTCGAGGTGGTAAGGCAAGACCCGGCTGCCGAGGTTGGCATCACCCCGCCCTACCAGGATGAGGTCGCCCACGCGGCCCTGTGCGTCCGGCGCCGTGGCGCTTTCGACGGTGGTGCGAAAGACAAAATTGGGGCCCAGTTCTTCCAAGGCCGCGGCGGTGGTAAAAAGTTTCATGTTCGACGCGGGCATAAAAAGATGCTCGGCATTTTGTTTGAACAGGATTTTTCCGTCATGGAGGCGCATCACTTCAATGCCCCAAAAACCACGTTGTGCCGCCGTCTGGCGCAGGATGTAATTGATGTGCGGCCCGAGGGCGTGTGGAATCCTGGCACGGCGCCTTTTCGCCGCGCTCGACGGCACGCAGAAAACGAGCGTGATAAGCACGAGGGCAAAAGGCAGATTGCAGCGGGAACGGTGTGGGTTGATCACGAGCGATTGATGCGGTGGTCGGGAGTAAGGACTGCCAGCCTGACCGCCGGATGGATTTTTCCTTTCCTGTCACCAGGCTACAGCGTCTTCTTGGGGCGTTTTCCCGGCGCCGATCAGACGGTGAACCCCGCCAGGGTAAACTCCGACTGCCATTACAATTTCAGCCCAACAAGCGGGCCACTTCTTTGGCAAAGTAAGTCAGAATAATGTCCGCGCCGGCGCGTTTGATGGAAGTGAGTGATTCCATCACGGTCCGTTCACGGTCGATCCAACCATTTTGGGCCGCGGCCGCAATCATGGAATATTCGCCACTCACCTGGTAAGCGGCCAAAGGAACATCAAAAGTGCGCCGCGCCAGCGCCAGAATGTCGAGATAGGGCAACGCCGGCTTTACCATAATAATGTCCGCGCCTTCTTCGATGTCGAGAGCGATTTCGCGCATGGCCTCGCGCTGGTTGGCGGGGTCCATCTGATAGGATTTTCGGTCGCCGAATTTCGGGGCTGAATCCGCCGCCTCGCGAAACGGTCCGTAAAACGCCGAGGCATATTTGGCCGAGTACGCCAGGATGGGGGTTGCGGTGAATCCACGCGCGTCGAGCTCGCGCCGGATGCGCCCCACGCGGCCATCCATCATGTCGGAAGGCGCAACAATATCCGCGCCGGCCTCCACCTGAGTGAGCGCGGTTTTGGCCAGGAGTTCCAGCGTCGAATCGTTATCCACCTCGCCGTTTTTAATCAAGCCACAATGTCCGTGGCTGGTATATTCGTCCAGGCACACATCGCAAATCACCAGCAGTTCGGGCACCGCCTTCTTCACGGCGCGCAGGGCGCGCTGGATAATTCCCTCAGGGTCATAGGCGCCGGAACCCACGTCGTCTTTTTTCTCCGGGATTCCGAAAAGAATTACGGCGGGAATACCGAGATCGTAAACCGCCTGGCACTCCTTCACCAGCAGGTCCACCGACCATCGGTAGTTGCCGGGCATGGACAGAATCTCGTCCTTCACCTTGCTGCCCGGGCAGACAAACATCGGATAGACAAGCGAGCTCGTGCTCAGCGCGGTTTCACGAACGAGGCCCCGCAGCGCTTCGGTTCGTCGCAGTCGGCGGGGACGATGGGTTGGGAATGGCATATTGTTTTTTTGTCCGTCGTCAGTAGTCAGAGAACAGCTTTCAGCCCTCAGCTATCAGCTTTCAGAAAACCTTTCTGACCATGGACTTATTGGATGAAACTTGTGAGCATTCTCTTAATTTCCGTCACATCGCGCTCCAATTGATTATAGTCTGGACCGTTCAGAAGACCCAAGTCATGAGCCAACAAGAGGTGATACTCAAGCTCGCTGGCGGATCCAAGGGCGATTTGAAGGATACGCGCCAACTCAGGACCACCCGCCCTTCCACACCCCTCCGCGATGTTAGCACCAACAGATCCACTCGCGCGTCGAATCTGGCTGGTCAATCCAAATAATTCCGCCTTTGGAAATGCGGATGTCTTTTTATAATCAGCAAGTGTAAACTCATGGGCCTTGCGCCAGACTTTTAAGTCTCTAAAAGCTCTCAAAGTGCGCTCCTCATGTCTTGGGGCACTGGCTTCTCTTTGACGATGGGGTGTTGTCTTTGCTGATCTCTGAAAACTGATAGCTGACGGCTTTAATATAATCTCTCCCTGGTCTTCAAATTTCCGAATGTCCCGATATTCGACAATGATAATGCTATGCGATACGAATTCTCCTGTCGCAAGGTCCCCAGAGCAAATCGGCGATACTCGACATCGATCCCGAAACAACCAAAATTATAACTGGCCTGGCTCACCAATTGCTGCGCAATTCCCTGGGCAAAATTGTAATCCATCCCGAAGGCGCCGCTGAAACCTTTATGATTAAGGTCGCCAAAAGTAGCGACCGTGCGCAGCAGGTTAAACGATGGGAGTTGCGAAAGCGAAGAGGTTGGGGGAAGCGGTGTGAGGAGCGCGGCCGTGCGGTTGATGAAAAAATCCGTGAACGCCAGCCCCAGCAACCCGCGGTGCACATGCGAAGTGATACCGGCGTTCAACACGCCCCCGCCATTGGGGTTGAAATCGGCGCGCATCTCTGTGTCGTAATTCGAGGAGGGCGCCATCTTCAGCACCGAAACCACAGGAGACAAGCGGCGCCCCTGAGCAAACGCGAAACCCGTCAGAGAAATTGTGGGATCCCACACTACATTTTGACCTGACACGAGCGCCCCCCCGAATGTGGGGTCAAAATAATATTTTTGCGACAAGCGCAATGAAAGGAAATCGCGCGCCGGTGGCATTTCCCCCGACCCATCAGGCGAGTTTTTCCTCGCCATCAGGGTATTGGTCAAGGAGTACTCAATTTCGTTGGTTTCAGAAAAAATGTCGATCAGGTCGTAGCGAACGATGTTATCAATGTCTTCCCGGTCGCTGGCTCGAACCAGGCGGTAGCGGATGTCCGGCTCCACAACGTGTTTAAGCCGATACCCCCAAAGGGTGCGCTGCAAAACTTTTTCAAAAGAGGGCGGCTGCAAATCAACCGAGAAATCTCCCATAATGCGGTTGACGGGGGAGTGGTCCGGCCGCAGGCTGGTTCCATAATGGGTGGCGTCAAAACCCAAGGTGGGGGTGACGTGAAATCCCCAAAACGGTTTTGTGCGCAATAAGATTTCAGGATGGACATCAAAGCGGTCTGTAATGGCCGGGGTTGAGAACCCGGGTTCTGTCCTGCCCACTCCGTCTGCCGAGGCGTCGAATGAAAAGTAAAACGGCGAGCGCCCCACCTGCTTGTCCATACCCGAGGCCGAAAAGCTGGGCATCTGGCGAATGGTAATGGAATTCCCCGCCGCCCCGCCCGAGCCCACTCCGGGCGGACAATTGGCGCTGGTTGAAAAACCATTCGTGACCGCCCCGCCGACCGCGCAGAGGAAATTCTGATACCGTGAAACAAACAAGTTGACGCTGTAAGCGTCAAAATTCCGGGTCAAAAATCCCGTTTGACGGGCTTCGGAACTCACGGCCTCAGTAAAACTATTGCTCCAGGTCTGGCGGAACGCCAGGGAGGAAATGTAGTCCACGTCCAAGACGCCGCGAAATCCATAGCCTACATTGCCAGCCTGTCCGACGGCCCTCACGCTGTTCCCTGAGGCTTGCAATAATTGCCCGCCCGGCCCGCTGAGTCCCCGATCGTTAATACCGTAGTAGTTCACCGTGATATCACTGGTTGGACTGGGCTTGGCGCGAAATTGCGCGCTGCGCGCCAGGCCGCGATTGCTATAGTCCTCGAGCCCGACGAGCAGGTCGGCGCTGCGATTGATGTCCCAAAAAAAACCGTCTCCCACGATGTAGCCCTTTTGCGAAGAGTTCCCGATGTGAGGAAGCAGGAACCCCGTCTGGCGCGGCCGGGGGGCAATCGAGCTGACCATGACGGGCAAATAAAGGATGGGCACATTCAGGAGACGAAAGACCGCGCCATGGGTCACGACTCGATCATTCACCTGCACCCGGGCGCTTCGGGCCGACAGAGACCAGCCCTTGTCCTCGTTCTCGCAGGAGCTCACCCGCGCCTGTTCCAAGGAATAAGTGTTTTCATCCAGGCGGTCCACCCGTCCCGCCTGGACATAAAGCGGATTCTCACTGCTCACCACAGGCGCACCCGGACGCATCGCGGCGTGGAGGTAACCGTGGCCATTGGCAAACCAGCCCTTCTGGGTTCGAAGGTTGTAATGAACCTCATTCGCTTCCAAGTAGGCCTTGGAATCTGTAAACGTAACGTGACCGGTGGCTGTCACCTCATCGGTGGCGCGATTATAGACGGCATCATCGGCGACCAATTTAAACTTTTGGTAGGTCACCTCAACGTGCCCATGAAGACGGTAGAATTCCCTGGTAATTTCCCGCGAATCGGCGCGCACGCTGACCGTATCCGTCAAGTTTTGGAACTCGAGGGGAATTGAGGGTGATTGTTGTTCCGCCCCGGCCTGGAAAAATTCGGCGTTGAGAGACATCAAGACCGGCAGGGGCTGACAAGGATCGAAATCAGCCTGCTGCGCTCGCGCGCTGGAAAGCATGGCTAGGCCCATCGCCAGCCAGAGCCAAAACGGGCCAAAGGGAGAGACCGGCCCCAACTGCCGAGATCGAAAAACTCGAAAGGTGGAGAGAAAGAATTCAGTCGCGTTGAGACGCAGCATACCAGCCGTTTATTATTCTACTCGAAAGCGCTTTGTTCTACCGCACGGTTTTGTTAAGATGCAGTGGGAGCCAATAAACGCTGCCCGGAGGACACCAAACGCGCGGTGAAGTGCCCTAAGTGTGGATTTGTCAGCCATCCCGGACTTCCCCAATGTAAGAGATGCGGCCGCCAGTTCAATACCGCGCCGCGCAAGGAAAACCCTTCGCTGATTGCGTCTCTGCTTTCCTCTTCTTCTCCCATTCAAAAGCAAGCGCCTTCAGAAGCTTCTTCGACGGTCAACAACCTTCCCTTTTTGCATACGCCTGCAACTTCAATCTCGGCGCCTTCGCTCACGCCGGATCGCACACCCGCGCCCGGCTCCGCAGCCATCGGCGGATTGGGTGCGGACCCGCGCGCTCCAGCCCAACCTGCTACTCCGCTCTGGCAAGATGAACTTTCCGGGCGGGTGCAGAAATTCCGCCGTCAGCGAGCTCGCTTGCGCAGTAACTTTGATCCAAGCGGCACGCTCGACCTTGAGTTTGATTCCACTGAAGATAGCCCGCCGGGGGAAATCGAAACCCTTGTCGGCGGCCAGGTGGTTGAATTTGGCGAGGGCGGGCGCGAAGCGAGCACCGCAGTGAGCGACTCGCAGCATGACCATTCGGTTCTGGATTCACTCCCCCAGGCGTCTTCTGGCGGCGGGATTCGAGTCCTGAGCGGAGCGGCAGTGCAAGCGGGAGAAATGCATCTGAGCCATCCGGACGCCGCTTCGGACCCGGTTGAGATCATCATCGATTCTGAACCCCAAGCGGAGCACGCCTTGCCCTCCGGCACACGCTACTCCTCACACCCAAGAGAGCTGATGGCTCCCCGTTTTCTTGCCGGCCTTTTGGACGCCACAGTCCTGCTGGCGGGCAATGGAGTGTTTGCCGCCATCTTTTGGTACTTTTGCCTTCAGACCGGGCGAGTTTCTCCCGTGCCGGCCAGCCTGATTGTCACGGTCGCCGTCGCCGCATTCCTTATGCTCTTCTATTTCGGATTGGCCGTCGCCCTTACCGGCTCCACTCCCGGCCTCACATGGATGGGACTTGAGGTTCGCAATCAGGAGGGGAACTTGCCCACCACGCTGGAATCGTGGTGGCGTGCATTTGGCTATTTGGTTTCCGCTTCCGCCTTTTTTATGGGATTTCTGTGGGCGTTCCTGGACCCGGACGGCCTGACCTGGCATGACTTGATATCCGGAACATATATCACAGACAAGAGTGTTGAATTATGAATTCGCTCCGGCTTTTTCGCACACCCACGTGTCTTGAATCACTTCACATTAAACGGCGCCATCGTAGTACAAGAATTCGTACCGCAGCTTCCGCCCTTTGAAGTTGCGGCTGTTCTATTTCTCTTGTCGGCCGGTTTAAAGACTTCAAGAATATAGGTGGAAAAGCCGCAAGATTGAAAAGCGAATCTTGCGGTAGTATTTTTGTGTCCTGGCAAATCATTCATATCAAATCAGCAATCAAGGGTTGGCCAACGCGGCCACTTCCCCGGGCATCTCAATTAAATGCGGGCCCGGCGGCCGAGCAAATGGACGTCCCGAGGCGGCATGGAACTTCGAAGTTTAGCGTGTTATACTATGGATTGAGTTTGAAGGCACGGCGGCCCGCCACGCAGCAGGGTGAAGGCCGAGAAAGTTTTAAAGATAACGATCCACCGAAGGAGTCACCTTTCCGATGAACAAACGCATTCGTATATTCCTGATTTCCATTTCGTGCGCCCTGCTTTTTTACGTAGCCCTGGGCGGGGTGCTGGGCAAAGGAAACTCCTCCACTGAAAAGACGTATCGTGACCTCGGCGTCTACACCGAAGTCCTTTCACGTATTAAAACCGATTACGTGACCGAGCCGAACCTGAAGAAAGTGACCGGAGGCGCCATTCGCGGGTTGCTGGAATCTCTGGACCCCTACAGCACTTACTTTACTCCGCAGGAGTATCAAGATTATCTCGCGCACCCTGATCCAGGCCCGGCAGATGTGGGGGTATTCATCTCGAAAAAAATGGGATTCGCCACAGTGGTTTCAGTCCTGCCGGGAAGTCCGGCGGAAAAAGCCGGCATTAAAGCAGGAGACTTGATCGACCGCGTCGAGTCCAATCCGGCGCGCGAGCTCTCTGTAGTGCAAATTGAGAGGATGCTGGCAGGCCCAGTGGGAACCTCGGTGACCATTGCGGTGGTGAAAGAGGCCCAGGGCGAACCGCAGAAAATGACATTGCAGCGCGTGCCGCTGGCCTACCCGGATGTGGTGGCGAACATGGTGGATGGCAATACGGCTTACCTTCGTGTGGCGACGTTTAACAAAGGCATGTCAGCGGAGATCTCCAGAAAACTTAATGAGCTCATTGCAAGCCACGCGGACAAAGTAGTGCTTGACCTGAGGAATTGCGCGGGCGGCGATGTGGATGAAGCTGTGCAGACTGCCAGCTTATTCATGGACAAAGGCCTGGTGACCTACGCGCAGGGCCAGCGTTATCCGCGGCAGGATTTTCCGGCCAAGCCGGCGGGCGCAGTCGTCAAACTGCCTTTGGCCGTTCTAATTAACCAGTCCACGGCGGGTCCGGCAGAGTTGGTGGCGTCGGCGGTCCTCGGAAACCATCGCGGCGACGTGGTGGGCGTCAGAAGCTTCGGCGAAGGCGTCGTGCAAAAAACAATTCCGGTGGGTGACGGCTCCGGGCTGCTTCTTTCAGTGGCCAAATATTATGGGTCGGATGGAAAGGCCATCATCGATAACGGAGTAACGCCCAACGTGATCGAATCGTCCCGAAGCGAGAGCGCAAGCCTGGACGAGGATAACAACTCACAGGGACCTGAGCACTTCGGCGATAAGGACGACCGTCAACTTCGAAAGGCAATCGAAGTTCTAAAACAGGCGCCTGCTCCGGCGAAAGCCGCGTGAGCGGTGATCCCCTCTCTCGACACAAGCGTTCCAATCTGATACGCACACGGCAGAGTCTCGAGTCCGGAAACTGGTGCAAGTCAGCGGCGGCACGCCACACTTTTCTCTCCCTGACATCCTTCAATATTTCTTTTTTCTTTCTGATTTTCCTGGCCTTGTTCTCAAGCAATTGCTCGCGTAAGAAAACTGTTCAGAAACAAGTTAAGGAACTGGATCGGCGCGCCATTGCCCTCCGTGTCCTAAAGACCATCGAGCGCGCCGGTGGCTCTGACGTCTGGGTGAAAGCCGGCGCACAATCCAGCTTGATTTCTTCCCTCGCGAATCGAGGCAGCGCGCCTCCTGAAGTGCTGGCGGCTTCATCGCACTTTGACGCAGTGGTCCGGGCCATCAGAGCGCAGGGAGAAAAGGAAGGCTTGAAAACTGAGATTCAAATAAAGGATTCCAATGAGCGGTTGAGGTCGGCGGAATTACGGTTGTTGCGGCAAAACGAACTCGTCATCCATTGGCGCGTTCGCGAGGTTTCTAAACTGCTGCGCGCCGCAATCGTCATCGACGATATGGGACAGGACCTGAGCGCCGCACACCAATTGCTCCACCAACCTTATCCTTTAACGTTTTCAATTCTTCCGGACCTTCCCCACTCCGCGGAAACAGCTCGCCAGGCGCACGCCGCAGGGCGAGCGGTGATGCTTCACTTGCCCATGGAGCCTGAGCCAGGTTCCGGCGCGCGAACCGGGCAGGGTGGGATTACAATGGGTATGCAAGGCGATGCGGTGGCTCGGATCATCCAAGCAGACCTTATTTCTGTTCCCTTCGCCGAAGGTGTGAATAATCACATGGGCTCTCGCGCCACCGCAGATGCCGCGCTGATGGGCGAGGTGATGCGCGTCCTGGCAAAAAGGGGCCTTTACTTTGTGGACAGTCGCACCACGGCGGAGACCAACGCGCTGAATGTGGCGCGCCGCATGGGCCTCGCGGCATTCTACCGCTCGGTTTTCCTGGATGACACGGAAAGCGTCGCCTACACGCTCCAACAGCTCAGGACATTTCGCCGTGTGATTGAAGAGCAAGGTGTCGCTCTGGCC
>Ga0209166_10004143_pt1 | contig 10227 bp, 10 predicted proteins | sample Coa_R1_3_FD_187151 | JGI IMG/M metagenome (GOLD analysis project Ga0209166, IMG submission 187151) | Surface soil microbial communities from Centralia Pennsylvania, which are recovering from an underground coalmine fire - Coalmine... | ecosystem: Environmental > Terrestrial > Soil >... | reverse complement strand
CGCCCAGGGCAGGATGAGGCAGACGGCGACGACCTTGTAGTCGAACCAGATCTGCTTCCACGGCCGGTCGGGCTCGACCGCGAAGGAACGCTCGACAAGGCGCGCCGAGAGGACCATCGCCGATAGCAGGCAAACCGCGCCGACAGCCATCCTCGCCAAGTGTTCCACTTGCATGCGTTACCGCTACAGCGCGGCGTCCATTTTGAGAATGCGCGGAGTATTCCGATTTGATCGCAATTTCTTTTAATCTCGCGCTGGGGATCACCGGAACGTCTTGATGAAGCGCAGGCGAATGTAGTGAGGCCCGCGGAGCTGGTGAACGTCAGTGAAATCGAGGCCGCTGGAGTTGCGCGCACCGCTGTACACCAGCCGGCTGTGCTCTATGCCCTGTCCTGGCACGTTCAGCGCTTCTATCTTGAAGGTTATGTCGGGTCTCGGCGTGTAGTCGACGAACATGGACATGAAGGTCCCCACCTTGTCGGTGTCGATCTCGTCGAAGCGATAGAACGTCTGGATCGCTGGGCCGAAGACGTCGGCGCCGAAGCTGACCTTCCAGGCGGGGATTCCCTGTGTGTAGTGCAGTTCCCAGTCGCTGTGATGGAGTCCGGAGAGGTCCCGGACCTCGGCGGTGGTCGGGTCGGTCACGTGCGATTTGCGAAAGGTGGCCGTGCCGGTGAGCATCCCGTGGGGAATGGCCAGCTTGTCGAGGGGCAGCGCCACGGTGACGGCGGCTTCGTCCCGGGAGCCCCGGCCGATGTTGCCGGGCGCGTCGTAGGTCCCGGCCGGACTTGGGACGCCGATGCGGTCGACCACGTCTTCGAGCCAGAAGTGGCGCAGGACGACGGTGATGTCGCCGCCGCGCCAGAACCGCCGGTCCCAGGCCGCCTCGACTAGCCAATCCTGGCCCGGGTTGAGCGTCGGGTTGCCGGCGTGGACGGTGCCCGTGTTGAGGCCCGCCGTCTGGGCCGTGAAGTCGTCGAAGTTCAGCTGGCCCACCTCCCGTTCCGCGCTCAGGCGGAGTTGGTCGGCGTCGTCGGGCGACCAGGCGAGGGCCAGCCGCGGCTTGGGATAGTAGAGGCTCCTGGCGCTGGCGACGTCCCCGGTCGAGGCGATATGGGAGGCTTCCAGGCGCAGGTCCGCCTCGACCGAGAGGGTGCGGAGCGCCTGCCATGTCGCGGTGGCGAACGCCTCGCCGCGCAGTTCGTCGACGTGCACGTCCGCGGCGGGTAGCGGGCTCAGGGCCCCGTTCTGGTAGTAGAGCGTGTGGGTGCTCAGGAAGTTGTAGTCGCCTTCGCCGCCGAATTCGATCGCCAGGCTGCGGCTGGCCTGCAGGGTGATGTTGGTCCGGGCGATGCTCTCGCTGCTGGTCTTCCTCAGGTTGAAATAGGCGGACACGAAGTCCTGCGTCCGCGCCGCCGTCTGGGGGTCGCTGAGGAAGGTGTCGGTGGTCTTCTGGCGATCGAGCCGCTGCAGCACGAAGCTTTCCAGGCTGACCGTCGGGCTCAGGGTCACCTTGTAGCGGGCGCCCAGTTCCGCGCTGTCCTGGTCGAGGGTGGGGCGGTCCCGCTCCTCCCCGGGCGGCGGGACGAGCGTGTCGTTCTGATAGGCCGTGTACGGAGAGAGGGTCACGGACGCGTTCACCCGGATCGAGCCGGCGAGGAACGGGGTCTCCACCGAGCCGGTGGCCTTGTAGATATCCTGCGCGCCCCGGCTCAGCTCGTCGGCCGCGAACCGTCCCCCGCCGGGGCTGACGATCCCGGGACCGAACGCCCGGGTCCACACGCCGCCCCCCAGGCCGTTGTCGAGCAGCTTGGCGATGCGCAGGGAGCCTTCGTAGGCGGTGTCTCCAACCCGCTCCTCACCCTCGAAGAGCACGCTTCCGGCCACCTGGTTGTCGAAGCCATGGGTGACCGAGGCGTTGACCGTGAGTTTCCCCCCCGCATCCTTCCGGCGCACGACGTTGGCCAGCACGTTCCTGCCCTGCATGTCGACGCCGGGGGCCCCGCCGAGGATCACCTCGATCCTGAGCACCGACGAGGCCGGGATGCGGCGAAGGATATCATCGAGGGTGTCGTCCTTCGATGCGGGGCGGGCGCCGTCCACGAGGACGTTTCCCGCCGCGCCCACGAAACCTCGCGCGCCGGCGCCGGCGTCGAAGACGAATCCAGGCGTCACCTGGATCATGTCCAGGGCGGTCGTCGGTTGCGAGGGAGCGTAGAAGGCCGCCGGATAGGTGACGACGGTGGGCGTGGCGACGCCAGGAGCGGGCGCGACGGCGGTGATGGCCGCCACGATCATCGCCGAACTCAACTAGGGCCCCTCACAAATGCTCCTTTGATCGTCTACACCACTGCGCCCCGCGCGGTGCTATACATCGTTTTGCATAAGTTAACCGTTTGATGAAAAGTCGCGGCTATGCCGCCAGGCCTTCGGCCTCGGCCATCCTCTGGATGGCCACGTAGTCCGTCTTGCCCGAGCCCAGCACCGGTATCTCCGGGGTGCGGATGATTCGCCGTGGCACGGCAAGATCCGAGGCGCCGAGCGAGTGGGCGTGGGTCACAAGCTTGGCCACCTCGGCGTCGCGGCGGTCGGTGACCAGGATCAGCCGCTCACCCTTCTTGCCGTCGGGGAGGGCGATCACCGCGTGGCGGGACTCCGGCCACAGGCCGGCGGCCAGGTCCTCGGCGGCGGCCAGGGAGACCATCTCGCCGCCGATCTTGGCGAACCGCTTCACCCGGCCGAGGATGGTGATCCAGGCGTCGTTGCTCATCTCCACGACATCGCCGGTGTCATGCCAGCCCTCCTCGGGGGGCTCGAGCACGCCGCCATCGTTCAGGTAGCCCTTCATGACGTTCGGCCCGCGCACCAGCAGCCGGCCCCCCCTCGCTATCCCCGGGACGGGGACGATGCGGGTCTCGATTCCGGGCAGGAGCGCCCCAACCGTGCCGCGCCGGTTGTCCTCCGGCTTGTTCACCGCGATCACCGGCGAGGCCTCGCTGGCGCCGTAGCCTTCGAGCACCGGCACCGGGCCAAACCGCTCGGCGATGAGGTTGTGGGTCTCCTCGCGCACCTTCTCCGCACCGCAGATGATGAACTTCAGGCCGGCGAGCTCGTCGCCGGTCGACGCCCTGGCGTATTGGTTGACGAAGGTGTCGGTCGCCAGGAGGATGCTGGCCCCGCAGTCCTTCACCAGGGCCGGAATGATCTTCACGTGCAGGGGGCTGGGATACTCGAACGCCTTCATGCCGGTGAAGATCGGCACCATCGCCCCGGCGGTCAGGCCGAAGCAGTGGAAGATCGGCAGGGGATTGAACATCACCCAGGACGGGTCGAGGTCGATGTGGGCGGCCACCTGCGCCACATTGGCCAGGATGTTGGCGTGGCTCAGCACGACGCCGCGCGGGGCCCCGAAGCTGCCGGATGTGAACAGGACGACGCCGGGATCGGACGGTTTCAGGCGGGCGCGGGCCTGCTGCGGAAGCAGCGAAGCGGCGAGGGCGCGCAGGCGGTCGACCGTCCCGATGCTGGCCCGCACGTCTTCCAGGTAGGTGATCTCGCACCGCTCCTCGAGGGCGTCGACGAGGTCGTGCAGCTTGCCCTGCTCGATGAACCGGTGCGACGTCAGCACCCGTTTCACGTCCGCCAGCTTCACCGCCGCGCGAAGGTTCCGCAGGCCGGCGGTGAAGTTCAGCATCGCCGGCACGCGGCCGTAGGCGTGCAGCGCGAACACCGTCACGACGCCGCCGGCGCTGGAGGGCAGCAGCAGGCCCACGGTCTCGCCCGGGGCGGTGACACCGGCGATCTTGCGGCCCAGGGCGAAGCTGGCGCGGATCAGGTCGACGTAGGAGAGGGGCCGGCGCTCCTGGTCCTCCAGGATGAGCTTGCGGGGGCCGTAGCGCTTGGCGGCGCGCAGCAGGGCGTCGAACAGCGTGGACTGGCTGTCGGCGATCTCGAAAGCATGGGCCATGCGCGCGGGCCCTCCCTGGTGCGGCAATCTGGTCTTGCCCCTAGGTATCGCCCCGCGCCGCGGTTGCAAAGCGTGGCCCACGGAGTCCCGGAGCGCGGGCTTCCAGCCCGCTTCTTTTCTTCAAGCCAGGGCGGGCTGGAAGCCCGCGCTCCGGGGCAATATCGCCGCCCGATGGCCCTGCCGCGCGCCCGTCCTTGATCCCGGGGCCGCGAGGGGCGATCTAAGCCGTATGACCCTCGTCATCGACAACACCCGCCTGCGTGCGGCGCGGCACCCGGAAAAACAGGCGCGGCCGGATTCGCCCCGCCTCGCCAAGCCGCCGTGGCTGCGCGTCAAGGCGCCGGGGTCGGCCGGCTACGGCGAGACCCGCCGGATCGTGAAATCGCACGGCCTGGTCACGGTCTGCGAGGAAGCGGCCTGCCCCAACATCGGCGAGTGCTGGACGAAGTCGCACGCCACCATGATGATCATGGGCGGCGTGTGCACCCGCGCCTGCGCCTTCTGCAACGTGGCCACGGGAAGGCCCGATCCCCTCGATCCGACCGAGCCGGAGCGCGTCGCCCAGGCGGTCGCCCTGATGGGCCTCAGGCACGTGGTGATCACCTCGGTGGACCGCGACGACCTCGCCGACGGCGGGGCGGCCCACTTCGCCGCCACGGTCGCCGCCATCCGCGCCGCCGCGCCCGGCGCCACCATCGAGATCCTCACCCCCGACTTCATGCGCAAGCCGGTCGCCGCCGCCGAGCTGGTGATCGACAGCGCCCCCGACGTCTTCAACCACAACCTGGAGACGGTGCCCCGGCTCTACCCCTCCATCCGGCCGGGCGCGCGGTACTACCAGTCCCTGCGCCTGCTGGAGCGGGTCAAGGAGCGCTCGCCCTCGATGTTCACCAAGTCCGGCCTGATGGTCGGCCTGGGCGAGAGCCGGGAAGAGGTGATGCAGGTGATGGACGACATGCGCTGCGCCGGCGTCGATTTCATCACCATCGGCCAGTATCTCCAGCCGACCCGCAAGCACGCCCCCATCGACCGCTTCGTTCCGCCTGAAGAGTTCGCCGGCCTGGAGACCGTCGCCCGCGCCAAGGGCTTCCTGATGGTGTCGGCGAGCCCGCTCACCCGCTCCTCGCACCACGCCGGCGAGGATTTCGCGCGCCTGCGCGAGGCGCGGCTCGCCCTTCAAGCGGCCTGAGCGTTGCGCCACACCCTGACGCGACGCCTGGACTATACGCCCGAGCAGCTCTTCGACATGGTCGGCGACGTCGAGCGCTATCCGGAGTTCGTGCCGTGGATCACCGGCCTTCGGGCGTGGAACCGGCAGGCCGGGGCCGAGGGGGTGACCACGCTCGACGCCGAGGCCAAGGTCCGCTTCCACATCCTGCGCGAGCGATTTGCCACCCGCGTGCGGCTGGACGCCCGCGCCCTGGCCATCGACGTGTCGCTGATCTCCGGACCGTTCCGGCGCCTGAAGAACCGCTGGCGCTTCCGCCCCAGGCTGGAGGCCGGCAAGGTCGTCGGCTGCGAGCTGGTGTTCGAGATCGACTTCGAGTTCGGCTCCCGCCTCCTGCACGGCCTGCTGACCGCGAACTTCGACCGCGCGGTGGCGAGGCTCGTCGGCTGCTTCGAGCGCCGCGCCGAAGCCCTCTATGGGCCGTGCGCGCCATGAGCTCACTTTAAATTAAATGCTGGGCGCCGCGAATTGGGTCTAGGGTGTCTCCAATCGAGCGCCGGGGGGCGGGCTTGCGACCGCAATTGCGATCGCCCTGCCATCGACGGTCAAGGCATGCCGCCTAGGCTCGTTGGGATGGGGAATTATCGGATGAAAGCCTTGCTTCTTGGTCTGGCCGCTTGCGCCATCGTGCAGTCCGTACCGGCGCTCGCCGCCGAGGATCAGCCGCCTGCCTACGAGAACGGTCCGGTCTGGGATTTCGCCCAGATCCAGACCAAGGACGGCCATTTCGACGATTACATGAAGTGGGTGTCCACCGACTGGAAGGCCCAGGAGGAGGCTTTGAAGAAGGCCGGCGTCATCGTCGGCTACAAGGTCTATCTGGTCTCAAACCCGCGCCAGGGCGAGCCGGACGTTGTACTCGCACAGGAATGGCCCAACATGGCGGCCTTCGATCGCTCGGTCGCCGATCAGTACAAGATCAACAAAAGCATTTATGGCTCGGTCGTCAAGTCGAACCAGGAAGAGGCCGACCGCGGGGCGATACGCACCGTACAGGGTGTTATTCTGATGCGGGAAGCCATGCTGAAATAGGACGGGCCTCTCCTCCCCCTGGCGTGGGGGAGGGGGACCCCGAAGGGGTGGAGGGGGCCGACACCGCCACGATCTGACAGGCCTTGACCGGCCAGCCCCCATCCCCGGCTTCGCCGGTACTTCCCCCAAGGGGGGAAGATAGTCGCGCTATTTGAGCTGGCTGTCCTTGCTGCCGCGGCGGTTGATGCCGATGTTCACCGGCCGCCGGTCGATCGCCGACTGGCAGGCGATGCAGGTGCGCGCGCCGGGGAGGGCGCGCCGCCGCGCCGCCGGGATCTCCTCGCCGCACTCCACGCAGTGGGCCTCGCCCTCGCCTGTCGGCAGCCGCGAGCGGGCTCGCAGGACCCCGTCGACGACGGTGTCGTCGATCTGATCCTGCACCGCCCCATCCTTGGCCCACCCTGTCGCCATCGTCTCTTTCCCTTTCTCCCGGGATCTTACCCCTCTGACGTGGGAATGGCCGCCGCCGGTTCCAATCGCCCGTGATCCGATTTTTGCGTTGCAGCGTACCGGACGTGAGAATGGCCACCGACCGCCACGAAAATCGTCGTTATGGCCCCGCGACCTCCCAGTACGGTCAGGAGCCCTCGTGAAGTCCTTCTTGATCCTGTTCGCCGCCGTCGCCCCGCCGGCCCTGCTGTACGCCGCGCTAAGCGAAACCGACTTCGCCGCCGTGCGCGAGCTGGCGCCCTGGGCGCTGATGCTGCTGGGCTTCGGCGGTATGGCCGTGGCGCTGCGCGCGCGCGGCGAGCCGCGCCCGCAGGTCTCCAGACCGCGCCCCCGCCCGGCCGCCGCGCGGCCGGAGAGGGTCGAGGCCCGTAGCGGCGCCCTGCGCCGGCGGGCCGGACGGACGCACCTGGGCGCGTGAGCCGAATGCGCAACTATCATTGCGCGTAAAGCTTGATAGTTGCGCGTATCGGACGGATAGTTGCGCGAAAGTTTTCACGCGCAAGAAAGAGCCCGTTTGGCCAAGCAGTTCCCCGGCGGTGAGTTGGCCGCCATCGAGGAGGTCGTCCGCCGCCATCCGGAGGGCGCGACAGCGCAGGCGATCCTGCGCGCCCTCGACGCCGCAATCCCTCTGCGAACCTTGCAGTTCCGGTTGAAGACCCTCGTCGATCAAGGCCGGCTGGTCAGGGAAGGCGAAGCACGAGGCGCGAGATACCGGATGTCCCGCAAGGCCGGGGCCGTCGAGCCGACGGATGCCCGACAACCCGTCATTCCGTTGTCGGAGTCGGGCGCCTCCGTCCGCGGCTACGTCCGCCGGCCGCCGGGAGCCCGCCAGCCGGTCGGCTACGACCGCAACTTCCTCGACAGCTACCATCCCAACGTCACCCCCTACCTGACCGACGCGGAACGCGCGCACCTTGCGGCCGTCGGACGGCCCCAGATCGCCGAGCAGCCGGCCGGGACGTACGCCAGGCAGATACTGAACCGGCTCCTCATCGATCTCGCCTGGAACTCGAGCCGTCTCGAGGGCAACACCTATTCCCTGCTCGACACGCGGCGTCTCATCGAACTGGGAGAAGAGGCCGAAGGGCGCGCGCACCTCGAGGCGCAGATGATCCTCAACCACAAGGACGCCATCGAGTTTCTGGTCGGTTCCGCCGATGAGATCGGCTTCAACCGCTACACCATCCTCAACCTCCACGCGCTGCTCGCCAACAACCTCCTGGCCGATCCCGCGGCGGCCGGCCGGCTCCGCTACATCGCTGTCGGCATCGAGCGCTCCGTCTTCCATCCGCTCGAGATGCCGGGGCTCATCGAGGAGTGTTTCGACCAGATCCTGGCGACCGCCGCGGCCATCGACGATCCCTTCGAGCAGGCGTTCTTCATCATGGTCCAGCTGCCCTATCTGCAGCCCTTCGACGATGTGAACAAACGCGTCTCGCGCCTCGCCGCGAACATCCCGCTCATCAAGCAGAATCTTTCGCCCCTGTCCTTCGCCGACGTCCCCCGCGAGACCTACACCGAGGCCGTGCTCGGCGTGTACGAGCTGAACCGGACCGAACTCCTCAGGGACGTCTTCGTCTGGGCCTATGAGCGGTCGGCCGCGCGCTACGCCGCCGTCCGCCAATCGCTCGGCGAGCCCGACCCCTTCCGGTTGCGCTATCGGACGCCCCTGCGCGAGATCATAGCCGATCTCGTCCGCGCGCGGGTGAGCCGCCGGGAGGCCGCGTCCCGCATCGCGGCCTGGCCCGGCGTGGCGGTCGATCCCGCGGACCGTCAGCGGTTCAATGATGTCGTCGAGACAGAGCTGGCGGGCCTCCACGAGGGAAATTTCGCCCGCTATCAGATCAGGCCATCGGAGTTCGCCGTGTGGCGCGAGGTTTGGGGCTCTGGTTGAGCTGGCCGTTCCTGCTGCCGCCGCGAATTGCTCTATACCACCTGAAGGTCGCCGATCAGACAGTCGGCCGGGATGCCCCACCGGTGGCGCAAGAGCCTGATCTGGTCGACCGTGAAGTCCCGCTTGCCGTTGAGAATTTCGGAGGCGCGCGACTTTGAACCCAGCAGCGCGGCGAGATCGCCCTGGGTACGGCCGCTCAATGCCATGAAGCCCCGAAGGAACTCAGCCGGCTTGTCGATCCTGGGCGTCGGCCAGCGACCCTCTTCGTAGTGGGCGACGAGCGCGACCAGGATATCCAGTTCGTCCCCCTCCGGCGTTCCCGCCGTCGCTCCCCCCAACGCATCGATGCGCCGCAGAGCGGCGGTGTTGTCCTCGTCGGTGTGGATGGGTCGGATGTCCATTCTTCGGTTCCTTAGAACCGTGACACCGAGGCTGCTATAGAGCCGTTTGTTTGCATCCCTCGGACTCGCACCGCCGAGGCCGACAAGAACCAGGAGGGAACCCATGAAGATCGGAGCGGTCTATCCGCAGACCGAGGCGGCGGGCGATCCCCGCAACGTGCGGGCGTTCGGCCTGGCCATGGAGGCGATGGGCCTCGACCACCTGCTGGTCTTCGACCACGTGGCAGGCGCCAACCACGCCGACCGGGACCCGCCGCTCGCGGGGCCCTACACCGAACACGATCCCTTCCACGATCCGCTGGTGATGTTCGCCTACCTGGCGGGCATCACGGAGAAGATCGAGTTCGCTACCGGCGTCCTGATCCTTCCCCAGCGCCAGACCGTGCTGGTGGCCAAGCAGGCGGCGGACCTGGACCTGCTGTCGGGCGAGCGGCTGCGGCTTGGGGTCGGCACGGGTTGGAATTATGTGGAGTACGAGGCCCTGGGGCAGGATTTCCACGCCCGCGGCGCGCGGATGGACGAGCAGGTCGATTTCCTGCGCAGGCTGTGGGCCGAGCCCCTGCTGACCTTCGAGGGCAAGTACGACCGCATCGTCCGCGGCGCCCTCACCATCCGGCCAAAGCGCCAGATCCCGATCTGGATGGGCGGCTTCACCGACCCGGCCTTCCGGCGGGCCGCGCGGCTGGGGGACGGTTTCATCTTCGGCGCCAGGACCCACGCGGACCTCGAAAGGTTCTGGGCCCGCACCCGCGAGCTGCTCGCCGAGGCCGGGCGATCGGAGGCGACCTTCGGCCGCGACTACTTCACCTTGCGGGCCGCCAACGCGGCGGATGTCGCGGACGACCTGAAACGCTGGCGCGACGGCGGCGGGACGCATGGCACGATCTCATCGCTGGGGCGGGGGTTTAGGGAGATCCAGCAGCATATTGATTTTGTGGGGGAAGTGTTGGGGAAGTTGCGGTGACTAAGGCCTGACATGGCCTTACCAACTTAACGGGATTGACGAACTTTCAATTCCTGCCCATCTTGGTGGCCAAGGAGGATGCGTCCGTGCCGAACACCAAGGCTGTTCACACCCCGACCAAGACTGCCATGAAGGTGCTCATGGAAGCCTTCGGGCAGTCCGTCGAACGTAGCCGGAAAAACGGTCGGACAAGCGGGTTCGTTGTCGAGGTGGATGCGAGGGGCAATCCGACAATCTCGCCCTTGAATGCGGCGGACGCGCCGACGGAAGATCGGCTCGAACAGGCCCTTT
>Ga0209166_10004142_pt1 | contig 10228 bp, 8 predicted proteins | sample Coa_R1_3_FD_187151 | JGI IMG/M metagenome (GOLD analysis project Ga0209166, IMG submission 187151) | Surface soil microbial communities from Centralia Pennsylvania, which are recovering from an underground coalmine fire - Coalmine... | ecosystem: Environmental > Terrestrial > Soil > Unclassified... | reverse complement strand
CCGGTGAGCGGCCTGTCCATCGGTCACCCGGAGGCGGACGCCGCCGTCGCGGCCAGCCCGGAGCCAGCGGCCGAGCCCGCGTAACCGGGCACGGCGCTTTCCCCGGCCGGAACCACGTCCTGCAGAAACCGGTCATCTTCCCGCCGCCTTGCGTCCGGACGGCCGGCCGGAAGCGTCCCTACGTCAGCGGCTACTGACGGGCGGCCGGGCGGTTTCCAGCGGCGGCGCGCTGACCGGGCAGTTGAACCGGCATTCCGGCCCCGGGGTGGGGCGGCCGGGCGTCGGCTTGAGCACATCGTTGTCGACGAACAGGGCGGACAGGACGGCACCGGCCGCGAGCAGGCCCGCGCAGATCAGCATCGCGCTGCGGAAACCGGAGGCGAACGCCGCCGCCGTATGGTGCCCGCCGATGGCCAGCCCGACCGCGGCGGGCAGGCCGGCCACGGCCAGCATGCTGGCCGACCGGGCCACCGCGTTGTTGACCCCGCTGGCCACCCCCGCGTGCCTGGCGTCGGCGCTGGCCAGCACCGTGGCGGTCAGCGGCGCCACGGCGAGCGACAGTCCGGCGCCGAAGACGCACACCGCGGGGAAGACGTCGGCGAAATAGGAGGCGTGCAGCCCGGCCCGCGTCATCAGCGCCAGGCCGGCCGCGCAGAGCAGGATGCCGCCCGCCATCAGCCAGCGCGGGCCGGTCCGCTGAGCCAGCGCGCCGGCCCGGGCGGAGAACGCGAGCATCAGCAGGGTCGAGGGCAGCGTGGCCACTCCCGCCTTCAGCGGCGAGTACCCGGACCCTATCTGAAGCTCCAGGATGAGCAGGAAGAACACCGCGCCGAACGCGGCATACACCACGAACGTCACCAGGTTCACGACCGTGAACTGCCGGGACGCGAAGACATCCAGCGGCAGCATCGGCGGCGTGCCGTCATCTGTCCTGCCGTGCCGGCGTTCCACGGCCACGAACCCCACGAACGCGGCCACGCCGATGACCGCCGCCACCGCCACCCGGGCCGTGGAACCCGGGCTTGGTGCCTCGATCAGCGCGTAGCTGATCCCGGCCAGGGCAAGCGCCACGAGCCCGGCACCGCTCACATCGAACCGGCCGTGTGCCATGGGATCCCTGGTCTCCGGCACGTGCCGGGTGGCCACGGCGAGCACGACCGCGGCCAGCGGCAGGTTGAGCAGGAAGACCCAGCGCCAGCCGATGCCGCTGACGATCCAGCCGCCGAGCAGCGGGCCGGCCGCCCCGGCCACCCCGCCCAGACCGGACCACGCCCCCACCGCCTGCGACCGGTCGTCGGGCGCGAAGCTGGCCTGGATGATGGCCAGCGAGCCCGGGGTCAGCAGCGCGCCGCCGATCCCCTGCAGCGCCCGCGCCCCGATCAGCACGCCGATGTTGGGCGCCAGCCCGCACAGCGCCGAGGCCAGGGCGAACCAGGCCACCCCGACGAGGAAGATCTTGCGCCGGCCGTGCCGGTCACCGAGCGAGCCGCCGAGCAGGATCAGCCCGGCCAGGGCCAGCGTGTAGGCGTTGACCGTCCACTGCAGCCCGCCGAGCGAGGTGTGCAGATCCCGGCCGATCGTGGGCAGGGCCACGTTGACGACAGTTCCGTCCAGCATGGCCATGCTCGATCCGAGGACCGTGGCGAGGATCACCCACCGCCCGGTTGGCTGGCCGAGCCTGATCGCCGCCGTGCCCTGCTGCGCTACCGTGACTCACCGCCCTTGCCGAGCCATCTGCCGATCACCATCCGCTGGATCTGGTTGGTCCCCTCCACGATCTGCATGGCCTTGGCTTCCCGCATGAAGCGCTCGGCCGGGAAGTCCTCGACGTAACCGTAGCCGCCGAGGACCTGCACCGCGTCGGTGGCGACCCGCATCGCGGTGTCGCTGGCGAACAGCTTCGCCATCGCCGCCTGCGCGCTGAACTCCAGGCCCGCGTCCTTGCGCCGGGCCGCCTCCAGGTAGAGGGCGCGGGACGCCTCCACCGCGGTGGCCATGTCGGCGAGCATGAACGAGACGCCCTGGAACTCGGCGATCGGCTTGCCGAACTGCTGACGCTCGCGGGCGTAGTTCACCGCGGTCTCCAGGGCGGCCCTGGCCAGGCCGGTCGAGCAGGCCGCGATCCCGAGGCGGCCCGAGTCCAGCGCGGACAGCGCCAGCGAGAACCCCTGTCCCTCCGCGCCGATCAGGTGATCCCCGGCGACTTTGGCCGAGGAAAAAACCACCTGCGCCGTGGTGGAGCCGCGCATGCCCATCTTGTGCTCGGCCGGCGCCGGGTCCACCCCGGCGGTTCCGGCCGGAACGTGGAAACAGCTGATGCCACGGCTGCGGCCCGGCCCCTCGGAGTCGCCGGAGGTGCGGGCGAACAGCGTGTAGAAGTCGGCCTGCCCGGCGTGGGAGATCCAGGCTTTCACGCCGTCGATCAGGTAGCCGCCGTCGCCGGTGGCCTGGGCTCGGGTGCGCAGCGCCGCGGCATCCGATCCGCAGTGCGGCTCGGACAGACAGTAGGCGCCGAGCAGGTCACCGCCGAGCATGGCCGGCAGCCAGCGTTCCTGCTGCTCCCTGGTGCCAGCGGTGGCCAGCGGGAAACAGGTGAGCGTGTGCACGCTCACCCCGAGGCCAACGGTCAGCCAGGCGCTGGCCAGCTCTTCGACTACCCGCAGGTACACCTCGTAGGGCTGCCCGCCGCCGCCGAATTCCTCCGGGTAGGGCAGGCTGAGCAGGCCCGCCTTGCCCAGCGTGCGGAACGCCTGCCGCGGGAACGCCCCGGCCTTCTCCGCCGCGTCGGCCACCGGGCGCAGCTCCGCGTCCGCGATCTGCCTGGTGAGGTCGAGGAGCGCGGCGGTCTCCTCATCCGCAGCGGCCATCAGATGTCCACGACGATCAGCTCGCGGGTGACGTTGTTGACACGTTCAAAGCCGTCGTCGGTGCACACCACGATGTCCTCGATTCTCGCTCCGTGCGGCCCGGCATAGATTCCCGGCTCGACCGAGAATGCCATGCCGGGCTCCAGCGGCTCGGTATTCCCGGCCACGATGTAGGGATCCTCGTGCGTTTCCAGGCCGATTCCGTGACCGGTCCGGTGAAAGAAGTAATCGCCGAAACCGGCCCGGGTGATGGGCTCCCGGGCTGCCGAGTCCACCTGCTCAGCGGCAATGCCCGGCTTGACCGCCAGGCAGGCCGCCTCCTGCGCTTGTTTGAGCACCTGGTAATAGGCGGCGAACTCGGCGGGAGGCCGGCCGACGGCGTAGGTCCGGGTGCAGTCCGAGCAGTACCCGCTCGGCATCGTGCCGCCGATGTCCACCACGACCGCGTCACCGGCCTCGAGCACCCGGCCGGACAGCTCGTGGTGCGGGCTCGCCGCGTTGGGCCCGGAGGCCACGATCGTGAAGTCGACCCTGGCGTGCCCCTCGGCCACGATCGCCTCGGCGATGTCCGCGCCCACCTCGCGCTCGGTCCGGCCGGGCCGCAGCCAGCCGGGAACGCGGGCATGCACCCGGTCGATGGCCGCGCCGGCCTCGCGCAGCGCCGCCACTTCGGCCGCGCTCTTGCGCATCCGCATACCGCGAAGGGCCACGCTGGCCAGCACCATCCCGGTCCCGGGCAGCCGGTGCCGGAAGCTGAGCAGCGTCAGCGCCCACATCCGGTCGCTGACCCCGACGCTGCCGGTCCCGGTGACGCCAGCCAGCCGGCCGGCGATCAGCCGGTACGGATCACCGGTCTCCTCCCAGGGCACCAGTTCCAGGTCCAGCCCGCCCGCCGGCGAGGCCTGCGCGGCAGCGAGTTCGAGCCTGGGCACCACCAGGAAGGGATCGAGCCCGCTGCCAGCCGCGGGGATCACCAGGCAGGTGAGGCGCTCCAGTTGCATCGCCTCATAACCGGTGACGTACCGCAGGTCAGGGCCGGGCGTGAGCAGCAGCGCGCCGATTCCGGCCTCCTGCGCCGCCGCGGCCGCCTGGCCGATCCGGCCGGCCGGGTACAGCTCCATTTCCGCGAAGTGAGTTCCCACTGACAGCCCCAGTTCCCTTTCAGCGCGTTTCTCCTGTTATGCCATCCTGCCGTAGCCGGGTATGCATGCAAATGCCTGCCGCAGGGTGTGGTTCCGGCAAAGCAAGTGCGGTCCATGCGGGCATCACGGCTTAAATCTTATGGAGATAGCCCCTGTCGGCATCTAGACAAGGGCACCCGACATGCCTCACGCTAGGTGCACAAACGCTCACCATACGCGAGCTGCCATGACTGCTGAACTTTCCGCACCCCGGGCCAGGGCCGCTCCCGAAGCCTTCGCCCAGAACGGATTGCGGCGTGCCGTAGGGCATGGTTCCGGCAAAGAAAGTACCGTAGGGCATGGTTCCGGCATAGAAAGCACCGTAGGGCATGGTTCCGGTAAAGAAAGTACCCTAGGGCATGGTTCCGGCGTAGAAAGCACCGTTCCCCCGGTGCCGCCGCCCCGCAGGGACGGACGCACTGAGCGGGCCGGCCAGCCTCCGCCCGTGCGGCGCGATCGCGCTGCGGTGATCACCCAGGCCGGCCGGGCAGACGCCGGTCTCGCCGCCCAGCTCGCCCACCAGCGGCTGGTCACCCTGGAACTGCAGCGGGCGATCCTGCCCCTGCACGACAAGCCGTTCCTGCTGCCCGGGCTGCGCGCGGCCATGCGCTACCTGCCGGCCTCCACCGACAGCCGGGTCGGCGGCGACTGGTACATCACCGCCGAGATGCCGGCCGGCCTGGTGCTGATCGCGATCGGTGACGTGGGCGGGCACGGGCTGCCCGCGGCCGCGGGCATGGCCAGGCTGCGCGGGGCCATGGCCGGCCTCGCCATCACCGGCTCGCCGCCCGGTCAACTGCTCGGCTGGATGAACGACCTGGTGCACCACGTGGCGCCCGAGCACACGGCCTCCCTCATGGCTGGCTACTTCTACCCGGCCAGCAGGACGCTGACCTGGGCCCAGGCCGGTCATCCGCCGCCGGTGCTGGTGCGCGGCGCGAGGGCCACGCCGCTGGAGGCACCCGACGGGATCCTGCTGGGCGCGGCCAACGAGGCATACCAGACGGCCACCCTGCGGCTGTTCCGCGGCGACCTGCTGATCCTCTACAGCGACGGCCTGATCGAGCGCAGGGACCGGCCGCTGGATGAGGGCCTGGCCAAGCTGTGCACCGCGGTGCAAGGGGTCGCCGACCCGGAACGGGCCATCGCCGCCGCGCTGCACACGCTCGGCCCCACCGCTCCCGAGGACGACACCTGCGTGGTCGCCCTGCGCGTCCTGTAGCGGCTAACCGGCGGCCAGGGCATCGCACATGCGGTGCAGCGAGGAGCCCAGGCCCCACCGCTCGCCGAGGCGCTCGACCGCATCCGGATCGGCCGGGCTGACCGGCAGGTTGCCGTCCAGCGGCGGCAGCGGCACGTCGGTAGCCACCCTGACCACAGGCTGCGCAGCGGTCAGGTAGTCCCGCGAGGCGGCCAGCTTGGCCCGGGGACCGGCCGGGATCGACGCGGCATACTTGTCCAGCGTCTCCAGGATCCCATCAACCGAGCCGAACGAGCGGATCAGCGAGGCGGCCGTCTTGTCGCCCACCCCGGGCACGCCGGGCAGCCCGTCGCTCGGATCCCCACGCAGCACGGCGAAGTCGGCATAGGCCCGGCCAGGGATCTGGTACCGCTCGGCGATCGCGGCCTCGTCCACCACGTCCAGCTTGGTCAGCCCGCGCACGGTGTAGATCACCCGGACCTGGCGCTCGTCGTCCACCACCTGGAACAGATCCCGGTCGCCGGTCACCACGTCCACCGGGACATCGGCCTGGGCGGCCAGGGTGCCGATCACGTCGTCGGCCTCGTACCCGGCGGCTCCGGCGATCGGGATCCCGGCCGCGGTGAGGACCTCCCGGATGACCGGCACCTGGACGGTGAGCTTGGGCGGGACACTCTCGCCGCCGTCGGCCTCGGCCCGGTGCGCCTTGTAGGAGGGGATGGCCGCGACCCGGAAGGGCGGCCGCCAGTCCACGTCCCAGCAGGCGATGAGCCGGCCCGGTGAGCGGCCGCGGACCAGCCGGGTGATCATGTCGAGCAGGCCCCGGATCGCGTTCACCGGCGTCCCGTCCGGCGCGGTCAGCGTCTCCGGCACGCCGTAGAAGGCACGAAAGTAGAGCGAGGCGGAATCCAGCAGCATCAGCGAGCCCACCCGGCCATCCTGCCACCGGCCGGGCGGGCTCGCGTCACGCCATGCTGGATCGGACGCGGTGATCAGAACCCGATGCACCGCGGCGTCGAACAGCGCGGCGCCGAACCGCGGCGGCAGGACCGGGATGTCGCGTCGTCGCACGGCTCGGGCCTGGCCGAATCGGCCAGGCCTGCCGGATGGAGCCGCCGTTCGTCCATTCCCGCCTCCCGGTGCTTGCTGACTCACCGGCTATTGCCCGCAGCGTCCTGTCTGTGTCCCGAGAGAGGGAGCAGCGGAGGCGGTCATATCGCTGCCCCTGGTCAAAGGGCGCGCAGCATCTGCTCTTCCCACTCGTCCGGGGTCTGCGGCCTGACCGGCTGACGGTTGCCGGTGGCGCGGAAGCCGTGCTTCGCATAGAAGGCGCGGGCGCGGTCGTTGCCGTCGGTGACCCACAGGCCGGCCTGCTGGGCTCCCTGGGCACGTATGTGCCCGATCACCACGTCCATGAGCCGGCCGGCCACGCCGGTGCCGCGGGCCGCCGCGCTGACCCACATGGAAATTATGTGCCAGCCGCCGTCGTCGGTGATGAACGCGCCAACGACGCCGGCCGGTCTGGCGCCGTCCCAGGCCAGGAAGAACACGGACTTGGCGATCCACTCCCGCCAGCGTTGCTCACCGAACTCCTGCTCCTGCGCCAGCGTGGCCATGAAGGCGTAGGGCGCGTCGGCCAGCGCGGCCAGCCTGACGTCGCGAAAGGCTTCCCAATCGCCGGTCTCGACCCGGCGGATGTCAGCTTCCATGCGGGCAGGGTTTCGTGCCCACTGCCTGTGACGCAACGCAATTCAGTCCGGCAGGGCAGGCACTCCCAGGCAGCTCCGCAGGACGTTCTCCACCGGAGTGAGGCGGTCCTCGGTCCCGGCGCTGCCGGTCACGAAGCCGATCGTGTAGCCGCCGGCGGTGACCGCGCCGCCGTAGCTCCCGCCCAGCCCGCCCATCCCGAAGCCTTCGCCGTCGATGCCGAAGCCCAGCCCCCAGGCGTTCTGCGCGCCGAACACCCGGTCCACCCCGGTGCACTGCGGCGTGACCGCCTCGGCCAGCAGATGTAGCGGTTCGCGACAGGGCTGCTACCCCACGGATGTGTACGCGATCACGCCGCGCCGCATGGACTCGGCCGCCGCCCTGGCCTTCGCCGCAACACCATCCAGCTCAGCCGCTGCCGCGGCGACCTGGTCCAGCAGGTCGATCACCTGCTTGGTCCAGCGGACGAAGTCGCCGGCCGCCACGTCTGGAGTCTCGTCGAGCACGTCCTGCAGGGCGTCCCCCCGTGCCCACCGGTAGGCGGTCCAGGCGAAGCCGAGGTCGGGCTCGCGCAGGAAGGACAGGCCGTTGTCCCGTTCCATCTGGTCCAGCTCGCCCCAGACCCGGACCATGGAGCCGAACACCTCGCGCACCCGGCCCGGCGGCAGCTTCGGCGGGCTCGCATCATCGGCCCGGCGCGCCTCGAAGGACAGCGCGGACACGCAGGCGGCCAGCTCGGGCGCGGTCAGCCCGTCCCACAGGCCGCGGCGCAGGCACTCGGCGGCGAGCAGGTCGAGCTCGGTGTACAGGCCGCCAAGCCGCCGGCCCTCGGCGGTCACCGTGTCGGTGCGCAGGTAGCCGAGCCGGTCGAGCACGGCACAGACCCGCTCGAACGTCCGGGCGATGACGTGCGTCCGCCCGGCCACCCGGCGCTCCAGGCCCGCCACCTCGCGCTGCTGCCGCCGGTACCGCTCGGCCTGCCGGACGTGCTGCTCGCGGTCCGGGCAGTGGTGGCATGGGTGCTCACGCAGCCTGCGCCGCAGCGCCGCCAGCTCCGCGTCTTCCTGCCGCCGGCCGCCGCCGGAACCACGTCCCCCGCTCAGGTCCCGTCCGGCCAGCCTGTCCCGCACCACCACCGACAGATCCCGCCGGTGCTTCGGCGACCGCTCGCTGAACCACGCGGGTATCCGGACCCGGTCGATGGGCTGCACCGGCCCGGTGAAGTCGGCCGCGGAAAGTTTCCTGACCTGCCGGCCCGAGGTCAGCACGAGCAGGCTGCCCACCGGCCGCTGCTCCAGCACCACGGCGACCCCGGCCCGCCGCCCCGCGGTGACCTGGATGATGTCGCCGCGGCGCAACTGCTCGATGGAACGCTCCGCCTCGGCCCGGCGGGCCACCGACCGCTCCCGCGACATCCGCCGCTCGCGCTCGGTGAGGTCGGCGCGGAGCTGAGCGTACTCGGTGATGTCGCCCCGTTCGCAGCTCATCTGGCTGGCCAGCTTGTCCAGCTCGTCGCGGGCCAGCCGGAGCTGGCGGGCCAGCGGCACCACCGCCCGGTCGGCCTGGAACTGGGCGAACGAGGATTCGAGCAGGGTGGCGGCCCGGGCGCGGCCAAACTGGCCGGTCAGGTTCACCGCCATGTTGTAGGACGGCTTGAAGCTCGACGTCAGCGGGTAGGTCCGGGTGCCAGCCAGGCCGGCCACGGCGGTGGGGTCGGTGCCGGGCTGCCAGAGCACCACGGCGTGTCCCTCGACGTCGATGCCGCGGCGGCCCGCCCGGCCGGTGAGCTGGGTGTACTCCCCTGGGGTCAGGTTGGCGTGGGTCTCGCCGTTCCACTTGTCCAGGCGCTCGATGACCACGGTCCTGGCCGGCATGTTGATGCCCAGGGCGAGGGTCTCGGTGGCGAACACGGCCCGGATCAGCCCGGCCTCGAACAGTTCCTCCACCACCTCCTTGAACGTCGGCAGCAGCCCGGCATGGTGGGCGGCGATCCCCCGCTGCAGGCCGGTCAGCCACTCGGCGTAGCCGAGCACCCGCAGGTCATCGGCGGGGATGTCGGCGGTCCGCCGCTCCGCCACCTCGGTGATCTGGGCGCTCTCCTCCGGGGTGGTCAGCCGCAGCCCGGCGGCCAGGCACTGGGCCGCGGCCGCGTCGCAGCCGGCCCGGCTGAAGATGAACGTGATGGCGGGCAGCAGCCCGGCCCGGTCGAGCCGCTCGATCACCGCTGGCCGCCGGGGCACGGCGAACCGGCGCGGCCGGTGGCCGCCGCGGCCCGGCCGCCCCGGCGCCTTGCGCACCGTCCACTCGTCGCGCTGGGCGATCCGCACCAGTTCCGGGTTCACCCGCAGTTCGCCGGAGTCCGGGCCCGTGTCGACGAACAGGTCGTACAGGCGGTTCCCGGCCAGCATGTGCTGCCAGAGCGGCACCGGCCGGTGCTCGTCCACAATGACCGTGGTCCCGCCGCGCACCGCGTCCAGCCAGTCGCCGAATTCCTCGGCATTGCTCACCGTGGCGGACAGCGCCACCACCTGCACCGACGGCGGGAGATGAATGATCACTTCCTCCCATACGGCACCGCGGAACCGGTCGGCCAGGTAGTGCACCTCGTCCAGCACCACGTAACCGAGCCCGCCCAGCGTCGCGGAGCCCGCATACAGCATGTTGCGCAGCACCTCGGTGGTCATCACGACCACTGGCGCCTCGCCGTTCACGCTGTTGTCCCCGGTCAGCAGGCCGACCTTGTCCGCGCCGTACCGGCGGACCAGGTCACCATACTTCTGGTTGGACAGCGCCTTGATCGGGGTGGTGTAGAAACACTTGCTGCCCTGGGCCAGCGCGAGGTGCACGGCGAACTCGCCGACGACGGTCTTGCCCGAGCCGGTCGGCGCGGCGACCAGCACACCGCGGCCCTGGTGCAGCGCCTCACACGCCTCGATCTGGAAGCCGTCGAACTCGAAGCTGTAGAGCGCCTGAAAGGCGGTCAGCCAGGCGGGCCGCGCTTGAAACTTCGCATACCGCTGCGCCGGGCTCGCCGGAAGCGTCATGTGTTACAGGTTAAGGGCCAGGTTCAGGATCATGGTCGTGGTGGGGTGGGACGAGCCACCGGCAGGCTCGGCGGGCAGGCCCGCGCAGAACGTGCGGCAGATGCCGGGTGCGGGCAGTGGCGAGGACACGCTGCCGGAGCGCAGCAGCCGGAGGCGGTGCGGCGGCAGCGGTGGCGAGCCGGGCGGTGGTCTCCGCGAACTCGCCGGTCTCCTGGGCGCAGGCCGGGC
>Ga0209166_10004141_pt1 | contig 10228 bp, 6 predicted proteins | sample Coa_R1_3_FD_187151 | JGI IMG/M metagenome (GOLD analysis project Ga0209166, IMG submission 187151) | Surface soil microbial communities from Centralia Pennsylvania, which are recovering from an underground coalmine fire - Coalmine... | ecosystem: Environmental > Terrestrial > Soil > Unclassified... | reverse complement strand
TGCGGCTGCGAAACTCGTGCCAGCAGCGCCCCCGCCTGCCATAACCCCCGCGCCCGCGGCTCCCGTAGCGAAGCCCGTTGCGCCAGCACCAGCTGTGACGACTGCCCCCGCAGCTCCTGCGGCCGAGCGGCCTGCTGCTCCTCCAGCTCCCGCGACTCCTGGTGCGCCGCGTCCCGCTCCACAACATCCTTTGCGTCCCACGCACCCAACGACTCGCGCTCCGGGCCAGCAGCCCGCCGCACGCCCCGGCGGAGCGCCGCCCCCGCAATCGCGCCCACAACCGGGCACGCAGCCGCAAGCCGCTCGCTCTGGCCCGCCGGCGAGTGCGCCACGGCCGCAACAGCCTCTTCGTCCCATGCCCACGGGAAACCGCGGGCCAGTCCCCGGAACCGCGCCGGGTGACCGCGATCGCAGGCCGAGCGGTCCGCGCCCGGGCCAGCCGATGCGCCCACAACAATCCGGCGGGCAGGGCGGACGTCCGTTTACACCGCGTCCCTCAGGGCCGGGAGGTCCCGGTGGACCCGGCGGTGGACGTTCGTTTGGGCAGCGCCCGGGAGCAGCGCCTTCGGGCGCACGTCCGGGACCGCGTACGTCCGGTCGTCCTGGAATGTTGCCCTCCCCATTCTCCGAAAAGCCGTCCAAGGCCGAGCCGGGCAAGCCGCTTTACGCGCGCAAGCCGCAACAGCGCCAGCGCCCGATGGCGGACAAGCGGGAGATGGAAGGCGAGCGGAAGCTGCACCCGACGCGGCAGCGTCCGGGAGCGGGCGGCCGCGGAGTGGCCGCGGCAGCGATCGCGCCGCCCGAACCGCGCGCCCCGCGTGACATCCAGTTGACCGAAGGCATCACCATCCGCGAACTCGCGGAAAAGTTGGACGTGCGCGCCAAGGATCTTTTGAAAACGCTGCTGGATCGTGGCGTGTTCGCCAGCATCAACCAGGCGCTGGACGTGCAGACGGCCACAGACCTGGCGCAATCCTTTAACGGGGTCGTCAGCGTCGTGTCCCTCGAGGAAGAAATGGTTCTCGAGGTCGCGAAGGAAGAAACCAAGGAAAATTTGAAACCGCGGCCCCCGGTGGTCACCGTGATGGGCCACGTCGACCACGGCAAGACCAGCCTTCTCGACGCGATTCGCCAGGAAGACGTCGCGGCGGGCGAAGCTGGTGGCATCACGCAGCACATCGGCGCCTACAAGGTGCAGGTGGGCGAAAAGAGCGTGGTGTTTGTGGATACGCCAGGCCACGAAGCGTTTACCAGGATGCGTGCGCGCGGTGCGAAGGTCACCGACATCGTGGTGCTGGTCGTTGCGGCCGACGATGGCGTGATGCCGCAGACACGCGAAGCGATTGATCACGCCAAGGCGGCAAACGTCCCGATCATCGTGGCGATCAACAAGATTGATAAGCCGGAAGCGCAGCCGGAGCGCGTGAAACGGCAGTTGTCGGATTTAGGTCTCATGCCCGCGGAATGGGGCGGCGAGACGGAATTTGTGGAAGTTTCCGCTAAACAAAAGAAGAATCTTGACAAGTTGTTGGAAATTATTCTGCTGGTGGCGGATTTGCGCGAATTGAAGGCCAATCCGGATGCGCCGGCAAGCGGGACGGTTCTGGAATCGCGCGTGGACAAGGGCCGCGGCCCGGTGGCCACCGTGCTTGTACAGAACGGCACGCTCAACAACAGCGACTTTTTCATCGTCGGCTCGGTTTTCGGCAAGGTGCGCGCGATGTTCGACGATCACGGGCGCCCGGTGAAAATCGCGCCGCCATCAACCCCCATCGAAGTTCTCGGCTTGCAAGGCGTTCCTGAAGCCGGCGACCATTTTCAGGTTACGGATGAAGCGAAGGCGCGGCACGTGGTGGAGTTCCGGCAGTCCAAGCAGCGCGACGCGGCATTGCGCGCCAGCGCGGGCAGTCGCATCACGCTCGATCAGTTGCACGAGCAGTTGAAGGCCGGGGAAGTGAAAGAGCTTCCGATCGTCATCAAGGCCGACGTGCAGGGCTCCGCGGAAGTGCTCGAAGAGATGCTTCCCAGACTTTCAACCGACCAGGTGAAGCTGAAAATCATCAGCGCCGGCGTCGGGACGGTCACCGAAAACGACATCCTGCTTGCTTCCGCGTCGGGAGCCATCGTCATCGCTTTCGGCGTGCGACCTGACCGCAAGGCGCAGGACCTGGCGCAACAGGAAAAAGTGGACATCCGCACGCACAACATCATCTACGAAGTTTCCGACGAGATTAAGAAAGCCATGGAAGGGCTGCTGGAACCTGTCTTCCAGGAGACCTACGTGGGCCGCGCGGAAGTCCGCAACACCTTCCGCATCAAGGGGTCGGGCACGGTGGCCGGCTGCTACGTTGTGGACGGCGTCATCAAGCGCGACTCGCAGATTCGTGTGGTGCGCGACGGCGCGGTGGTTTACACGTCCAGGCTCAGCTCCCTGAAGCGCTTTAAGGACGATGCCAGCGAGGTGCGTACGGGATTTGAATGCGGCCTGGGAATCGCGAACTTCAACGACGTCAAGGTTGGGGACATTCTGGAATGCTTCCAGGTGACCAAGCTGTCCGCCGCCGAAGCCGCTGCCCAGGGATCCTCCGCCGCACGCAAATAATAGCGATGCATCAGGCTCCCCGGCCTGAGGGTGGTTTAGCATGCCCGTCGGATTACTCACACTGGAGTTGCATATCGCGGATGCGCAGTCGCTGAAGGATAAGCGGCAGGTGCTGCGCAGCCTGAAGGACCGCTTGCGCGCGCGTTTTAATGTGGCCGTGGCGGAACTCGATTTTGAGGATACTTGGCAACGGTCGGTCGTCGGCGTGGTGACGCTTTCGAATGAAGAGCATCATGTGGAAGAGGCCCTTCAAAAGGTTTTAGCGGAAGCCGATGGAATTTTGGGCCCAATGGTAGTAGGCCACTCGGTGGAAATTCTTTAAAGGGCCGTAAGCCATAAGCCGTATGCCGTAAGCTCTCAGCTTTTAGTACCCGGCAATCGACTTAAGGCTCACAGCTTATGGCTTAAGGCGAATAGCTCGCAACAAGCATCAAACACAGAAGCGGAGTCGAGGAACAGCACGGAAATGAGTCCTGATCATCATCGTCATTTGCGGGTCGGCGAGGAAATCGCCCACGAACTGAACGCCATGCTGGTGGGGGAACTGAAAGATCCCCGGCTGGAAGGGAACGTCTGCGTCAGCGAAGTGCGCGTGCAGCCGGACATGAAGCACGCGCGGGTGTATGTCAGCGTGCGGACGGAAAACGCGAGAGAGCAAACGGATGCGATCAAGGCGCTCGAGCATGCCTCCGGGTACATCAAGCACGAACTGGTGGAGCGGCTGCAGTTGCGTCGCGTGCCGGATTTGCATTTCGCGCTGGATCTTTCGCAGGAGCACGTCGAGCGCATCGAGCAGCTCCTGAAGCAGATGAAAGCCGATAAAACCGAAAAATCCGAGCCGAATGCCTGACCAACTGCGGCAGGGAAACGACTTTGGGGCAAGCTTGTGCCTGTTTTCCGGCCAGCACTATTTGCAATACGAAATCGAACCAGAAAGAATGAAATCCTGTTCTTCGTTCGCGAAGAGCTGAAGAGTGTTGCATGCCGCGCCAACCACAACCCGCTCCGTTTGACGGCGCCCTGGTCATTAATAAACCGCGAGGGAAGACTTCGCACGACATTGTGGATGCGGTCCGCCATTTGGCGGGATTCCGGCAGATCGGACATTTGGGCACGCTGGATCCGTTGGCAACGGGCGTCCTGGTTTTGCTGCTCGGCAAGGCCACACGCTTTGTACGGTTTTATACCGGGCGGCGCAAGCGCTACACCGCGGGGTTCCGCTTCGGCTACGCGACCAATACGTTTGACTCGGAAGGGCAGGCCACGGGACTGGACGCGCCACCGGTGCTACAGCGCGATGTGCTGGAGCGGCTGGCGACGCAATCCACGGGGCGGTTCGAACAGATGCCGCCGATTTTTTCCGCCAAGAAAATTCATGGCCGGCCTGCGTATGAACTGGCTCGCAAGAATCAGGTCGTGGAGCTGAAAGCGGTGCCGGTGGAGATTTTCGAGTACCGGTTGACGGAAATCGAGGGGCCAATCGCGCGGTTCTCGATTGAGTGTTCTTCGGGGACGTACATCCGTTCGCTGGCGCACGACATGGGGCAGAAACTGGGTTGCGGCGCGCACCTGTCGGAAATCTGTCGCACGGCGGTGGGGGAATTTTCGCTGGACCAGGCCATCGGCCTGGAAGAGTTGTCGCAGGCGAAGAAGGACGGAAAGTTCGAGTCGTGCCTCATCGCCCTGGAGCATCTGCTGCCCAATTTCCCCCGCACCAATGTGTTGCCGGTGCTGGAAAAGAAAATTCGCCACGGTGCGAAATTCAATGTGATGCCCTCGCAGTTGAAACCTGGGCGCGTGGAGCTGCCGCCGGGGGCCACCACGCATCTCGACACCGAAGAGGCGCAACCTCCGCGGTTGCGGGTGTTCAGCCAGGAAAATAAATTAATCGCCATCGCCGAGGCGGTCGTGCCGCGGACTTACCAGCCAGTTGTCGTGTTCGATCCTCTCCCCTGATTTTTTTCTTACAAAACTTGGCGATAAGTGTTGTGCGGTACGGTGCGCGGCGATTCTAGCCGGGTGGTTGCTGCAGCGGAATTTCGGGCTGGGGTTGCGGCGGCTGATTTTGCGGCGGTTGGTTTGCCGGCGGCTGTTGAGCGGGCGGAACGCCGGGCTGCGGCTGCGGCGGTGCCGCGGGCAGTGTTGATGGAGCCGGAGCAGGTGTTTCTACCGGAGGTTGAACGGGGCCTGGAGTTGGTTCCTGCTCCGGGCGCGGCCCCGCGGGAGTGCCCGCGCCGACTTGGCCACGGCCGGAGAGCTCACCCCTGCCGGCGTAGATCGTTCTGGATTCGTGGAAGGGCGAGCGGACGCGTCGCGGAGTTATCAGGAAAAGCAATTCATCGTTGGTGAATGAATTGTTGCGGGTGCCGAAGGCATAACCGATGCCGGGCAGCTGGGCGAGGCCGGGAATGCCGGAAAGAGTCTTGGTCTCGTTGTCGCTGAGCACGCCGGTGATGAACGAAGTTTCGTCTTCCTTGAGGCGCACAGTTTGCGTGACGGTGCGATTCGTAATTACCGGAATACCGTTGACGCTGCTGCCCGAGAGGGATTTGATTTCAAATTCCAGCTGCAGCGTCACGTCCTTGGTGTCGTGCAACTGTGGTGTGGCTTTGATTTTTATGCCCACGTCCTCATATTCGGACCCGGGATACGGCGTCTGGGTGATGGCCGGATTGGAAATCAGGCTGGCGGGACTTTCCACCAGCGTGACCTGGCCGGCCGCATCGGCGATATTGTTGGTGACGACGACGTCCGGAAAAGCGCTGTTGGTGAAATCGCCGGCCAGGATGGCGTCGGGACTTATTCCCGCGGCGGGTTCAATCGCGCTGGTGAACAATCCGCTGCCGAGATCTGCGAACACGGTCACCGTGCCGACGGCCGTGTTCGTTACTGCCAGACCACCCGTCGAGGACTGGGCAAGGTCCGCAATCGCCACTCCGCTCGGAGTTGTGTCGGTGCCTAGTGGCGACTGCGACGCCGCAACGAAGGTCCCGTCACCATTCCCCAGGTAAACGGAGACACTGTTGTCCTGCTGATTCACGATCGCGAGCGCCGGGCCGTTGCTGCCGCTGAGCGTGCCCGATGTGATGGCGACCGGAAGATTGCCGACGGGGAGCGGAGAATTCGGGAACGGCGTGAACGTTCCGTCCCCAATACCCTTCAGGATGGTCACGTTCTTGGTGGTCTGATTAACGATGGCAAGATCTGGATTGCCGTCGCCATTGAAATCGGCCACGCTCATCCCCACCGGCCCGGCTCCCGTGGAAGGCAACGCGAAGGGCGAACCCTTTACCTGAGTGAACGTCCCGTCGCCATTGCCGTTGAAGACCGAGTAGGTGCTGTCCTTGAAATTGGTGACCACGAAGCCCGGGTTCGAGTCGTTATTTTTCAAATTAAACGTGCCGATCGCGACGGCGCTGGGCTGATTCCCCACGGTAATGGGAGCGGCAGGTTTCTTGAAGCTGCCATCGCCATCGCCTAGCAACACGATGACTGCGTTTCCCACCGGATCGGTCACCAGCAAATCCGCAAAATTGTCGTTGTTTACCGCGCTGAAGCCCGCATTGAGGCTTCCCGTGGCCAATGCCGGCGCCGGAGTGGAACTGGTCCAATTGGTTCCGAGAGGTACCGGCGAAACCACGCCGATTCCGCTGCTGGGCTGCGCAAACTGGGGAACCGCCCCCGTTCCTTGATTCAGCAGTACGGTCAGTGTGTTATCCGTCTGATTCACGACCGCGAGATCCTGCGTGCCGGCGCTGCGAAAATCCGCCGTGACCATGGCCACCGGATTTTTCCCGACGGTGAACTGCTGCGTGGGGATACTCACCCCGGTGCCGCCCGGGTTAGGCGTAAAGCCGGTCGAGCCGAGGCTGCCAGAAAGCAGCGAAAGCGTGATGGGCACGCGATCACCGACAAAGAATGTCGCCGGCTTGCCATCCTGCGCGCGAAGCAGAATTTGCCTTCCGCTGTGTACCAGGGAAAGCGCCTGGGAAAATTGCGCGGATAGCGTCGGCAGCACGAGGAGAAAGGTGCTTTTGCCTCCTCCAATGGCGGCTACGGCAGGAATCGAAGACGCAAGGCTGGCGATGCCGCCGCCCGCAAGCGCCCCCGCTGGGCCGCCGAAAACCTGGGCGAGAAGGGTCAGCAACGAAGTCAAATCGGGAGCGGAGCGCAGAGAGCTGGCCAGATTTGCCGGCACCGGAACCAGTCGCTGGCTTGCGGGCCACGTGATGCCAAGGTTGCTGGCGTTCGAGCGATCCACTTCCAAGAGGTCGATCTCGAGGAGCACTTCGCCCGGGCTGTGCTCAAGGTTGCGGACGATCTCTTCCGCGAGATGCACTCGCTGCACGCTTCCTCGTACGGTAACGGAATGCGCCGAGTTGGATTGGCTGATGCGCGTTATCCCGGTGAGCTCACGAATCGCCCGGGCCACCTCGCCGATTTCCGTGGTGGTTACCGAGGTGGACAGGGGAATGGTCTGTTCAATTTCGGGATCGAACTGGCGGCGTTTCTCGGCGGTATCGGCCGCGACGAAAAATTGCTTGGTGTCCACTGCCTTCCAGAAAGTGCCGTTTTCCATGCCCAGGACTTTCATCGCTGTATAAAAATCCACGTTATTGAGGTGCAGGCGCGTGTTGCGCGCCTGTAAATCGGGATCAAAAGAGGCCTTCAAGCCGAAGGCCTGGGCGACCTGCTCGTACGCGGATTTCAAGTCGATCTGCAGATTGAAGCTCTTGTTGGTTTTCTCCGGCGCGAGTTGCGGCAGCCCTTCAGCCGGATCGGCTCTTCGCTCGCCCGTGGGGGACTCTTTCATGGAGCCGATCTGCTGCAGGCGTTCGAGGATCGCGGGGTTACCGGGATCGATCTCCGATGCGGCGGCGAGTTCTTGCGTGGCGCCATCAATATTTCCTTCCACAGCCAGGCGCTCCGCGCCGTCCAGATGCTCGCGCAACAAGCGCGAACGAAGCGCCGTACCTTTGCCGACGATGGTAACGTCAAATGGGGCGTAGCGCGCCGCTTCCTCGTAATCGCTGAGGGCCCGGATATAATCCCCGGCGGCCTCTTCCTTGACGGCCTGCTCCAGAAGTTTCTTTGCGCGCTTGGGATCGGGTTTCACAAAAGAGCGCTCGGCGTCGCGCTTCGCGTTGGGGGACTGCGGGGCTTGCGCCGGGAGGGCCGGACAGACAAGCACCCAGGCGAGAAGCAGGGCGGTGATGGCGGTAAGTGGCGGTCTTCTCATTCTAGTAGATAGACGCAAGCCACCATTCTACCGTGTCGAAGGAAAGGGCGTCTGCACTTGACGGGGTGGAGAGGGAGGGGTTAGACTGGAATCGTTGTTGCAAATGATTTTCAACTGGAGTGCTCGTGCTTTCTGCCTTCCTTATCGCCCTGCGTGAGGGTGTTGAAGCTTCCCTGATCGTCGGGATTATCCTCGTTTATCTTTCCCGGACCAACCGCACGCACCTGGCACGATTTGTCTGGGGAGGTGTGGCAGCCGCGGTGGCGCTAAGCCTGGCGGTGGCTATCGCATTGGAGCGATTCAACATCAGCGAGGACGGATTTGAGGGTCTGCTGTTGCTGGTGGCCGCGTTCTTCGTGGTCACGATGATCATTTGGATGAACCGCATCGCCCGGCATCTGAAAAAAGAAATTGAAGAGAAGGTGGAATCCTACGCGGCGAAGGCAGGTTCTGCGGCTGGGTGGGGCCTGGGACTGTTTGTGTTCCTGATGGTCCTGAGAGAGGGAGCGGAACTGGCGCTGATTTTGCGCGCCGTGGAGCTTTCGACCGAAGGTTTGCAGACATGGATCGGGACGATCGCCGGCATCGGCGCCGCGGTTGCGGTGGGCCTCTTCTTTTTTAAGGGCACGCTAAAGGTTCCGCTGCACCGGTTTTTTGCCGTCACCAGTTGGATCCTGATGCTGGTGGCGGTGCAACTGGGCGTGACCGGGCTGCACGAATTGAGCGAGGCGCGCTGGCTGCCTTCCAGCAAAACAGAAATGGCGGTGCTTGGGCCGATCGTCGCCAACGAGCTTTTCTTCTTCGTATTTGTGTTCGGCGCGGCCGCGTTGATGATTTTCCGCGAGTGGCAAGCGGCTTCGCACAACAAGGCAACGACCGCTGTGATGAATGACGCTGAACGCCGACTGATTGAGTCGCAGAATCGGCGGCAACGTCGTTGGATGATCGCCGCGGCCAGCATGAGCCTGGCGGTAATTCTGGCTCTGACCGCGGATTTTATTTACGCCAAGGTGAATTCGGCGCCGCCGCAAGCAAGGGCGGTCGAAGCGATCAATGACATCGTGAAAGTTCCCGTCTCCGAAGTGCAAGACGGGAACCTCCACCTTTTCACACTGAAGGCCAACGGGCAGACCATCCGCTTCATGGTCATCAAGAAGCCCAACGGCTATGGGACGGCGCTGGATGCCTGCCTCATCTGCGGAGCCGAAGGCTACCGCCAGGACGGGCAGAATGTCATCTGCCGCCACTGCGCCTCGGCGATTTATATTCCCTCGATCGGCGGCAAGGGCGGATGCAATCCCATCGGGTTTACGTCGCTGGTCCAGGGCGACAACGTGGTCATCGACGTTTCCTCGGTGACCAAAGCTGCGGAAGAGATTCCGCGATAGGAGATTTGGCGCGCTCACCAATCCGGAACAATGTTCCTCCGACTCGTAGCCGACTCGTTCACGCGCCGGCCAAAACGCAAAATGCTCACCCTGGCCGCTCTGGCCTTAGGGATGGCTGTGGCAACCGCCGCGCTCAGCGTGTCCTTGGATGTGGGCGACCGATTGGCGCAGGAATTTCGCAGCTTGGGCGCGAATCTGCTAGTGGCGCCGGAGGCCGACTCGCTGCCGCTGGAAATCGGCGGCGTGGATTATCGCCCAGCAAATGCGGGCGCCTACCTTCCTGAAGCAGACCTCGGCAAACTCAAAACTATTTTCTGGCGCTTCAACATCGTGGCGTTCGCGCCGATTTTGGACGAACCAGTCTTTATGAATTCAGATTGGAGCGATAAATCCGCCTCGCCGCAAAGAGTTCAGCTTGTCGGTACCTGGGTCAATCATGAGGTCAAAATCCCCGATGGCACTACTTATCGAACTGGGATTGAGAAAACCAACCCTTGGTGGCAACTCAAAGCAGGGCGATGGTTTGACGAGACGGTTTCCGGAGACGAACCGGAAGTCGTTGTAGGAGAGAAACTTGCTCAGAGAGCCAAGCTAAGTGTTGGCTCCAAAATCTATCTTCTCGAAAAGCCAATCTCGTCCTCGCTCCAGGTGGTAAAGGTCGTGGGCATCCTTGTATCCGGCGGACCCGAGGATGAAAGCGTGATTGGGTCGCTGACATTAGCGCAAAGCATTGCCGATCAGCCGGGGATGTACCGCCGATTGTACGTGAGCGCGCTGACCAAGCCGGAAGATGCGTTTGCGCGCCGAGATCCGAAGACCATGTCCCCGACCGAATTTGATACATGGTATTGCACGCCGTATATTTCGTCGATTGCGCTGCAGATCAGCGAGGAGCTGAAGGGGACCGACGTGCGCGTCATCCGCCGAGTGGCGGAAGGCGAAGGAAACATTCTGACCCGTGTGCGCACGCTGCTCTGGCTGGTCACCTTTACGGCGTTG
>Ga0209166_10004140_pt1 | contig 10230 bp, 8 predicted proteins | sample Coa_R1_3_FD_187151 | JGI IMG/M metagenome (GOLD analysis project Ga0209166, IMG submission 187151) | Surface soil microbial communities from Centralia Pennsylvania, which are recovering from an underground coalmine fire - Coalmine... | ecosystem: Environmental > Terrestrial > Soil > Unclassified... | reverse complement strand
TCCGCGAAAAACCGGCTCACCGCTAAGAATCCCCGGATTGCGGATGATGACGCTCGATGACATCGCGCTGACCCTCCCTCCTAAAGTTTAGCCCATTCTCCCTTGTCTCGCGCAATCGGCTCGAGGCCTCGCGAGATTTACGGGAACCCGGGAAACCCGGGGGACAGACAGGACGTTTTCTGGCAAGTGATAGCGTTTGCTGCGTCTCCGCGTTATCTTCGTCCTTCTTCTGTCGCCACTCTCCTATTTCGTCCAATCCTCTATCCGCAAACGCCTAATCCGCCCAAACGCCCGATCCCCCGTAACCAAAATAAGCCCCAGCGCCATCGCATGCGCCGCAATCATCATGTCCAGGCTCCCCATCACACGTCCCTCGCGCTCCAGCGCTGACCGCAGCCGCGCATACTCCTTCGCGGCCTCGGAGCCCCACGGAAAAATGCTGACACCCAAAAGGAACTGTTCGACGGTCGCCTGCAGCCCCGCCGAACCGCTGCGTGCCGCCCCAAAGCGCAATTCCCCTTCGGTCACCGCCGAGATTCCCAGCTCCGCCATCGGCACTTTCGCCAGATGACGATCCACCGCGGCGCTTTTTTTATTGATCGCATAGCTGGCAGCGTTGGTGTCCAGCAAATACCGCACACTCATCCGAACAACTCACGCTTCTGCGGCGCTTTATCTTTTCGCTTGGCCATGAATTCCGCAAACGCCCGAGGATCAGCCTTGCTGGCCTCATCCCTGAACTGAAAGAATTCCTCCCAGGACTCCGGCCGCTTCGACAAAATGACGTCCCCCGTCTTTTCGTCCCTGCGAATGAATACTTCCTGTCCCTCAAACCGAAACTCCGCGGGCAGCCGCACCGCCTGGCTCCTGCCATTCCGGAACAACTTGGCCGTCCTGGCCATGCCCGTAACCTCCCCCCGTTACCTGCCTGAAGCGGCGTCACCTGGAAGTATATACCATGATATATCACAAGCGCAATCAAACGCCCGTGTACTCTCCGCGTATTCATGGCGTCTGATGTGACTTTGAGGCGCAGGGTATATGCCTCGTGCCTTCTTTCTTTTCTTCTCCTGCTTCCCGCGCCTACTCCGCCGTCTTCAACTTGAGCTTGCTCTTGTTTTCTTCAAGAAACGCACGCAATCCATCTGCGACATCCAACAACCGTATCCACTGTTCGTAATACAGCGTGACGGGAAACCGTCCCAGGCCATAGACGCTCACGCCGCCTTTTTCTCCCACGCGAAATTCCAACGACCCTTTCTTTCTTGACCCCGCCTGCTTTTCCAGCTCGGCGATCCGCGCCAACAGTTCTTCCTTGCTTGGTTCTGACATTAGTTTGGCTCCCTTTTTGTGACTCGCGGGACACGCAAATCCCGAGATATCTTGAGGAATCCTACCAGTTTTCTCTCTTCCTAGTCTTTGCGTCTTTGCCATGCATGGGACCTTCGCAACTCCTGTATTCCGCCAAGTTCCGCCCCCTTGCCCTTTTGACACAGCACCGTTGCCTCCCACTTTCCTACGGTGTACGATACGCGCCTAAGCAGGTCTACCGACCTTGTTCGGGTGCCAGTCTCCGATTCCGGCAAGGTTAGGATCGCGAATGAAACGAATCGCAGGTTCAGCTCACAAATTCCTTGGGTGTGAGGAGCGTTTTCTTATGTCACGACTCGTACGACTTTTGTGTATGTCATTCCTGGTGATTGCGCCGTGCGCGGCGCAACAGGCGGCGCCGGCAGCTGCAACGCCGGCACAGCCATCCGGGCCTAAAAAACTGGTTGCCGTTATGAACTTTGATTACGGCACGGTCAAAACCGTGGTCGCCTCGATCTTCGGGACGGACCAAGATGTCGGCAAAGGCATCACCGACCTCATGGTCCAAAGGCTGGTGCAAGACGGCAAATACCGCGTCATCGAACGCGCCGCGCTCGATAAGATCATTGCCGAACAAAACTTTAACAACAGCGACCGCGCCGACCCCACCAGCGCATCCAAAATCGGCCGAATCCTCGGCGTGGACACCATCATACTTGGCACCATCACGAAGTTCGGCCGTGACGACAAAAAAGTGGGCGGCATAGCAGGCGGACACAGCGGCTGGACCGGCGCACTCGCCGGCATGGGCAAGAAGGAATCAAAAGCGGAAGTCGCCATCACGGCGCGCATGGTGAACACCACCACGGGCGAAATCCTCGCTTCCGTTACGGGCAACGGAGAATCTTCACGCTCCGGAATGTTTCTCGGCGGCGGCGGCGGAACCGGCTATAGCGGCGGCGGCGGCGCGTTTGACATGAGCAGCAGCAATTTTGCTCAAACGATTCTCGGTGAAGCCGTCAACAAAGCCGTGGCCGATTGCGCCACGCAGCTCGATAACGCGGCGGCAACATTGCCCACGATTAAGGCCACCTATTCCGGTGTCGTGGCGGACGTCAGCGGGAACACCATCATCATCAACGTCGGCAACAGATCCGGCGTGCGCGTGGGCGACACGATCGACATCAGCCGGGCCATTCGAACTGTCAAAGATCCCACGACAGGCAAGGTTCTCAAGACCATCACAAACAAACTGGGCGGCGCGGTTATCACCGAAGTTGACGCAGACTCGGCGACCGCCACTTATTCGGGCTCGGCACCGCCGAAGGTGGGAGACGTTGCCGCCAGCACTCCGTAACTTGCTCGACCGCCACAGCGGCAACTGCATGCATTGTTTTGATATTCTCGGTGCCTAATTTCGAAAAGGCGAGGAAGCCTCACAAAGTTCCTCGCCTTTTCCGCTATTGGAAGGGAGTCACGCGATGAGCCAGGACTATACGACCGGGCAAAAACTCGGCGATTATGAAATTCTCGGCATTCTCGGCGCCGGCGGCATGGGCAAAGTCTACAAGGTCCGCAACACCATCTCCGACCGCGTGGAAGCCATGAAAATTCTTCTCCCGGACCTCGCGGGTCAAAAGGATCTCGCCGACCGCTTTTTGCGCGAGATCAAGCTCCTTGCCAGCCTCAGCCATCCGAACATCGCTGCGCTCCGCACCGCGCTAACACTGGACAATCAGCTGGTCATGATTATGGAGTATGTCAACGGCGTCACGCTTTCTTCGCGGCTCCAGCAGGGCGCCATTCCGCCGGGGCAAGCCGTCAAGTACATCGATCAGGTTCTCGATGCCCTCAGCTACGCTCACAAGCAGAACATCATTCATCGCGACATCAAGCCCGCCAACATGATGCTCATGCCTGACGGCACGGTGAAGCTCATGGATTTCGGCATCGCGCGCTCCGCTTCGGATCGCAGCCTGACCATGACCGGCACGACTCTCGGCTCTCTTAACTACATGCCTCCGGAACAAGTGAAAGGCGATCCCGCCGATAATCGTTCCGATTTGTATTCCCTCGGCGTCTCTCTTTACGAGATGGTGACCGGCCAACTGCCTTTCCAAGCCGACAGCAACTACGCCATGATGGCCGCGCATCTGCAAGAAGCGCCCAAGCCTCCTATCGTTCTTCGGCCCGGCATCCCGCAGGCACTCAATCAGATCATTTTGATGGCGTTGGCCAAGGACCCAGGTCAGCGCTTTCAATCCGCGGACGCGTTCCGCGGAGCGCTGAAGAGCGTGCAGGCGCAAGGAGGAGGAACTCAGCCAGCGGTGGACCCGAGGTCTTATGCTCCTTCGAGCGCGGCCAACGCCGGTGGAGCAACGGCTCTCTTTCAGGAAACGCCTGCGTCGCAGTCTCCGACCACGGTCATGGATTCTCCCGTCTTCCAGCAAACACAGCCTGTCGCCGCAGCAGATGCTCCCTTCGCACCGCCGCCTCCTCCGCCCGCTGTAAGTAGCGGAGGTCATCGCGGCCTATACATCGCTCTTGGCGCTTTCATCGTCATCGCTGTTTTGTTCGCTGCCGGCCTTTATCTTCCGGGTCATCTGAAGACTCTTGCTGGGGCGGGTAAAAATACCGCGCCCGCGCAGCAATCGCAGCCGGCGGATTCGTCCGCATCCGCGCCAGTACCTACGACGCCTTCGACCCCTGGCGATTCGACGGCCACGCCTACATCGGCCTCGCCCAATCCACCCGATACTTCGTCAACGACGCCCACCGCCGCAACGGGCGCGTCCGCCACACCGTCCGCAGCACAGACTCCGCAGGCCGGGCAATCGTCACCGGACGCTTCTAGCACATCTTCGACTCCAGCCAGCGACGCGACGTCTTCGACCGCGCCTGCCACGAGTTCGAACTCTGCCGGCCAGCCGCCGAAGAAGCCTGCTTCCAGCAGAGCCAGGAAGAATGCCCAGTCCGCCACGCAGTCTCGGGATGTTGTTCCGCCAACTTCGAGCGGGAGTGCTGCGCAACCCTCCGAGGCGCAGGCCGAAGCCGCTGCGCAAGCGGAAGAAGTCGAACAAAAATTCACCGATGTGGACAGCCGCTCTACTGCCGCCTCGCAGTCTTTGGACAACCTGAAACGCCAGCAAGCTGCCTCAGGTTACGGCCTGCGCGGCGACATTGTCTCCGCCGAGGAGCGCATGAAGGCCGATCTGAACAAGGCGCAGTACTTCATGCAGAAGCAGGACTCGAAGAACGCCAAGAAGTACCTCGATATGGCCGAAGCCGAGCTCCAAACCATCGAAAAATTCCTCGGCCACTAAGCTGGTATTCCGCGGCCACGAGTCTCCCTTATTCCGTTTTAGTCCGTGGGGGCACCAAAATCTCTTGCCCTTGAAGAATGTAAATATCGTGAGCTACTGCCCTTTCGCAAGCAGGCTCTTCCAACGCTCCCAGGCATCCGTTCGTGCTTTTTTGTTGGCGTCGTTCGCGTCCGGCGCTTCGCCGGCGCGCATGAAGCCGTGTCCCGCGCCATCGTAGGTCACCGGCTCGAACGTTTTCCCCGCGGCCTTCATGTTGGCGATGGCATCGGGAATCATCGCGCCAATTCGGGCGTCATTGCCCGCGAAGAATCCGTACACTGGAGCTTTGATGCGCGCCATGGCGTCTTTCTCCGGCGGCGGGCCGTAGAAAACAAACGCAGCCGCCAGGTCGCCGCGATTCGTCGCGAAACGGAACGATTGCCCGCCTCCCCAGCAAAATCCGGCAACGAACAGTTTCCCGTTCGACGCGGGAATTTTGTTCGCATAATCCGCCGCCGCATTCAAATCCGCGGTCACCTGGTCTGGATTCAGCTTGCTCACCGCTTCCATCGACTTTCCCTCCGCAAAAGACGAACTCCGCCCGCCGTCGGGGCCCATTCCCGAAAGCAGGTCTGGCGCAACAGCAATGTAACCGGCTGCAGCAACCTGATCCGCCAAATCCTGCACCCAATCCGTCATCCCGAAGATTTCGTGAATGATCAGCACCACGGGCCTTTTGTCCTTCGACTCCGGATACACGACGAAAGTCTGCACCGACCGTCCATCATGCGTCACGGTTACCCACTCCTGGTGCCGAGAAGACTTTGCCAGCTTCTCCTTCGCCCAATCCTGCGCGGAAACCGCTTGTGCCATTCCCAGAATCATCAAGCTCAACAAGATGCGCTTCATTTTTCCCCCTTGCCCCTCTTCTGGAAGCGTCTGCATCATATCTGCTCTCGCTGCGGCGCTTCAATCCCTTCTACTTCAAAGGCGATGCAGTGCCGATGCCGGGCCAAATTGCGACGGCGGCAAGTATTGGGCATCGGCCCTCAGCTCAAGGCGGAAAGCCCCGCGCTTGGCTGATTGCTGAAATTTTTGTTGCGTGCGCGTCCCGTTTCCAAGAGACTGTGCCCCTGTTTGCAATCCTTCGGAGGCGACATGACCCAGCTTCGCTCGCTCTTCCTTCTTCTTGCCTTCTGCGCTCTTGTTCCCGCGCTCGCACTTCCTCCTCAAACGCCGGCTCCTCCGAAAACGGCCGCGCCTCCCGCGCCAGCCGAAGCAAAGCCCTCCGTTGCAACTCCAGCTCCCGCGGCGCACCCTCTTGAAAAATCCGACCTTGCAGCGTTCTTCGACGGTCTCATCCCGCTTCAGATGGAACGCAGCGACGTCGCCGGCGCCACCGTGCTGGTCATGAAGGACGGCCAGGAACTCCTGAAAAAGGGCTACGGCTTCTCCGACGTCACAAAAAAGTCGCCCGTCGATCCGGACACCACCATGTTTCGTCTCGCCTCCATCTCGAAACTCTTCACTTGGGTTTCCGTCATGCAACTGGCCGAGCAAGGCAAGCTGGACATCGACGCCGACGTGAACAAGTATCTCGACTTCCAAATTGCGCCGGCCTTCGGCAAGCCCATCACTCTGCGCAATTTGATGACCCACACGGGCGGTTTTGAAGAAGTCGTTCGCAATATTATTCTCGTTGACCCGAAGAAGTCGGCTTCACTGCGCGACTTCCTGATTGCGAATCAGCCTCACAGAATGTATCCGCCGGGTGAAATTCCCGCCTATTCGAATTACGGCGTCGGCCTTGCCGGCTACATCGTCCAGCGCGTCAGCGCTGAACCCTTCGAGCAGTATGTGTCCGAGCACATCTTCCAGCCGCTCGGCATGAAGCATTCCAGCTTCAATGAACCTTTGCCTGCTGATCTCGTTTCCTACGCTTCGGATGGCTACCGCGCCAACACGGAAAAACCTGCCATCGGTTTTGAAATATTTCAGCCCGCTCCCGCCGGCGGCATCTCCTCAGCCGCGGGCGACATGGAAAGGTTCGCAATGGCCTTATTAAACGGCGGCGAACTCGACGGCCATCGCATTCTCAAAACGGAAACCCGCGACGCCATGTGGACACCCCAGTTTGCCGCGTCCAGCCAGCTGCCTCCGGCGTGCATGGGCTTCTACCAAACCTGGCGCAACAATCTCCGCTTCATCGGCCACGACGGAGACCTGGTCGCCTTCCACAGCATGTTTCTCCTCGAGCCCACCCAAAAACTGGTCCTTTTCGTTTCCTACAATTCCGCCGGCTCGGCGTCGAAAAATCGCGCCGAACTCCTCGACGGATTCGCCGACCGCTACTTCCCCGCTTACACGCCTCCCGCCGTTCAACCAATCCCCGGGGATCAACTCAAGGACATCGCCGGCACCTACCAATCCACGCGCCGCGCGGACAGCACCAAGCTGGCTATTTCGAATCCGCCCGGGCAAGCCGTGGCCAAGGTAGACAAAGACGGCGTCTTGACCATCGACACCTCCAAAGACTTGCGCGGCCACACCCGCAAATGGAAATCCATCGGTAAAGACCTGTGGCAGGCCGAGGGCGATCAAGCTCGCATTTTTGCCATTCGAGATTCGTCAGGAAAAATCGTTCGCCTCGCCGTCAACTTCCCCGGCGTCCAACTCCAACGCGTCCCGTGGTATGAGCACAAATCCTTTGTGGGAATTTCTCTCGCCCTCAGCGTGCTGACCTTGCTGCTGGTCGTCCTCGCCAGCCTGGTTCGGTTTGGCAGGAAGCTATTCTTCCGCGATCGACCCCCATTCAAGGCTCAGCCCGGCACGCTTTGGATTACCATCGGTCCACGGCTCGCCGCGTTTACCTGGATTATCGTTGGAGTTTGGCTCGCGGCTTTGGCGGCAAACCTCCAAAAGGCGGATTTGCCCGCATTTCCCACCATCGTGCGCTACTTTTGGCTAATCAACTGGTTCGCTGTCCTGGCGGTTTTCTTCAGCATCTTCGCGCTCATCGCCGGAATTCGCATTTGGCGCCGCGCCGATGTCCGCACCATCTCGCGCATAAAATTCTCGCTGGTAGCCGCGGCCTGCGTATTTTTGACGTGGTATTCGATCCACTGGAACCTGATCGGCCCTGTCCACCGCTTTTAAGTCGCCGCATCTCGTAGAGCCACTGCATGCCGTGCCCGTCTTCATGTTGCGCCCCGACTCGGCAACCAATTTAAATTCTGCGGGTTCCTGAATGTCCCCATCAAAATTCCGCGCCAACAATCCCGCTTAAAGTTCCCAGCCCTTCCGCCTCTCGGGACTCACAAACTTCTGCGCCGCCTCCGAATTCGTCACCTTCATCCCCGCACGGTCCCAGTGCAGCCGCTCGCCAGTCATCGTCGCCACGTTTCCGAGCAGCAGCGTTTCCGTCACCACTCCCGTAAACTCAAAATTTGCCCCCGGCTTGGCCTTGTCTCCCTTACACGCGTTCAGCCACTCCCGTTCATTTCCCGGCGAGCGCGGCAGCGTTTTCGGTGGCTGCTTGTAGGCGTCCATTTTGCTCTGCGGTATCAGCTTGGGATTCGATCCGTTGAACCCGCACAAGATCTTCCCGCGATCTCCCACAAACAGCAGTCCTTCGCCCTCTTCATCTTCATGCGTCAGAGTGCGCACTTCCTCCAACTCATCCGGCCGAGGCGGCTTTAATCCCCCGTCGTACCAATTGAATTTCACCGCCGGCATATTCCCCCGCGCCGGAAAGTTGTACCGCACAATCGAAGCCATCGGATACGTCTCCGCATAGCGGTCGGTCGAGCTTGCTTCCACCGACTCCGGCGCTTCCAGCTTCAGCACGCGGAAAATCGTGTCGTAGCTGTACGAACCCATGTCCCCCAGCGCCCCGCAACCAAAATCGCTCCATCCGCGCCATACAAACGGCAGATAGGCCTGATTGAAACCGCGCTCTGGCGCAGGCCCGAGCCACAAATCCCAATCCAATCCATCCGGGACTGGTTGGGTCTCTTTTGGCCGTTCAATCCCTTGCGGCCAGAACGGCCGGTTCGACCAGTTGTAAACTTCCCGCACTGGACCAATCGCGCCGTCCCAAATCCATTCGCACAGCAAACGCGTCGCCTCCGAAGCCTGATTGCCCACGGCGATTTGCGTCGCGACGCGTGTCTCGCGCGCCACTTCCGCCATTCGCCGCGCTTCATAAATCGTGTGCGTCAACGGCTTTTGGCAAAAAACGTGTTTCCCTTTTTTCATCGCTGCAATCGAAACCGCGGCGTGCAAATTGTCCGTCGTGCAAACCACCACTGCATCCACATCCTTCTGCTTTTCCAGCAGCTCGCGAAAATCCGTGTACGCCGCGCAACCTTTGTAATTTCCCGAACGCGTTTGCGGGGCGTAAAGTCCATCGACAATCTTCTGACATGGTTCTCGTCCCGCCACTCCGCTCGTCACCCGCAGCGAATGCGTCAACTGAAGAGGCTCATTCGGGCTCAGCCATTCCCAGCCGCTGTCCACTCCCAGCAGCGCCCGCACCGACTTGGTGAATTCATGGTCATCCCACTGCGGATAATTCGCCCCGCTCTTCATCGCATCGCAAACCGCGATGCCGTGCACGTCCGGCTCCTTCAAAAAGTGCAACATCACACGCAATCCCTGCGCCCCCACCCCAATAAACGCGATGTTGACCTTGTCGCTCGGCGGCACAAATCCCGTACCGCCCAAAACGTGCCGCGGAAGGATCGAGAATCCCACCACCGCCGCGGCCGTCTTTCCCAAAAATCCCCGCCGTGAAATTCGGTTCTTCGACGAGCCATTCAATCGTTTCAATGCTCCCATTTCGCACCTCGCCGGCGCAATTCTACAGCTACTTCAGCAACACGTCGATGATTCCCTGCGCGCCGCCACGGTCGCCCTGGCCTGGGATTTCTATACGTTACACTCAGTGATTGCGGCTTGGTTTCCGGGTGTCTGAATAAGAGTAAGCCAGCCACTCAGCACCTGCTCTTGGGTCAATTAAGCTTCGCGAATGACCGCCGCGACCCGCTAACTCAAGGCTCAAAAACGTACCTGTGTAATATATTGAACAGTGCATTCTTCCTGTGTGCGTTAGTATAAGGTTGGAGGACCAGACACTAATGCAGAAGCACCGCATTCTTCTCGTGGACGACAACGAGGACGTTCGCGCCGTGTTCCAGGAAGGTTTGCAAAATCACGGATTTGAGGTGGTACCCGCCGCAAGCGTGAACGAAGCGTTAAGGCTTATTTCCACGGAAGACTTCGACGTGCTGCTCTCTGACTTGCACATGCCGGATGCCGGGGACGGATTTACCGTCGTCAGTGCCATGCGCCACGCACACCCCAATGCCGTAACTCTCGTTCTCAGCGGTTACCCGGCGCTCCAAGAAGCCATGTCTGCCATCCTTCTCGAGGCTGACGAAGTCCTTGTGAAACCTATTGGCTTGTCCGAGATCACGGAAATCATCCAAAAGAAACTGTCTTCTCCCTCGTCTCGCAAGGCGATTAAGAAAGAGTGCGTCGCAACGATTCTGTCGCGCGACGTGGATCCAATTATCAAGAGCTGGCTGTCCAGCGTGGAACGCAACGACGAACTAAC
>Ga0209166_10004136_pt1 | contig 10244 bp, 12 predicted proteins | sample Coa_R1_3_FD_187151 | JGI IMG/M metagenome (GOLD analysis project Ga0209166, IMG submission 187151) | Surface soil microbial communities from Centralia Pennsylvania, which are recovering from an underground coalmine fire - Coalmine... | ecosystem: Environmental > Terrestrial > Soil >... | reverse complement strand
CATCGCAGCGAACCTCCGGACGACTGCCCGGCTCGCCCGCCACCCGCCCCAGGCCGGTACTGCCCGCCGGTCCGCGCCCGCCCGGCACCCCCCGCGGGTCCGGCCGAATCCCGGCGGGCTTCCCGCGGCGTGAAGCGCATCGTCAGGCTGTTCGCCGCCGCGGCACCGGGGCCCAGCACCCGCCATTCGGCGCCCCCCGCCTCCGGCTCCGCCCAGGACACCGTGACCCGCAGGATGAGCTCGACCGGCGCTATCTGGAAGGCGGACTCCTCCTGCTGGGCATGCCGCACCGCCCGGCTGAGCGCGTCAGTTAACGAATCGAGGGCCTGCGCCAGCTCCGGGCCATCCGCATCCTGAGTCGTCATCCCGTCCCCATGATCGACGCAACCCCCGCGGCTTCTTCCGGCGATCACGCCGCACCGGGGAACCGCCGGGCTCATCGGGTCATACCCGGCCACAACCAGCCACACGCGCGGCCTGAAGGTGTTCTTCCGGCGCCGCGGCTAGGTGGTCTTCGTCGACGCCGGGAACGCGCAGGGGCGAGGACTCGTGACCTCTACCACCGTGGCGAGATGGAATGGCTCATATCCGGGCGGATGCGCCAGGGGCACCTGACAACCCGCACCACCCTGGGAGGCAGGGAGAGTTGATCTCCCAAATAGCCTGAAGGCCCTGCCCCGACGCGCGGGATAGGGCCTGCGCTGGAGTCTCTGGGCTTACGCCTGGTGGGCGATACTGGGATCGAACCAGTGACCTCCTCGGTGTGAACTGGGCAAAGGTCCCCGGACCGCCAGCGGCGATTGGCAAAGGCCCAGGTAGGAGGCCCCTCTTCAGCGCGGTTGAGAGTGGTTGAGGAACGGTCATCCGGAAGATGATCTCCCAAATTCCTCCCAGTTGATCTTGGCAGTAAGCGTGTCAGCGGTCGCCGCAGCGCGTTTACGGCGACTCCGCGATCAACAGACCAAGCAAGCCAACCCTGGGGGTGGTGGTCATAGCGGCGCGGGGAGAGGGCGCGCCCGGTGGCGTGGGGCCGACGGTGCCGCGAGCCCCCTCCGCGCGCCGGCGAGGCCTGAGGTCGCCTTGCTGGGCCGTTTTAGCTCAGTGCGGCGCAGATGTTGACTAGGACGTGGCCGTTCAGGGATAGCGAGGTGACTCTCCCGTCTGGTGCGAACGATGACGTCAGGGCTCCGGCGGTCACCATCACGGTCGGCAGCCCGAACCGCTTTGCGTCGGCTGGCAGGAGGGCGAACAAGTTGTGTCCCTTGGCCGCCACAGTAAGAGAGCCGTCGGCATGTGTGGTTGCCTTCGCCGGCCCTGAGATGCTTTCGATGATGGTCTTCCCGGTTTGCAGGTTGGTGAACGAGGCGGTGGCGGCCCCGGTGATCAGGGTGGTCATGGACCCGTCCGGGGCCTTGAGGATCTTGCTGAACTCCTTGTCGACCACGGGCGTCACCTTGACCTCGAACCCGCAGAACAGCGAGGGCCCGGGTGGGAGCCGCCGCCGGCCGTCGGCCGGGCGGCGCGGGTGGGCGGGATCTATTTGGTGGTGTAGGGGGTGACCCGGTAGACGGGGCCGCCGAAGGTGTCGGTGACCCAGATGGCCAGGCCGGTGCCGGTGGCGGCCTGCAGGGCGCCGGGCAGGTCCCAGTGGCCGGTGACCTGCCCGGCCAGGCTGACCCGGTCCAGCCCAGGGATGGTGAACAGGGCCACATACAACTGGCCGTCCTTGCCGACGGTGATGCCGACCGGGCCGCCGCTGATCGGGTATTCGGTGAGGTCCCCAGTGGTCGTGATCCGGCCGATCTTGCCGCCAAACAGTTCGGTGAACCACAGCGCCCCGTCGGGGCCGGCCACGATCCGGTTGGGGAACGCGCCAGGGGCCAGCGGGTACTCGGTGAAGGTGCCGTCGAGGGTCATCCGGCCGACCTTCGATGCGGACCGCTCCACGAACCACAGCGCCCCGTCGCTACCGAGCGCCAGGCCCAGCGGGGTAGCCGCCGGGGTCGGGACCGGGAACTGTGCCACCTGCCCGGTGACCGGGTCCAGCCGGGCGATCGCGTTGGCGCCCTGCTCGGTGACGTACAGGTTGCCGTCCGGGGCAGCCACGATCCCCTGCGGGATGGCGGCCGGCGACGGCAGCGGGAACTCGGTGACCGTCCCATCCGGGGTGATCTGGCCGATCTTGCCGGCGGACCGCTCGGCAAACCACACGGTGCCCGAGTCATCCACGGTGACCCAGCCCGGGTCCGAATCCGGGGTGGGCACCGGGTAGGCGGTGATCGTGCCCTGCTGGCTGACCCGGTCGACGGTGTTGGCCGGGCCGTCGGCGAACCACTCACTGCCCAGCGGCCCGGCGGCGATGCCAAACGGCGCATGGGGCCCCGCGCCCGGCGGCACGAACACCGTCACACAACCCGTCTGGCACACCGGCGGTGTGTCATCGGCCAGCGCCACCGACCCTCCGGTCAAGATGAGCGCCAAGGCCAGCGACAGCGCGATTCCCGGCCGTCTCATCGCGACCACCTCGCTGGCGGATCTCGCGGCGGGTGCCCGGAGCACGTGTTTGATCATTTGCTGCCTTCTTCCGTTTCCCTGGGGTTCCGTTGGAGGGACTGCTCACAGCCTTGGCGACCCCGGTAAATTCGCACCGTTGCTTCTGGTAAACGCGCTGGTTACCGCAGTGGCGCGAGGGCTGGCCGTGTTCCGGCAGTGATTGCGCAGGTTAGGCCGCGTGTTTGTTGGTGAGGGTGAGATCAGTCGAGGGTGAGCCAGATGTCACCGTTGGCGATAGCGAGCCCGCCGATGGCGTGGCGCAGGCTCAGCGGCACGATGGTGCCGGTCGCCGGATTGATGCGTTCGAGGAGGCCATCGGCTCCGGTGGCGACCCAGACGGCGCCTGGCTGCGCGGCGATCGCCGATGGTGTGGCGCCGAGCGGAAACGAGCCGCTGATCTGGCCGGTCGCGGGGGCAATTCTCCAGAGCTCGTTATCTTTTCCGGCCGTCGCCACCCAGATGGACCCGGCACCGGCGGTGATCGCGACGGGCCTGGCGGGCAGGGCGGTTACTGTGATGCGACCGGTGCGAGGGTCTATCCGGTCGACGGAGTTGTTGTAGAACTGCAGCGTCCATACGGAGTGGTCAGCCACCGTGATCTTCTCTGCCCGGCCGGGTACTGGGATCGTCGCCTTGGTTCGCAAGCTCGCGGGGTCGAGGCGGAGCAGCTTGTCATCGGTGAGCCCGACCCACAGGTCTCCTGGCGAGGTGGCGACCGCGAGCAGCCCGGTGAGGGGCTGGCCAGGAAAGAAAGGGGCGGAGAGCTGATTGTAGGAGGTCAGGACGCGGGACAGCGTGCCGTCGAACGCGTTCCCGATCCACACGACTCCGGTTCCCGCGGTCAGACTTGCCGGTGCTTGCGGGAGCCCGAACGTTCTGGTCACCGTGCGGGTCCGCAGGCCGATCCGCTGAAGGGTCCGGTCGCCGGTATTGGCGACCCAGGCCGCTCCATCCGCGATCGCGACAGGTCCAGGGCGGCTGCCAGCGGGGATATCTGCTACCAGCGCACCGCTGGCCCCGTCCACGACAGCGACCGAGTTCGCCCGGGGCACCACGTGGGCGGCGCCTGAGCGGGCGAGCGTGAGGATGAGGGCGACCATGGTGGCCGTCACTGCGGCTCCGGCCACGGCAATCAGGCTCGTTCGCCGTCGTGGATGCTGTGCCCGCGGCGGGGAGGGACCCGGGCCGGGCTGCGGTGATGGAAGCGGTGCGGGTGCGGAGGCCGCATTGCCTGGACTGGCTCCGTCGCCAGGGTGCATGGCGGGTGGTCTAGGCGTGGCCGGTGCCGGGTGCTGGAGTGCTGCGTCCTGCCGGAGTATGGCCGTGTGCAGGTGCCGCAGATCGGGTCCGGGGTCGATCCCGAGTTCGTCATTCAGCTTGGCTTTGGCGCGCTGATAGGCCGCCAGTGCCTCGGCTTGGCGCCCGGACCGGTACAGAGCCAGCATGAGCTGGGCGTACAGGCGTTCCCGGTAGGGGTTGTCTGAGAGGAGATCGGTCAGGTCGCTGACGAGCCCGGCGTGGCGCCCGAGGGCCAGGTCGGCCTCGATCTGTTCTTCGAGGACTGTCAGCCGGCGTTCTTCCAGCCGAGGTATGGCCTGCCGGGCGAACGGTTCGGATGCCAGACCGGCCAACGGCGGTCCCCGCCACAGCGCCAGCGCCTCGCGGAATAGGGCGGACGCAGCCGCCGGATCAGCGGCAAGAGCGGCCTGCCCCTCGGCCGCCAGAGCCTCGAACCGCTGGACGTCGACGTCCGCCGCGTCGGCCGCAAGCATGTACCCGGCGGGCGTGGTCTGGATCTGGGCCGAGGTTCCAGCGAGTATGCGCCTGAGCCGGGACACGTAGACCTGCACGCTCTTCGGCGCGGTGGCTGGTGGCTGCTCCCACAGTTCACCGGTCAGCCGAACGGGCGAGACCGGTTGGTTCAGGTGCAGTAGCAGGACCGCCAGCAGGGCCCGCTGCTTGGCGCCGCTAAGGTCAACCGCCCGGCCGCCGATTTTGACCTCAACCGGCCCGAGCACGGCAAATCGCGGGCTGTCCCGCCGCCCGGCTCCCGCTGTACCCGGTCCGGCGGACGCACCCCCAGGCGACAGGCCAGTCCTCCCCGGCCGCACGCTGCGACCCTAACATGCGCGTTTACCGGCGAGAATGGTGCGCGTTAACCGCCGTCTCCGACGCTAGACCTGACCGCCACGGCTGATGGCGGAAACGCGGATCACAGCCGGAGGCACGCCATGACACCAGCGATGCAGAAGACGCGGCCAGTGCCGCGAAGGCGGCTCCAGCAAGCGGTCCTGCCGGGCAGCCGCTCGCTGGCCAAGGTGGCAGCCGTCAGCGCCGTGGTGGCGATAGCGGCGTCCGGGTGTGGTGCTGGCCCGGCCGGGCGCGCCTCCGCGACGCCGACGTTCGGTCCCGTTCCAGCCTCGTCGGCGCCGACTGCGCGGGTAACCGGGTCGCTGCCCAAAGGAGTGCTGGCGTCGATCCCGGTGGACAGCCCGATGAGCGTCGGCGTCGGGCTCGGGTCAGTGTGGGTCGGAAGCCACCGCGGGGACTGGCTGTACCGGGTCGACCCGGCGACGAACAAGGTGATCGCCACGATCGACATCGGGATGAACGCCTGCGGCCCGATCGTCACCGCGTTCGGCCGGGTCTGGGTAAGCGGCTGCGATGACGACCCAGAAACGGTCGCAGTAAGCGCGAAGACCAACCAGGTGGCCGGCAAGTTCCCCTCCTACAGCCTGCCACCGGGTTTCGGTGCGGGCAGCGTATGGATCGGGAACTATCTCGATGGCAAGCTCTATCGCCTAAACCCGAAGACCCTGGCCGTTCAGGCCAAGATCAGGGTCGGGCAGAGCGCACCTTGCGTGGTGTTCGCCCATGGGTCGGTCTGGGTCGGGGACTCCTTCAACGGCACGGTGCACCGGATCGACCCAGCGACCGGCAAAGTGATCGCCACGATCCCGGCTGGCGTGGCGGGGGCGGACGGAGTGATGTTGATGTTCGCGGCCGGGAAGCTGTGGGTCTACTCCGGCTTCGGGGTTCCCCCGGCCTCTGACCGGGGGAACAAGGTGTGGCGGATCGACCCGCGCGGCAACACCGTCATGCAGGAGATCCTGCCTGGGCTGAGCCACCTTTCCGGCGGGCTCAGCTACGGGCAGCCGGTGACCGCGATAGGCAGCCTGTGGCTGCGCGGCACCGGCACCCAGGTGTACCGCTACCAGGCAAGAACCCTGAGGCTGCTCCACGCCTATCCGGCCGACCAGGCGGCGGTCGGCTGGACGGCCATCGGATTCGGGTCGCTGTGGGTGGGAAACATGGACACCAACACGCTTTGGCGGGACCGCCTCACGGGATAACCCCGCGACCGTCCCGCCCGCTCGCAACACTGCACCGGCCACGGGAGCCGACGCCGTGGCCGGAGGTAACCGCCGTAAGCCCACGGCCGCCGCCGGGACAGCATGGGGCGGCAGTAGAGGCCGTCCGTCCGCACAAGAAACGCATCTCACCCGGGATCCGCAGGGCATGCTTTCTGAGCGCTGGGATGGTGTCTGTTCGGCGGGCGGGCCGTTACCGTGCCGGGATTTCGCTGCAGGCGCGGCGACCGCCGCGGTTCGTGCTGGCCGCGCCGGTAACCCTCACCGCTGCTGCGTTCGCGACCTGGCGCCACGGGCCCGGCTTGGCGCCCGGGGCCGCCGGGGGTGAGTGGTGTCCGGGCCGGGCCACAGCCTGGCTGCCTGGGCGGCCAGCAGCAAGACCAGGTCCTGCCGCGGCACCAGCAGCGACCCGGCGCCCGCTGATCAGCGAACGCGGCGGCGCGCGCGCCGCTGGCCCGCCGCTCGGCGGCGACCGCCAGCCCGCCGGCCACCAGCGCCGCCGCCAGCAGCAGCGCCGTCGCGGCGAGCAGGCCGCGCAGCCGGCGGCCCGCGCGGGCCTCCCGGTCCGCCCGTGCCAGCGCGTCGAGCCGTTCCCGCTCCGCGGCGCGCGCCGAGGCGTCCAGGAACTCGCGCTCGGCCAGGACCAGCTCATCGGGATGCTGCGCCTGCCAGTCCAGCGCCTCTACCAGCCGCGCCCCGCGGTAGAGGTCCTTCAGCAAGGGCATCAACAACCGCGGCCAGGTGGCCGGGGACACCGACGAAGCGGACGGGACGCCGCACTCCGCGGTGTGGAGCCCTGCGGGCCGCATCCGGGTCTTCTCCGGCGCCTACGGCCCCGGCTCGCCGGGTGACCTGTTCGTCATCAACAACGCGGGCACGTCGGCCGGGGAGTCGTTCAACGGCACCTTCACCGCCGACCAGGCCACGATCTGGTCGGCACGCGGCGCACCGGCTGGCCTGGGCTTCCTTCCGGGCCTCAACCAGAGCAAGGCCCTGGGGCTGTCCGGCTCCGGGTACGTGTCGGGAGAGAGCGGGCTCTTCGATTACACGAACTTCACGTTCAGCGCCGTGCACGCGTTCGTCTGGCCCGGGCACGGGCCGCTGCTGACCCTGCCCGTGCCGCACCTGCCCTATGCCCGCAGCCAGTCGATCGTTCACCAGATCAGCAACAACGGCACGGTCGTGGGCGCGGCAGGCCCCGCCGGCGGCGTGTGGCACGCCTACATCTGGACCTCCGCGTTCCGCCAGGCCTTCCTGCCGCCCCCGCCCGCCACGCAGCCACCGGCCACAGCAACCCCACCCGCTCCTGGGTCCCGGGCCGCCGGCCCTGCCCGCTGGGCCGCATCCCGGCACATCGACCTGCTCGCAGGTGACCGGCCGATCTGATAGCTGATCCCTGGGGGCTGCGCCGGCAGCCCTGCCGCCGACTCAGCCCGGCAGGTCCTGGCGGACCTGCCCTGATCTTCTCGAACGTGACGTCGGCGGCCAGCTGACCGGTGTACGGCGCAAGCAGCAGCCGAACCCAAGATCGCCGAAGGCCCCTCGTTTCCCGTCTGCACGGGGCCAAGCCCGCACGCGACGCGACCGCGCAGATCTCCCCGTTATGGCGCGGTCCGAACAATCACCCTCGCATGCTCTCCAGCGAGCAGAACGGCGGTTACTCGCGCCTCCCGTCTGACGCGTTTGGTCACAGAAAGTGACTGAAGCGAGAGTTGTCGCAGGCTAACCGATCCAGGTGATGTCGAAGATGCGGATCAGCTCGGCGGCATCGTCCACCTGAAACGACACCAAGCCGTAGCCTTCGCCGAAGATGGCCTGACGGTAAGCCCGATCATTCCCAGGTACTATCAGGTCGGCATCCCACGGCTCCTGGACCAAAGCCACTACGCGCTCTACGAGGGCGTCGAATGCGGCCGATGGTAAGCCGTTGAGCTGTATCAGCGCCGCGCCCTCGAACTCGACCTGGTAGGTCATCCGTCCGCTCGCCGCCGGGAGGTCGCAACCCGCTCGGCCCAGTCCGGGACGACATCCTCGATGGGGGTTCCTTCACGCCGCCCGCTGCGTACCGCGTCCTGCGTGGCCTGCAATCTGCCCTCATACCCAGGATCGGCGTAGGCGGCGGCGCGCAGCCGCCACAGCCGCAGCAGGTGGTGCAGCTCGCGGTAGTGCTCCGGGCGGCGGGCGTTCGCTATCGCGGCGTCGTATTCGGCGAGGAACTGCTCGTGGAACCGGCCGGGCAGGACGCGCAGGATCTCGACCGGGTCGTCCGGGTCGTATTCATGTGCCGACTGTGCCGTCACGCTTCTATCCTCCCCCAGCGAGCCGACAGCGGGACCGACAGACGGCCAGCGTGTCAGTCAGCTTTGAGACCGCGCACGAAGGCGCGCCACTCGGCGGCTGGGATGAGCAGGGCCGGTCCTTCTGGGTCCTTGGAATCTCGTACAGCGACCGCGCCGGGCAGGTTCGTAGTCACTTCCACGCAGGCGCCGTTCTGGCTGCTGTAGCTGCTCTTGCGCCACTTGGCGCGGGACAGGTTGGTCGAAGTCATCCCGCGCACCTCCTCCAGTACCGCGTCAGGTCATGGCGTCGGCAGCTTGCTGGACCAAGCGCAGTGAATCGTCGGGATGCAGGGCGGCAGCGAGCAGCCGGTCAAACGCAAGGGTATAGCGGTCCACGTCTGCGCGCTCTTCGAGGTAGAGGTCACCGGCCAGGGTTTCGGCGGCAGCGGCCAGTACCTGTTCCCCTCCCCGGACGGCAGGCATCACCGGCGGAGCAACTACGGCCGCCGCGTGTTCCGCCCCGCCTGTGACGGACGGCATGAGCCGGTCAACGGCGGCCCGCCCCGGATCGTCACCGTCGACGCCACCACCTGGCCCGGCGTTCCGCTCCCCTCCCGGCCAGCCGTGGCCCAGAGCGGCGAAGGGCGGAGCGCTCCGGAGCGGTATGTTCCGCCGCGCGGGCGGGAATCCGGATCATCCCGGGTAACGTTCCGCTGGCCTCCTGGCTGCCGCTCGTTCCCGGCCTGACCGCGCACGGGCTCAGGCATGGCCACCGGACCTGGATGGCAGAAGATGGCATCCCCGACATCCTCGCCGAGCAGCGCCTCGGCCACGAGGTTCCGGGCATGCGCGGCCTCTACACCCACGTCTCGGACCGGATGCGCGACCAACTTGTCCGGGCGCTCCAGGCCCGCTGGGAGGACTCGCTCCGGACACAGGCGGCGATCCGCCTGCACTCCTCCGCGCCGTTGCTCGACGAGCTACTGGCCTCGCACCGCCGCAAGGCGGACACCGCGTCCGCCAACGGCACCGTCCGGCACCCTCACAACCCGCACCATCCCGGGAGGCAGGGAGAAGTTGATCTCCAAAATTCCTCCCGAACAGCCTGACGACCCCACCCCGACGGACGGGATAGGGCCTGTCTTGGAGTCTCTGAACTGGACTTATACCTGGTGGGCGATACTGGGATCGAACCAGTGACCTCCTCGGTGTGAACGAGGCGCTCTCCCGCTGAGCCAATCGCCCGGGATCGCAGGGCCGGTACCAAGCCCCGCAGCCACCACAGAGTAGCGCATCGGCGCCCCAGGCCGGGCATCGCCGCGTGTGGGCGCCGGGGACGGCGGGCTACCCGCGGAGCCCGGGTACCGGTGGCGGGAAAAATACCATTAGCCCGTTTGTTCCTTCTAGCCGGATATTTCTTAATTTCCGGAAATACGGTACTGCCGACTGCCCATATTTCCGGTGCTCGCACCTGTCCTCATACGAAGAAGGTATGCTACCCCCTCTCGGACATAGCATCCCTGTCCGTCATGAGGGGCGAATCATGGAGTGGCAGGCACGGCCATCTTTTATGGGAGGCATCGTTGAGATCGACGTCTTGCCACGTTATTGCCCCCGAGACGAGCCGGCGGCTGGGCAAAGTTTCCCAGCAAGACCGGCTGCGTTTGCCCAGTTCAAGCCCGTTTTGTTGAGCGGTGACCGAGGTTAGAGACGCGGGCATTCGCGGAATCCTCGTAGTGGCGGCTCTCATCCGGACTAATCACTCCCCGCGTTGTAGTGCTGGACGTAAGATCCCCGGGGCACCCTGGGCCGGACGAAGCAGAGGTTTAGCCGATAATGAATACCAGCGCCATCGTCGCAGCGGAGCTTGGTCTGAGGCTCGTCGTCCCAGAGCACGGCGGGGTACCGCTGACCGCAAGCCTGTATTACCGGGGTGATGATCCATACGCGATCCGAATGGCGTTTCATGTCGGGACGGATGACCCGGTGGAGTGGATCTTCGCGCGGGATCTCCTCGCGGACGGCCTCGACCACCTCGCCG
>Ga0209166_10004135_pt1 | contig 10247 bp, 8 predicted proteins | sample Coa_R1_3_FD_187151 | JGI IMG/M metagenome (GOLD analysis project Ga0209166, IMG submission 187151) | Surface soil microbial communities from Centralia Pennsylvania, which are recovering from an underground coalmine fire - Coalmine... | ecosystem: Environmental > Terrestrial > Soil > Unclassified... | reverse complement strand
AATCGATTCTAGGATGGATGAGTGGCAAACTTTCGTTAGGGGTCGTTAGGGAAGTGTTGCCGACAATCCACTCCCGAAGCCGGAACCGCGGCATCATTGCCCAAACACAGTGCCGCTTTGGGCAACGGTACGGTCACATCGTAGGTTCGTAGGAATGGATCGCAGGTCTCGGGCCACGTCGCAGGCCCAAGCCGCAGATGGCGAACACCGAGAAGACTATGGCGCACACAAGAAGGCTGCCAGCAGCATCTGTCCACAATAATCCTCGCGTGCCGAAATACCGGTATCCGATACCATCGCACCAAATCATATAGATCACGGAGACGCTCCCAACTGAGTTGAGAACACAAAACAATGTGCTGGAGTCGCGTGCATCATGCCCAATGATCTCCGCAATTAGCGCCGTGAACCACACGGCGCAGAAACCATTGGTGAGCAGGTAGAGTGCGGTGCCGACGAGGTAGACAAACAGTCGACTCGAAAGCAGCAGGAGAATAGCCGCAGACGCATTCATTGCGCCGGCGATTGCGTACATCAGACGTCGATCCCAATCGCCGGGAATGAGTGTGCCACATAGCGAGCCGGTGGCCATCAGAATTCCGCCAGCAACACCATTAATCCAAGTAACACCCGTTGAGGTCACGCCATAATGCGAGGCAATCGCCGGAAGCAAGAACATTGCTGCTCCGGTTCCACCGGGCGCGAGGAGCAGGACGGCACTCCATCTGCGCTTGGGAGTTCGTATTACGCCCCAAATTTCGCGTCCAATTTCAGCGAAGCGCCTGCGGAATTTCGGCGAAGGCGCAGGTTCCGGTTCAAGTAGCGCGAACGGAAGAAATCCGGGCAGAGCAATGACAATAGCCAGGCAGAAGCCAACGCTCGAGATCGGCAATCGCTCTGACATCCAAACAATCGCGGCTCCGCCCAGCGCACCACCACCTAGCCATCCAGCTTGCCACCATGCGGAAGTTTTCGACAAGTCCGTTGCCGAAAGGCCGCGCACCATGAGGCCGCCGCATGCCCCAACGATGAGAGCCTCTGCTACGCCGCCGATGAGAATCAGCGTCGTCATAAGCTTCACATGTTCAGCCCCGATCAGAGGGAAATAGAGACAGACCGAAAGTGCAACGCCAAGAATTCCAACCGACAACCAAGTTCTGCGGCGGAATTTGCTGTCTGCTAATGGTGCCCAAAGAAAAAGGAGGAACCCCGGCAAGTTCACAATCGAGCTGATCCTCGCGATGCGGTCAACAGACATACCGGATTTCGCGAGCAGCAATGGCAGCGGCGTGGCCTTGAAGCCGACGATTATTCCCAGCGGCAGAATCAGCAGGCAGAACATCCAGGGCACAGGCCTTCGGCGGATGGGCATGGCACGCTCACCATGGTTGCGGGTTCATTGCACCTGAACCCGCAACTTACCGCGATGCAGCCTCTGCTGAATCAACTGGCGAACGGTCCCGGAAATTTCAGGCCTGGATTTGGCGTCGCCCGGCCTCGCATTGCCTGGGATTGCAAGAAAGGCGTGAGCCTCTCCGGTGTTCGTTATGCCCAAGCCGGTGATTTCACCTGCCGAATTGAGGCCAAAGGCGACCGCGAGGTAAAGCGGCGAGTTCGCAAGCGTGAGAGTGTTGACGTCTGTCATCTGGCCGTCCTCCCACAAAAAAGCACGGCAGTTGAAGTTCACATCGCACGATTGACCAACGATCTGGTTTTTGTCGTTAATAGCGTAGCCCGCGCTCGAAAAATCTCCTGCGAGCGTGCCCAAGTCGCTAAGTACACCGTACTGCCACAAGAAGGCGTGGCCCGTCAGATCGCCGGCCAAGTCAGATAGGCCGACCACCTGTCCTCGATTGTTGATGAATTGGGCTTGGTTGTTTTGGATGCCTCCGAGATTGCCAAGATCCGTAGGCTCGCCGTTTTTCCAGAGCACGGCTTGAAAGAATTCATTTGCGCACTGCCCCGTGCCGGCGAATCCGACGATTTGGCCGTAATCGTTTATTCCGGTAGGGACTCCGTTCAGATCGCCCGTCAGCAGAGGCAATTCATAGACCGCGCCGTTTTTCCAGAGAACAGGCCTCTGCTGCAGAGTGGGAGCCGAGCAGGTTGGATCAAGCGAAGTATTTTCCGAAACCCCGGCAATCTCTTCTCGGTTGTTACCTTGCTGCGCGACACCATTGTTGCCGGTTTGTCCGTTTTGGTCTTTAAGCAGAGGAAGTTGCGTCATACTGCCGTTTTTCCAGATGAGCGGCAGACAATCGTGGGGTGGTGAGTCGGTGAAACCGTCGAAATCGCAAAATTGATAGCCTAGCGGATTTAAGGTCGATGTTTCGGAGGCTCCCGCAACCACACCGGCATCATTGAGCGTGTAACCAGAAGCGCTGTTCGGCCCTCCGAGCGTGCGGAGGTCCAGCATCACGCCGTTTCGCCAGAGGAAGGCGTGCTGGATCTGGTCTCCGAGTAGAGTCGATTCTCCATTTACCCAACCTTGTTCGTTCACGCCACCGCCAAAGCTAAACGTGCCGCCGAGCGTGCCGAGGTCAACGACGGTGTAGCTCTGCGCCGTAGACGGTGATTGCCGTAACACTTGCTGCGCGGCAATTCGAGCCGAAAAGGTGATCACCAAACACATTGGGAGGGCTATCAGCTGTATCCATTTTCTACTTGACATTTTTCTCCTCGCTTTCTTTTTTAGCGAAGTCAGCCCAGAGTGAAATCGACTGTCTACGTCTGGCCGACCTGGGCCGACACTGTGTTCAATGTGAAATCCGCGCCGAAGCTAATCGACACGACGATGGGCAATGCGCCGGTGGATGGGAACCCCTGATTACACGGGTTATTAGGAAAGAGGTTTGCACTGATCGCAATGGAGACAGTTATGTTCGATCCAGGAAATCCCTGATCGAGCAAATCGGTGGCGCCGCTGCCGATATACTTTGACACCAGGGTGCCCGTGCCTTTTACGCTCAATAAATTGATGTGGTAGTCCACCGTGTTCTGCGTTGGATCGTAGCTGGTTAAGACGTGTACGTTGCCGGTGAAGGTGACGGCGTCCTGTTGCCCGGCAGCGGGACAGTATGGAGGCCCTGAAGGAAAGGTTACGGTGAAATTCCCGCTGAGCGGGCCAATCATTTCGGTGGTGACCTGCTGCGCGAAGAGTGATGGCGCGAGTACACCGATCATCCACATCATCAGTAATAGCTTGCCGAACTTCATCATGAGCTTCCTCCGAACCCAGGCAGATTGTCGGTCGAAGGGGGTGAACCGCGACGCTGGGACGCGGGCAGAGTGCTTCCGATGCCGACATAAAAGCAATGGAGGAAAACTGGAGAATTCTGTATTTACCTGTACAGCTCGATTGCGCAGCTAACCTGCAGAAATGACATGGATTATCGACGCTCACGAAACCGGATGTAGAATCAAAAGCCGCTCACCCTGAGCGGCCTGAAATGTCGGACCTCGTCAGATTTGAAGAATTTGAACTAGATCTGCGCAGCTACCAACTGCGGCGGTCCGGCCGCAGTGTGAAACTGGAGAGAATTCCCCTGGAGCTTTTGGTCCTTCTCGTCGAGCGGCGGGGAGACGTGGTGAGTCGTGAGGAAATTGTTGCTAAGCTATGGGGCAAGAACGCCTTTCTCGACACTGATAACGCCGTCAACACCGCTATACGAAAAATACGTCAGATCCTCAGAGACGACATTGCTCAGCCGCGATTTCTTCAAACGGTGAGCGGACGAGGTTACCGGTTCATCGCAAGCGTAAGCGAGAATGCTTCCCCACGACTGGATGGTGGTACCCCGGCTCTAGCGCATGCAGAAGTCGTCTCCGCAGCTCGGCCTCAAAGAGAATTGGGGCATGCCCCGGTGAGGCGATCATGGAAACTCATCATTCCAGGGTTGGTAGTTCTCTTCGCCGTCATCGTAGTCGGAGTCTTGATGGTGCGCTCGCACCGGCCGCCGAAGTCTGTGGTGGCACGGGAGAGAGTGATGCTCGTCGTGCTTCCGTTTCAGAACCTCAGCGAAGACCCTGAACAAGAATATTTCAGCGACGGTCTCACCGAAGAAACAATCACGGACTTGGGAGAACTGAATCCCGACAAGCTTGGCGTGATCGCTCGGACTTCCGCGATGGCGTACAAACATACGAACAAAACAGCAGCTCAGATCGGACAAGAGCTTGGGGTGGACTACATTCTGGAAGGGAGTGTGCGCCGCGAGGGTGGACGCGCACGCATTAGCACGCAATTGATTCGGGTCAACGACCAGACGCACGTCTGGGCCCAGAGCTTTGATCGTGAGATTCGAGACTTTCTAGAGGTGCAGCGGGAGCTAGGGAATGCCATTTCGCAGCAAGTGCAGGTGAGTTTGAAGCCAACGCAGAAGCCGGAACAGACTCGCCAAATCAACGCCGACGCGTACGACGACTATCTGAAAGGTCTCTATTTCTGGAATCAGTTCACACCGGCCAGTGTGACGAAGAGTATCGAATATTTTCAACAGGCGATTAGTAAAGACCCGACGTTAGCGCAAGCCTATGCAGGATTGGCTGAATCCTATGGCGTTCTCATGGATTGGAACAAACTCGCGCCAGCAGAAGCGTACGCCAAGAGCGAGGCCGCCGCTCGAAAAGCCGTCGAGTTAAACAGTGGTAGCAGTGACGCCCACTCGGCATTAGGATGGCAGCTCCTTTCCTATGACCACGAATACAGTGGTGCTGAAAGCGAGTTCCGACGCGCCATCGAACTGAATTCCAGCAACGCCGACGCGCACGATGGCCTTGCAAACTATTTTGCCGTTCGAGGACAGTTTGATGATTCGCTCGCCGAAGTGCGGAGAGCTCGCGACTTGGATCCACTTTCTCTCCTCATGAATCATGATGTAGGTAAGATGCTTTTCTACGCGCGGCATTACGATGAGGCTGTCCAACAGCTCCGTTTCACGCTCGACTTGCACCCGGACTCGTTCGCCCCTCATTACGTTTTGTGGCTCGTCTACGAAGCAGAAGGACATTCATCGGATGCTGATGCGGAGTTTTTCAAGATGACCGCAAGTGGGTTCAACCCTGCGATGGGCGAAATTCAAACGGCTCACGCAAGGCTCGGCTGGAAAGGTGCGTGGAATAAACTTCTCGCGGCAAAGCTGGTCTCGAGCTGGGACCTGGCCGGCGTCTCCCTGGTCGCCGCCGACAAGAGCCAGACTCTTGGTTTGCTGCAAAAGGCTGTGAACGAGCGCTTGAGCCAGGTGATTTTTCTCAATGTAGATCCCCGATATGACAAGCTCCGCAATGACCCAAAGTTCCAAAGCCTGCTCCAGCAGCTCAGGCTTAGTCAATAAGCAAGAGGACGATCTAGGAATCTTAGACACACCGAGCGAGTCACGAGCAACTCTGAAGTAATCCCAAGGTAAGGAGTTAGCGACAATTCGGCCCAGCAACGCACGCACAGGTTTTTAGGTGTTCGAGGCACTATCGGGCTTGATGTTTTGGTTGAGTCGCAGCACGTTGTTTGGGTCGTACTTTTTCTTGATCTCCACGAGGCGAGCATAGTTCGGCCCATAGCCCGAGCGGACCAGTTGGTCACTCGTATCGCCCAATTGGTTCACGTACACTCCATGCCCGAAGGGCTGTAAATTATCGCGCGTAGCCTGGACCCATCGCACCACTTCCGCCTTCGCTGCGGGAGTGTTCCAAACGCCGGCAATGTCTATTTCATAACCCGGCTCCCGGAGAGCGAATGCGGTATCGGTCACATTTACGCGGCTAACAGCCCCACGCAACGGCACAATAATCGCCTTGCATGTGGCTGGCGCATCGTTGATCGCCGTTGTAATTGCTGCAATGGCAGCTCCGCTGAGTTCTCGAAGAAGGAGATTTGTTTGGAAGTGCGCAACCGGCGCTGCAAGAAATCCACCGGCCGTCTGAGCTTCCAGGTAAGACATGGTCTTGACGCTGTCATCCTGCGGCTTGAAAGCGCGCAGCGGACGGAGCAAGTCATTTCCCAATCGGGGATCGCCGCAATAGCAGACGTCGATTTTCAGTCTTCGACCCTGTTCGGATGGCAAGAGCTGGGCAAATGCATCCATTTCATCCGGGGCTCCAGCAAGAAACTTGACGAAAGCCTGCAGGAGATCTGGAATGCGTCCGGGCGGATAGGTGAGGGCTCCCGACAGAACCTGGTCGACCGGATGGAGCTGGTACTCCAGCGTCGTGACCACACCAAAGTTGCCGCCTCCCCCACGAATGGCCCAAAAAAGATCCGGATTGGACTTCGGACTGGCTTCGACCTGTCTCCCGTCCACGGTCACCACTTGCGCCGATAGCAGGTTGTCGCATGCGGCGCCGTATTTCTCCATTAAACGACCTTCTCCCCCTCCGAGCGTAAGGCCGGCAATTCCGACGGTTGGGCAGCCGCCTGAGGTTGTGGCTAGCCCAAAGCGCTGCGTCGCTGTGTCGAGGTCACGCACGAGAGCGCCGGCCTCGGCGCGGGCCACTCGTTTGCCGGTGTCTACTTCGACTCGTTTCATCGCTGAGAGGTCGATTACTACGCCGCCATCGCACATTCCGAACCCGAGACGGCTGTGGCCTCCAGCGCGAACAGCCAGTGGCAAATGTTTGGTCTGGGCAAATTCCAGAGTACGCGCGACATCGGAGGGGCCCGCGCAGCGCACGATCACTGCGGGATGCCGATCAAATGCCCGGTTGAAGATTGAGCGCGCCGCGTCGTACTCGGAGGTCTCGGGCGTGATTACATTGCCGTCAATATGGGATGCGAGCTTGCGGATCGCCTCCGCGTCGAGCGGAGCTCCATTTTGTTTATCCGCATCGCTCACCCCGCGCGATCCAAGCGCCCTGAGCGGGCATCCGAAGAGTGCAGCGGCAAACGCCGTTTGCCATGCGAAGCGCCGTCGGGTAATGAGCGCCACGTTCCCCTCTGCCCTCTCTCCGCCGCCCTGGATTCTCGCGGCGAATCGCCCTTAACCAGACTCAGAGGGTACCACCTAGGCGGTCAGCGGTCGTCCATAAAACGTTCCTTCTGACGGGCAACCCTTCCCTTGACCTAAAAAAATGCAATGCGTTTCAGTAAGGCCCCGAATCGGGGCTCCCGGCGAAGCGTTTTGAGCCGTGGGTCTACGTTCAAATGTGGCAGGTGCGAGTCCCGTTCTTCGCATGCGCGTTCGAGCCAGTCGATCGCCTGATCGCGCTCCCCGAGACCGGCATGTACGATCGCGAAGTCGGACGAAGCGACGTACCCCTGTTTGGACATCCGCTCAAGTTCCACGAGAATTTCACGAGCAAGGTCCAACTGCCCCGCGATGCCGTACCCGTATCCGAGCGAAGAAAGGCATCGAGTGCTCCGATTGGAGAGTGAAACGGCTTTCTTCAGAGCTGCGATCGCTTCGGGATAGTTGCCTTTCTCAAGCAGAACACGTCCGAGATCATCGTAGGGGCGCGCCAGGTTGGGCTCCATTTGGAGTGCCTTCTGGCATGCGTCTACGGCTTCCTCGTGCCGGCCGGCGCTGTAATAGAGCATCGCGAGATTGGTCTCCGCGCCCATCGAGACCGGATCGAGTCTCACCGCCTCCCGCGCCTCCGCGATACCTTCCTCAAAGCGACCGAGCGCACCCAAGAAGTTCGCGTAGTAGAAATGGGCGATGGCATATCCAGGGCCCAGTTGAATGGCGCGGTGAAATTCCCATTCTGATCCTTTCCAATCAAGCGCGTGCAGTTTGGCGTGTGCCAGGGATGTATGGGAATCGGGCAGCAGTTCGTCAATGCGGAGAGCGTTCACAGCCGCCGCTGTTGCCATAGCCAATGCTAGTGTTCCAACTGGCAACGTGACAATGGCTCAGGCCGTTGGTCATCGCGCGCTCACAGCAACGGAATACGAGCAAAGCAAGAAAGAAGCGCTTGCATCGACTGCGCATTGATTTCTTGAGTGGGCGCTCGGCGGTGCTCCGGCGTGGTCAATGCAGTTTGGCAATCCTGCTCTGGAGGCGTAATACAAGTGAACACTGCAGAAGTCCGGACTCTGTACGCTTACAACCTGTGGGCGAACCGTAGGGTGTTGAAAACTTCGCGATTTCTCCAATGGCCGGATTTCATACGGGATATTGGAGCGAGCCACGGCTCGATTCGCGGAACCCTGGTTCACATCTTGTGGGGCGAATGGCTTTGGCTCCGACGCTGGCAGGGTGAATCACCTCGGCAGGTCTTTGCTGCGGAGGAGTTCTCGGAATGGATGGCGCTGGAGTGTCGATGGAGTGCCTTAGAACAAGAGCAAAATGTCTTCTTGGAAAATCTCACAGACGCCCGTCTATCCATGCGTGTGTCATACGAGAACCTTCAGGGTGTTCGCTGGGAATACTCCCTTGCTGAAATGATGCAGCACCTCGTGAATCATTCTTCGTACCATCGAGGCCAAGTCGCAGTGCTTCTAAGGCAACTCGGACAGAAGCCGCTGACTACAGATTTCCTGGTCTTCCTGGATGAACAGCGGGCTCTGGCCGGCGGAGGTGGTTCGTGATAAACGGAGCTGTCAGGCACTCCATTGACTCGGCTAATCAGACGGCAATGTGCTGGTCCTCGCCGGCGCGTATTGCCGCCGGACAGAAATGGCATGCACAAGCGGAAGCAATGGGCAAAAGCGTCACCGCCGCGCTAATGCAGATCGCCCAAGTAGAGCCGGGTATGAACGTACTTGATCTAGCCAGCGGCGAAGGCGATCCAGTGCTCACGCTAGCGGCACTCGTCGGTGAGCACGGGACCGTTACCGCAACAGACGTTAATCCAGGGCCGTTGGCGGCCGCAGCCGTGCACGCACGTCAAAGTGGCATTAGCAACATCCAGTTTCACGTCGCGGATGCTCAGCAGTTGCCTTTCGAAGACGCGGCATTCGACCGTGTCACCTGTCGTTTCGGCGTGATGTTTTTTCCGGACCCACTCGCCGCGATGCGTGAGACGCATCGCGTGCTGAGGCCGCGCGGTCGTGTAGCACTGGTGGCGTGGGGATCTATCGAACAACCTTGTTTCCAGGTATTCCTTGCACCTCTGCTACGGTGCGCTGGTGGCCCCGTTCTAAGTTTGGAGGGTCCGAACCCGTTCAAATTCGCGGAACCTGGAAGTCTTTCGGTCTTCCTGCGTGAAGCAGGTTTCCGCGAACTAAAGGAAGAAACGAGAACAGTAGAAAGAGTATGGAAGGGCTCACCGGAAGAAGCATGGGAATATTTTCGCGATCACGCTGCTGCCTTCGGTCCTCTCATTGAGAGAGTTCCTGCGGACAAGTGGGACGAGGTAACTCATGACATCGTCGCGGCTATTTCGGGCTTCCGGGCAGGAAGCGCCTATAATTTAGGAGCACAGATCAATTTGGTAATGGCCCTGAAGTAGCGATGATCCACGATAGAATAGCCCAACATCATCCTTACGAAATTAGCCAGCGGGTGATCCCTCCCGTGGCTGTTGAAAAACTCTTTCTTGCAAAATTTGCAAAAATAAAATTGCGTCAGGATGCGTTATAAGCGATCTTCTCGAATAGCAAGACATTTTCTATCCCCAAGATTTTGGCCTTTTCGGATGAAAACGGAGTTTTTCAACAGGTAGTCCCATAATCAGTAAGGTAAGGATCGCCGACGATCCAGGAACTGGCTTCGTTTGCCAGCAGAACCGTTGGTAATGGACAAAAGGATTGCGAGTAGCAGAACGCCGGAGATAAACTTAACGCCAAAGACAAGGCCGGTGGGCGCAGTGGCGCGAAAACCCTAACACGACCTTCCGGCGGGGGTACCGAGCATTGAGCGTGCTCCTGGGCAACACGTGGCGGGCATCTGTGCTGGGTGTCGTTCTCTCTCTTGTCCTGCCCTGCGGCGCCGGCAATCAGGCACCGAAGCAATCGACTCATCACGTCGCGGTCGTCGAGGACCTGGTCCAACTGCTGCAGGCGCGACCAGACTTGCGAGCGGCGCTTGAAGGCGCCATTCGGAAGGCGGACCTCAAGGGCATCGAGAATACCGAAGCGTTTCTGCATCATTTGGACGATCTCGTCACGGCACTCCCGACGTACCCGGAAACCCGTCCCAAGTACCTCAAGGTCTACTACATCATCGATCAGGCGCCGGAGGATCAACTGAATCGTGACGAGAGCTTCAACGCCTGGATGAAGAAATACGCGAAGGCGCTGGGCGAGTTCTTGGACACGCCTGCTTCAGCGGCGGCAATCCCCTCCTACACGGCGCTCCCCAATTTCCACATGG
>Ga0209166_10004134_pt1 | contig 10248 bp, 12 predicted proteins | sample Coa_R1_3_FD_187151 | JGI IMG/M metagenome (GOLD analysis project Ga0209166, IMG submission 187151) | Surface soil microbial communities from Centralia Pennsylvania, which are recovering from an underground coalmine fire - Coalmine... | ecosystem: Environmental > Terrestrial > Soil >... | reverse complement strand
CCCACCATGAAGAGTTCTACCAAGTGCACGCCGATTCGGACCAGCCCCTCCGGCTCAATCACCAGCTACGCCATTGGGAACACACCTACAACTGCGTCCGCCCTCACCAGTCGCTCGCCTACCTCACCCCACTGGAATTCGTCACCCGCTGGAAAAACAACCGACGAAAGGCAAAGTGTCACTAATCTACTGGACGAGTACACCTAGTTGAGCCTGCAGTCTGGCTGTGCCAAGATGCGAAGGTTGGATCAGATGGGAGAGCGTTATGCCTGGCAAAGTAGTTTTGGTGGCGGGCGGCACCGGTGGATTGGGACGCGCCGTAAGCCTCGCGTTTGTTGACGCCGGCGCGCGGGCGATTGTTACCTTTCAAAGGCCCGGCGACCTGGACGACCTGAAAAAGGTGGCCAGCGCGAAGTTGGTTGCCGCGGAGGGCGCGTCGCTGGATGGGTTTAACGTGGACGTCACGGACGAGGCCGCGGTCAGCAAACTGGTTGACGGCATCGTCGAGCGCTATGGCCGTCTGGATTGTTTGGTGAATGCGGTGGGAGGCTATGCCGGCGGAGTGAAGATGTGGGAGATAGAGTCGAAAGTTTTTGACCAGCAGTTGGCCCTGAATTTGCGCGCGGGATTTGTGCTCGCCCGGGCGGCGGCGCGGGTGATGGTGAAGCAAGGAGGCGGAGCGATTGTCAATGTGGCCTCCAAGGCGGCCGTCGATCACGCCGCGGGAGCGGCGGCGTATGCCGCGTCGAAGGCCGCGGCGGTGGCCATGATCGATTGCCTGGCGGCCGACTTGAAAGGCACCGGAGTGCGGACAAACTCCATCCTGCCGAGCATCATCGACACCCCGGCCAATCGCAAGGCCATGCCCAAGGCCGACTTTGCAAAATGGCCCAAACCGGAAGAAATTGCGCGAGTGATTTTGTTCCTGTGCAGCAACGACGCGAAATTGATTCACGGCGCCAGCGTTCCGGTTTACGGAGATAGTTGACCGGCGTTGACCGCCTCGAAACCAGTACCCGCAGAAAGAATGTAGGGGCACGATATATCGTGCCCTTAGCGAGGCGGACAAATGTCAATTCGACCCGTGAAAAGACTTGTCAAGGCTAAGCCGACCGTGGAAGGCGCGGGAGTGCATCTTCGGCGGGCCTTTGGATTCGGCAATACCACGGACTTCGATCCGTTCTTGTTGCTGGACGATTTTCGCAATGACGTGCCGGAGGATTATCTGGCGGGCTTTCCATGGCATCCGCACCGCGGCATCGAGACCATTACCTATGTTTTGGCGGGTACCGTGGCCCATGGCGACAGCATGGGAAATCACGGAGAGATTGCCTCCGGCGATGTTCAATGGATGACGGCGGGAAGCGGGATCATTCACCAGGAGATGCCCAAGGGAGATCTCGCCGGTCGCATGCATGGGTTTCAGTTATGGGCGAATTTGCCCGCGTCCTTGAAGATGACCGCGCCGCGCTATCAGGAAGTAAAAGCGGGAGAAATTCCCGAGGTCAAGGACGACGACGGGACGCACGTGCGCGTGGTGTGCGGAAATTTTTGGGGCAAGACCGGGCCGGTGGACGGCATAGCGGCGGAACCGACTTATCTCGACGTATCCGTGGCGCCGGGACGCAGAAAAACTCTGCCGGTGGGGACGACACGGCACGCGTTTGCGTACGTCTTTGCAGGGTCGGGAAAATTTTGCAACGCGTCAGAGCCGCTCGCCGTGCCAACCGAGTCAGTAGGTTGGCTGGACACGACTCCTCCCGTCGCCGCGGATAACCGCTCGCTGGTGCTCTTCGACCGGGGCGATGAAGTGGTCGTGCAGGCGGGCGAGGAAGGAATAAGATTTCTGCTTGTGTCAGGGAAGCCGCTTGAGGAACCGGTGGCTTGGTACGGTCCAATTGTGATGAACACCCAGGAGCAGCTGCAGCAGGCCTTCAAAGACCTGGAGCGGGGAGCTTTCCTGAAGCAGGAGAAATAAAGTACGTAGCGAAATTAGGAAGTTACTAAGACCCGCCTAATATTGCGAAGTAGCGGTTTGGAGTGCGGCAGCCCTGCTGCCGCTTTTCTTTCGACCAGCACGACGCTATATTTTTGACGAGGCTCAATACGCCGGCGAGCGCGAAAATTTGGGATAGACGAAACGCATGCGACACGTACAGGATAGTAAGGAGCAGCAATGAGGTGATGAGTATGCGGCGATGGCAGGGAATTTTGGGAATGGCTTTGGCGGGGTTGCTCACGGCATTCGGTGCGATCGGCTGCAGTGGCGATTCCGCGGATCGCGAGAAAGAGATTCATGATCAAGCGGCCAAGGCTGCCGCCCAAGCCAAGCCGGCGGTCGAAGAGGCGAGCCGGGCCGTTAAAGCCGCGGTTGAAGGGGCAAAGGAAGGCTGGGAAAAGGGCGGAAAAAAGCTCGTCGACCTGAATTCCGCGACCGAAGCGGATTTGACCGGATTGCCCGGCATTGGAAAGCACGAGGCCAAGCGAATCATGGCTGGGCGCCCGTATCACGACAAGCACGAACTGATCAGCAAGAAGATTCTGAGCGCGGCGGCCTACGAGAAGGTGAAGGATGATGTGGCCGTGAAGTAGGTTTGCGCCTATTGCTCGCGCAGCGCGACCACCGGATCCACGCGAGTCGCGCGAAGCGCCGGAACATAGCTGGCCAGGAACGCCACCGCGAGAAGCATGCCGGAGACAGCGGCCAACGTGACCAGGTCGGTGGACTTCACTCCATAGAGCACCGTACGCAATCCCCGGAACAGCAAGAAGGACAGGACAATTCCAACACCGGTTCCGATAAGCGCCATTCTCATTCCCTGTTTCAGAATCATTCGCAGGACATTCGAGCGTTGCGCGCCCAGCGCGGTGCGGATGCCTATTTCCTGTGTCCGCTGGCTGACGGAGTAGGAGACCACCCCGTAGACGCCGACCGACGCAAGCACCAAACCGAGAAAGCCGAAGGCGCCGACCAGCATCGCGCCAAGGCGCGCCGGCAGTAGCGGTTTGCCGTAACGCACATGCGCCTCCATGGTCGTGACGGCGAAGACCGGGAGGCTGGCGTCAAGCTGACGGATCTGACCGCGGACCGCGGATACCAGTTGTTGCGGGTCGCCTTCCGAATAAACAAACAAATTTGCGCCGGAGGAATAGCGCTGGGCCAGCGGGAAGTACGCGTAGACTTGCGGGGGTTCGTAGAGAAAGAGATATTTGCCGGTGCGCGTCAGGCCGACCACTTGGATCGGTGGGCCATCTTTCTTGGTGCGAAAGATTTTGCCGATGGGGTCCTGTCCGGGCCAGATTTTTTCTGCGAACGCTTCGTTGATGATGGCCACCAGCGGCGCCGTGGCGCTATCGGCGTCCGTGAATTCGCGCCCTTTGATCACCGGAACTCCGGCAGTGCGGAAATAGCTGGGCTGCACCATGTCGTCGAATGCGACTTGTGTATTGGTTTTGTCGTCGATGACTTGTCCTTCGGGGAAAATATTGACTCCCGAGTTGTCATAGCCCATGGGAATATAGGCGGATACCGCGGCATCGCGAACGCCAGGCAGCGAACGCACACGTTCGGCAAGTTGCTTGAAGAACTGCTGGCCGCGCTCCTCGTTATATCCTTGCAGTCCGAGATCCATGGACATCATTAAGGTGTGATCGACGCGGAATCCCATGTCCACATGAGCGGAGTTTTGCAAGCTGCGAATAAAAAATCCGGCGCAAGCAAGTAGCAGCAAGGACACCGCGACTTGCGAAACCACCAGGGCATTGCGGAACCGGTGGTGACCCGCGGAGGATCCGCCCGAGCGTCCTCCGGCTTTCAGCGTGTCCGCCAAATCCGTGCGCGAAGCCTGCAGCGAGGGAACCAGGCCGGCCACAACCCCGGTCAGGAGCGCGGCCAGAAACGCGAAGCTAAAAATGCGCCAGTCCAGACGCAAGTCGAAAAGGCGCAGCGGGATGTCGCTTGGAATGTGAATCGAGGTGAGGAGCATGCCTGCCCAGCGCGCAAATACCATTCCCAGAATGCCGCCAAACGCGGAGAGCAGAACGGTCTCGGTCAAGAGCTGCCGGGCCATTCGCCAGCGGCTGGCGCCCAGAGCGACGCGCGTGGCGAACTCTTTCCTTCGCCCATTCGCGCGGGCAAGAATCAAGTTTGCGACATTCGCGCAGGCAATCAACAAAACAAGTCCGACCAGCAGCATGAAGACGATCACCGCGGTGGACATGAACCCGCCCAATCCCGGTTCAGGACGCGCGCTCAGTTCCGGCAGCACCAGGAGAGACAATCCCTTGTGCGAATCCGGAAAGTCCTGGGCCAGGCGCTGGTCGATCGGTTGCGCCGCTGCCATGGCTTGCGCTGGCGTCACGCCGGGCTGCAAGTAGCCCAAAACACGAAGAAACGCTGCGCTCCGCTTGGTAAGAACATCACTCTGCGTTGGATCGAGCAGACCTAATGTGGAAATCGGAAGATAGAGGTCAGGTTCGATGAAGTAGTACGCCCCGATGTACTTTTCCGGAGCAACGCCGATGATCGTGAAGGCGTGATTGTTCACCTGTACGGTTTGTCCGACAATGCTGCGATCGCCGCCAAACCGTTTTTGCCAGTATTTATAGCTGAGTACGACCAGCGGATCCTTGTTTTGGACCCAGCCTTCATCGGGGGCGAAGGTTCGCCCAAGGGCCGGTTCAATGCCCAGCGCGGAAAAGTAATTGCCGCTGACTAAATCGGCCCACGCGCGCTCGGGCCGCCCTTGAGCCCCAAAATTCACGGGAGACGGCGAGTAAGCCACCAGATCGGTGAAAACGTTTTTGAGCTGGCGGTAGTCCTGAAAATCGGCGTAGGACACACTGAGCGGAAACTGAAAGTCGCGAGTTTTGGACGCCACAACCACGAGCTGCTTGGCATTTTTGACGGGCAACGGTCGCCAGAGCATCCCGTTGAAAACGCTGAAGATGGCGGTGTTTGCCCCAATGCCCAGACCCAGCGCCAGGACGGCCACCAACGTGAATCCCGGGCTCTTGAAGAGCATGCGAAACGCGTAGCGCAGGTCTTTCCAGAAATTGTCCAAGGTTCCCCTCGCGGACATCTACATGAGAAACGAGTGGAGCCTCCGAAATGTTTCATCAAGGAGGGAATATCCTGGAAATGATTATTTCCAAGGTTCGATGTTCGGCTGGCCGATTCTCTTGCCGGATCTATTCAATGATACGGAAAAGGTCTTCAGCGGCGGCGGGTGACCATCGAACTTGCATTTACGAGCGAAACATCCGCTCGATCCGGGCTCCAACTTCTTCATGAGTCAAAAATTCGCGCCGGTCGAGCTGGTCCAGGCCCTTCTTCACTTGCTGCCGGAACCACGCGTCGTGCTCCAGGTAGTGTTCCACAAGCTGCTTGACGTATTCCTCCGCTCCGCTGTTGTTCTCAGCGGCGGCTCGGTCCACTTTCGCTTGCAACTCGGGAGGCAGATGCACTTCCGTGATTCCTTAGACTAGGTAGGCGCAGAGTCAGTGTCAAGGGCTTACGCGTAGACAAGCGAACAAACGCATTTCCCGCCGACCGCCCCGTATTTTCCCCGCGCGAATGTTTATTGCACCCACCCGCCTCTCCCATCCGGGATCAGTCGAGAACATCTGCGCCATTGGCCGCTCTTGACATTATATGTATTCCATGGCATATTCCTTCCATGGCATGGGACGTCGAATACAGCGACGCGTTTGCTGAATGGTGGGGAACTCTTTCGGAAGACGAGCAAGAGGATGTAGCTGTAAAAGTGAAGCTTCTCGAGAAAGCCGGACCGGCCCTCGGCCGTCCGCACGCGGATTCGCTTGCAAAGCAATCGGCGTACACGAACATGAAGGAACTGCGCGTGGTCCACAGAGGCGACGCGTACCGCATTCTATTCGCTTTTGACCCGCGCAGAGTGGCTGTTCTTCTCATAGGCGGCCGCAAGCCGGACCAAAAGTGGTACAAGACCGCGATTCCAGCAGCGGACAAGCTTTATGGAGAGCACCTCGCCCAACTGCAAAGGGAAGGATTGATCTGACGCTCCCAAGGGAGGAAAGAACACCATGGCACACAAATTCGAAAAACTCTTCCGGAAGATGTCTCCGGAAGCACAGAAACGCGTTCAAGTAAGAGCCAATGCGGAATATCAGGCCCTGGCGCTGGCAGAGTTGAGGGAAGCACAAGATCTGACTCAGGTCCAACTGGCAAAGAAACTGAAAATTGACCAGGGCGCCGTTTCCAAAATCGAACGCAGTGCCGACATGTACCTGAGCACGCTGCGAAACGTCATTCACGCCATGGGCGGCAAACTCGAACTAACCGCTCATTTCCCGAGCGGCAAGGCCCACGTGGTCGCCCTCCGCGCCGCAGTCCGCCCCGCCAAGAAACGCAGCCGCAAGCGCCGAATCGTCTCAGCACGCTGAGAACCTTCCACCTCAGAAGGAATCAGTGGGGGAAATCAGCCCCACACGCCAGACTTCGAAACGGACGCGCAGGGTTTTCCTTTACTTCTTTGAATGGCCCGCGACACGGCGCCGCAAGACAAGCATTTCGCGCGCAGCGTAAAAGTTCTCGGATTCGATGAGGGCGGGATACGCCGCCTCAAGTTTGTCGAGAATGGAAACAGAGATCGCCGCCACACGCCAAGTTTCCTCATCGTCATCGTCTTCGAGGGTACTAAGAGCCGTAAAGGCTGTGTGGTTCGCAACTTCCACCAGCTCCTCTTCAGTGAGATTCAGACTGGTCATTATTCCTCCTCTCAAATCCACAAAACAGGTACCGGAATTTAGTTACTCTGGACCGGTAACCTGGTCGCGAACGAAAGTCAGCACATAACCAACGATGAGACCCAGGAGGAAGGTGAAAGTCGAGCCGTCAATTTTTCCGTGATAGGTTAGGAAGCCAGACACGCCGACGATGAGCACAACGACTGAAACCGCGACCCACGCCATGCGTGTTTGAAACCGCACCTCGCGTTCCTTGCCTCTCTGGTATCCCTCGATTGTGGTTGAAAGCAACTTGACGATGGGGTCCGCTTTTTCCGCAACGGCGTTTATGAGGTCAACGAGGCTCGGCTGAGCTACAGCGGGCTGTTTAGGCGCAATCAGTTCAGAGGGCGTCGTAGGCAGCGCTGGTTCGGTCATAACTTCACCCCATACTAACAAGATGGCGGCTGGCCCACCCGCCGCATGCCGCGCCCACTAACCAAATAGCTCGTCAAGAAAGCTCTTCTCCTTGCGAGGAGCGCCAGACCCACGAACGACTAGGAAGATCTTCTGCTCGTCAAAGAAACCTTGTGGCACCAGAGACTTCACTTTGTCCGTTACAACTTTCACTAGGTCACGCTGGGAATCACCGCAGATAACGACGACCACTTCTTTCTTCCATTGAGATGCGTATATGTCAAGCTGACCGAGTAGGCGCTGAACTTGTCCTGTGGATTTCAGGCTGTCCTTCATCTCGATGAGAACCTTGTGGCCGACGCAGATGTCGCCCTTAACGCGACCGGATGCGTATTGCATTTGAACATCCAAGTCCGGAATGTTCTTCTCCAAATGCTTGTGCAGCGACCGCTCCAGATCCTTTTCAGTCTTGCATCCTCTCGGATGCCAAGCATCTATCAGTTTCATCACATCGCGGGCCGAGACCGACATGGTGAGTCACCTCCGATAGAAGGAAATCCTATCATACCGAGAAGTGCCCTGTTAACTTCTCCTGCAAGTGAAGGATAGCGAGAAAATCGGGAAAATCGGGGACAGACAGGACGTTTCCGCTTTCTGGGGACCACCTGCCCCAAGTTTCCGTCAGCCGGATGCCGCATCCCCGCGGTTTTCAGCGTGCAGGTCTTGACTTCGCTCCCCTCGGAACCCGCAAGGCTTGCCCGGGCCCCACACAAACACCATTTTCGCGTACCAAATTTCCGTGCATCCCCATTCCTCTTAGCAACTTACGCCTCATGTTCCTGCCATTCGAATCATTACTATACAAGAAATAACTTGACAAGTTATCCAGAGTCGCGGTAACATACACCGTGAACATCGGCTTCCAGCCCCGCCCAGCGTCCCCATCTTCTCTGCGAAGCTTCTGTGTCTCGAGCGTCTCCGCGTTATCCTTTTCTTTCTCTGGGGGTGTCGGCTGGAAGCGGTCAGCTGTCAACCGACCTCCGCTAAACCCTTTCCCTGCCACTCTTACAAGCCTGTTGCAAATCGCTGAAAACATACCAACTTTAAGTCCTGCATTTGCCACTCTTACAAACCACCTCAAGCATAAGTCCTTTGTTTGCCACTCTTACAAAAAACACCCGGGGGTGGTACAGGGGTACCGTCCCGCCCTCGTCTTCTCTTGCGCTTTTCATCCTACAACTCTTAACTCTTTTAGAATCTGCACTTCCGTAAAACACGCCCCCAACTCCTTTAGAATGCGCACTTCCAAAACACAACACTTAAAGTCCTTTAGAATCCGCACTTACAAGAAAAGAGGGGTGGGGGAGGGGTGCTTTGTTGGTACAGACCGGGCACATCCCTTACAGAACAGACCGGGCGCATATCTGACACTGTTGGAACTTTGGCAGATGCGTGTAAAACAAGCGCATGCCATGGAAAACGAGCAGTGTTATGGAAGAAAAACTTCGCTTTATCTTTGAGCACGAGTTGCAGGAACGTACCATGACCGAACTCTGCGAACGCTACGAGATCACCCGTCAGACCGGGTATGTGTGGTTACGGCGCTACCATGAGGCGGGAGCAGCCGGGCTGATGGTGCACAGCCGCGCCGCGCGCCGGCATCACAACCAGATGCCGGAGGAGATCGAGCAGCAGGTGTTGGAGCTGCGGCAGGCGCACATGCGCTGGGGACCGCGGAAGCTCAAGCGCATTCTGGAGCGGGACGAACCAGGGCGCAGTTGGCCTGCGGCCAGCACCATCGGTGCGCTGCTGCAGCGCGAAGGTTTGGTGGTGCCGCGCAGGAAGCGCGTGCGCACCGCCCCGTACAGCGCGCCGCTGGCGCATGCGGATGGACCCAACCGCGTATGGTGCGCGGATTTCAAAGGCTGGTTCCGAACCGCCGACGGAGAGCGCACCGATCCGCTGACCATCTCCGACGCGCACAGCCGGTATCTGTTGCGCGGCCAGGCGGTGGAGAAAACCGACACGGCCCGCGTGCAGGCGATCTTTGAAGCGGCTTTCCGCGAGTACGGCCTGCCCGCAGCCATCCGCACGGATAATGGAGCGCCGTTTGCGAGCCGTGCGCTGGCCGGGCTGTCGCGGTTGGCAGTATGGTGGATCAAGCTGGGCATCGTGCCGGAGCGCATCGCAGCAGGACATCCAGAGCAAAATGGCAGACACGAACGTATGCATCGCACCATGAAACAAGAGGTGGCCCAGCCGCCGGCGGCCAACCAGCGCCAGCAGCAACGAGCGTTGGACCGCTTTCGCCAGGAATACAACGAGGTGCGTCCGCACGAAGCGCTGGGCATGCGCACGCCAGCCGAGGTCTATGAGCCGTCCGCGCGAAAGTTCCCTGAGCAGCTGCGCGAACCGGAGTATCCCGGGTATATGCTGGTGCGCAGCGTGCGGCGCCATGGTCATTTTCGTTGGAAGAAAGACGAGGTGTTTTTGAGTGAGGTTTTGTGGGGCGAGCAAGTAGGTCTGTTGCAGGAAGACGACCGCTGGTTCACGGTCTACTTCGCGCAGCATCCCATCGCCCTATTCGACAGCCAGCAACTCCGGGTGGCGCCTCTGCTCACCAACTCCGAACTAGAGGAGGGCGAAGGGGACGCGTCCCCTTCACCCTCCTCTAGTCCCCTCGCCGAACCGAACCAGAAAGTGTCAGATATGCGCCCGGTCTAAAGTGTCAGGGATGCCCCCGGCCGTACATGTTGAACATACACCCGAGGAAGGATTTCTATTCCCCTTTGCGCGAGTGGCCCCCGGCTTTTGGGACAGTGGCGCTTTGGACCTCCTGTCCCTCAGTACATCTGACGGACGCAACTCCTCTCTCGATACGCTTACTTGGGGCTCGGGGTGTCCTCGGGCCGAGGAGGGGGCGATGTTTCGCATTCGATTCCTAATTTTACTGGGGCTTTGTTTTCTTGCCGCCTCAGCGGCTTGGGCGGACGACGTGGGGTACGTCGACTGCTCCAAAAATTCAGATGCCACGCAGGTTTTCGCGAAGCCACGGAAGAGTCAAGATGTAGTCGGCTCGGTGCCTTGCGGAGAGCGCTTCACGATTCTGGTGTATGGATTCTTTTT
>Ga0209166_10004133_pt1 | contig 10249 bp, 10 predicted proteins | sample Coa_R1_3_FD_187151 | JGI IMG/M metagenome (GOLD analysis project Ga0209166, IMG submission 187151) | Surface soil microbial communities from Centralia Pennsylvania, which are recovering from an underground coalmine fire - Coalmine... | ecosystem: Environmental > Terrestrial > Soil >... | reverse complement strand
CCATTCATTGTGACTGCTTCGTGACATAGTACAATGAGGAATATGTAGAAACACGGCGAGAAGAACTACAGGCTGCCAAACTGAAAAGTGCCAACTTTTTGGCTTGTTGCGGAGAGGGCGGGATTCGAACCCGCGAGGAGCTTGCACCCCTAGAAGTTTTCAGGACTTCCGCACTAGGCCTCTATGCGACCCCTCCTGATTTTCACCAACCAGAGTACTTATTTTACCATCCTTTACCCCTTCCCTCACATCATTTTATTTCGCGACAACTCTACTCGTTTCGTGTACACTTTACACATCTATGACTGACGCCGCTCAAAATCCTGCTAGCCCGCCACAATTCCAGTCGCAAACACTACAGCAGCTCCACCTTCCCAACGCCACGCATCCTCAGCCAGAAACGCTTTTACTTGAATGGCAAGCGCCAGTACGACCATATAAAAAACGCAACCGACAGTACTACGTCACGATCGTAATCATCGTCTTTTTGATTTCCCTCATCCTCTTTTTTGCTGGCCAATTTCTGCCTATCGCCGTGGTCATTGCTGTTGCTTTTTTAGGCTATGTTCTCTCTGCAGTGCCACCCGGAATGGTCACGAACCGCATTACAACATATGGCATTCGTACTGACGAAGCACTTTACTATTGGGAAGAAATGGGTCGGTTTTGGTTTTCAGAACACTTTGGCCAAAAAATGGTACACATTGAAGTTGCACGTTTCCCCAATCACCTCACGCTACTGCTTGGCGATTTAACTGAAGAAAACATGACCGAAATTTTGTCCGAAGTACTACTTCACGAAAAACCCCTACCCACTGCTTTTGAGAAAGCCGCCAACTGGTTACAAGAAAAGATTCCCCTTGATCCTGAGTCGTGATAAAATAGTCCTCTCGTCCTGCTGTGGCGGACACTTTGCACCCATAGTTCAACGGATAGAATGAAGGTTTGCGGAACCTTTGATCCAAGTTCGATTCTTGGTGGGTGCACTAACTACACAATTTTTCTAATTCTTTTTTTACCTGCTCAACGTTTTTGAACTCCACTCCCAACATTTTCACTTGCCGCGCACCTTCGACATTTTCCAGTTTGTCATCGATGAAAATTGCTTCGTTTGCTGCCACTCCCAAAGTCTCTAAAACTTCGTGGTAAATTTCTGCATCAGGTTTGATTTTGCCCGTACCACAAGAATAGACAAAGGCGTCGAAGTCCTCGTACTTCTTTTCCATTAAAAAATGCATTACGGGAACTTCGGTGTTTGAAAGTAAACCGATTTTTAGGCCGCGTTTTTTCAGCGACTGAATCAAATCAAAAACTTCTTTCTTTTCTGTGTAGGTGCTTTTAAAGCCATCGAGCCACAAAGATTCTGTACGCGGCAAACTGCGCTCCAACTTCTTACACATTTTTCGCCAAAAATCCAACTCGCTCAGCGCGCCTTTTTGCCATTCATTTACAAACTCCATATACACTTTTTGGAACTTTTCTTGCTCAACATTGAGGTGCTGCGAATAATGTTTCAACATCCCCGGCCACGGATCATGGATGAGCACGCCACCGACGTCGAAAATAACGGCCTTAATCATGGTGGAATTGTAGCATGTCGGTTATAAGAAAACGCGGCTCGCCAGCCGGTTTTCTTGTAGCAAAAGGAATCGTTATCTACCAGCCGCAGACTGCGGCTGCTATAATCGAAACTCTAGACAGTAGCTTGGAAGCGTGCCGGAGAGGCCTATCGGCCAGGTCTCGAAAACCTTGGGCTCGCAAGGGCACGAGGGTTCGAATCCCTCCGCTTCCGCCAACAGTATTATGAACATGAATGAGGCGCTTACTCCACCAAAGACAATCGCCATCGTTGGTCTCTCAGATAAACCGGACCGACCCAGTTACGAAGTGGGTTTGTACTTAAAAAACCACGGTTTTACGATTATTCCCGTCAACCCTACCATCCAAGAAGTTTTTGGCCTGCGCTCATATCCGTCTATTTCCGCAATACCCTCCGATATACACATCGATATTGTTGATATTTTTCGCAAACCCGACCAAGTTATTTCCGTGATCCAAGATGTACTGAACAGTGGCCGCAAACCATTCATTTGGATGCAAGAAGGTGTTGGCTCGCAAGAAGCGAAACATTTTGCAGAGTCACACGGACTAGAGTCTGTCATGGATATTTGCATGATGAAAATGCATCGGGCACAAACTGCCTTTTGAAGTTTTTAATTCTCTATGATATGGTAGGATCTCACTCGTTGCATTTATAATTATTTTCAAAACAGGAGAATAAATATGCAAAACCCAGCACAAAGAGAAACTGAGCCAGGAAAACAAGATCTCCCAGGTCAGATAAAAAATACCCCTGCAGAAGAAGCCGCTGTTCTTCGCGCACTTCATGCCGGTCAAGGAACTGAAGAAGCGCCACAAGATTTGCCACAAAAAACTGAATCTCAGGAAGCACTCGAAAAATGGGTTGGTCTTCACACTTTAAAAGGCGATGACTTCATGTTGAGGGAAAATCATACATTTTCATTTGGCGAAAGAGCAGAGCGTGAAGGCAAACTTGCTGAATACTCTCTTGTTCGTGACGGGCAAGAGGTAAAAGGTGTGACTGTGTATGGAACAGAAAAATTTGTCATTGTGACGCGTCCAAGAGATGTTGAGGCGGCACAGCTTGGCACAAAAAACAGGAAACAAGAAAGACGCTTGACGATGTATATTGAAGAAACAGATGGTACGGTTCTCACCGTAGCAGATACCGCAGAACTCGCAGCGATTCAGAGATTGATTATAAAACAAAACAAACTACCAACCGTTTCTGTTGTTAACGTGATTGATATAAGATTGGGTATTTCCATTCCAAAAAGAGATATTGATGCCTTGAACTACTTCACACCAGATTTTATTGGTGAAGAACTCAATTTCGGCGGCCATGAACTTTCTAACACCGCAGGCACAGTGCCTCCATTCAAAAGAAAAATTACTCACGAAGTAAAAGAAAGAATAGCGAATCTGCAAGGTGGAAACATTCATATGAATTCCCCAGAAGGAAATGTTCCCACCCTTCTTATAGCATTGCGCAATGCTGAGAATCGGCTCGGCGGGTATTTTGATTTCAAACAAAAACTCAAGTAACCCTTCATGCCAAACCCAGATCTCGAACCACATGTTATCGAAAAACTCATTGCGCGTATTAAAGAGGAAAGCCCTCGCTCTCAGCTTGAGCGAGAGAAATTGAAGCTCGTCGATCGCTTCATTGATGAGGTTCTTAAATACTTACTTTTTCCAACAAAAGAGGAAGCTGAGCGTGCGCGGCAAGAGTTTCGCGGACAAATTTTGTATTCGGCGCGCCGATTAACCGAAGATCTCGTTCGATACTGTGCGTTTACGCAACAAGAGGCCGAACAAATTTCTTGGCAAGTCGCGACACAGGCCACATTATTCGGCAGGGCAACAGCTACCATGAGCGATGGTGAAGCGGCTTTTTTACCATGGCGACCGGAAGGTTGGGAAAAATTCGAAGAGTGGGAAAAGGATCGCTATCAAAAAGAGCGGCGAGAAAACCATTATACTCAGCTACTCCCCGTTTTCATTCTTTATCTTTTCGACAAAGTCATGGACGATTTTTACGACACAGATGAGATCCAAGATGAAGGAGTCGAAACTCTGCATCGCAATCACATTCAAGCCATGATTGACCAAGCGACCGCACTTCTGGGTGATGATCCTCATTTCTATCAGGAAAAACTCTCCGACCTCTTGGATATTTCTTGGGAATATCCAAGGGTGAACAAACGTCTCCTCGACGACAGCGACTTCGTAGACCTCTTGGGTGAGGTGGAGCTAGCTGGGGTAGCTTTACTCGTTCCTTTTATTGAATTGCTGAAAGACGCCGATGTAACGAAAGAAGAAGCTGTCGATATTTTGACAACCGTCAAAGATGCGCTGACGAATGGTCAGCTCTCGTTACTCATTTGGCGTCACCACTACTCTTCGCTTGCCATTGATGCGGAAAGAACTTCTGAACAAGCAGATTCAAAAGTCGCCATCTCCACCGATCTTCTCTACCGAAAAACCCACCCAGAAGATAAACAGAGAGTTTCATACCCTCCCGCTGAGGCTTTATCACAAGCTATTTTGGATAACCAAGGATACTTAACTGTCGCAAACCTCATCGACGTGATGAGCCGACTCATTCCTTTATACAATCGTAAAGAGCAAAAATTTGATTTTTATTATGATGCTGAAAGTACTCCGCGCGCACTGGACCACTACTTGAAAGCTGAATATCCTGGCAAAGCAGAACTAATAGATTTTCTGCTTTTAATGAAGTCTATTGTGCGTCTCGGTGATGACATTTTCGATTTACCAAGTGACAAAAAACATCACACACCAAATATTAATCATGCAAACTACGAGACTCGCGAAGTATTTTTTCAAGTGGCCGGTATCAATCGTATTCTAGCAGAAGCAAAAGATGGGTTAGATCTCCCAGAAACATTAGTCCAGTTATTACTGTCGCTACGCGAACACGTTCTTCATCCCGAAAAATACGCAGACCAAAAACAATATGTGAAAGAACTTTTTGATATTCTGGGAGATATTGTCACCCTTTCTGGTAATAGAATTTTCGTGGACCAACCAATGACTGATGAGGAAATTATTAGAAGTAGAGAATTCGTGTCATTGGTGTATCGTAATATGAGTGTTGTACGAGGATCACTTATTAGTGGCAGTTTGCCGGACGAAATGTGGGTTGATGGAAATGTGAAAGAGTAAACATGATCAAATGCAGTTTTGAAAATGGACACCAAGCGTTGCTGCGTCACATTACCATGGTTGCGATTATTGTGCGTGATCACAAAATTTTATTAGTGAAGCGTGCGGCGCATTCTCTAGAAGGTAATAAATATGCATTGCCCGGTGGGTACATGAACCGCGATGAGACACTAGCACAGGGTATCGCGCGCGAAGTTCACGAAGAAACGGGGTACGAGACGGTGAGTAGTAAATTGTTTCGCATCGTTGATAATCCCGATCGCCCGCGTGAAGACACCCAAAATGTTGATTTCGTTTTTCTCGTAGAAATCGGCGAAAAAACTGGTGAGCACGATGACGAAATTCAAGAAGCGAAGTGGTTTCCTTTCGACCAATTGCCGGACGACGACGAAATGGCGTTTGACCACATTGAAGACATCCGCGCGTATCTCAAAACTCTTGAGTGATAAAAATGATAAAATAGGCACACTCGGAAACGCGTTTGTGATGGAAGTGTCGCCTAGTGGCTATGGCAGAGGATTGCTAATCCTCGCCCCTAACGGGGCCCGTGGGTTCGAATCCCACCACTTCCGCAAAGTTACTCATTTTCTTTTTTGGGATCTGCTTCATTTTCATGAAAGCTTGCCACCAATGTATCACAAACTGCATTTAAGTAAGGTTCTACCAAATGTGGAGGATTCTTCCATGTCCGTACTTCTGGGAGGTCGGAATACATTTCGGCGGACTCCCAAAGTTCAAGTTGTTGTGCTCCTGGTTGTCGCGAGCGTTTGAGTATGAATCCTTTTACACCTGTTTTCGGCTTATCAGCAAAAGGAACATAATTCCAGCCACTTCCGATTATGACAAAATAGTAAGGTGCACCATAGTCTAGCTGACCAGTTTCATGTTTTTTCGAACTGCTTGGTTGACCTTTTTCATTTCGTGGTTCAGGTGTTCTCATCGTATATGACCTACCGCTGCTCCTATTCTTTTTCAGTTCCGCATTTATTCTTTCCAGCTTTCTAGGAAGTTCTCTTACGATAGCTTCGAGCTGGTCCTTCATCATGTCTTCAGTTATCACCGGGGCATCGTAGTTTTTTCTTGGAGAGGTGGCAGATACAGAAGCTGGTTCGCGTTTTGCTTCAGCATTTCTGAGAATCGCAGTTAAACCGGCGAGTCTTTTTCTATCTTCATTAGACATATGTGCTTCTAAAGCTTTCTAGGCGAGTATTATATATCAATACCGCAATTTACAAGTTTTCGCTATTCGATTAAAATGACGACACTTTGGAGGGATCGCATAGTGGCCGAGTGCAGAGGTTTACTAAACCTCCGTATCGCAAGATACCGTGGGTTCGAATCCCACTCCCTCCGCAAAGATCACTTTCTTCGTAAGAAATACACCACATATCCGCCACCCAAATCACCAATTATTTGTGGAGCAGTAGCAGGCTGGAATGAAGTCACTTCGTAAGCTTGCGTCGAGCGGTATTCTTCTGGCGTTGCAATAACGTACAAAAACAAACTTGTTGTGTAGTTATTTATATGAGCATCAAGATTGTCGCGGGTTAGAAAATATTTTTGGACTGGTGAGAGGGTGTCGTAGTTCAGTGAGGCAACAGCATAGTTGCTGATACGGTTTTCGGCGATGTTGGATCGGATAAGTGAATATGCTTTTTCTTCTTTGAGGTAGTTCCAGTTTGCTGGCATACCAAAGGCATGTGTGGGCGCTGGCACAGTATGTGCCAGCGCCCACACCCCCAGCACAATAAAACTCAACTGGACAACCTTTGGTGTCATATACTTTCGCAAAATCGCCACCACACTTAGCACAGCAAAAAAAGAAATTGACAATACATAATGAGGATTAAAATCAAGGCCAGCGCGATGAAATTTCGTGTTCGTAAATATTTGTTTGACAAAAAGCAAAATTGTTTGAGTGTTATAAAATTGATAGCGCAACTCAAAAAAGAAAATTGGCGAAAAGCCGATACTCAACCCCAAAAGCCACAACAAAAAGTATCTCCAACCTAACTTTTGCAAAACAAAAAAATACACAAAGTATCCAACGAGAATAACTCCAAATTGATAATGGAACTGCAGTAGAAACCCCAAATATATTGAAAGTACAAAAAACCAACCCCATTTTCGTCGAACAGCAAAAATACCAGTGAGTAAAATGCCTAATGGCATCAAAGCAAATTGATAGTTCGGATTCCACAAAAAACGTGTGTAATCTATGTAAAAAGGCGTCAACGCATAAACCCCAGCCATGAACCAAGCGGCATTTTTACCTAGCAAAAACTTCACGCCATAAAAAAGTGGCACTACCATCACAGCACTAAAAAGCATAAATACGTACGAACTCAAAACAGGATCAAAATTTCCCAACATCAAAAATACTAACTGAAAATAATAAATTGCTGGTCCAGTGAACGCATAACGACCGTTCACATTAATCGAAAAGGTCGGACCGATGAGGGTTAAATGTTTTGTCCGCAACATTTCCAGCGCCTTAATCGAAAAAAGCGCCTGATCTGTAGAAAAATCAAGGACGTTCGCAAAATGGAAACTGCGTACTGCAATATACGCAACGACCAACAGAAACAACAAAACCCGCTCATCCACAGTTTTCAACAAGAGTCTCTTCATACGATGTGGAATATATCTCATTAGTACTGCTATTGCTATAATGGTTGAATGTCCTCGAATATTCCGAAAGAACCACTACGCTTTGGCATCTTTGCATCAAAGCCACATTGGAAGTGGGTTGTCGGTGCATGGATGTGCATATTTATTGCCTCAGGATTGAGCGAATCCGTGGTCATTGCTGTGCGCAATCTTACGGACTCGCTTGCTGCACATTCTTTAAACTGGCCAACGGTTTGGCTGTGGGCAATTGTTTATCCATTACTCTACTTTGGAGCTGAAGTTTTTTGGCGTGGCAGTGGCTTCAATGGCATGCAGTGGTTTACGGGTTTCACAGCCACAATGTATCAAATTTTGTACGAGTACTTGTCTCTTCATAGTAAAGACTATTTCAACAATCGCTTCGCGGGATCACTGACAAATAAAATCGCCAACGTTGTTGATGGCGTTGAAAATATTTTTGAAAATATGTTGTGGCGGTTTGTGCCACTTTTCATTGGTATCTTTTGGTATACCGTTTTCGCCGGCTTGAGTGATATCCGGCTGGGCGCAATTATTCTTGTTTGGTCGATGCTGTATTTAATTGCCAACCTGTGGTTTGCGAAAAAGTTGCAACCACTTGCATTCCAATCTGCCGAATCTTCTTCAGCTTTAAAAGGACGGATTGTTGATTCGTTATCAAACATCTCCCTTGTTCACGAATATGCATATATTGCGGGTGAGCGAAACTACATTCGTGGGTTTGTGAAAAAGCAATACGAAACTGGACTCAAACAGTGGTGGTTTAGCGAGTGGGTGTTGTTTGCAAACAATGTCTTAACTTCAATTTTCTTGCTGACGATGGTCGGCACATCTGTGTACCTTTACCAAAACCATGTTGTGAGCATTGGTGTCGTAGTGATGGTCATTGCTATCGCTGGGGATTTGACTGGTCAACTTTGGTCTATCGGTCAGGAAATGAAAAACGCAGCCAAGTATTATGGGCAAGCAAAAGAAGGACTGACCGAAATTTTGCAAGAGCACACAATCGTCGACGCGCCAAATGCCACCGAACTCACAGTTGCAAAAGGGGCGATTTCAATTGAATCAATGAATTTTGAGTATGAAAACACGAGAGTTTTTGAAAATTTTTCGATGGAAATTCCGGCTGGTGAAAAAGTCGGTTTCGTGGGCAGAAGCGGCGCAGGCAAAAGTACATTCGTATCGCTTTTGTTGCGGCACTTCGACATCAGTTCTGGCACAATCACAATTGATGGTCAAAATATTCATGATGTCACATTGGAAAGCTTGCGCAAAAATATTGCGTTTGTGCCGCAGGACACAAGTTTATTTCATCGTACTATTCGCGAAAATATTCAATACAGTAATCCGCATGCCACAGATGAAGAAGTGGTGGTGGCGGCAAAACTTGCCCAAGCCCATGATTTTATTGAAAAATTACCGAAGAAATACGACACTTTGGTTGGTGAGCGCGGTGTGAAACTGTCAGGCGGGCAGCGCCAACGCATTGCAATTGCGCGAGCATTTCTAAAAAATGCGCCAATTCTTTTATTGGATGAAGCCACCAGCAGTTTAGATAGTGAAAGTGAACATGCCATCCAAATTTCTCTCGAGCATTTGATGAAAGGGCGCACAGTGATTGCCATCGCCCACCGTTTATCAACGTTAAAAGAAATGGACAGAATCATCATTATTGATAATGGCAAAATTGTTGAAGACGGGGCGCCACAAACCCTCCTCGCCAAAAAGAATGGTATCTTTAAACACATGTGGGACCACCAAGTGAAAGGTTTCATTGTCGATGAGTAAATCTGTATAATGAGTTGTCTATGTCCAGAAAAAACTTTGCCCTTTTTATTGTTGCTGTTTGTGTGCTGGGTGGAATTTTCATCTTTTTTCGGAGAACAATTTGCTCGCCGATTTCCGCATGGTGCGGTGCACAACCCACAACTGAAACAGATGCATCGGTAAAAATTCTTGCTCCCCACTATATTGTGTACTCGCCAGCCGCATTGCAAGCTGCACAACAAAAACCAAACAACAAAGTTGTCCTCTATTTCTGGGCACCCTGGTGTACAACGTGTGCTTCGCTCGACCAGGAAATCCAAAAAAATCCCCATGCCATCCCGGACAATGTCACCATTCTCCAAATTGATTACGATCACGCAGCAGATTTAAAAAAACAATACAACGTTGTGACTCAACATACGTTTGTCCAAATTGACCAGAATGGCCACCCCATTTCATTGTGGGTGGGCGGCGATCTTGCAAATTTATTGGAGCATTTACGTTAGACTTTTCTCGCAAGGGCCAGTCACTCATCGAAATTTTGATTGTCATTGGTTTGATGGCTGTATTGTTGCCATCTCTGGCAACAGCACTAGTGAGCTCACGAGCCGGTAAAGTCCAAGACAGCCAGCGACTTCAGGCATCTGCGCTCATTGCCGAAACAGAAGAGGCCGTACGCAGTGTGCGCGAACAAGGCTGGACAGGTTTTGCCGTGAATGGAACGTATCACCCTATAGTTAGCGGCTCGAAATGGACGCTCGCTACTGGTTCAGCAACAAATGCAAATGGTTTTACCCAATCGGTCACGATCAGTGATGTCCTGCGCGCTACGAGTACTGGCGCTATTTCCACGAACAGCAGCGGTTGGGTTGATTCATCAACGAAAAACGTACAGCTCAATGTTTCTTGGGCACAACCATATACTTCCACGTTGAGCATTAATGAGTATCTCACTCGTTATTTAGGCACGTTATTTTTTACCCAAACAACACAGTCGGACTTTCTCGCCGGCTCAACTTCCGGCACTGCTGTAACAAATGTTCAAGGTGGTGAAGTACAATTG
>Ga0209166_10004132_pt1 | contig 10251 bp, 15 predicted proteins | sample Coa_R1_3_FD_187151 | JGI IMG/M metagenome (GOLD analysis project Ga0209166, IMG submission 187151) | Surface soil microbial communities from Centralia Pennsylvania, which are recovering from an underground coalmine fire - Coalmine... | ecosystem: Environmental > Terrestrial > Soil >... | reverse complement strand
CGGCTCCATGGAGAGTTAGGCATGGCGCCGCCAGCGGAGTTCGAGGCCCTGTACTACGATGAGCAGCAGCCGCTTCCACTGGCTGCTTCCCAATAACCCGAGTCTCTATGAAACCCGGGGCGGTTCATGCCGGTGTTTTGCGTACAGGTGGTGTGCAAGCAGGGAATGACGGCAGCAGTCTCCACGACAGCGTGGACCTGCACTCGGAACTGCAGCGGGGAACACGCCCCGCTCGGCGTGGGGTGAGCACGGTTTGTCATCGAGGACAGTAGGTATTCATGAACATCTACTGTCCTCGAATACGTTTCGGACGCAAGGCGCTCAGCGCCAATAAAATCGCGTTTTCGGCGCCGGCTATCCCGAAACACCGTCCGCTGCGGATCGGGCCTTTCTGGGCCGTCTCAGCGCCTCAGCCGGGCTGTTCTGCGGACCGGTCGCGGCGTCCGGTTTGACCACAAAGTCCACGGCGATAGGCATGCCCTCTTCAGCCGTCAGCGCCTGGCTGACGGTGAGGTTGTATTTGCTCGCCAGCCCCTCGGCCGCAAACTCGCTCGGCGTCTCCACCACCAGCCGACCGTCGGCGATACCGATGCCGGCGGTGTCGCGCAGGTAGGTTTCGAAGATGGGGCGCGTCACCTGGTCTTCCAGCCGCGTGAGCACCCGCTGCCAGAGCCGCTTGGTGTCCGTCCCCGCGGGCAGGAGCACCCACGTTTCGGTCTCGTCCTCCGCCGCTGCTGGGTCGGTGCTCGCGGGTTCGTCGGCGTGGGCCGGATGATCAAGCCGGTCGCGCAGGCAGCGGAAGAAATAGGCCATCGGTTTGTGCACCCGGCGCCGCTGCTGCTGGACCGTTGCGCAGACGTCGGCAAGGAGGAGCGCAAACGCGCTTGCGGACAGATTCGAGTGCTGCCAGAGCGTTTTTGCCTGGGTCTGATGCGACACCAGCTCGGCTGCTCCGCCGGTCAGTACGAAGCACGCCTGGGCGACAGCCGCGTCGAGCCCCGCATCGTTGGGTGGTGAAGCGCTGTGGGGTGGTCTTGGAGCAACGGCTTCTCCCTCAACCGGTCCAATCTGAACCTCAAGTGGCGAAGCCCGTCTGACCTCAGAATCAGAATATGTAATCTCTGAAGTAATCTCTGAAATAGAATGATGGTTTCCCACATTGTGCTTTGCGGGTTTCCCACTTTGTGGAAATTCCTCATTGTGGGGGGCTGGCGGCGTGGCTTCCACAATGTGGTTTTTCCGCATTGTAGAATGTGGTTTTTCCACATTGTGGGAAACCAACAGCTCCTGCAGGCGCGCGAAGTTGACCCGGAAGTACATCTTGCCGGGCACGCCCCGCCGCTTCTCCTCCAGGACTCGGAGGCTCTTGAGGCGGGTGCGGGCGCCCTCCTGCTCCCAGCGCGTCAGGGCGGTTTCGTCCGTGATGTCGGCCTGGGTCTTGTAGAACCAGCCGTCCGGGTCGTCGGTGCGCGGGGTCCAGTAGAGAAACTGCGACAGCAGGAGCCCGGCCGTGGCCGAGCCGGTCGCTTTGGCGACCGTGGCGTGGTAGGCGATTGGCCGGTCCGTCAGCAGCGTGCGGATTAGCGCCTCAAGCTGGGTGTTGACCTTGGCACTGTCGGGCTCAGTAGTTGGCATAAGCAGGACCTCCTTCGGCTTGAAGGCCAGGACGGTCCGCTGCTATGCTCAACCTGCCAGGGATGAGCGTTTGGTGGCCGGACCTTCCGACCGTCAGGCGCTTTTCTTTTTGCCGTGCCGCACCGTGCTTGTGGTGCGGCCGAAGTCATTCTCCTCAATCAATTGTTCGTGGTGTCGTGGTATCACGGTAGCGTGGTGTCACGAAATCACGGTTCGAGGGCGGTCATAACGCGCGCGAGCGCACTGGTCTGGCCGTTCGTCCGGTAGTCCTCCAACAGCGTGGCGATGGCTACGCGAATCAGTTCTGTCTCCGACGTACGCCGGCCCTGTCGTGTGTAGCTGTAGACCAGGTCGCGCAGCTGGGTCTTTTCCTCTGGGGTCAGGCGCAGCGTGGCGCTCTCTTTGCCCGGCCGGCGCAGCGCTCGCGCCGTAGCGGCTACCCAGTCATCCGGCCATGAGGATACCGTGGTATCATGGTGTCTTGGTTTCACGGTTCCCGCCGTGGTTTCATGCGGTCGTGCGGCATTGGTACGTGGCTTGGTCGGTTGCTTGGTTGGTGTCGTGGTTGACTGCTCGGATTCGGACTCGGCGTCAGGCTCCGCTGTGGCTGGCTGGCTAAACAGGCGCTGGTCCGGTCCGGCTGGTCGTGGGCGGAGCGGCGTCTGGTCGGTCAGCGACATGCCGGCGAACGGGCTCTTCTGGGCCATCAGCGGCCTCCCTTCCGGGTCGCCTGCAGGTTGGCCTGCCGGTCGTTGGCCACCTGGTTAATCAGCTCAGCGTCGATGTCGGTCTGCTTCTGGTAGTAGGCCAAAAGCAGCGCGTTATCGGCCAGGATGTTGGCCTCGCGCGGCATGCCGTTGGAGTGGTTATAAAGTGCTGCAATGGCCTCCAGCGTGAAGGGATGGCGCATGCTGCCCGAGGCGACCTGCCAGCGGAACTGGAGCATATCCGCCAGCTCCTCCTGGGTGAGCGGCTCAAGCGTGGACGGGAAGACGATGCGGCTGCGAAAGTTGCGCAGCTTCGGCTTGGCCAGCGTGTCGCGCAGCTCGTCCTGAGCGAACAGCACGAGCTGGAGGAGCTTCATGTCGTTGGTTTCGTAGTTGGCGAGCTGGCGCAGTACCTCAATCAGCGGCGGCTTGAGCGTCTGGGCCTCGTCGATGATCAGCACGACCGTGCGCTGCTGCTCGACCGCCTGGTCGAACAGGAAGCCCTTGAGCAAATCGAGCGTGCCCTTGAAGCTGCGGTCGGTCCTGGGCACGCCCAGCTCCTGGGCGATGGTGCGGATGAAGCTGTTGGCCGTCGGGTAGTTCGGGTTCGTGATGAGCGTGGACAGGAAGTTGTTATCCAGAAACTTCTGGTGGAGCAGCCGGGACAGGCTCGACTTGCCGGTGCCGGTGTCGCCGAAGACGACTGCCAGCCCCTTCTTGGCGCCGACCACAAAGGCCGTCTTCTCCAGGGCGGTGGCGTGCGTACTCGACAGAAAGAAGTACCGCGGCGATGGCACCGTCGAGAACGGCTCTTCCTTCAACTTGAAATAGGCAAGGTACGGCAAGTCCATCGGACTGAATGGCCGACTTGGGGCCAACTTGGCCATTTCCTACTCCAAAATCGGGCAAACTATCCTTATATAACAACAGAGTTTCAGCGAATGTCAAGAAAAAAGCAAGAGACGTCAGCATAGGTTATGACAACTATGCGTGAGTTAGCCCGAAACAAGAGGCGCCGAGGCCGGGGCGACCTCTGGGCTGGCGGCGGCCGAGGGTGGTCACAACCCTCGGCACCACGTCAGGGAGCCGGCGGCTGCGTGTCGTCGAGTGGCTGACTAGCGTTGGGAGCCCAGTCAGCTAGCCAGATGACCTCCGGCAGCTGCCGGAGGTTCTGGTACAGCTTGTCGTCGGCCGTAAGAAATGGGATGGCTAGGCGCTGGGCGAGCGCGACATAGAGGGAGTCGTAGAAACCGCAGTTGTAGGTGTAGGACGCAGCCCAGGCGTCCGTCACCAGGGCGTCATCGCTGACGGTCGGGATCGCGAACCCGAGAAACTCGGCGACCGCTTGTTCCGCCTGTGCGCGGGTGAGCCGTGGTGGCTTGCGCCGGGTCGCGGCGCGGAGCGCGGCAGGGACTTCGTAGCGGAAGTGGTCTGGAGCCACGAGAGCGAGGTCACCGGCCGTGTAGGCGGCGAGCACCGCGACGGCCTGGGCGGTGGCGGGTTCGTCGGTCAAATGCCACTTGACCGCGACGGAGGCGTCGGGGACCAGGCGGTCAGGCGCCTGGGTCATCCGTGCTCCCTTCCTCGGTTCGCGCCAAATGCACTAGGTCTGTGCTGGTTAGTGGTCGGATATCGCGTGCCTGGCGGTGGGCCATGACCTGGGCAAACAGCACCTGCCGCCGGGCAATCTCCGTGGGACTGGGCTTAGCAAACAGCAATGATTCGTGTTCGGTGTACATGGGTTCCTCGCGGGTGATCACCACCCCCTGATCGGTCTCCTCAAGGGCGACTTCATCGCCGGCCTTGAGCCGGTGCTTCCGCAGAAAGTTCGCCGGCAAGGCAATCTGACCCTGGTCGGCAATCCGGACACGCCGTTTGACGCCTGCCATGAGGTGGACTCCGAAATTCATCGTTGCCGCTATTCTAGCACAACGGTGGAAGAATCATCAACACACGTACTATTGTTGAAAGCACTCTCGATTACGATGCTATGGCCAAGAGCCAGGTGCGCTTCTTCCAGGCGACAGACGATAGCCACTCAGGGACGGAGGCGTTGGACGGCAGTGCGTCGACCCAAGAAGTACGCGGCCAACGGGGCCGTATCGAGCAGGGAGCGCCTCATCGGTCGAGGTCGATGGGTGGCGTCGGCGTGCGCTCATGGCGGATGCGGTCGAGCGCATCGACCAGCTCATCGAAGTCCAAATCGCTCCACGCTCCCGCCAGATTGAGCGCATCGGTGGTCACGTCGGAGCCTAGGGCAGCGTCGGCCTCGGCCTCGTCGGTGAAGTAGCGCGTGCCCTGGCGGCCGTGGTCATCCCACGGGATGGCGATTAAGGGCTGGCTGTTGCTGACCTGAAAGCCGGCGTGTTCTGGATGCTGGGTCATAAGTGTGTATCCTTCTGACTAAGTATTCTATCACGCCATGCGAGCGGCCAGCGCGCGCCAGACGTGGCGTCCGCGTACGAAGCGGGCTGGCTACCCCTGTGTTGGGGACGAAGCCGTCAGGAACCGGTCGTCGTAGCTGAGCGGCCGGTGTTTGACCTGGAGTTCGGGGATGGTCTCCCATGGCCGTGCTGTCTTGGCCAGCGGCGGCTGGCGTTCCTCCGGGTGTCGGCAGACCACGTCAGTCGTGTACTGCGTGGTCATACAGGACACGACCAGATGGTAGTTCTCATCACCAATGGCAACGTAAACTGGCATATCATGTTTGATGGCATGACGAATGGCCCGAGCAAGCGCACTGTGACGCGTCACATGGACCGTTTTTGGTTCAGGTTCTTGGTACATAGAGATGATAGTATAGTAAACTATAGGGTCGTTGTCAACACGGTGGAGCGACGATACGCGCGTATCATCTGTGGAACGACCACGTGTGAAGGATATACGTGCCGTTGCCGTTACAAGGCCTTGGTCTTGCTACCGAGCTTGGTTATCGCTTGGCGCAAGGTGTTGCCGATATCGCGATACGCTTTGGTAGAGCAAGGCTGGTCAACGGGACCGAGCGAAGGCCCGCTCGTTCAGCCGAACATAGCCAAGCCCTGCAAGAAAGCGCTGATAGTCCTCGCGCTCGTACAGCGGGTCGTCGGCGGGCGTGACGAGCTGCTCTGTCTCGGGGAACCAGCCGACGAGAAACCCCGCGAAGGCTTGCCAGAGCCGTCGCAGGTTCGGGTCCTCGGCTGCCGCGCCGCTTTGATACCGCTCCTCGAAGAAGCACTCGAACAAGACCACGAGCCGGTCGGCGGGATAGGCCCACGCCTGGGCCTTGCCCACGTCCTCATGGCGCATCCCGTCCCACCGGCTCTCGCGAACTGCGCCGACGAAGCCGCCTTGCTGCGGCTGGTCAGAGAAACGGATACCCAACGTCAGGTCCGGGACCAGCAGGTAGGGCCGGGCATGGACATACGTCCGTCTGCCACGGACCGTGCGCAGCGGCACGATTTCTTGGCGCAGGCCGCTGTAGCGCTCCTCGGAGAGATGGACGGCCAGGCGCAGCGCCCACGGTTCGCCCCAGAAGTGCACCTCGCCAATGGCCTCGTCGATGGTCCAGTAGGGAGGCTCGGTCGGCTCGCGTTCGGTCATCGTGGCTCCGATTCCTCCCGCGGCGGGGTCAGCGGCGCAACGCCGATGACGCCCAGGAACGCGCGTACCGTGACGATGCGCAGGGTGCCCAGCGCCGGCTCGCCGTCGAGCACGAGCACGTCGTCGTCGCCCGTGACCAGGTAGTCGGCCTGGCCGCCCAGGGCACAGGCGAGGTAGATGGCGTCATCGGGGTCGCGCACGGCAATGGGAAGCGTGGGCAGCAAGGTCGCCTGGTCAGATGCGGCGAGGGCATCGAGGATGGTAGCGAGGCGCTCCGGGGTGAGGCCACGCCGCGCGAATTTCGGCCGGGTGAGCACGTCAGCCAGTTCCTCCCGCAGGGGCAGTGCGGTCACCAGCCGAAACTGCCCGGCCAGCCAGGCGTCGACGAGCTGGCCCGGTACGCCGAACCAGAGCAGGCCACTGACGAGCAGGTTGGCATCGACCGTCGCGCGGACCAGCTTACGGGGTGGGCTCGCGCTCATGCCGCTCGCGGCGAACCTCGGTCAGCGCCTCGTCGATATCACGCTGGAGTTCTTCGGGGTCGGCGTTCGCATTGTGCTGGCGCAGCTCGTCCACGACCTGACCGAGCCGCTCCATCACCTGCTGCTCATAGCGTTCGTACTGCTCGGGGCTAATCAGCACCGCCATCGGCTTGCCTTTGCGTTCGACGATGATCGGTTCCTTGCCGTAGAAGACGATGCCGAGCACGTCGGAGAAATTTTCGCGGGCCTCTTTGGCCGACATCCGTTTGGTCACCATAGGTCTCCTTTCAGCCCTGCAGTATACCGGCGATACAGTGCATATGTCAATAAGGTGAGATATTCACTCATGTACATGAGGTCTCTCTGCGCTGTGCGGGCCGGTTCACGGTCAGTAGCGCTTCCGTCGCCGGCGGCGTGGCGCGAACGGGTCATGCCCTTGCGCCTTGAGGTCGCTGATGAGCTGCTGCACGGCGGCCAGGCAATCAGAGCAGAGGGGATGGGGCTGAAGGGGACAGGCGGGTGCCTCACGCACGAGCACGCCGACCCCACAGTGGCCGCAGGCCGCCAGGGCATAGGCGTGCTCGGTGGCTCCCGCGTTCTTCACGCCCAATCCACCAACGCGTACCGGCGCGTCAGGCGTCTGCGGATGAGGCGTTCCACGAGCGGCTGGGCGCTGGCTCGGTCGGGGAAGTCGGCCGTTGTGCTCAGCCCGTGCGTGCCGACACGACCCCAGGTGCGCACGAGTGACCCGCCACTCCAGAGCAGCGGCTGCCAGGTCAGGGTGTAGAAGCGCTGCACGTTCTCCGTCGGGTCGCGGCGCTCGAAGCGGGCGTACTGTTGGAAGCGCACGACGGCCGGCAACGCGCTCAACGCTGGGTGTCGTGACGGTGCCAGCGGCATCAGTGGTCGCCGAGCGAGAGCTGGCGGGCCGGCCCGCGCAACTCCTCGGTCTGGCCGGTGGTTGCTGCGGCCAGCACCTGGTGGCCGAAACGGCGCATTGGTTCGGCTTCCCAGACCACCGGTTCACTGCTGCCGCGATAGACGGCTAGCGCCTGGCTGACCAACTCCTTGTGCGCCGCCCGCACCGCCTCCTGCGCCCAGACGCCGGCCTCTTCCTTCGAACTCAAGACCTGCGCCCGCAGATACCAGGCGACGCGGCAGAGGTTTAAGACCGTCGCGACGGGATTGGTCAGCGGCTGGGTGAGGGCGGCTTCGCTGTCGGCGGTGATGGACGCCAGGTAGTCCGCCGCCGGCACGTCGGGGAAGACCGCGGCCGGGGACTTGCCCACCAGGGCAATCCCTCGCGCCCGCGTGAGCGTCACGTGCGCGGCCAGGTCGGGGTCAGTGCCCTGCTGCCCTGCGGGCCAGCGCAGCCAGGCGGTGGTCGTGGTCTCGGCGGTCAGGCGCTCACGCCATTGCTCGCTGAAGTGGAACTGGGAGGGGGTCGGGTACTGCCACGGCACAAGGTCAGAAGGCGCCAGCACACGCAGCTCGACCGGCGCCGGCTGCAGGGAGCGGCGCAAGCAGGACTGCGCTACGCCCAGCTTCGTGTCGCGCAGCAACGGGCGTGAGGAGAGCACGAGCAGGTCGAGGTTGCTTGACGCCGGGTTGAAGCAGCCGTAGGCGAGCGAGCCATGCAGGTAGACGCCCGCGAGCGCCGCGCCCATCAGGTCGGTCACGTGCTCCACAAGCCCGGCGACTTGCGTACGGACCGGCGCAGGACAGTCGGGCCAGCCGTACAGGGCCATCTGGCAGCTTCCGGCGACGACATCGCGGCCCTCACGATACTCAGCCCACGCGTAGCAGACAAAGCCACCCGCTTCTGCTTGCTTGCTGTTCGTATCCATACTATACTGAATTCAATTACTATCGATGGGAGAACGTGAGCCGCCAGACTTTTTTAGCGAGCGATTTGACCTGCTGCGCCCGGTCCAGGAGGCACTGGAGCGGCGCGGCTATTTCTTCTATCCCATCGAGAAAGAGCACACCGAGGGCCTCGTCACGGCGCCGCTGCTCCACCGCCTGCACACCACCATCAAGAAACGGGGCTTCGGCAATGTCGCCGCGCATGTGGCCCTGACGTTTTCCGGCTTTAGCCGCGACCCGCGCGAGGTCTATGAGATTCCCGAGGCGCGGGACTGGTGGCGCGCACTCGATGCGCAGCTCCCGGAGCTGCCGGCGCTGCTCGCGAGCCTGCCGGAGTTCCGCTACAACGGACCCTCGATGCAGCTCACCATGCTGGGCACGATCGACCAGGCCGTGCAGCGGCCGGAGATTGCCGTACGACGTGCACGTGCTCGGAGCAGAGGCCATCATCGCCGATGCCCTGCGCCGCATCCGGCAAGCTGGCCAGAAGTACCACCTGAGCGACACCGCCGTGCGCAATTTGGAAGCGCACTTCCTGAGCGGTGCGACCCAACGGCTGTAGGGTCTGCCACGGCCACCGGCGGGCCAGCGGGTTGCCCACCCCCTCGTCGTTGTGGCAGACTTGTTGTCAAGGGTAGCCTGCGCCGTTCGGCGCAGTGCTGAAGCACACGCCTGAGCAGCTATGCGGTTGCTTGGGCGTTTTCGATTAAGTGCGATGTCACCCCTGCACCACACGTTGCCAGCCACCTACCTGGCGTTATTCTCCAATGCCGTCGCCAGTCCACGGAGAGACAGCGTCGTCGTCGTCGGCAACAAGCGGACCACGCGTACCTTTCCGGCGACCGCTGGGAGCATCGGCGCGGTTCGCGGCCTCTACACGGTCCTCTATCCACAAGAAGACCCAGAACGTATCGAACGCATGTGGCAGGGCTATGAAACTCAGCTTGCGCATGCTGTTGAAGCGTTAGTCAATGGCAGCATCCGTGCCACGACGTGGGCAACGGTATTGGTACCATTTGTCGCTGCGTTGCTGGTTCGCGGCCAGGATTTCACCGAACGGTTCGAGCAAAGAATCGGTCCGATAGCTGGCCATGTTCGGGCAGATAATACCAATCATGCTCGGTTATTTGAGTTGCAGCGACTGGTTGGACCCGTGTTGGCGGCCCGATGGCTGCTCATGACGGCGATTGGCAGCGATTCACTCATCACGAATGATGGCGGCTATGCGCCCTTCATGACACCCCAAGGAGAACTGGGCATGGCTGTCCCGCTTGGCCATCGGTACGTGCTTGGTCTCGTGCCACGGCGGGCCGGCGCGATTGTCTCGGCGCGGCAGGGCGAATGGAGGCCCGTCATCGAACGCGGCCAACTCACGCCGGGGAACCACCTGACGTTGAATACGGCGCTGGCACAGCGAGCACGCCGTTTCGTCTTCGGGGCGGATGAGGCAACCGTCGTGGCGTCCCTGCGCCGGGTAGACCGGTCATGTCCACCAGCATTAGAGCCACAGATGCTTGGCTTTCTCTCCGGCCCTCTGGCCGCAGTGCACGAGTTTACATGGCACCGCCTCGTCAGCGGCTTGGCCAAGTCTCCTGGCCATCCCGATGCCGGCCGCTTCGACGTGGACTGGACGGCGATTGCCGCCTCCGCATGGACGCCTCAGGTGATGTTGCCCACCAATCTCCCACGCTTCCCTTCATCATTGAAGCGATACGGCAACTATATCTATGTCAACCTTTGTGATGCCGTGCGAAACCCCAACGGCGACTGGCTCCTCGCCCTACCCCTTGGCTGGACCGACCCTTCGGAAGATGCCATCACATAGTGAACTAGACCCTGCTCGTCACGTCGCAAAACCCGTCAGCGTGTTGAAAAACGGCCAGTCTCGCACGTATACGTAGCATGGCCGCGGGCAGTTTGTGGCATCAGGTGAAGCGCAGAGGGGTCATCGACAGGCCGAGGACTCTCTCACTGGGGAGGTT
>Ga0209166_10004130_pt1 | contig 10255 bp, 6 predicted proteins | sample Coa_R1_3_FD_187151 | JGI IMG/M metagenome (GOLD analysis project Ga0209166, IMG submission 187151) | Surface soil microbial communities from Centralia Pennsylvania, which are recovering from an underground coalmine fire - Coalmine... | ecosystem: Environmental > Terrestrial > Soil > Unclassified... | reverse complement strand
TGATGCGTTATGACCACTGACTGTACTCACAGATAACCAGGATGCTGGCTGCGTTTGGATAAGCGGAGTGATACCGGGCGCCCTCTGTAGGAGTGGTGATTGTTGTCCTACGACGGAGGCCGGGGTTGTACCTGGTTGAGCTATAGCGGACGGACGATCTGGGCTGGCAGTCCAGTCCAGACCATCGCCCCCTGTGTTTGTCAGGATAATCGATTGTGAAACAGGCTTCGCACCAACAGAAACAGTAACGGGCAACTGTGTTGTACTTACTTGCATGGCTGGTGCTGCAACATTGATGGTGATAGATACGGAAATGGGACTACCAGCCAGCGGTTTGCCGGTGCGCGGATCAGTAGCGCTCACCAGCAGTATCGCATTAAACGTCTGACCACCAGTTACACTGGTAGCGTTGATAACAACATTGATCGTGGTGCTCTGACCACCTGGAAGAGCCTTGCCAGCATTTGAAGAGAGCGAGACAAAGGACGGGGCCCCATTCCCAAGAGAGGCAGCCCAATCCAGCGCCGCATCGCCAGTATTCCCGATAGTGACAGGTGCCGTCATAGTACCCGTTGTGATAGGTACAGTGAGCGAAGCCGGGCTGACACTGAGTATGGGAGGAGCGGCCACCGTAAGTGTAACACCCAGCGTTTGCGGGCTATTGGGATCGGGCACAGGCGTACTATTCACACCAATATTATCAGTGGCAGCCAGCGAAATGACCGCAGTATAAGAGCCTTTTGCGAGTGAGGCTGATGTCGCAGTGACAGTGAAGGTCACCTGATTACCTGAAACGGCAGTGACAGAAGCAGGCGAAATCGTTAGCCAGCCCTGTCCCTCGTTTAGCGTCACACTCGGAGTAATCGTCACACTGCCAGTACAGTTACTGCTAACCCCAATAGTAAAAGTCTGGGGAGCCGGATTGGCGCCAGTCTCAGTACTGAAGCTGATCTCCTTTGTCGAGGGAGACTGCAAAGTACATGGGGATGGTGGCTGCACAGTCAGCGTAACTCTCACCGTTTGTGGCTGACCAGCAGGCATCTGGGTAACGCTATCAGTCGCGGTAATCGTGATCAGCCCCTGATAGGTCCCGGGAGCCAGGCTGGTCGGGATGACAGCGACGCTGGTCGAGCCTGCGTTAGCCAGCGTGGCCGTCCCAGAGGTTGGGATAGTGGTGAGCCATGTAGCGCTAGCATCGACCTTAGCCGTCCAATTGAGAGGATTGGTGCAGCCGCCACCAACGGTAATGGCGACATTCTGCGCGGCAGGCGGCTTCTGACCAGGCCAGGCCGTAAAGCTGAGTGAGGAAGGAGTTGTAATAGTACAGGAGCCCTGCACCACAAACGTGATAGATAGTGTTTGTGCACTGCCAGGGACCGTATTGCCAGCACTATCGGTGCCGGTAATTGAGAGGGTACCACTATAGGTGCCGGGTGTCAGCGTACTAAGCAAAGTAGGCACAACATTCACCAGGGCTGTGTGCTGGCCGGAGATCGTACCAGTTTCCGAAAGAGGGCCCAGCCAGGAGCCGCCAACAGTTGTATTAGCCACGACATGCCAGTTGAGCGTTCCTCCACCAGTATTGGTGATTTTGAGCGTCTGAGATCCGATCGGACTCGTCTGACCAACAACCGCGTTAAAGGTCATGCTGGCAGGTGAGGCGGCAAGAGTCGGCGTTGTAGGCTGGCCCAGCGTAAAGGTCACAGGCACCGTTTGTGTCCCAGCCGATGATGAGAAGGTAATGGAACTATGGTAGGTACCGGGAGCCAAACCGGACTCATTAATTCCCACCTGAGTGGAAGCTGGTGTCTTCCCACTTGTCGTACTGACCGTCAACCAACTATCACTGCTCGACGCGTTCCAGTGGATCGGCGATGAACATCCTTCAGAAACGCCCAGATTGATCGTCTGCGCGGACGGGACGGCTTGCTGCACAGTTCCTGTAAAGTTCAGCATAGCAGGCGAGACCTGCAGGGCGCAGCGTGGGGTGATCGTCAAGTTGATCTGAACGTTTTGCGAGCCATCCTGCACGTTTTGTCCAGAGAAAGTCACATGTCCTGTATATGTCTGCGGTAAGAGCGAGCTGCTATTGACATGAACTTGCAAGGTGCCGACTGCGTTGGCAGCGAGCGAACCGGAACGGGTTGAGAGCGTCAGCCAGGGTTGATCCGTAGAAGCATCCCAACTTAAGGTCTGCCCGCCAGGATTGCTAATCGTAATGGCCTGGTCTGTTGGCGAAGGTCCGCCATCGACGGCCGTAAAGGAGAGGGTAGCCGGATCAAGCTGCAAGACAGCTTGAGGAACTGGCGGTAACTCCGCGACCTGCATATTGATGGGTATAGTCGCCTCACCAGCATTGGAAGTGACATGAATTGTGCCACTATAAGGCCCGGCTTGCAAGTTAGAGCGATTCACAGCGATCGTCACCTGGGCCGCATTGATAAAAGAGCCACTCTGGGGGCTAAGCTGGAGCCAGGGTTGGTCGCTACTGCCCTGCCAGGAAATCTGTCCACCACCAGCATTGGTCAAGGCAATGGTCTTGGTGCTATTGGTCGCCTGATCTGCTAAACCGAAATCGAGACTTGCGACCGAAGACACCAGATGCCCCGGGCGTAAAGAATGGCTCTGCCCAGTCACCATAACGGGGAAAGAAGCCGTTTTGTGTGTACCAGCATCTTCCGCATTCACAGTGTGAGGACCATTGCCCCAGTCATCGGTAACAAGCACTGTATCAGTGAATTCACCTTTGCCATCAGATTGAGTAACCACAGAAATATTCGTATCGGCAACCGAGATAGAGTGATCACGTGTGAGGCCAACACGGCCATTTGGGCTAAAATTGGTGCCGTGAAGCGTAATCAGGTTACCGATAGCGATTGTATTAGGCACCACCTGCAGAGTGAGGTCGCCATTAGGTTTGGTACTATTTATATTGCGGCCAAAGGTGGCAAAAATGCCAAAGACGCCACCAAACACCAACGTCACTACTATGACCAGGCCGACCCAGAAAAAGAGCTTGGGAGAGAGACGCGAGTGTTGTGCGCGCAAGCGCATAGGGCCAGACTGTGATGGGCGCGGTGGATAGACCACAGGAGTACGGGGGGATGAGGATGTCACCTCTTTATACCAGGTAACTTGTTGGCCGGGCTCCTCTCTTTTGAGGCCAATAAAATGGCCCCACTGGTCCTGTATGAGCGGAGTAGTTGCGATCCCTGAGCGACTCCTGGTGGCTATAGCAGCGGATTTTCCCTGATGGGAAGGAGCATCAGAACTCAAAGCTGCAGCGGTCTCGACAGACGATGCATGCGCGTGAAGACCATTGTGCACTACAGGCTGCTCATCGGGAGTGTCGATAGACAGTAGTTCCCCATCAGTGAGGGTATCTTCATCATCGGTAGAGAGCACATGGTCATGCAACTCTGAGTTCGCGAGGGTAGGCACCTCATCGCTCTCAGGAGTGTGAGGCTCTGAATGAACAAGAGTAGACGCTTCATCACCCTCCGGGCCGGACGGCTCCGCGTGCACGAGGGTAGGCACCTCATCGTCCTTCGAATGAGGGGTGAAGGGCTCTATATCAGGATTGACAATAGTAGGAGCATCATCAGGTGAGGGAAAAGGGACAGTCGTACCTCCTTCGAACGTTTCCTCACCTGTTGGAGCGAGAAGTTCACCACAATAGGCACAAAAAAGGGCTGGTATTGGTAATAATTCATTACAACTTGGGCAATGGATTTTTTCCATATTCTTAGGCTCTTCCCCCTTGCCTCATAAAAATAATAATAATTCCCCTTATTATGCAAGTGTACGAAAGAAGATAGGTAGCTGTCAACTTTTTTCTGATATATAAGTGTAGATGAAAGTGGCAGTATGGTTACTACATGCTCTTAACGGAGAAGATGATATTTTGCGATAGTAACCTCATGCTTTTTTAGAGTAAGAAATACTAACTACTCTGTCTCTACTATATAATACGTCAGAAAGATCAATTTTGTTACATCTATTGCCGTAGTGACAGAAAAAGAAGGAAGTTGTCGATAGAGGGAAGGGAGAGCGATTTTGTTCCATAGAATGCCGCTTGCTATTCAAAGCGGCATTTGTATAGGAGATCAGATTATGAATATGTTTACATTGGGTCAAAGGTCGAGCAATCATTGGCAGATGCTGGCTATACGGGGAGTGGTCGCGATACTTTTTGGTATAGTCGCCCTTATGTGGCCAGGCCGCACCACATTAGCGCTGGTCTATCTTTTTGGGGCCTTTGCCCTCCTGGATGGTATCGCGATGGTCGTCCTGGCATTCAGGGCACGGGAATATATGATACCCTGGTGGATGCTATTGATAGAGGGCCTGGCGGGCATTATAATTGGCCTGTTAGCCTTCTTCTCACCGCTGATTACGGCTATTGCTCTGATCGAATTAATTGCGATCTGGGCGATTATCGTAGGCTTCATGCAGATTATCAGCGCTATTACATTACGCGATGCCATCACTGGAGAGTGGATACTGGCCCTCTCGGGTATTCTCTCAGTAATACTGGGAGTGCTGCTTTTCTTTCAGCCGATTAATGGACTCCTATCGATTACCTGGTTGATTGGTATCTATGCGATTGTTTTCGGTGCGATCGCGATTGTCCGCGCCTTCCGCTATAGATCGCTGGCGAGGGCGTAGCAACTGGGCGGGCCGGATGCGCTAGACGCGTCCGGCCACCGGGATCTGGTAAGGACTGGGAGAACTTGAGTCTGGTTGGCTGACAGAGCGTGAAGGCCGCTGCTTCTTGCCACGCAGTTTGCCAGTGACGAAGAAGAAGAAGGTAAGCATCAGGGCTGTCTCTACGATATAGACCAGGACCATCGCATCGAAAGAGAACGAGAGCGACCCCAGCGGTACATTAACAGCGCCATTCCCAAGGTAGGGACCAAGCGGCGCAGGCAACAATGCCAGTAAGAAAGACCCATTCCAGAGAGCGTGCTGCAAAGCCGCGTAAACTCCACAACCCAGGCCGAGCAGAATGCGATTGTTGGCCGAGTTTTTATGGGTCAGGAAGTACCAGCCGAGCGAAACCATAGCAGCGCCAAAGCCGTGCAGAAGGCCAGCGCTGCTCCGCTCTATCGCGACCGTCAACCAATCCTTGTAGCCTTGCCCGATGTAGCCAGAGGTCTCGATCAGATCAAAGCCAATGCCACAGGCCAGCCCAAGCACAAAAGCCTCGGAAGCACTCCTGACACGACCGATCAGAGCAATCACAGCCAGCGGTTTGACGGTCTCCTCAACAACAGGCGCAATAACCGAGACCAGGATAAAGAGCAGAAGCAGCTTGGCAGGGTCGGTTGGCAGAGACTGGTTCAAAGTGTTTAGATCAAAGCCACTAACATTCAGACCAATCGTCACAACAATTTGCAAGACTAGCTCACCGATCATCGCGAAGAGGATGGCCGAAGTGCCTCCGCTTACTAAAGCCAGAGTGAAACGGCGCCAGGTCGTGGGCCAGGGTGACTCCGCGGGGTAATGCAGGCGACGCACGGCCAGCGCCAGAATGGTCAGGGCTGGCAAAAGGCCAGACAGCCCGATCAGAGTCACGGTCAGCGGAACGTTGGTCACGCTCTGGTTGTTGATATGTAAGATGATCGCAATCACAATCACACCCAGGTAGAGACCCAGGAAGGTCCAGAACCAGGGGAGCTTGAAATCGGCGGAAGGTTTCTTTAAGAAGAGCGAGCGAATGCTATGATAGAGGCTAAAGCCTCCACCAACCAGGCCAATCAAAGTCAGCGCAACGAACAACACATTGGCGCCGAAGAGCTGGTCCTGTGAAACCGCTGAGGTAGTGGGTGCAACGCTGAAAAGCAAGAGAAAGAGCAGGCTCACCAGGCCACCCAGCACAGCCAGGATAGCGCCAACAAATGAAACGATAGAAATGACAAAGAGGTAGGTATCGCGTTTGGGCTTTGGCGGTTGCCAGGGATAGGTATAGGGTTGATAGCCATAATAGCCAGGATAAGCCGGGTAGGCCGCATAGACTGGATATGGCTGGCCATTGTGTGCTGCAGGCGGTGGATAGCCAACACTGCCCCCCCCGTAGGCCGGATAGCCAGGATAAGCGGGATAGGGCGTCTGATATGGTGAAGGTTGCTGCGGATAGGAATAAGGCGAGACCGGGCGAGGAGCCGGGCTGCTGAAGCGCGCGCTGGTATGCTCGCGGTAGTCAGGCTCCTGGTACACTATTTTCTCAGTCAAAGCAGGATATACAGCAAGTCGTGGTTGTGTCGCATCATTATTCGTTATAGAGTCGTCCTGGATAGATGAATGAACATTTGATGATGAGGTAGATTCTGTAGCATTTCCTGCTCCCTTTTGAGGAGCGAGATTCTGATATTGTTGTTGATCGGGGCGGGATGAGGGCCCCTGATATTCAAACCCCACGATATTTAAACCTTTTCCTTGCGGCGCTCAATCTGCCGCCACGATGAGCGGCGGGCCTCGTCAATGGTGGGCAACCCTACAATGGCCCCAGACAGCGCAGCCACGATTAAATTGGTTAGTACCAGCAACGTCTAATAATAGTATCTACGAATGGATCAGAGCAAACGTTGTTCCCTGCTAGTATAACGTTTCTCGCGGGCTTTTTGCACCCATGTATCCCTGCCTGGCCACGGGTGGAGAACGAAGATACCCACGATATCTACCGTTTCCCTTTGTCGTAAAGCTCATCAAGTGAACCGGCCTTTTATCCGAATGTACCATCAGGAGGGAAAATCTGAGGCAGACATAAAGGGGTGACAGCGAGGGAGGTCATCGATTATGATAGTATCGTTATATAGATATATGCATTGTACTCTGATAGATTTCGCTATATGGCTTGAAATAAGGTTCTATACTTAACAAAGAGGCCGTGTGTGGGCATAGTCTGGCTTGAAGAAAAGAGGTTACTGATGAGAACGTTTTTCCGAGGTGCAGTCGTTGCTGCTATCATTGCAATACTACTGAGTAGTTGTGCGGGAAGTTCCTCTGCGCCTGCTTCCCCTTCTGCAGCGACGTCATCTTCTGGGAGGACAACAGCATTGGAGGCGGCGATTCCCAGGTGGCATCCACAGGTACATTATGCGAAAGGCACGCTGGTTATGTACCAGGGTAGCATCTATGAGAGCCAGCTCGACCAGATATCACAGGCGCATATCACGCCAGATGTCACGCCAGCCTTATGGATGAGCAAAGCGCCCTCGTCTACAGATCCCATCGTGTGGCAGCCAGGCTCAGTCCAGTATGAGCAGGGAACCGAAATTTCATATGGGGGGAAAACGTACCGGGCAATTCAAACAAACATATCTTCTCCCACCGCAACTCCGGACGTCTCACAGAGCCTCTGGCAGGCGCTGCCAACACCGCGTTTTGTCAACGCGGCCTGCCCGATGGATTTGACAAAGCCCGAACTGGCACAGAAATATAAAGAGGGCAACAATATTCAATGTGGCTATCTTATTGTCAGGGAGGATCGGCAGAAGCAGGATAGCCCGGAAATCCAGCTGGCGGTAGCAATCGTCAAGAGCAGTAGTCCGCAACCAGCATCTGATCCACTGGTGATGTTACAGGGAGGACCTGGAGGCGCACTGTTAAAGGATTTTGATTTCTTTGTCTCAGCCGGCGCCATGAGAGCCGAGGTGGGCAATCGCGATATCATCCTCATCGACCAACGAGGCACAGGCTTCTCAAAACCATCGCTGGCCTGTCAGGAACTGCTGGCGCTACAGGACGCCACAACTGAGCAACAAGTTTCATTGCAGGAAAGTACCGCGGAATCAGTGCAGGCGTATAGTCAGTGTCGTCAGAGACTGATCAACGCGCATATTGATCTGAACGCGTACAGCACCTACAACGACGCCAATGATATCCACGATCTGATTACCACGCTGAAACTACCTCAGGTCGACTTGTATGGCGTGTCATATGGCACACGGCTGGTACTGGAAGTGATGCGCTCTTTTCCACAGAATGTGCGCAGTGTGATCCTCGACTCAACCCTACCACCTGAACTACACTTTTATGAAACGATCCCGCATGATTATGCGCGCGTGTTTCAGACGATGTTTCAGGGCTGCGCAGCTGACGCCACCTGCAACCGCCTGCATCCAAATTTGGCGTCGCGTTTCTATAGCTTTATTGCCGCGGCGGATCAGCATCCCATCACCATGCCGCTGGCCAATGCAGAAATAGGGAAAACCTATCCCAGGGCCGTGATGCGAGGCTATGATCTCTTCCTGGGCTTCTGGCAGATGTTCTACATCACGAGCCTGATACCCGCGATGCCCAAATTGATGGATGAGGCGATGGCAGGGAATTATGCCAATTTTGCGCAACTCTATTCCGAACTGGCCTTTGATGATTCAGTCAATGTTGGGATGTACATGTCGGTAATCTGTGGGGAGGCTGCAGGTCATAATAGCAAAGAGCAGATAGCGCAAACAGCGCAGGAGTTGGACAGCGCGGTACGAGGAGATGTCATCGAGGATATGGATGGGCAGGCCTTTGACACCTGTAATACCTGGAATGTCAGGCCGGTGGACCCGACAGAGAGCCAGGCCGTGCAGAGCGACATTCCTACCCTGGTGATGGAGGGAGAATATGACCCGATCACACCGCCGAGCAACGGAGATGAGGTGGCAAAGGGGCTGACGCATAGCTTCGTGGCGCGTTTCCCGGCCACAGGGCATGGCACCTATCTTTCGGGTCAGGCATGTCCGGTGCAGGTAGCGCTGAATTTTCTGGAGACGCCAACGCAGCAGCCCGATGAGAGCTGTGTGAAGACGATGGGTGAGCCAGCATTTATATAATGGTTTTTAAGAAGAGAGGCATTCATGTCGCGTCTTCCTCCTGCCAATATACAACCCAATGACGACGGGGGCGACGGGTTTGCCACGACAAGCGACGCAACGATGACATCGCTATTCCAGGTTATGGGGCATCGGCCCGCGCTGATGGAGCAGGCCAGGCAACTGCTGGAAACGGCTATGCGCGAGGGAACGGTTGATGCGAAACTGAAAGAATTGCTGGCGGTGAGGGTTTCGCAGGTCAACCATTGCTTCTACTGAATGGCCGCACATACTGCCCTGGCAGGGCAGCTGGGTGTGAGCGAAGAGCTGCTGGACGCACTCTATCATATTGACCAGTACCGTCACCTGTTTACCGAGCGGGAGTTGGTGGCAATTCGTTTCGCTGAGATTATGACGACCAGCGCGCGCGAGGTGGATGAGGAATTATGGGATGAATTGCAGGCTCATTTTGACGATGGCGAACTGGTGGAGATCGCCACAGTCATAGGCCTGTTCAATTTCTTTAATCGCTTCGCCGACGCCTTTCAAATTGATCCTCCACCAGGGAAGACAACACAAGAAAAGTAAATAACGTGCCCGCAAACTAGAGGGGAACAGGGATGACCAGCGACAATGAAAAGCTGAGCGCTTTGCTCAACGACTTGAACGAATTGGCGGAACATTTGCATAAACGTGGGGAGCGCTCGCTGATGCTCTCCAGGCAATTTGAGGCCAATGCACAGAAGGACGCAGGCAACCGGGAATTTGATTTCAATCAGGCGAAGATGCTCGATTATCAACATAACCTGCTGCATGAAATCGGGAACCTGGTGGATAAACTGATCAAGCAATACGAGCGGTAAGCCTGAGACAGGTGAGAGGATCCATGAATGGATGAGGTAATGGCCTACGAGGCCATTACCTCATCCATTCATGGATCCTCTCACCATTATTTGCCGACGTTAAAGCGGAAGTGGGCGATATCGCCATCTTTGATCACGTAGTCCTTGCCTTCGAGGCGCTGCAGACCTTTCTTAGAGGCGGCTGCGAAGCTCCCGCAGGCCATGAAGTCATCGAAGTGCGTCACCTCGGCGCGAATGAAGCCGCGCTCAATATCGGAGTGGATCTTACCAGCTGCTTCAGGCGCTTTCGCGCCGCTGGTAACGGTCCAGGCGCGCACCTCGTCCTCACCGGCAGTCAGGAAGGTGATCAGATTGAGCAGGCGATAACCCACCTGAATGACGCGATCGGCGCCCAGTTGTGGCAAACCCAGCGATTCGAGATACTCGTGCGCATCCTCTTCGGGCAATTCCGCCAGTTCGGCCTCCAGGCGCGCGGAGACCGCAACCACTTCAGCGCCCTCCGTTTTCGCACGCTGAGCGATGGTCGCGATACCCTTCAGTTCACCTTGCAGGCTCTCAGGGACCACAGTTTCACCAGCACGGATTTTG
>Ga0209166_10004126_pt1 | contig 10266 bp, 11 predicted proteins | sample Coa_R1_3_FD_187151 | JGI IMG/M metagenome (GOLD analysis project Ga0209166, IMG submission 187151) | Surface soil microbial communities from Centralia Pennsylvania, which are recovering from an underground coalmine fire - Coalmine... | ecosystem: Environmental > Terrestrial > Soil >... | reverse complement strand
CTTCGCCGTGGCCGAGGGCCTGGCCGGCGGCGACCCGGCCGGCCAGCTGCCCCCGCCCGCCCCGGCGTGCAGGCTGCCCCGCGCCATCGGCATCGCCGAGGTGGAACGGCTGCTCGCCGCGGCGTCCCCAGGCGGCGCGGACGGCGGCCCGCTGCAACTGCGGGACCGGGCCCTGCTGGAACTGCTGTACGGCACCGGCGCCCGGATCTCCGAGGCGGTCGGCCTCGACGTGGACGACGTTGGCGGCCCCGCGCTGCGGCTGGCCGGGAAGGGCGGCAAGAACCGGATCGTCCCGGTCGGCAGCTACGCGTCTGGGGCACTGGACGCCTACCTGGTGCGGGCGCGGCCCGCGCTGGCGGCCGCCGCGCGCCGGGCAACGGCCAGCCCTGCGCTGTTCCTGAACGCCCGGGGCGGCCGGCTGAGCCGCCAGGGCGCGTGGGGGGTGCTCAGGGCGGCGGCGGACCGGGCCGGGCTGCCCGGGGTGTCGCCGCACACCCTGCGTCACTCGTTCGCCACGCACCTGCTCGACGGCGGGGCCGACGTCCGGGTGGTCCAGGAACTGCTCGGCCACGCGTCGGTGACCACCACGCAGGTCTACACCCTGGTCACCGTGGACAAGCTCCGCGAGGTCTACGCCGCCGCGCACCCTCGCGCGTTCTGAACCGTCATGAGGCTGAGGTGCCGGAGGCGCCGTGAGACGGCGCCCGCGAAACTGCGAAAGGCATGGATGCGCCCGGCAAACGGTGAGTCGGCTTGCTGCGGGCCCGCTCACCCCCTAGAGTCCGGATTCCAGTGGAGGCTTTCTGCGCCTCCGCTGGGAGGTGCAGCACATGGTGGCAGCGTCCCACGTAGCCGATCTCGTCACCGGGCCCACCGGGCGTCCCCTGCCAGTCTTTCCCCACCCCGAGCCGGTCACCAGACACGGCCCGGCCCGGGTGGTGGCGGTCTGCAACCAGAAGGGCGGCGTGGGCAAGACAACCACGACGATCAACCTGGGGGCGGCCCTCGCCGAGTTCGGCCGCCGCGTCCTGCTGGTCGACTTCGACCCCCAGGGCGCCCTGTCGGTGGGCCTGGGCATCCAGCCGCACGAGCTGGATGCCACCGTCTACAACCTGCTCATGGAGCGCGGTGCCAGCCCGTCGGAGGTCGTGGTCAAGACCAGCGTGGCCGGCATGGAACTGTTGCCGAGCAACATCGACCTGTCCGGCGCCGAGGTCCAGCTGGTGCACGAGGTGGGCCGGGAGTTCGTGCTCGGCGGCGTGCTGGAGCCGCTGCTGCCGGACTACGACGTTGTCCTCATCGACTGCCAGCCGTCCCTCGGCCTGCTCACGGTGAACGCGCTGGCCTGCTCCGACGGCATCATCGTGCCGCTGGAATGCGAGTACTTCGCGATGCGCGGCGTGGCCCTGCTGACCGAGACCATCGACAAGGTGTCCCGGCGGATCAATCCCAGGCTCCGGTTGGACGGCCTGCTCGCCACCATGTACGACTCGCGGACGCTGCACTCCCGCGAGGTGCTCACCCGCGTGGTGGACCGGTTCGGCGACGAGGTGTTCCACACCGTGATCAGCCGCACCGTGCGGTTCCCCGACGCCACCGTGGCCGGCGAGCCGATCACCAGTTTCGACCCAGCCTCCACCGGAGCCAGTTCCTACCGGGAACTCGCCAAGGAGGTGCTGGAGCGGTGGCGGCAGGCAGGCCGCGCCTGACCAGGGGCAGGCGCGCCAGCCTGCCCGGTGTCCACGAACTGCCCGGCCCCGCCACCCGCGGCACAATGGCCCGGGAGCCTATCGCCGTGCTGCTCGCCGGTCTGGACGCCGGGGTGGGGTCCAGCCTGCTCGCCCGCTGGCTGCGCGGGCCCGACGCGGCCCCCGCGGCCGGGCAGGCACCCGCGGGAGCCCCGTGATCGCAGCGGTGGACAGCGAGCCGGGCGGCACCGCGGGCCAGGCCGGCAACCCGGTGGGCTTCGAGGTACACCTCGATGTCTTCGAGGGGCCGTTCGACCTGCTCCTCGGGCTCATCTCCAAGCACAAGCTGGACATCACCGAGGTGGCCCTGTCCCAGGTGACCGACGAGTTCATCGCATACATCCGGGCCCGCGCCGACTCGTTCGACCTGGACCAGGCGAGCTACTTCCTGGTGGTGGCGGCGACCCTGCTCGATCTCAAGGCGGCCCGGCTGCTGCCCGCGGGCGAGGTCGAGGACGAGGAGGATCTCGCCCTGCTCGAGGCCAGGGACCTGCTGTTCGCCCGGCTGCTCCAGTACCGCGCCTACAAGGAGGCCGCCGGGGAGTTCGCGGGCCGGATGGCGGCCCAGGGCCGCCGGTTCGCCCGGCGCGTCCCGATGGAGCCGCGGTTCGCCGGGCTGCTGCCCGAGGTGCTGCTGGGCCTCGGCCCCGCCGAGTTCGCCCGCATCGCCGCCGTGGTGCTCGCCCCCCGCCCGGCGCCGGTGGTGTCCACCGAGCACATCCACATACCCCGCGCCAGCGTCGCCGAGCAGGCCGCGATCCTGGCCACACGGCTGCGCCGGCTGCACCGCGCCACGTTCCGGCAGCTTGTCGCCGACTGCGCGGGCACCTACGAGGTGGTGGCCCGGTTCCTGGCGGTGCTCGAGCTCTACCGGGAGGGTAACGTCGTCCTGGAGCAGGCGGAGCCGCTGGGGGACCTGTATGTGACCTGGTCTCCCGGTGCGCCCACGGCCGCCGCGGGCGCCGGCGAGGAAGAAGACGGTTAAAAAGATCATGCATAACGATGGGGACGGGGTGCTCATCAGCGACAGCGAACCGGGGCCCAGCCTTCAGGCGTGTCTTGAGGCGATCCTGCTCGTCGTGGACGAACCGGTCGCCGAGGTCGTCCTGGCCCAGGTGCTGGAGCGGCCCAGGGACGAGGTGTCCCGCGCGCTGGCCGGGCTGGCCGCCTCCTACGACGAGCAGCGCCGCGGGTATGACCTGCGGCAGGTGGCGGGCGGGTGGCGGTTCTACACCCGGGAGGAATGCGCCCCCGTGGTGGAGCGCTTCGCCCGGGACGGGCAGGAGGTGCGGCTCACCCAGGCAGCGCTGGAAACGCTGGCGGTGGTGGCCTACCGCCAGCCGGTCAGCCGGTCCCGGGTGTCCGCGGTCCGCGGCGTCAACTGCGACGCGGTGATGCGCACCCTGACGCTGCGCGGCCTGGTCGAGGAGGCCGGGACCGAAAACGAGACCGGCGCGATCCTCTACCGGACGACCGGCTACTTCCTGGAACGGCTCGGCCTGGCGAGCCTGGAGGAGTTGCCCGACCTCGCGCCGTTCCTGCCCGATCAGGTCGAGGAGGCAGCCCGATCCATCGGGGAGTCCGCCGATTCGGCCGGGGAGGCCACCGGTTCCGGCGATGAACAGGGCGCGTGACAGATCCCGCAGGCCGCCCGCCGCCGCCCTGCCGGTCATGGGCGAGGGGGAACGCGACTCGCTGACCGACGTCCCCGGCGGGGTCCGGCTGCAGAAGGTGCTGGCCGCCGCGGGCCTGGGCAGCCGCCGGCACTGCGAGGAGCTGATCGCCGAGGGCCGCGTCGAGGTGGATGGCGAGACGGTGCGCCGCTACGGCGCCCGGGTGGACCCGCAGCACCAGGTGATCCGGGTGGACGGGCTGCGCATCCCGTCCCGGCAGGACCTGGTGTACCTGGCGCTCAACAAGCCCGCCGGGGTGGTCACCACCATGTCCGACGACCGGGGCAGGCGCACCGTCGGCGACCTTCTCGGCGACCGGGAGGAACGGCTGTACCACGTGGGCAGGCTCGACTACGAGACCGAGGGCCTGATGCTGTTCACCAACGACGGCGACCTGGCGCACCGGCTCATGCACCCCCGGTACGGCGTGCTCAAGACCTACCTGGCTGACGTGCCCGGCCCCGTGGACCGCGACCTCGGGCGGCGGCTGATGACCGGGATCGAGTTGGAGGACGGGGTAGCCAGCGCGGACAAGTTCCGGGTCGTGGAGCGGGCCGGGTCCCGGGCGCTGGTCGAGATCACGCTGCACGAGGGGCGCAAGCACATTGTGCGGCGGCTGCTGGAGGCGGCGGGGCATCCGGTGTCGCGGCTGGTGCGGACGCAGGTGGGCCCGGTGTCGCTGGGCAACCTGAAACCTGGGACCTCCCGGACGCTGACGACGCCGGAGGTCGGGGCCCTGTATGCGGCGGTGGGGCTGTAGGGGGCCGTGCCCCGGGGCTGGACTGATTCTCGCAGGCGGGAGTGGAGCCGGGGCCGATAGCCTTGGGTGATCGATTTCCGAGGTGAGGGAGAGCGGCTGGTGGCTGTTCGGGCAATCCGGGGGGCCGTGCAGGTGGACGCCAACGAGAAGGCGGACATCCTGGAGGGGACCACCGAGCTGGTCACCGAGGTGATGACTCGCAATGGGCTGGTCACCGAGGATGTGATCAGCGTGGTGTTCACCGCGACGCCGGATCTGGATGCGGAGTTTCCGGCGCTGGCCGCCCGCAAGATCGGGTTTCATGAAGTGCCGCTGCTGTGTGCCAGTGAGATCGGGGTGCCCGGGGCGATGCCACGGGTGGTGCGGCTGCTGATGCACGTGGAGACGGGCAAACCGCGGTCCGCCCTGGAGCACGTGTACCTGCGCGGCGCGGTCGCGCTCCGCCTGGACATCGCCCAGTGACCGGGGACGTGGCGGGCGTGGCACCGGCCGTGGGCGTGGCCCCGGGGCCAGCCGCCGACGGCAAGCCGCCGGAACTGCATAGCGCCGTCGTCGTGGGGACCGGGCTGATCGGGACGTCGATCGCGCTCGCGCTGCGGGAGCGGGGCGTGCGGGTGGGCCTGGCCGACCGGGACCCGGCCGCGGCTCAACTGGCCGCCGACATCGGGGCGGGCAGCGTGGTCGGTGAGGACTTCGCGGACCTGGCGGAACCGGCTGACCTGGCGGTGCTCGCGGTGCCGCCGGCCGCCGCCGGGGCCGCCCTGGCCGCCGCCCAGGCCGCCGGTGCCGCCCGCTGGTACACCGACGTGGCCAGCGTTAAGGGTGCGGTGCTGGACCAGGCCGCCGAACTCGGCTGCGACCTCGCCACCTTCGTGCCGGGGCACCCCCTGTCCGGGCGGGAGCGCTCCGGGCCCGCGGCCGCGCGGGCCGACCTGTTCCTCGGCCGCCCCTGGGTGCTCTGCCCGGGGCCGCGTACCGCCCTGGAGGCCATCGCCGCGGTGACCGTCCTGGTGCGCTGCTGCCGGGCCCAGGAGGTGCGGCTGGACGCCGCGGAGCACGACCGGTACGTCGCCCTGGTGTCGCACGCGCCGCACGTGGTCGCCGCCGCGATGGCGGCCCGGCTGGCCGCCGCGGACGGCCTTGCGCTGCTGCTGTCCGGCCAGGGGATCCGGGACGTGACCAGGATCGCAGCCGGGGACAGCCGGATGTGGGCGCAGATCCTGGCCGCCAACTCCGGGCCGGTCGCCGAGGTGCTTGCCGCGGTGGCCGCCGACTTGGCCGCTGCCGCGGAGGCACTGCGGGAGGCCGGTACCGACGGCGCGGGCCCGGGCCTGAAGACGGTCACCGGACTGCTGGACGAGGGCACCGCCGGGGTGGCCCGGATTCCCGGCAAGCACAGCAAGCCCCGCCGCGACGACATGGTGGTCCAAGTCGTCATCCCCGACGTGCCCGGTGAGCTGGCCCGGCTGTTCCGCGCGGCCGGGGACGCCGGGGTGAACATCGAGGACATCGGCATCGAGCACTCGCCGGGGCTGCCGGTTGGTGTGGCCGAACTGGTGGTCCGGCCCGAGGCGGTGGCCACGCTGACCGAGGCGCTGGCGGCCTCCGGCTGGCCGGTGCGCCGGTAGCATCGCAGGGTGACTGGCTGCCTGGTGATCGCGGTGGACGGCCCCGCGGGGTCTGGAAAATCAAGCGCCGCCCGGGGCGTCGCCGCCGGGCTTGGCCTGCGTTACCTGGACACCGGCGCGATGTACCGGGCGCTGACCTGGTGGCTGCTCAGCCAGAACCTGGACTTCGGCGACCCCGCGACGGTCGCCCGCAACGCCCGGCGGCCGGAGATCGAGGTGGGCACCGACCCGGCCAGCCCGGTGGTCCGGGTCGACGGCACCGATGTCACCGGCCTGATCCGGACCCGGGAGGTCTCCAACGCGGTGAGCGCGGTCGCCGCGGTGCCCGAGGTCCGGGCGCACCTGGTCGCCCGGCAGCAGGCCATCCTCACCGCGGCATGCGCCGCCGGGGAGGGCATCGTCGCCGAGGGCCGGGACATCGGCACGGTGGTCGCCCCGCAGGCTGTGGTGAAGGTGTTCCTGACCGCCAGCGAGGAGGCCAGGGCGGTGCGCCGCAGCGCCGACCTGGCTGCCGACCCGGGTGCCACGCCCGCGGTGACCCGGGACGAGCAGCGGCGCCGGGACCGCGCCGACGCGCCGCAGTCGGCGAAGGCCAGCGATGCGATCGAGGTCGACTCGACCGTGCTGAGCCTGGACCAGGTCATCGCGCTGGTTGTCAGGGTGGCCGCGGAACGCGGGTTCCCGCTGGCCGGCCACCCGGCACGGACGGGCTGACCATGACCGAGATCAGCGAGCCGGGGAACGGCGAGGGCCTCGGCGCCCCGGTGCCGGTCGTGGCGGTCGTGGGACGGCCCAACGTCGGCAAGTCCACCCTGGTCAACCGGATTCTCGGCAGCCGGCAGGCGGTCGTACAGGACGTCCCGGGTGTCACCAGGGACCGGGTGGCCTACGACGCCACCTGGCGCGGCCGGTCGTTCACCCTGGTGGACACCGGGGGATGGGAGGCCGCCGCCGGCGACAGCGCCCACCCCAGCCGCGCGCTGGCCGAACTGGTCACCGCGCAGGCCCGGATGTCGGTGGACGCGGCGGACGCGGTGCTGTTCGTGGTGGACGCGGTCGTGGGCATCACCGACGCCGACGAGGCCGTCGCCGCGGTGCTGCGCCGGTCCGGCAAGCCGGTGGTGCTGGCCGCGAACAAGGTGGACGACGCACCCGCCGAGCCTGCCGCGGCGGCGCTGTGGTCCCTCGGCCTCGGCGAGCCATACGCGGTCAGCGCGCTGCACGGGCGGGGCAGCGGCGACCTGCTCGACGTGCTGCTCGCCGCGCTGCCGGAGGCCGCGCCGCCGGAGCGGGACGTGGCCGGTGGGCCGCGCCGGGTGGCCCTGATCGGGCGGCCCAACGTGGGCAAGTCCAGCCTGCTGAACCGGCTGGCCGGCCAGCAGCGGGTGCTGGTGCACGAGGTCGCTGGGACCACCAGGGACCCGGTGGATGAGCTCATCGAACTCGGCGGGGTGACCTGGCAGTTCGTGGACACCGCGGGTATCCGGCGGCGGGCCAGGGAGGACCAGGGCGCGGACTTCTACGCCGGGCTGCGGACGGCCGGTGCGCTGGAGCGGGCCGAGGTCGCCGTCGTCCTGGTGGACGCCAGCGAGCCACTCACCGAGCAGGATCTGCGCATCGTGTCCATGGTCGTCGACGCCGGACGGGCGCTGGTCCTCGCCTTCAACAAGTGGGACCTGGTGGACTCCGATCAGCGGCTGCGGTTGGACCGGGACATCGACCGGCAGCTGCACACCGCCCGGTGGGCGCCGCGGGTGAACATTTCCGCGAAGACCGGCAGGCACACCGACCGGCTGGTGCCCGCGCTGGAGTTGGCGCTGGCCGGCTGGGAGACCCGGGTGCCGACGGGCAGGCTCAACGCCTGGGTTGCCGACCTGGTCGCGGCGACCCCGCCGCCCGCTCGCGGCGGCCGGGCGCCGAAGGTGCTGTTCGCAACTCAGGCGGGCATCCGGCCGCCGCATTTCGTGCTGTTCACCACGCGGTTCCTCGAAGCCGGGTACCGGCGGTTCGTGGAGCGGAGGCTGCGCGAGGAGTTCGGTTTCGCGGGCAGCCCGGTGCACCTGTCGGTCCGGGTGCGGGAGCGGCGCACCGGCCTTCAGGCGGGACGGGCCCGGGCACACCGCTGATGGCGGCCCTGCCGGCGGCGGAGCGAACGGCTTGCTTGCTAGTCCACCAGGCGGAACCAGACAGTGGTGCCGCCGAGATCCTGCAGATAGCCCCACTCGTCGGCGAGCGACTGGACCAGGAACAGGCCCCGGCCGTCGCTGGCGAGCATGTCGTCGCGCACCACCGGGACGCTGCGGGCCGAGCCCTCGTCGCTGACCTCGACCCGCAGGCTGCCGGCCAGCTCGATGACCACCACGGTCACAGTGCCGCCGGGACGGCGCGAGTGGGTGTGCTGGATCGCGTTGGTGACGAGCTCGGAGACCAGTAACCGGGCGACGTCGCCGCGGGGATGGCCGGGCCCGAGGATGCCGTCCACGAACGCGCGGGCCTCCGGGACGCTCTGCTCTCGCCCGGGGATCGTCGCCGTCCCCAGGACGGCTGTGCCGGTCAGCATGGTGAGCCGGCGACTGCGTGGGCAGGTGAATGTGCCATCTCGTCCGGTCCCTCCCCGGCTGAGGCGGATGGCGCGCCGTGCCCGCCATCGCCCCGGCCCCCAGCACGATCCCGCTTCGTAGCCGAGCGAGCACTATCAGTAGTACAATCATGACTCTGCGAAGCTCCCCACGCAAGTGCCCCACCGCCCGCGCCTGCGCGTTTCCGCCGCGCGCGGGTCAGCCGGCCGCGCGGGCGTCCGTGACCGCGGTGCGGTACAGGGACCGGATGGTGTGGCCGAACCGGGGTGAGTAAGACACCGACGCGAGGTAGCCGCCCTGCTCGTAGCCACCGATCACGCCGAGGATCGTGCCGGCCGCGGCGTGCCACCGGGCCAGGAACGGCCCGCCGCTGGTGCCGTCGGTGTAGCCGCCACAGTCGAAGCGCAGTTGGTGCCGCCCGAATGGATGCGTCCGGTGGGCGCAGATGACCGGCCACTGGGTGCCGTCGGGGTAGCCCACCACGTGCACCCAGGTCCGGGCCGGCCAGCCGGTGCCCAGCCGCTCCCCACCGGTCCGACGCTGTACGCCGGGCCCGCCGGGCCGCCCCACCACCAGGAACGCCACGTCACGGTTCGGGTTCTGGGAGCGCTGCCAGCCCGCGTCCACCACGATCCGCCGGACGGCCCAGGTGCCGTACGGGCGGCTGCCGTTGCGGTAGCCGGGCACGAAGGCCAGGTTGCCGGGCCGCTGGCCGTACACGCAGTGCGCGGCGGTGATCACCAGGTCCTTAACCGGGCTGGCCACCACGGTGGCGGTGCAGAAGTGCCTGCCCAGCCCGCCGGGGGTCACCTGGAACAGCGCGCCCACCTCGGCCGTCCCCTCGAACGGGCTCGCGGACATCGCGGCGGGCCGCGCCGGGGGCGCCTGCCAGGACAGCGTGCTGGCCTCGGCGGCCAGCCGGTAGGCGAGCCGGGCCGCGCCGTGTGCAGCCGGGGACAGCATGAGCACGCCGAGGGCAGGCACGGCCAGCGCGGTCCGGGCCCGCGGCACCCACCGCCGCGGCCAATTGCCCGTGATACCACCGGAACGTCCCATGCCCCACCCCCTGGCCCGCCGGGCATGGTCGCCCGGCTGACTACCCCTTGAGAAGATTGTGCAGGTCAGAGGCGCATAAAGCCAGCCGGGCCGCGGGTTTGCGACCGTGATGGCGGCGGATCCGGCCGGGCGCGTAGGATCGCACCGTCATGAGCTATCTCACCGGTCACTGGTCATTCGACCCCTTCATGATCGTGGTCGCGGTCCTGGTGATCTGGCATGAAATCGGGCTGGCCCGGCTCGCCCGGCGGTCCCGGCCGGAGCGCACCCAGGAACGGCGGAGGCGGTCCTTCCTGTTCTACGGCGGGCTGGCGGTGCTGCTGCTCACCGTGCAGTCGCCCATCGACTACTGGGCCAGCGCCTACTTCTTCGTGCACATGATCCAGCACCTGCTGCTGATGTTCGCCGCGCCGACGCTGGTGGTGGCCGGTGCGCCGTGGCAGCCACTGCTCGACGGCCTCCCCGGCCGGAGCGGGCAGGCGATCACGCGGGGCACGCTGCGCGGCACCTGGTCGCGGCCGCTGCGGGCGGCAGGGGCGTGCCTGCTTCGGCCCTGGGTCGCGGTGACCCTGTTCAGCGCCGTGATGATCTTCTGGCACGTGCCGGCCGCATTCGACCTGGCCGAGAGGAACCAGGCCGTGCACATCTGGCTGATGCACGGCAGTATCTTCGGTGCCGGGGTGCCGTTCTGGCTCCAGTTCATCCCCTCGCCCCCGTTCCGGCGGCGGATGCCCGACGTGGCCCAGGCCATGGCCCTGGTCGGCACCAACGTGGTGATGTGGGTGCTGGCCATGTCGATGAGCCTGTTCACCAAGGCGCCCT
>Ga0209166_10004122_pt1 | contig 10268 bp, 10 predicted proteins | sample Coa_R1_3_FD_187151 | JGI IMG/M metagenome (GOLD analysis project Ga0209166, IMG submission 187151) | Surface soil microbial communities from Centralia Pennsylvania, which are recovering from an underground coalmine fire - Coalmine... | ecosystem: Environmental > Terrestrial > Soil >... | reverse complement strand
TGTCAGTTCCGGGAATGCGAGCTGAGACATGGCCGAACGCGTTCACCAGTCCTTCACGGTGGGCAATCCGGTTGGCCAGCGCGACCTCACGGCGCAAGGTTTCCACTCCGAAGCGAATGTAGGACAATCAGACCAACAGGTCAAAGGGGGAAGCCACATGCTCCACGAAGCTCGCCGCACCAAACCGCCAGAACTGCCCGACGAAGTCCGCTTGAGCTCGCTCGACGGCAAAGGGGCCGACGGCAAGGGGCAGGATCTGCTTGCTCGCCTCGCCAACGGCGCGCCCCACGACGACCTCCGGGATTGGCTGGCCATGGTCGATGCAATCGGCGAGCTGCGCGTGCTGGAGGGCGTTGACGCCGAAGAGAACATCGGCCGTGTCTCCGAGATGCTCCATCACACCGACGGCGCTCCGGCGGTGCTCTTTGACCACATCCCCGGATTTCAGCCCGGTTACCGGATCCTGGTCAACGCCCAGGGCGAGCGGCGGCGCCTTGCCGTCAGCCTGGGCCTGCCTGTCGAGATCGGCACCTGGGAGCTGATGGACGCCTGGGAGAAGCTGATGGACGAGACCAAGCCGGTGCAGCATCGGATGGTGGATTCCGGCCCCATCACCGAGAACGTCTTCGAACAAGACGACGTCGACCTGCTCAAGTTCCCGACCCCCCTCTGGCACCCGCAGGACGGCGGCCGTTACCTCGGCACAGGCGACGCCGTCCTGACCCGCGATCCGGACAGCGGCTGGGTCAACACCGGCACTTATAGGGTCCAGGTCCACAGTCGCAACACCACAGGGCTCTACATCTCGCCTGGAAAGCACGGACGAATTCACCGGGACAAGTACTTTGAGCGCGGTGAGCCGCTGCCGGCGGTCGTGCTCTGCGGCTTGGATCCCTTGCTCTTCATCGCCTCGGCGCTGGAGATGGCTCCAGGGGTCAGCGAGCTGGAGTGGGTGGGCGGCATGCGCGGCCGGCCGATCGAATGCATCCAGGGCAAGCACACCGGGTTGCCCATCCCGGCCCGCGCTGAGATCGCCCTGGAGGGTTTCCTGCATCCCGACCGCCAGCAGCTCGAGGGGCCGTTTGGCGAGTGGACCGGCTACTACGCCTCCGCCAGCCGCCAGGAACCGGTCTTCGAAGTCAAGGCCCTCTACCATCGCAACGACCCGGTGATCCTGGGAGTGCCGCCTGAGAAGCCGCCCTACGAAGCGCATCGCTTCCGCCAGTACCTGCGCAGCGCCAACCTGCGCCGCGAGCTGCGGCTGGCGGGAGTCCCCGACGTGGCGGCGGTGTGGTGCCACGGCGTCGGCGGCTGTCGCCTCTTCAACGTCGTCGCGATCAAGCAGCGCTACGCGGGTCACTCCCGGCAAGCCGGTCATGTGGCGAGCATGACGCGCACCGGGGCCTACCTCGGCAGGTTCACGGTGGTAGTCGACGAAGACATCGACGTGTCGGACTTGGATGAAGTCATCTGGGCGATCTGCACCCGCTCCGACCCCGATCGCTCGCTCGACATCATTCACCGGGCCTGGAGTGGACCGCTCGACCCGGCGATACGGCCTGGAGAAAAGGGCTTCAACTCCCGACTGATCATCGACGCGACCCGGCCCTGGGAATGGAAGGATGAATTCCCGCCCGCCATCGGACCGACGCCGGAGGAGAAGCGCATCACACGCGATCGGTGGTCGTGGATCCTGTCGTGACCGGTTTTGACGGGATCAAGCTGAGCGCTCGAGGCGTTTGCATCCACTACTGGCAGGAGCGCTCCCACAGGTCGTTTTGCGCCGTCGACGGTGTGAGCATGGACGTTCGCGACGGAGAGTTTGTCGCCATTGTCGGACCATCTGGCTGCGGCAAGACGACCTTTCTCAACGCCATCGATGGCCTGATCCCGATCAGCGCCGGGTCGCTCTCATTGAGCGGCCGGCCAATCAAAGGGCCGGGCCACGATCGGGCCATGGTCTTCCAGCATCCAAGCCTTTTGCCCTGGCGGACGGTTCTCGCCAACGTCGCCTATGGGCTCGAGATCCAAGGCAGAGTCGATCGGCACGAGGCGCGCGAGCGAGCCCACGCGTTCGTTCGGATGGTCGGCCTCGAACGCTTTGAAGATCACTTTCCGCTCGAGCTCTCGGGTGGCATGCAGCAACGGGTCAACCTGGCGCGAGCGCTCGCCACAGATCCCGAGCTCATGCTCCTGGACGAACCCTTTGCGGCCCTCGACGCGCAGACGCGCGAGTACATGCAGCTGGAGCTGCTGCGGATCTGGGGCGAGGCGCGAAAGACCGCGGTCTTCATCACGCATGACATCAAAGAGGCGATCTACCTGGCCAACCGCGTGATCGTGTTCACGGCCAGGCCCGGCCGGGTCAAGCTGACGCTCGACATCGACCTGCCGCGGCCGCGAGAGCTGCGCGTCAAGCGCACGCCGCATTTCCTGGAGTACGAAGACGCCATCTGGTCTGCCATCGAAGAGGAGTCGACGTTGGCCAAGGTGGTGACGATTTGAAGGCGGCGATGAACACCGAGAAGGCCACTCCTGACTCAGACGCGCGGACTGAACCGCACAACGCGGTGGGGCGACCTGGCCGGCTCGCCGCCTACCAGCCCACCCTGATCGGCGGTGGAGCGGTGCTGCTTTCGATTGCGGTCTGGCAGCTGATCGCGGCCGCCCAAGTCGTCTCCCCCCTTTTTCTGCCCGCTCCGACCGAAATCGTCAAGGCCTACGTGCAGATGTTTCACGACCCGGAGATCTGGCTCGACCTCGAGACGAGCGGCCTCGAGGTCTTGTACGGCTTCGGCCTTGCCGTGGTGATCGGCCTTCCGATGGGAATCGTGATGGGCTGGTACCGGCCGATCCGCTACGCACTCGACCCTTTCATCGCCTTCTTTTACAGCACCCCCCGAATTGCCCTGACGCCACTAATGGTGATTTGGCTTGGCATCGGCATCTGGTCGAAGGTCGCGGTCATATTTCTGGGGGCGTTCTTCCCCATCGCGATCAACGCCATGGCGGGCATTCGAAGCCTCGACCCGTTGCTCCTGCGCGCCGCGCGCTCGTTCGGTGCGCGGGACGCGCAGATCTTCCGCACTATCGCGCTGCCCGGCACGGTGCCTTTCATCCTGACCGGCATTCGGCTCGGGGTTGGTCATGCTTTGATCGGTTTGGTCGTGGCCGAGTTGATCGCGGCCCAGTACGGCATCGGCAAGCTGATGGAGGACTCGTTCGATGTCTTTAATATGGCGACCGGCTTCGCAGCGCTGATCCTGATCGCGGTGACCGGAGTCGTGCTCACCATCGCCATCCAACGTCTGGAGCGTCGCTTCGACGCCTGGCGTCCTAACCAGTGAAAGACATGGCCTTCGTACCCATCCGCCCGACGCGGGCCTCGACCGACGTGATCGCCCAGATCCGAGCCGCCATCCTGTCCGGCCGGTACAGGTCGGGCGACCGGCTGCCGACGGAACGTGAAATGGCGCGCCAGTTTGGGGTGAGCAGAGTCACCATCAGAGACGCGCTGCGTGCGCTCGAAGCGTCCGGGCTGATCGAGGTCCGGGTGGGCGGGCACGGCGGTCCTTTTGTCGCAGGTCCGGACGCAGCCGCCTTGAGCGAGAGCCTCGGCAATCACTTCCACCTCTCCGGCACGACCTTCCGGGAGCTGGCCGAGGCTCGGCTGGCGCTGGAGACGACGGCTGCCCGGCTCGCCACGGAGCGAGCGACCCCCGAAGACCTGGCGGCCCTGCGTGAGGCACTTGCCGAGGCAGCCGACTCAGCCAGCCGCAGCCTCGACTTTCACGAGTCGCTGGTTCAGTCCGCCCACAACAAAGCGCTCCTGGTGATGTGGGCTGCCACTCGAGTTCTGTTGAAAGAGGCGTTCGACACCCTTCATGCCCGCCAGCCGGACATGGTCGAGGTCGCCCGCCGCGTTCACCGCGAGCTCTATGAGGCGATCGAGAAGCGCGATCCCGAACGGGCGGTGCGGCTCATGCGCGAGCACCTCTACGATTTCGCCGCTCGCGCAGAAAAGGCTGCGGAACAGCCCTACTCTAAGCGGGGAAGGCGAGCGATTTGATGACGACCGGCACCACGCCGGCGGGTCGCAGCATCTCGCCGACGTCGAGGTAGTCGAGCTCGCGCAAGTCGAGTCCATCCAGGGCCGCCACCCGTGCGCTCGGGGCGAAGTCCTCGACCAGCACCTGACCCAGCGAGCGGCCGACGTCCGCGTCGATCGCCAGCACCAGCGGCACACCCCCACTCAGGGTTCGCGGCAGGGCCTGGGCGATGCGCGCGGCGAGCTCTCGCACGACGGCGTAGCGAGGTTCGCCGCTCCACGCCAGAGCCAGCGCGACCGGCCCGCCACCGTCTTCGAGATCCAGGCGGTCGAGTGACCCCTGGATCGAGCCATGGCGCGCATCCACCACGGGCACGTTGCGAAGGGGAAGAAGGTCGGACGCCGAGAGGTGGACGGTGCTGCCGCTCAGCTGGACCGTGAACTGCGAGGCGCCGATCACGGTCGCCCGGATGGCTTCGCCGGTCGCCTCAATTCGCCAACCACTCTGGATGAACCTCTCGCGCACCGCTTCCGCCAGTTCGGGCCCACGGTCGCCAAACGCCCGCCGCTCCCGCCCGTAGAGATATTCCGCGACACCTCCCGAAAAGCTCACCCGACGGGCGTCTGCGCGCGGCAGCGGCGGGGTCAGCAACAGCTGATGCGCCGCGCCCGTAGCGGCATCTTGGAGGGCCGCAGCCATTCCTGCGGGGCCGTCGGGATGCTCCACCCTGGCCCCCACCCCTAGCGCCGCGGTCGCGAGCACGGCGCCGTTCTGGACGATCGCCAGCTTGCTGGTCCCGCCTCCGATGTCGATGTGCAAGGCCTGTTCTCGATCAGCGCGCGACCGCGCCACCGCCCCGGAGCCATGCGCGGCGAGAATTGCTTCGAGGTTGTGGCCGGCCGTGGCGCAGACGAAGCGGCCGCAATAACCTTCGAACAGCTCTGCCACCGCTCGGGAGTTGCGCTTTTCAAGCGCCTGGCCGGTCAAGATAACCGCCCCTGAGTCGACGTCCTCGGCCGTGATGCCGGCCTGCTGATAGGCCGCGTCGACAAACTGCTGCAGCTTGGTGATCTGGAGCAGGCCATCGGGCGTGAAGGGTGTGAGCAGGATGGGTGAGCGGTGCAACACTTCGCGCGAGACGACGACGAAGCGGCTCGAAAGCGACTGGGCGAGGCGGGACAGCCGCAGGCGCGAGAAGAGTAAATGGGAGGTGGATGAGCCGATGTCGACGCCGACCGTGAGCAGCTCGACGTTGTCGAGCCCCCACGTCAGTGGCTCGCCCTCTTCGTCCTCCTCGGAAACATCGCCGTGGTGATCCGGAAAGTGCAGGTCCGCCGTGGTCATCCGCGCGCGGGGACCAATGCCTCATCCATGCGCGGCTTGATATCTCGCTTGCGCAGCTCATCGACGTAAAGAGAGTGGATCCGCGGATCCTGGTCCTGGTACTCGATCTGCCGCCCCCCCTCTGTCACACTCACGTCCATACCCAGGAAAGTCCGCCGCTTGTCCTCCGAAAACGGATACCGCAGGCTGCCAAAGGCAATCGCCAGGTAGCGCGCCGGCTGTGGGCTGACGTTGAAGTGTTGATGAAACATCATGTCGGGTGGGGCATAGACCACCCCGTGCCGCCAGTCCACCCGACGAAAATCGCTGTCCCCGGGATACCACAGCAGCGAGTAGCCCTCGCCGGTGACCTGGAAGATGTGGAAGTCGGCGCCGTGGCGGTGTGCTTTCTTGTAGGTGCCCACCGGCATTTCCGACAGGTGTGCGTGCATCGTGCCTTCGGCGAGCACGAACATGATGTTGCTGCTTCCAGCCCCGCGCTCATTCCACTCCCGCAGCTGAAAGCTGGAAAGGTCCGGCACAAAGTTCGTCTCCCATTGGTGGCGGCCCGGCCGAACCGGTATGAACTCACCCTCACCTTTGAAGAACCGCTCATCACCGAACCGATCGGGGAACGTGAACTGGTTGGCGAAAACAAAGTCAAGGTTGTGGAAGGCTTTGAGCACCAGCGGCAGATTGGTCACCGCGACCATGCGCGCGGGCCTTGAACCCGAGGCGTTGAAGTGGCGGTAATGGGCGTTCAGGGGCAGGGCGAAGAGACTTTTCTCGCCCCACTCGAATGAGCGGGAGCCCGAGGGTGTCTCCACTGTGGTGCTGCCCGATCCGCTAAGCACATACACGACCTCTTCGAACAAGTGCCGTTGCGGCTCGCTCTCACCGCCCGGCGGCAGCTCGAGTACATACATGTCGAGAAAGTCGCCGCGGCCCTTGACCAGCGCGTACGCCCCATGGGCGCCAAGCCGAGGCCATGGTGCGACTTCCAGCTCCAGCAGGTTGAGCCCGAAGTCCTCATGGATCGGAATGCCCTCGGCGCGGATGAAGTCAAGGTGTGGGTCGATCAGATAGCGCCGGGCGTCCTGCTGCTCCATATCTCCTCCATGCGCCGATCGGGCTTGACTCCGTGCCCAGCCAGCTCCTGCCGGAACATCTGGCCGATGCGCGGGTCTTCGTCCTCATATTCGATCTGGCGACCGCCTTGCTGCACACTGCGGTCACCGCCTCCGAACAGGCCTTGCTTGTCCGCGGTGAACGGATATCGGATGCTGCCATAGGCGATCGCCAGGTAGCGTGACGGCGACGCCGCGGTGTTGAAGTGTTGGTGGAAGACCTGGTCAGGCGGAGCGTATATCCAGCCGTGCCGCCAATCGATTCTGGTGAAATCGGCGTCGCCCTCTCGCCAGAAGAGCGAGTAACCGTGGCCAGTCACGGGGCAGATGTGGAAGTCCGGTCCGTGGCGGTGCGCCTTCTTGTAAGTGCCGACAGCGAGCTCCGACATGTGGGCGTGCATCGTGCCGTCGGCGAGGACGAACTTGATGTTCGAGCTGCCGACGCCGCGACTCTCCCAGGCTCGCAGCTCGAAGCTGCGAAGGTCGGGTACGAAATTGGTCTCCCACTGGTGTCGTCCTGGACGCACCGCGATGAACTCGCCCTCGCCACGGTAGCTCGCCGCCGTGCCGAGTCGCTCTGGAAATTCGAAGTCGTTGTCAAAGACGAAGTCCGGATCGTGAAAGGCCTTAAGGACCAGGGGCAGGCTGGTGACCGCTGCGATGCGGGCCGGCTCGCGGCCCGAGGTGTTGAAATGACGGTAAGTGACGTTGGGCGGCAGGGCGAAGAGGCTGCCTGTCCCCCATTCGAAGCTATCGCGTCGGCCGCTGCTTTCGATGGTGGTACTGCCACGACCGGCCAGCACGTGGACGACTTCCTCATACAGGTGGCGCTGGGGTTCGGCCTGCCCGCCCGGCGGAAGCTCGACCAGCTGGCAGTCGACAAAATCACCGCGGCCCTCGAGCAGCACGAGCGCGCCTCGCGCTCCCAGCCTCGGCCACGGCGCGGTGTCGAGCTGGAGCAGGTCGAAGCCGAAGCCCTCGTGGATCGGCACGTCTTCGGCTCGAGCCCAATCCAGGTATGGGTCGACCAGTAATCTGGGTTCCAGGAGGCTTACGAGCCCAATTTACGATCGGAGGCGCTCTGCACCAGCGAGGGGTCGAGCAGCTTGCTCAAATCGTATGAAGCCACCTTGGGATTCGACGCCGACAGCACCGCGATCGCCGCCTGGTATTGGTCGGGCTTTGGGAATGGATATTGCGGGAAGACCTCTTGCGTGTAGAACTGGTACGTGTCGGCCAAGGTGCTGGTATCCGTGATCTTTTCCCATTTGATCAGCACCTGGTTGGCGAACGACTGGTCTTTCCGCAGGCGCGCGAGAGCCTCGACGAGCGAGTCGACATACGCCTGGACCACGGCTCTGTGTGCCTTGAGATAAGCACCCGTCGTTGCGACCACGGTGTTGGCCGCCGGAAGCTTTTGCTTCGCCATGTCGAGAAGGACGTGGAAGCCCGAGGCGATCAGCTTGGTCGACTCAGGCGGCTGGCTGACGCCGCCCTGGATGGCGCCCGACTTGAGCGCCGCCACCCGGTTGGAGGCCGAGCCGGTTTCGACGATGGTCACGTCCTTGTCCGGGTCGAGCCCCATCGCCTTCAGTGCGACGCGCGTGGCGATGTCGGCAGACCCGCCTTTCTTGCTGATTCCGATCTTCTTGCCTTTCAGCTGGTCGGTCGAGGTGATGCTGGCAGGGACCACGAAAACGTACGGGTAGACAGGCACCAGGTTGGCGACGATGACGAGGTCGCCGCCGCTTGCAGCGGCGGCCAGCACTTCGGAGCCGCCCAGCTGTGCGATCTGAGTCTGACCGGATAGGAGCGCGGCGACGCCGGTGGAGCTGGAGATGCTGGTCAGCGTGACGTCAAGGTTGTTTTTTGTGAAGTAGCCTCCGTCCGCCGCGCCCCACGGCGCCCACTCATCTGGGATCAGCTCGCTGTATGAAGCCGTGATCGCCGTTGGCTGGCCAGGAGACGAGCTGGCTGCAGGCGTCCCCCCGCAGGCCGCGAGCAGGAATAGACCACCAGCCGCCAGGGCAACCCTCGAGGCGATCCTTGGTCTGAACATCAGTCCTTCATCAGCCTAACCTCCTCCGGGGCGAGAGTCAACCGGACGGGTAGGGGTCATTTATGCATCGATCGTGTCGAGTTGGTCACTGGCCGCTGGGTGCGAGGGCCAGGAGAGACTGTCATCACGCGCTCCTTCGCCCGTGACCGCGAGATTGTGGTGGGGAGCCAGCTCACCGCCCTCGGCACGCGGGACGTGCCGGCGCTCACCGTGGTCGGGGAAGTCATTGACGTCGACCCCAACCCGGATCGAGGCTGGGTCTCGAGCGGACAGGTGGGAGCCCGGAATCCGACAGGCGCCACCATCGATCATGAAATGGCCTACCGATTTCGCTCAGCGGCGACTTCTGCGGACATCCAGGCGGAGGCCAATTCGAGTTCGAGGGCGGAGCACGGGGATAAAAAACCGCTGCTCTAACCAAACCGAGCTACGCCGGCTACAGAGGATTGTGGATTGAAGCCCACCCCGGGTGCAGCCGCCCTACCGGGCTGATGTAGCCTTCCAGACCGTGAAGGCCTGGGTGGCCCGGGAGTTCGGCGGCCCCGAATCCCTCCGCTTCGAGGATATCGAGCCGGCGGAGCCCAACGATGGAGCCGTGCGCATCGCCGTCCGCGCGGCGTCCATCAACTTCCCGGACGTCCTGATGATCGCGGGCCTGTACCAGGTCAAGCCGGCCCTACCTTTCGTGCCGGGTGTGGAGGTGAGCGGCGTCGTGGAGTCCGCGCCCGAAGGCTCGGGCTTTGCGAAGGGCGACCGGGTCATGGCGCTCGTCGACAACACGAGCCTCACGCGCGGCGGGTTCGCAGAACAGTGCGACGGGTCGCCCCGGTCCCTGACCCGCATCCCCGAGGGGATGCCGTTCGACGAAGCCGCCGCCTTCACACTGGTGTTCCAGACGGGTTGGTTCGGGCTGCACCGGCGGGCCAACCTCCAGGCCGGTGAGACGCTGCTTGTGCACGCGGGCGCCGGCGGCGTCGGCAGCGCCGCGATCCAGCTCGGCAAAGCGGCCGGGGCGACGGTGATCGCCACCGCCGGCTCCGATGAGAAGGTCGAGGTGTGCAAGCGGCTGGGCGCCGACCACGCGCTCAACTACAAGACCGCCGATTTCGTGGATGTGGTCAAGTCGATCACCGGGGGCCGCGGCGCCGACGTCATCTACGACCCGGTCGGCGGCGACGTCTACGACCGGTCGACAAAATGCATCGCCTTCGAGGGCCGCCTCGTCGTCGTCGGATTCACGTCGGGCCGCATCGCCCAGGCGGCGACCAACCATGTGCTGATCAAGAACTACTCGGTGGTCGGCCTGCACTGGGGCCTGTACACCAAGCGTGCGCCAGAGCTGACGGCGGCAGCCATGCACACGCTGTTCGAGCTGTACGCGGCTGGAAAGATCAAGCCGTACATCTCGAAGCGCCTGCCGCTCGAAGAGGCGCCCGCCGCACTCGCGGTGGTCGGTGGCGGCAAGAGCACGGGCAAGGTGGTCCTGCAAACCTGAGGCTCCGAACCACCGCCGCGCTCGGCCTGGCGGCCTTGACCGTGATCTCCGCCTGCAGCCTGGGCGGCACCTCGGCGCCCACCGAGGCGCTGGCCGGCGACCAGACGCTGAGCTTTCCGATCGGCCAGGAGATCGGCGACTTCGACCCCGCCCAGATCACCTCGCCGGCGGACGTGGACGTGCTCCGCAACGTCTTCTCGGGGCTTTACAAGTTC
>Ga0209166_10004121_pt1 | contig 10268 bp, 8 predicted proteins | sample Coa_R1_3_FD_187151 | JGI IMG/M metagenome (GOLD analysis project Ga0209166, IMG submission 187151) | Surface soil microbial communities from Centralia Pennsylvania, which are recovering from an underground coalmine fire - Coalmine... | ecosystem: Environmental > Terrestrial > Soil > Unclassified... | reverse complement strand
AACAATTGTTCTGGGGAATCAGTCCAGTTGTGTCAAAGGCGGATTTTGCGGTTATCACTCAAACACGTCTGGCCAGTTTTCCGGGAAAAACCTGCTGTACAGCGTACTGCCGGATGTACAGGCGCCGAGCGCATGCAGTACTGGTTGCGGCGGCGGCGGGAATCCATTTGACACCGTCACCAATGTAATGAGCCATGAACTGGCTGAAGCCATTACCGATCCCGATGTCGGTACTGCAACGTCCTTGGCTCGTCCGCTCGCCTGGATGGACAGCGCAAATGGAGAAATTGGTGATATATGCGTCGGCCAGCAGGCAACTCTTTTTGGTAACGGAAATGTGTATAACGTACAGACAATATTTTCCAACTTTCAAAATGACTGTGTTGCCGGGCCGCCAGACTTTCAAATTCTGGGTGGATCCAATGCACAACCCGGGCAAAGTTTTGATCTGCCAGTGACTGCCCAGAGTGCTTCCGGACAAACCATAAAAACTTATACAGGCACAGTCCATTTTACGAGCAGCGACCTGGCTGCCGTGCTGCCGGCAGACTATACATTTACCACGGCTGATGCGGGATTCCACAATTTTGTGGTTTCCCTGAACACCCCTGGAACACAAACGATCACCGCTACTGATACCGCGTTTCCTCTACTTACCGGTCGCGGGTCATATACCACCGCCGCGGCTGGACTGGCCACTCACTTCAGCATCGCGGAACCCGGTAATGCCACGCTGGGTGTTCCCATATCTGTGGTAGTAGCAGCCAGGGACAGGGACAACAATATTGTCGCCAACTACACCGGCACGATTCACTTTACGACCACTGATACGGCTGCGACCTTGCCTGCGGATTCAACTCTTCCCAATGGAAGCGTGACTTTTTCCGTTACCTTTAACACTGCAGGCAGCCAAAACCTCTTTGTTATGGATACCACAAACCAAACGCTTTTCGGTGTGGGCGGCGGTTCCTTAGCCGCTGCTCCTCCCGCCAATCCGACCACTACAACCGTCATCAGCAGCCTGAATACCTCCACATTTGGCCAAACTGTAACCTATGCGGCAACAGTGAAACAGGGAACAACTCCGGTTACAACGGGGATGGTTTCCATAAGCGGTGATGGTTTGCCGATCTCATTCGCAAATGTGGATACGAACGGCCAGGCCCAGTTCACGGCAAAGTTAAACGGCGGTCAGCATATAATTTTCGCTGACTACACCGGAGGTGGCTCAGCAGCTCCTCCCAGCAGTTCTGCTCCTCTGTCCACAACCGTGAATCCAGCCCCAGTCAGCATGAGTACGAGTTCCTCGCTTTCACCCTCCACACTTGGCAGCAAAATAATACTGAGAGCAACGCTCTCAGCAGCGGGGAGTACTCCCGATGGCGGATTCGTTACGTTTACAGACAACGGCTCTCCCCTGGATGTGGATTCCGTCAATCTCGGAGGGACTGGCTTCAGCGATACTTCTCTTACAGTAGGTTCTCATACCATTACCGCCAGTTATTCAGGCACCAATAATTTTATGGCGGCTTCAGCGGCGCCTTTTGTACAAACAGTAAACCCCGCGCCTCTGCCGGATTACTCCGTTCAACCCGACAGGAACTCAGCCACAATTATGGCCGGGCAATCCGCCACTTTTGTTATCACAATGAACTCCACCAACGGATTCAACGGGACGATCGGCTTTAGCTGCAATAATCTGCCTGCGTTGGCTACATGCACTTTCACACCCGCGAACCCGTTTGTGGGGCCGACAACAGGAAATACCGCGACCACTTCTCTCACCATAAAGACTACCGGACCTCATGCCCTGTTGCTTTCTCCCTACCCGCAGCTGCCGGCCGGCTCGGGTACATACACCGGATGGAAGTATTCCGGCATACTCGGCTTTGGCATTCTGCTGATCAGTGCAACTTCGCGAAAACGGCGAAAAGCACTCCTGTTTTTCCCGGCAATTTTCCTGACTGTAGTCCTCACCAGTTGCGGTGGCCATAACAGCACTGCCCCAACCCAGCCCACGCCGGTGACCCCTGCAGGGACTTCAACAGTTGTGGTTTCCGCAAATGCGAAGCCCACTCCCGGAAGTGCAAACCCGGGAAATCCTTCACAACAACTGAATCTCAGCATCACAATCCAGCCATAAACAGAGGTACCCAGTGCCGATCATGGTCTTCACCATGATCGGCGTCTGGACATGCAACGAAGGCCGGTTTATCCTTCGTCGAGAAAAATGGAGGATTTCATGAAGCGCTTTTTTCTGGTTTTTGTCGTTCTTCTCTCCGCCGCCATGCCGGGGCAGCAAACCAAGTCGCCGGTCTCCGATGTTGCGCGCACCATGCTCGCCGGCCGGGAGAAAAACATGATCGCGGCCTTTGAAGAAATGCCGGCAGACAAGTTCGGCTACGCACCCACGCCTGACCAGATGACCTTCGGCCATCTCGCTGGCCACATTGTCTCCGCCAACTACTTCTTCTGCTCCAATGCGGGCAATGTTCCGCAGCCGAAGATGGAGGAGCTGAAGGGAACGGAGGGCAAGGAGAAACTCGTCGCCGCGCTGAAGGCCTCGTTTGAATTCTGCGGCTCGGCGCTCGAAAAAACCGATGACTCCAAAATGAACGACACCATTACCTGGCTCGATGGCAAGCCACGGACGCGGGCCTGGGCCTTTATGGCTTTATCCAGCAGCTGGGCGGACCACTACGGAACGGCGGCCATGTATCTCCGTCTCAACGGACTCGTCCCGCCGACCGCGAAACGCGAAGAGAAGAAATAGTCTTAACGGTGATCGCGCAGGCACGGCGTACCGGCAGGCCGATTCTGGAGTTATGAGTGTAGTAATGGCGATTCCTCGACAGTCACGATGGCTGCTCTGGAAGCACCCAGAGCGCTTTCGTGTAGAACTCCACGGCGGCAAGATTATCCCCGAAATCTGCCGGAGCTTCCGTCGGCATGTGTTTGCCATCCACAAAGTGGTATTGAAGCCCGGGGCCGCCATCCGTAAGGCGCTGCCCCGGTTCGACAAGTTGTCCGGCGAAATAAAACCATCCCCCATATATCCTGAATGAGCCATCTGCCACGCACTCATACACTTCGCCCTCTTTCCTGAAATCAATGCCAATCTGATCAAGAAGCCGGCGGAAATCCTCGGGGTAAACAGTCTCCCTCTGGGCCACGAAGTTTCGGCAGGAAACGCAGCCGCATCTTTCTGCGTCTCCATCTTTTAGCGAAGCGTAAGCCCGCCTGGTTAGCTCAGTATCGAAGCGGACGACCTGGTCTCCTGCTTGAATTTGATCCATAATGCCGTCAATTATCGCCTTTACAGGAATGGGATAGCCAGATCAGCGTGTTTGGCTCTACCACAGCGGATCGACTGGTTGTTCGTTGAATACCGGCGGCGGGCCGCCTGGGTTCAAGAGCTTGACGATACTCAGAAAGGGTTTGGCCTGAGGATCGTAGGTTACGGAGATGCGTCCGCCGTTCCCGGCCTGACCACTCCGGCCATCCTGTCCATTGGAGCCATCGCTCCCGCTGGATCCGTTCGGCGATCCTGTACCACCGGAGCCTCCCCGGCCACCACGGCCTCCCTTGCCTCCTTGTCCACCGGAACCTCCTTCGCTCCGCACCGTGAGTGAGCCTCCCTGGGGATCCAGCAGGTAGAGTTTCAGCTTGCCTTCTGCCTCTACACTCACCTGCAGCAGAGGATGGGCGCCGGATCGCAAGGCCACATGGATTGCAACGGGCGGCCCATCGCTTCCATCGCCGCCTTTCGAGCCATCCTCGCCATTGGTCCCGTTCCCGCCATTGCCGCCCGCGCTGGGATGATCCGGGTCCGTGGAGCCCATCATGCCGTCCGTTCCGTCGATGCCAGCAATACCATCCGAACCAGTGATGCCGCTGCTGCCGAAGTAATTCGCGGTATAGCTGTGGTCGTACCTCAGGGGAACGTCGAGTTCCACATGCAGGTCGGGATGGCTGGGTGCCGTGATGATGATGTGCGGCGGCTTGCCCTCACTCACTCTGGGATCTTCGGGAAGCGCAACGACACCTTTGCCATTCACGGTCGCCACCGTCGCCGTCACCTTCAGGTCCTTCCACAAAATTTTCCCGTGGCCCTCCCCTTCCGTTATAAATACCTTGCCGTCTGGACTGATAAACGTTGCGATCAAAGGCAGCTTCTCGCCCGGCGCGATTCCCGGGCCTTTGGCCTGCTTAGCATCCATCAGTTTGGCTTCCATGGATGTAACGGGGATTTTTTTCAGGTAAACCCTCGTCCCCAGCTTGACCTTCACGGCGGCGCACCCCGTCAGCGCCGGCAGAGAAGCCAGAAGCAGCGGCAAAGACAGGGTGGCAAGCCCCTGTTCCCAGGAAGAAAACGCGAAAAAGAAGATACGTACGAAAACCTGCAACTTCAATCTGGTCATGACTCAACTCCGTGGCGCATTCTGTAAACAACCTGGATGGCTTAAACCCGCAATCAGCTCGCGTGGTAGCGGGACGCGCTCCATTGGCGCATCAAGTGTTGTGAAGATCTTCGGGGTGTTTGTTAAGCCCTCCGGCACAAATGGCGATAAGGCGCGTGATCACCGGCGCGGGCCATGGCGCGGGTTCTTTCCTGCAGTAAGCTAAGTTTGAACCTTTGGCCGCTCTCCTTCGACATAAGAGACAAATGGATAGGGCGAACAAGCCGGACCGAACGCAGGATGAGTGGATCGCACTCCGCTGCCAGGCTGGCGATACGACCGGCTTTGAGGACCTGGTCGCGACAATGGAGCGGCCCCTTCTCTACTACGCCACCAGGATGACTGGAAGCGCGGAAACGGCGCTCGATATCCTGCAGGACGTGTGGGTAAAAGCGTTTCGTGGGATTCAGGGGCTCAGGAATCCCGCTTGCCTGCGCCCATGGCTTTACCGGATCACGCATGGACTCGCCGTAGACCGCATCCGTCAGCACGTCTCCCGGGAAAAAGCGGAGGAAGCCCACGCAGCGGAATTCCACGAAGCAACCGACGTTTCATTCACGGCAGATGACGCTGCCGCGATCCATGAAGCCCTGAACTATCTCGAACCCAAACATCGCGAAGTCCTGGTCCTGTATTTCCTTGAGGACCTTTCGCTGGCTGAAATCGCCGTGGTCGCTGGGTGTTCCGAAGGGACGGTCAAATCGCGTTTGTACTATGCAAAAAGAACGATGAAGGAAATTCTGTCAGGAGGTGGTTATGGAAAGAAATGAATCGATCAGCGAACGGCTGCTCTCGCGTCTTCCTCAGCCGGCGAACATGGCCGATTACCAGGCGGCGGTGGCGTCGCTCCTGGCGGAGAACGAGAGAAAGCTGCGCCGCAACAAATGGACCGTGGTGCGCGTGTGGCTCTTCATCGTCATCGTTTCCGGGCCCTTCCTCTGGATGGCCGGCACGCATTTCAACACAGCCGAAGGAAACTGGTTTCTGGGGCTGGCAGGCTTCTGGGTGCTTTTTGGCGCCATTGAGATTGCAAAATATGAACACAATCAAGGCAGGGTGGAGCTTTTAAGGGAGCTTAAGCAAGTCCAGCTCCGGATTTTCGAGCTCCATGCCCGGATCGGCAAGGGCGGTACACCGATGCCGGATAAGGGGTAAACGCTTTCGTCAGCCGGGAAGGGGACTCATGTAACTCGATCCGTTTCATTAGGCAACTACGGCAGAGGCACCCCTTCGCCGCTTCATCAGGAACAGGCAGCGCATGGGGAAAATAGGCGCACCAGCAGCCATGTTCCGGGTTACAGGACATCGGCGCATTGCACTGGAAGCAGGAAGTTTCCATTGCTTCATTATCCTCCGTCTATGGAGTGTGTGCAGCTCTGCTCTTTGAGTTCAAGCGTGAGTAATTTCCTGCGGACAAAATATTCTTCTCCGGGGGCAGAACCGAGCCGCGGAATCAATGTTTGCCAGAATTGTGTTCGTCTTCGGATTGAGATTGAGAGCGCTGCTTCTCTTCGAGAAGGCTTTCGAGCATCTCCGGATCGGTGATGGGTGTGGAGATCCTGTAGCCTTCGCTGGCCCATTTTCCCAGGTCGATCAGGCGGCAGCGATCGCTGCAAAAAGGAAAGTCTTCACTGCCGGCCAGCACCAGGCCGCGGCAGGTGGGGCAACGAAGCGAAATGGCTTTCTTGTTCGCCATCCTCATTTAGATGACTCGCGCCACCAGATCGTAGTCGTGCGATTCGGTGATTTCGCAGCGGTAGAAGCTGCCCGGAACCAGCTCTTCGTGCGGGCCAAAGTCGTTGATGAACAGCTTGCCGTCGATCTCCGGGGCATGCCACGGCGAACGGCCTTCCCAGAGAAGATCGGTTTCTTCTGACGGACCGAGGGCCAGCACGTCGGTTTCAAGGCCAACCAGTTTGCGCTTGTTTCTTTTGCTGATCCGCCGCTGAATCTGCATCAGCTTGCGGCGGCGGCGCTCAATTTCTTTGGGCGCTACCTTATCGTCAAGGTGGTATGCGGCCGCGCCCTCTTCGTCGGAATAGCTGAAGACGCCCAGCCAGTCGAACTCCGCGGCGGTCACGAAATCGCACAGCTCGTTGAAGTCGTCTTCGGTCTCACCGGGAAAGCCCACAATAAACGATGTCCGCACAGTGAGGCCGGGGATGGTGGCGCGCATCTTTTCAATCGACTTCAGAAACAGGCCCGAGCCCGCGCCGCGCTTCATGCGCTTCAGCACGGAAGCCGAGGCGTGCTGCAGGGGAACGTCAATATAGGAGCAGATTTTTTCGTGGCCGGCGATGGTTTCGAGCAGGCGGCCAGTAATCTTGTTGGGATAAGCGTAGAGAAAGCGCACCCAGCGCAGGTCCTCGATTTGCGCCAGCCGTTCCAGCAGCAGGGCCAGCCCGTCTTTTATGTCGAGGTCTTCGCCATAACAGGTTGTGTCCTGGCCAATGAGGGTGATCTCGCGCGTGCCGCTGGCGGCCAGGCGCTCGGCCTCGGCAATTACCGATTCAAAATGGCGCGAACGGAACTTGCCGCGAAGCTGGGGAATAATGCAGAAGCCGCAGGGATGGTCGCAGCCTTCCGCGATTTTGATGTACGCCGACGCTTTGGGCGTAGCCAGCAGACGGGGCGTGCTTTCGTTGTAGAGATAGCTGGGCAGAGCGGCGGTCGCGCCGTCCCACTCCGAGCGGGAAAATCGTCCGCTGGCCTGGCGGGCATCGCCTTCGGGACGCGAGCGCATGCCGGACTTCAGCGCCTGGCTCTCCGAACCGGAGTTCAGAATCACGAACGGCGAATTCGCCTCCGCCGGTGACTGGCTTAACTCGACGCCAGCCGCCGCCAGGATCGCATCCAGCTCGCCCGTGCCGACGACCGCATCCACCTCGGGAATATTTTTCTGGATCTCATTGCGATACCGCTCCACCAGGCAGCCGGCCACCACCAGGCGCTTTGCTTTGCCGGTGATCTTGTGCTGGGCCATTTCGAGGATGGTGTTGACCGATTCCTGTTTCGCCGTATCGATGAAAGAGCAGGTATTCACCACGATAATGTCGGCGTCTTCCGCCCGCGGGGTGATCTGCGCGCCGCCGCTGTGCAGCATGCCCATCATGATCTCGCTGTCCACCAGGTTTTTGGGACACCCCAGGCTCACGAAGCCGACCTTGAGCGGCTCCGGACGGGTGGCGGTCTTCTCTTCCGGGGCAGGCATTGCTGTGGGAACATCAACAGGCATGAATACTCAATTTTAGCATTGAAGCGAATCCAGACATGGGCCAGACAGAGTAAAATTGCAGGGCCGAACGGGGCGAGTCTAAGCCTCCGGTTCGGAGGAAAACTCATTCCCCAGGAGAATTCATTATGCAAATCAGAAACAGGAAGATCATCGCGTGTATTTTCGTGGCGGCAGCCGTGCTGGCGTTTTCCGCACCGCTCTTCGCCAAAAGCAAAGCCGCCAAAGTTGTGGTGAAGCTGCAGAACGGACAAGGCAAGGCGGTGGGAACGGCCACGCTCTCCAATGCCCCGAATGGCATAAAGATCGCGCTGAACCTGCATGACCTTACACCGGGCGAGCATGCCATTCACTTCCATCAGATGGCCAAATGCGAAGCGCCGGATTTCAAATCCGCCGGCGGCCACTTCAACCCCGACAGCAAACACCACGGATTGCAAAATCCTGAAGGCCCGCATGCCGGCGACATTCCCAACTTCACCGTAAATGTCAAAGGCAAGTCGAAAGCCACAGTGGTTGCGCCCAACATGACGCTGGGCGATGATGCCCATTCGGTGTTTTCGAATGGCGGCACCGCGCTGATGATCCACGCCAAAGCCGACGACGGCAAAACCGACCCGGCCGGCAACGCGGGCGACCGCATTGCCTGTGGCGTGGTTACAAAGTAGTCGTCACACGGCACTAAAGTTTGTGCAGGTTATTTTTGCGCGGTGAGAGCCGCATAAAGTTCGGGCAGCCGGCGCGCATCTTCCGCTGATTCGGCGAAGCGGGCGCGCTGGTAATGCTCGGTAAATGCCACTACGCCACTGTGCAGACTCAAGTCCGGAATCGAGGCCGCGAACTCGGCTGGAGTCTGTGCCGGAGCCTTCTGAAAGCCGCGCCGCTCCAAAGCTTTAAGCATCTGCAGATACCAGAAGCTGGCGGCGGTCCGTGGAGCCCGCTGCGGATTTTTGAGCAGGCGCTGGTGCGAGAATGCCCGCCAGCCTTTGGGAATAAAGGGCGCCAGAAGCAGCAGCAGGAGCGCGACGGAGAGAAGCACCACGTCCCGGGACTTCAAATGCTCGGCCTGGCGCTGCCATTGCCGGGTTTTCGCCAAAAGACGGTAGTATTTTTTCTGCAGCCACACATGTGTTCTCGCCTGGGCCTTGCTGGTTTGCTGGGCCAGGGCCGTGGTCAGGCGTACCTGGTGGCTGAAATCGTAACTAATAATCCACTCCCGCCACAATTCGCGGGCGGCGTCCGCATACAGACCGGCGCGCGCCAGGGCTCCCGTGGGCGCGGCCTGCAGACCGGCGGAGGGCGTGGGATCGAACGTAACCCAGCCATACTCGGGAAAATACACCTCCACCCAGGAATGAGCGTCTTTTTCGCGGATGATATAGCTGGCCGTGACGTCGTTATACTGCCCGCCGCGAAAGCCATTCACCACGCGCGCGGGAATTCCCAGCGACCGCACCATCACCGCCATGGAAGAGGCAAAGTATTCGCAGTGGCCTTGCTTTCTCTCAAACAAAAAATAGGCCAGCGGATCGGCCTGATGGCCTCCGGGCAATTGCAGCGTATATCCGTAGTTGTTTTGCAGATAACTTTCAATCGCCCTGGCGCGCAGATAATTCGAGGTGATGCCACTGGTGATTTGCCGGACCAGAACGGGAATGCGCGGATCAAGATGCGGCAACTGCATATTCAGCATGGCCACATGCGGAGGATAGTCCTGAGACGTGGAGTTACGCACCAGAGGCTCCGGATTGCGCGTGTCCGCCTCGCCGAAATAGATGCCAATCGTCTGCGCATTGTCTCCGGCTGAGCCAAACAGAGCCGGAGTGGAGTGGGATACATTCATAACCGAGCCATCGGCATACACGGCAACAGCCCGGTAATTCCCGCCGAGCCTGACTGGCATGGAGGCCAGAAAAAATACGTCCACGCCCACCGGCTCCATGACGGCTTTGTAAGCGAATGTAGGAAAGTGGCGTATGGAGACTGTTCCGGAATACGGCGAGGACTGGCCAAAGCGAATACGGGTCAGGTCGAGAGGCGCGCTGACGAGGCTGCGGACTCCCGGTTGTTCTCCGGGATCGTTCCACCAGTGCTGGCCGTCAAAATTACTAAGAGCGACTCCCCGCCATTTCACGTCCTGCGGCATCCTGCCGCTCAGCTCCTGAACGTGCATGACCACCGCATCCGACTGCTGAATCTGGCCAATTCCGCCCAAACGCACATCCTGGCCGAATCCGCTGACCAGATTTCCCTGCGCGCCCAAATTTTGCAGATATCCACCATAACTCAGTCGCGGCAAAACAAAGAAGATGACTCCGGCGCCAATAAAGGTCGCGATCCCCAGGATGGCGGCGACTCCGGAAAGTGACCGCTGAAAGCGCTTGTCCTCGCGTGCGGGGACGGTGGTGACCAGAGATACACGCTCCGAGCGCCGCATCTCCATGCTGACAAAGGTAGCGATGGCCAGCAGCAGAAAAAGAGAAAACGTGAGCAGGAACAGCGTGTCTACCGTGAGCACGGCGGCGGCCAGGACCATCATGAAAGAAAGAATGGCCAGGTAGAGCAGATCACGGTCA
>Ga0209166_10004118_pt1 | contig 10274 bp, 9 predicted proteins | sample Coa_R1_3_FD_187151 | JGI IMG/M metagenome (GOLD analysis project Ga0209166, IMG submission 187151) | Surface soil microbial communities from Centralia Pennsylvania, which are recovering from an underground coalmine fire - Coalmine... | ecosystem: Environmental > Terrestrial > Soil > Unclassified... | reverse complement strand
TCATATTCTAGGCCCCTTCCGGGGAGTGTGGTGCCTGGCGCGCCGGATTTTCTTGGCGGCCGGAATAATTGTCCTTTTCTACGCCCTGGCGGCCGCCGCTCACCAGTGGCGACTAGCGCTGACTACAACCGAGATGGGGCTGGAGTTGGGTACCGCCACTGTGATTGTGTTGCTGCTATTGTTCGCACGCTACTACGATATCGTGGTGGCGCCTCCGCTGCGAATGCTGGCCCTCGGCTTGTGCCTGTATTCCTGCTTTTCCGTGGTGAACGACACCATTCTAGAGCGTTGGCTTAACCGCTATGCCGCGATCTGGAACACCTGCGGCATGGCTGCATTCCTGGGCTGTCTGCTGCTATGGAGTCGGGCCTTCCACAAAACCGTGCCGCAAGCCGCGGTGCAACCGGTGCTGCTGGATCGCGGGGTCTATCTGAAGATTATTCCGGAAGTAAATTGGCGGTTACGCTCCCTTGATCAACAGCTGATCCAATTCTGGCGACTTGAGGCGCCCCGCGCGTGAATACCATGCTGATTCTTCTCTTTGTTGCGGTGGCCGCGCTGCTGGCACTTCTGATCTGGGCGTTTCTTCCGCGACGCGATAGAGGCGACAAGGCCTTTCTGGGGCCCAAGGATGGACCCGCCCGCCAGCACGCAACGTATTTTGGCGCTATTCGCCAGGCCATGTCGGAGGAGGATTTTGATTTTCTTGCGGCCCGCGCTCCCGTTCGCATGGTGCGCCGGGCTCACAAAGAGCGGCAGCGAATTGCAGTGCTGTATCTTACGGAATTGCGTGGCGATTTTGAGCGTTTGCTCCGGCTAGCCAGGGTCATTTCGGTGCTTTCGCCGGAAGTTGCCGTGTCGCACGAGTTCGAGCGCTTGCGCCTCAGCATGCGCTTTTCCTGGCGCTACCGCATCGTTCTGCTGGGGCTGCACGCCGGTCTTTTGTTTCTGCCCCAACTCAGCGGCCTGAACCAGATAGTCAGCCAGCTGGCGTTTCGCATGGAAGCGGCCATGAAGGAATTGGGCGAGCGCGCCGCCATTGCGGCGGAACTTGCGACCACTCTAAATAGGCGCGGGCTGGACGTGTGCTAACGCCGCCTCCACGGCAAGCAGCAAATCGGCGGCCCTAAAAGGTTTTTGCAGTACCGGAAGATCGTTGTTCGCGTGATTGTGGTGCCCGGGCATTGCGGAGGCGCTCATCCGGACCAGTTTCGCAGCCAGCGCCGGCCGGTTCCCGATTAGCCACTGCTCCAGGCTTTCCGCTCCCGTTCCTCCCTGCACTTCCGCATCGGCAACCACCGCGTCAAATTCCTCCTCGCTCAGAAGCCGCTGAACCTCCGCGAGACTTCGAGCTGTTCGCACGGCGTGATTCCCTTCCCGCAGGATGGCCTCCACCGCTTCCAGCACGGATTGATCGTGATCGATGAGCAGAATTCGCGCACCGCGCAGAGCAGAACCATGGCTCGCGGGGAGCGCGTCCTGCGGCGGAGCCGCGCGGTGGTATGGCAATTCGATGGTAAAGCGGGCACCGCAGGGCTCCAAATTAGCCACTCGGATCGATCCGCCATGTTCCGTCACGATGCCGTAACAGATACTCAGCCCTAAACCCGTACCCTTGCCCACCGGCTTGGTGGTGTAAAACGGATCGAACACCCGGGAGGCATCCTTCACTCCGGGACCGTTGTCCTTGAATTCCACGATCAGATGCTCGCCCTTCGCACTGGTGCTGACCCACAAGTCCCCTTCGTTTGAGTTTTCTAGGATGGCGTCCACGGCGTTATTCACCAAGTTAAGAAAAACCTGCTGAAGCTGGTGCGGATCGGCGGCCGTCATCGGCAAATCGGGAGCGAGATCGTAGTGAACGCGAACATTGCTCAACCGCAGGTCGTAATCGCGCAGTGCCAGAGTGTCCTCTAGAATCTGGTTAAGCTGCACAGCGACCCGCTCTGGCTTGTGCTGGCGGGCAAAACTCAAAAGATTCTGCACGATCCGATGAGTACGCTGGGCCTGCTTGTACAGTTTGTCCGAATACTCCATGCCCTGCGCCGGCATCTGGCCGCTGGACAGCAGAAGCTGGCTGTATCCCAGGATGGCCGTCAGCGGATTATTGAGCTCGTGCGCTACACCGGAAATCAACTGGCCGACCGCAGCCATCTTTTCGCTGTGCAGCAATTGTTCCTGCGTTCGCCGCAGGTTTTCGTAGGCTTGCCGGGTCTCTTCGTAAAGCACCGAACGGTCGATGGCATTGGAAATTTGGCTGCCCACGGCAATCAATAGGTTGATGTCCGCCGGAGAGAATTCCCGAGGTGTACGGCTCCCCACCACCAGCCCCCCGAGCACGCGGTCTTTGGACCACAGAATCACGACAAAAGCCGAATGCAGGCCCTCGCTGCGTTGCGCCTCCCGCAAAATTGTCGGAATGGGCAAACCCTGCGCCGACAGGAACGTCGCATGGACCGCCTTGATGTGCTGCAGCAATTCCGGTTGCACGGTAACCGGCGGAACATGCCTTCCTTGCTCGCTGCGATGTCCGACCGCGGCGATGCGCCGCAGCGTTCGCCCGGCCTCATCGAATAAGTACAACGATGATGCATCCAGGCTGAAAAGTTCAGTCATCTGTCGCAACGTGCGGTTAATCGAATCGGTCAGGTCCAGCGATTCGGTGAGTGTCTGCCCAATCGAATTCAGCACCATCAGCTCGCGATTGCGGCGCCTGATCTCCTGCTCGGCGCGCTTGCGATCGGTAATATCCAGCAGGAATCCCTGCAGCGCGGTCAGGTTGCCGGCCGTGTCGCGACTGGCGATGGAAGACTCCAGCATGGTGCGCACTTCGCCGTCTTTCCGGCGAATCTCATACTCGAAGTCAGCGACCGCGCCGTGATCCTGGAGAAGTTTTTTGAGCCGCTCGCGATCCGCGGGACTCACGAACATGGACGGAATGTCCGCGTGCAGCAGTTCGTCGCGCTCTTCAAAACCCAGAATTCGCATCAAGGCATCGTTGAAGTCCAGGAATCGCCCTTGCGGATTCGAAATAAAAACGCCCTCTTGAACATTCGATACCAGCGTACGGTATTTCTCTTCGGCGCGTTTGCGTTCGGATATGTCCTTCAGGGCGTGGACCGTCCCCAATTGGCGCCCACGCGGATCGGTGAACGTCGAATTGGAAGCCAGAAAATATCCGGTCAGCCACGGATCCGGGGCGTCCCCTTCTCCGGCGATACCCTCGCAATAGGGACAGTTCTTATAGGTCGTGCCCTTGCGCGGAAGCACGTCAGTGACCGTCCGGCCTCCCAGTACGGACGCATCCCGCCCCAGCAAGTGGCCCAGCCGTTGGTTGGCCCGCAGAATCCGAAACTCGGTGTCGTGAACGAAGATGGGATCGCCAATCGAATCAAAGGTGTAAGCCCACTGCTGCTGCACGGTAGTCACTTGCTCAAACAGCCGCACATTCTGCAGCGTCAAGCCCAGCAGATTTCCGATGTTCACCAGGTAAGAAATCTCGTCGCGCTGAAAGCGGACATTGCGAAAAGACCCTATCGAGATGATCCCGACCGGCCGGTCCTTACCCGGCAGCGCCAGGGAAATACTCTCGCTGACTCCGCTCTCCTCCATGCGGGTGCGCTCCCGGGCATCCACCGATTCGTCCAGCCGCACGAACAGACAGTCTTTTTGAAGTACCCGTTGCACCCACGGTTCCGAGAGCGCCACATGATCGTGCTTCTGCAGGTAAGCTTGCTGAAACCCTACCGACGCCCGGACCACCAGTTGCGCCGCAGCCCCCTCGCCTTCCAGCAATCGAATGACCCCGTGTGTCGCACCCAGGCTCTCCACCAAGTGTACCAACACCTGCTCCAGGACTTCCCGGACCGACAGGGTCTGCGTGCTCGCGGCGGTAAGCAGGGAAAGCCGCCGCATCTTGTCGTTTAACTCATCGCTTCGCGCCCGTGCGCTCTCCAGCACCAGCACCGCCATCGCGATGCCAATGGAAACATTCAGTAAGTGGTCGAAGGCCAGCCGCAACAGGAACAGCGGATGGAACAGCCAGTCATATCGATCAATACTGTTGAGGCCGCAGACCAACAGCGCGCCGGCCAGCAATCCTAACCCATGACCCTGGTGCCGTCCGCGCGAGCGCCACAGCAGCCAACCGGCGCATAGACAAATAGCGGACTCCAGTGCGGCGGTTTCCCAGTGAACCCCTCCCAGGTAAGGCGCCGTCGCATGGCGCTCAGCGTAATACAGCCCGCCCAGGATGGCCGTGGCCACCGGGACCATCGGCCATTTGTGCCATACATTCCCCATCGTTAATTGCAGTGCGGACGAAAGAAAGAGAAACAGAGCTATCAAGTGCGCCGCCAGCGCTGCCAGGCGCAATTCCGGCCCTGGTTGCACGTTCAGCCCAAGCTCAAATAGAGAAGATACCGTCAGGCTGACCCAGCCGGCCAGCCAAAGCCGGAAGTATGCGTCGCTGTGATCCCGCCGCAGCAAAAGAAATAGCACCAGCAGGACGATCAGCGCCGTCACTTCAAAAAATGTAATCGCGAGCGGGCCCGAATTTACCAACACCGTTGTGCTGCCTCCCACTGTTCGATTGGCGACTTGCAGACACAGGCGTACAGCTCGAAACACCGCCCTGCAATTCCATGGGCATGCTTAGCTTTGAACCTACATGCTGTTTGCTGAATGGGCAATGGGCCCAACTTGCCTATGTGCTGTCCCGTATAATGGCTCTAGTTTGTTTGAACCTCGGGGGCTAACCGCCTGTGGATACCGAAAACATTCTTGTAGTCGATGACGAGGAAGCGATCCGCGAAGTTGTTTCCACCATGCTGGAATCCAAAGGCTATCGCTGTACCGCGGTAAGCAACGGCCGGGCGGCGCAGGACCAGGTGAAACGCACCACTCCGGACCTCGTCCTTAGCGACATGATCATGCCGGAAATGGACGGCATCAAGCTTCTTGAATGGCTCCGCCAGTACGATCCGGAAGTTCCGGTGATCATGGTCACCGCTATCCACGACATTTCCACCGCGCTGGAAGCCATTCGCCGCGGCGCCTACGACTACATCCTGAAGCCCTTTGAGAAAGACCAGCTTTTCCTCGGCGTGGGCCGCGCCCTGCAGCATCGTCGGCTGATCATGGAAAACCGCACCTACCAGCGCAATCTCGAGCAGTTGGTGGAAGAGCGTACCGCGCAGTTAACCGGCGCCATCGCGCAACTCGAACAGTCTTACGACGATACTCTCGAAGCGCTGGGCAGCGCCCTGGACTTGAAGGACGCCGAAACGGAAGGCCATTGCCAGCGCGTCACCGCCTTTTGCATTTCCATTGCCAAAGCAATGCCGGTGCCGGACGCCTACCTCGCCGTGCTGGCCCGCGCCGCTTTCCTTCACGATATCGGCAAAATGGCTATCCCCGACGGTATCCTGCGCAAGCCCGGCCCGCTTACTGAAGACGAGAAGCAGATCATGCGCACGCACTGCGAGATCGGCTACAACATGCTGATTCGCATTCCCTTTCTGCGCGATGCGGCGGAAATTGTCCTGGCTCACCAGGAATTTTTTGACGGGTCTGGCTACCCGCGCAGGCTCAAAGGCGACGACATTCCCCTCGGCGCGCGTATATTTACCATCGCCGATTCTCTCGACGCCATGATCAGCGACCGGCCCTATCGCAAGGCCCTGCCGCTCTCCCATGCCCGCGGCGAGATCAAGCGCTGTTCCGGAACGCAGTTCGACCCCAAGGTCGTGGAAATTTTCCTGTCCATCCCTGAGGAGCATTGGCTGGAGCTGCGCGAAAACCTGGGTTCGCCGTTCCGCCTGGCGCACTTAAAAAATTTGTAAAATTCTGTGCTCGCCGGCCACAACCCTGTTTCTGCGCCCGCTTTCCGGCGTATACTTGCCGTGCTCGCGATTCTCGAGGAGGAGTACATGCGTTTTGTGTCTTGGAAAACCATGTTTGTTGCGGCGGCTCTCGTCGGCAGTGCCCTGCTATCGGCCGGCAGTCGCGGACAGGAAGAAACCAAAGTCAACCACACTTCGCTGAAGCCCGGTGATATGGCGCCGGACTTTACCTTGCTCGACAATCAGTGGAAGCAGATCCACCTGAGCGACTATCGCGGCAAGAAAAATGTGGTGCTGGCCTTTTACGTTCTGGCCTTTACCGAGGGTTGAACAAAAGAACTTCAGGCCTATCAGGCTGATATGGCCAAGCTGGAAGCTTCGGATGCAGTTGTTTTTGGAATCAGTATCGACAGTCCCGCCGCCAACAATGCTTTTGCCCAGAAAATCGGCGTCACCTTTCCGTTGCTCAGCGACATGAACCGCAAAGTGCTCAAAGAATATGGCATCCTGAAAATGTACAACGTCCAGAAAGAAGAATATGATTGGGCCCAGCGCACCACCTTCGTGGTTGACAAGAAGGGCTTAATCCAGTCGGTGGAAGAAGAAGCCAGCGCCATTAACCCGAACAATGCCGTCGCCGTGTGCACCAAGCTGCCCAAAAAATAGCCCGTCGCCGCTCTGTGGCTTGAGGCCCAGGTGAGCTCCAATCCACTCGCTGCCTCTTTTGCTCCCATACCTCAAATGGATCTGGCGGCGCAGTACGCCGCCGCCGGCGATGAAATTCGTCTGGCGGTCGAGCGTGTGCTCGCTTCCCAACGATTTATACTGGGAACCGAAGGCGCTGCGCTGGAACAGGAAGTCGCCAGCCTTTGCGGGGTCGCCCACGGCGTGGGCACCGGCTCCGGTACCGATGCCTTGATCCTGGCCTTGCGCTCCTGCGGAGTTTCCGCCGGCGACGAAGTGATCCTTCCCCCGTTCACCTTCGTGGCCACGGCCAGCGCCGTCAGCGCGCTCAACGCTACCCCCGTTTTCGCCGACATTCAGCCCAACACCTACAACATCGACCCGGCGCAAATCGAGCGCCGCTTGACGCCACGCACCCGCGCGATTGTGGTCGTTCACCTCTACGGATTACCCGCGGACATGGACCGTATTATGGACATCGCCCGCCGCAGGAATATCCCCGTAGTGGAAGACAGCGCGCAGGCCATCGGCGCGAGTTACAAAGGCCGGCCCACTGGCTCATTGGGCGACGTCGCCTGCTTCAGTTTTTATCCCACCAAGAATCTGGGAGCCTGCGGCGATGCCGGAATGATCGTGACCAACTCCGCGTCGCGCGCCGCGCGCCTGCGCATTTTGCGCAATCATGGCCAAACGGAGAAATACGTCAGCAGCGAACCCGGCTGGAACGGCCGGCTGGATGAAATTCAGGCGGCCATCTTGCGCGTGAAGCTGCGTTACCTCACAAAGTGGCAAGCCGCCCGCCAAGCTCACGCGGCCGAATACACCAAGCAATTTTCGCAAATTCCCGGCATCATGCCTCCCCTTATCCCGGAAGACTACGAGCACGTCTTTCACCAGTACACCATTCGCGTCGAAGAACGCGACAAACTGCAGCATGTTTTGGCGGAGAAAAAAATCGGCAGCTCGGTCTATTACCCGGTGCCGCTGCACCTGCAGCCCATCTACGCCTCAATGGGACACCGCCTCGGGGATTTTCCGCACGCCGAGCACGCCGCCGCCGAAGTCTTATCGCTGCCCATGTATCCGGAGCTGCGACCGGCGCAAGTGGCTCGCGTGGCCGAAACCATCACCGAATTTGTGCGTCACTAGCGCTATTTATCTTCCCAGGTACAGCAGTAGCAGCAGGCAAATCCACAGGCCATCCATAAAGTGCCAATAATACGATACGATTTCGACTGCGGTGTTCCGCGAGATCCTGCCCTTCTCAAAATTACGTACCAGCACATACAGCAGCGCGGCGATTCCCCCCAGCAGGTGCACCGCGTGCGCGGCGGTAAATATATATAAAAAGCTGATCCCCTGGTTGCTCGCTATGTACAAGCCTCGGGACACCAGTTGCAGCCAGGCCAGCAACTGCCCAGCTAAGAACAGAACGCCCAGGATCGTTGCGCCACGCCACAATGTCCGGAATCCCGCAAAGTCGCCGGCCGCCAGCCGGTGCCGCGCCTTCTCCAGCGCGTAACTGCTCAGCAGCAGGATGGCCGTATTGAGCCACAGAATTTTCGGCAGATGCAGCGGGATCCAATTCTCGCTAACGTGCTTGAGAATCACGAAAGCGCTGCACAACCCCAGGAAAAACATCAGGATGGAAATCATTCCCAGCGCGATGGCTGTCGGGTAGCGGCATTGCGGAGGCTTACGCGGTCGGCGCCCGGAGTCGCCATCGCCGTCGCCACCGCCGCCGCCTCCACCGCTGCCATCGATGATCAGTTCCACTTCTGGGGCAGCGGTTGTCCCGGGCATGAGTTCCTTCCCACCAAATCCAACTTCTTCCAAATACATTACATTGGGGCGGAAAATTCAAGTAACGAAGGCCACCAGCCGGGCGGCTGGCCCTGTTTCACTTTGGAGCACTTCGATGCCTCGACTCGCTGGCGGCGCTCCCTCCCCAACCTCATTATGAAGACTCGATGACCTGCATCCAATTCACCGCGGGAGGCCTGGCTTGATTGAGCGCCCTCGAGCCCGCCGCTTTCCATTTGCCGCCACGATCGAGCTGGTGCACATGCAAACGGAACTCGAAATCCGCGAGCAAACTATGGACCTCAGCATGTACGGTTGCCAGACCACCGCGCAAAAGCCGTGGATCGCCGGCACCAAGGTCCGTCTCCGCATCTTTCACCGCGGCGCCATTTTCGCTGCCCAAGCTCGCGTGGTCGGCGTTCGCCGCAGCAGTATGGGCGTGGCATTCACCAGGATTGAGCCGAAGGATCAGGTAGTGCTGGAGAAGTGGCTGGCGGAAGCGCGCGATACGCACGAACGAATAGGCAGTGCTCGCTGAAATTCCATCCCTGAATGCAGCTCTCTTTTCGGAAACCGTCGCAGTCGTATCAAAAAAATGGTGCGGTAGAGAGGACTCGAACCTCCACGGTATTGCTACCGCCAGCCCCTCAAGCTGGTGCGTCTGCCAGTTCCGCCACTACCGCATTTCACAGACTTCGTGATTATAGTGGAGAGCCATGCGAATTGCGAGGCTCCCTGAGGCGAATCGAAGTGCTTAGGGCTTCTTCGGTGCTTGCGCCGGCGCCGGTTGCGGCTTGGCCGGAGTCTGCGTCGAAGGAGTCTGGCTCGAAGGGCCCGGCGCGCTGCTGGCGGGCGCGTTGGACGGCGGGGTGCCCGACGGCAGTGTTACGGGCGGTTTCGCCGGCGTCACCGGTGCTGGCTTGGCCGCCGGCTTCGAGAATTTTTCAAGAATCGAGCCGCCCTGCTCCACACCCTTGTCTACGTGCAGCACCAGCGCCAGCGCGCATACCATAAACATGATCGCGCACCAGGTGGTCGCTCGCGAAAGCACGCTGGCCGCCCCGCGCGGCCCAAATGCCGTCTGGCTGCCCGCGCCGCCGAATGCGCCGGCGATGTCCGCGGCTTTGCCGCTCTGCAATAGCACCACAATAATCAGAAACAGGCAGTTGACCACAAAAAATGTGGGCAGCAGCCAGGAAAACCACCGCGAATCGAAAAGCCTCCAGCCCAGGACGATAAATCCGAATCCCAGGGCCAACGAAATCGCCCACTTCATCCAACCTGGCATTTCATAACCTCACTGAATTCAAAGATGCGGCCGAATGCGCTCCCATCCCTGCCTATTGCGCCGTTTCACAGCCGTTCACAATCGCCGCAAACGATTTTGCGTCCAGGCTCGCCCCGCCGACCAGCGCGCCGTCCAACTCTTCCTGCGCCATCAGACCCTGAATATTGTCGGGTTTAACGCTGCCGCCATACAGAATCCGCACCGCCTGGGCCAGTCCCGATGAAAACCTCGTTTCTGCGCACTTCCGCAGGAAACCATGAGCATCCGCCGCGATCTCCGGCGTCGCCGTCTTCCCCGTACCAATCGCCCACACTGGCTCGTAAGCTATCAGAATACGGGAGAACTCTTCGGGGGTCAACGCTCCCGGCCCGCCGGAAAATTGTGTCTCGCAAATTTCCTCAGTGCGCCCCGCCTCGCGATGCTCCAGAAGTTCGCCAACGCAAACGATCGGCGTCAATCCCGCGGCCAGCGCCGCTTTCGTTTTTTTCGCCACTGTTTCATCGGTTTCGGCAAAAAATTGCCGCCGCTCCGAGTGCCCAATAATTACGTAGCGGCATCCCGCCTCCACCAGCATGGCCGGCGCGATTTCCCCGGTGAAGGCCCCCTCTTTTTCCCAGAACACGTCTTGCGCACCGATGGCGATATTGCTTCCTCGC
>Ga0209166_10004117_pt1 | contig 10274 bp, 8 predicted proteins | sample Coa_R1_3_FD_187151 | JGI IMG/M metagenome (GOLD analysis project Ga0209166, IMG submission 187151) | Surface soil microbial communities from Centralia Pennsylvania, which are recovering from an underground coalmine fire - Coalmine... | ecosystem: Environmental > Terrestrial > Soil > Unclassified... | reverse complement strand
CCCCGTTGACACCATGCATGATGCGCGAAGCCCGTCGCGGTCGCGCCTCTCAGGAAGTCCGCGCGGATACGAGCCCGGCTCACCCGTATCGAGTCCGGCTCTCCTTAAGGATCGCGCCCTCGCGCACGCAGGTCTCCGTGCCGCGCGTGAAACGCTTGAGCCAATGGTCGACTGAGACGAGTCCGGCACCGGCGATGGCCAACCAGAGGAACAACGCAAGGTATTCCGTTTCGTCAAATCCAATCAACGTCAGCACCGAATCGACTTGATCCCATTTCGCAGAGGCAATCGCGACGATCATGGTGACCCCGAGGGCGCCCGCCGAAATTCTCGTCATGAAACCAATCAACAGAAATATGCCGCCAAAGAACTCGACCCCGGAAACGAAGGGCGCCAAGATTTGCGGCGCAGGAATATGCCAGCCCACAAAATTCTCAACAATCGCGGGTAAATTCTGCAGCTTGCCCAGGCCGCTCCACAAGAATTCCCAGCCGACCACAAATCGTGCGAACAGCGGCGCAAGCCATACGAGATGTCGAGACACACGCTCGGGCCAGCCGAACAACCAATCAAGTAACATTTGCATGACATACCTCAATTCTTTAGTGTCGGATCAATTCAATTAGGCATTCGTCGTTCTTCAAAACCGACGGCCTATGGTTGCTGGCTCCTTCGCGCGGCGATGACTCCACTCGCATTCGTCAAGAGTCTTCGTCAGTAAAGCGAAAAGAACCCAACCAAGGTAAAGACCGGTCGATCCCGGAAGTTATTTCGTTCGGCGGTTAGCTGGGAGATGTCTCGCCTTCGCAAACCCTATCCCCGCTCCCGCCGACATGGCTTCGCGCAGCGGGTCGCACGGGAATAGTTCCCGCGGTACTTCGGGCCGAGGGCTGATGTCGTCTTTACCGCGACTCTTGTCGCGATCGCGTTGGCCGCCGAACGCTGTTGCCTATTGTTTTTCTGCTAACGATGCGAATGAATCATGAGCTGAACCGGGAAATCGCGGCACGCGAGCCCGTCCTTATCGAGCCATTGACGAGTCGACTCGCGCGCACGGGCAATGAGCTTTGCGCCATTGGAGTAGTCGTACGAGGATTGATCGAGTGGGCAGACGGGTGGCGCGATGCTTACGATGATCGATTGAGAAAAATGCTCGAAATCGCGCAGGAGTTGTCGGGCGCCCATCAACGTGATCGCGTGCATGGCGCGTCCCCATGGACGCTTCGGAATGATATTCGTCGCGCACGCAAATCCGCACGGCAGGACGATCACCCGCGTCGCCCCCAGTCGCACGGCAACCGAGATCGGCGTGCTAGCAGACACCGCACCATCGACGAGATGCCGACCGCGATACAGCACCGAGGGGAACACGCCGGGAATGGCTGTACTGGCGATGACCGCCTCGATCACTTCGCCCTCCGATATCACGACCTCCTCCCCGGTAATCAGATCCGTACACACCAGGTGCAGCGGAATCGAGCTCTCACTGAACATCCGATAGGGGAGTTCTCGCAGCAGCAAATTTCTTAGCCCCTGTGCGCTGGCAACATGATCACGAAGGCCCAGCATTCCCAGCATCGATCGCCACGACAGACCTAAGACCTCTCGGGTGGTAATTTCGCTCCACAGCGTCGCCATCCTAGTCACCGTATCGGCGCAAGGATTGTGCACAAGAAAAGCGCCGTTCAGGGCACCCGCTGACACCCCGACGATGAAGTCCGGTCGCACGCCCTCTGCGATGAGTTCCGCGAGCATGCCGACCTGCACCGCGCCCAAGCTTCCACCGCCCGATAGCACCCACGCAGTTTTCGGGGTCGTTGCCTCTTGAAATGGGGCGATCGGCCCGGATTCAGCCATAGAGCCTTCTATTTAGACCGATGCGAGACCTGCAAAGAAGATCAATGCCAAAGCACTCGCCGCTGAAAGAATAGTTTTCATGATTGACCCAAATGGCTGAGGGATGCTGAGTAGACCGGGGACAAAGAGCGATTATTGCCGGGAATGGTGGTCTTTCTCGAAATAGCTCAATTCCGGCAATGTAAGGCCGTCCGACATCGCGGCCAAACAGGAAATCAACCCCGGGCGCCCTAGATGGGAAATGTTTGGCCATCGACCCCGGTCATATCCCCGTGACCGCCATTTTTACATCGGCCACCGAATGGGACCTTCCCGCATGATCGATCACGAGCAGTATCGGCGGACGCTGCTGACTGATCCGTCGCTCACGGATCCAGAGCTTACCGCGCACCTCAACGCCTGCGCGCAGTGCCGTGCCTACACCGATCACGTGGTGGGGTTCGAGCAGCGACTCGCACGGGCTCTTAAAGTGTCTCTGACGACAGGGGCCGACATTCTGCCCTTCACCCGCCGCAGCACGCCAAGAGCCTACAGCCGCCGTCGTTTCGCTTTGGCCGCGAGCCTCCTCCTGTCGGTAGGTGTTGGGTCCGGTTTCTGGCTGGTTGCACCGCGTTCAACACTCGCTGCCGAAGTGGTCGCCCACATTGCAGGGGAGCCGAAGGCTTGGAACACGCAGGTACCCGTTCCGGGTCCCGAACTCCTGGCGGCTCTCAAGAACGCCAATATGAGTCTCAATTCAGGCGCTCCGGCCGTGAGCTATGCGAGCAGCTGCAACTTTCGCGGTCACATCGTGCCGCACTTAGTCGTACAGACCTCGCGCGGTCCGGTGACCGTGATGGTGCTGGTCCACGAGCGCGTGGCGAGACCGAAAGACTTTGATGAGCACGGGTATCGCGGCACGATCGTTCCCGTACCGAACCACGGCACTCTCGCGGTCCTCATGCGGACAGTTGACGCCACCTCCGCAACCATGGACGCGATTGCAAGTCAGGTGGAAAACGCCATCGTGTGGGGGCCGCAAGCGGGAACCGTCGGAGAAGAAGCGAACCATCAAGTATCTGCACGGCAATGAGCCAAAAACTCGACGCCATCCCCTATCAAACTGGAAAAATTTTGTGCTCGTGGATGTAACCGGCGGGCAGGCTAACTCTAACTACGTGATGACGGAACGCTGAGCGGCGACCGCAAAGGCGAAACGATTACGGCCCGTGCCATCATTTACATCTTCATAATCAGGATCACCATATGACTTTGAACAATCTACAATCGTGGAATGAAAAGACAGGCACGCCGCCTGTCGCTCGACTATCGTCGGCAGGCAATCGACAGATGATCGCGACGCTGGGCAGTCTGCTCTTTGGTAGTCTGGTCGGTTCCCTGACTCAGGCGGCAATCCCGTTGGCCACAGCAACGCCGATCTCGGCGGAGGCGATGGCAATGCATATTCAGGTCAAACGGCCAGTCGCGGTACCCGCGACGACACTGGAACCAGCGGTCGCTTTGGCATCTAGCTCAACAACGATTAACTCCGCCCAAGGACCCGGACCGGGTGCAATTGGCCCCGGTCCAGGTTGTGACCTGTTCCCGGCACCGCCGTCCGTAGGGGCTTCCGTCCCTCTGTCGTATTTTGGTCCATCGCCCTCGACAACGAATCCGAGTCTGGTCGGCCCGGTGCAACTGTTGAACTCCGGTACGGTCAACGCCAAAAACGGTACTATCACGATACCCTTATATAAGGGACATCTCGCGGGCAATAACAAGACCATCTGGTACATCCTCACCGATGTTGACAATCCAGGCGTCGCGGCCGAGCTGGGTCTGAACTTCTCTACGAAGCTCACCTTTGCGTCACTGGCAGCAAGAACCGGGAATCTGGATGCGGACGGCAATATTGTGTTCGAGAAAGGGACCGTCAATTTTGCGCCGAAGCGCAGCATTGTTCCCGGACCTGCCGGTGCCGAGTTTCCGCCTACAACATTCGCACCAGGGTCGGTGGGAGATGCAAACTATAGCCCCTATGTTCGCATCGCGAACGCCGCTGATGTGATCTACAACGCCCCCATGGTGGCATTCGATGTGGATGCCAACCAGATTAATTTCCCGAATGGCAATGTGGATTATTCGAAGGTGCACGACCAGGTGGTGGCGATCGATCCGATCAATATGACGGTCACCCTGAATCTGATCAACGGCTTCAGCTTTGGACGACCGGTGTGGTATATCTCCATGGACGCGAGCATCCCGCTTGCGGCGGCGATCGAGCACAATACGTATGCTCCACTGATGGCTAAGTTGGTATTGGGCCACGACGATAGCTTCGCAAGTCCCGTCGAGCGCATCTTTATCGCGACCAACGGACCGGAAGCCGGCGCATGTAATAATCCGCTGAGGCAGGGTTTGTCGGCAGATCTAGCCGATGGACACAGACCAAACAATGTTCTCGGCGGCATCCCGACGATCGCTCTCGATTACAGCCCGGCATGGGACGCTCAGCTGTACGCATGGACAAATAATGCAATCGAGGAAGGCTATCGTGGGCAACTGCGGGAGGAATTCCAAATTCTCAACTTCGTGCAAGACGGTTTGATCACAGGTCCGGGTGGAGCGCCATTCGGCACCTCGGGGTTCGCCATCAATTGTCCGATTGTGCAGCGACTCGATTGAAGATCTAATCCACGCAAAAAGTCCTGCCGATTCTGGCATCAGAATCGGCAGGCACTTGGGACTGTGCGGTCGTGCACGCCGATCACTTTACCTCTTGCGTCGTTTGCTCGACCGCGGACTGGCACAGGTCATCGGCCAGGTAAGCCTCCAATGATCGGCCGGCCAGAAATCGCGGCACCCGCTCCAGTGCCTCAGTGCCAACTCGAGGTAGACGTCAGGCCGCTTGCTCATAGACGGGCACTTGGGTTCGCTCGATGACCCGCTTCAGGCGCGAGTCGGCCATGGCTTTCATTTCTACCAGGTCGACCGGACGCCCCACCAGGCGTTCCACCGCCGCCTTGAATTCGAAGTACTGATCCGCGGGTCCGTAGCGCCGGGACGACCCGAACTCCACCGCCAGATCGATGTCACTCCTGGCGGGATCGAAATCCGCTCGTGGGTCTTCGCAGCGGCGTTCCTACACGCCGCTAACGCAGCTTTTTTAGGCTCAAGCTGTGCTGCCAACTTTTGGCTACGCTCTGCCTGCGGCAATCCGTCGGTACGGAATGTCTGTGTTAAACCTCTGTCGCTGAATGCAGACATCAACGCGGTGATAGGTATCGATTTCCTTTGGCGCTGACACGTAGGCGCTGAGTGGGATCGGTCGATATGTAAATATTTCGTAAGACGCCATGGTTGCGAGTTGTGACGCAGTACCGACGGCCGTCACGCGAGGGGCGCGTAGACTTTGTCACATGGCGGTTCGCCGAATCGGCTTCAATGTCTATCGTCGGTTGTGCCAAATCCAATTCATTTCGTTGAAGGATTTTAAATGTACACGAGAACGTTAGGTGCCCTGGTCACCATGCTTGTTGCGAGCGTAGGCGTTGGTCGCGCTGGGGATTTGGATATCAACGTCCTTCTTTCGGGGCAAGTGGCGCCGGGTGTCTATGGGCAAGTCCAGCTGGGAAACGCCCCGCCGCCACCGGTCGTCTATGCACAGCCGATGCTGATCGAGCCACAATCCTCTCCGCCGCCGCCGGTGTATTTACACGTACCGCCGGGACACGCGAAGAACTGGCGCCAGCACTGTCACGAATACCACGCGTGTAACCGCCCAGTCTACTTCGTTCGATCGGCTGAATATGACCCAGACTACGATCGTCGAGACCATGACCATGGTCACGGTCATGGTCACGGTCACGAGAAGCACGATTGATCGAGACCACGATCGCCGTGACGACAATTGCACTCGCGCTTCGTCCTGCGACGGGCACTGGCGAAGAAACGATGATCCGCGGTTTCCGGGCGGATTGAGACTCACACGAGCGCAATTGCCGATTACCTAAAACCGGTGTGCTAGCACCCATATGGAGAATTTCATCATGTCCCATCAAAGCCGTGTTAACAGGCTTCTCGGACTGATTGCAGCAACCGCGCTGGGTATTGTTGCGTGCGGTGGCGGTAGTAGCGGCGGCGGCACCGGGCAGATGACTTTGGCGGTCGGCGATGCGCCGGTCGACGGCGCTCAATCCGTGGTGGTCAAGTTCACAGGCATCGAACTGACCGGCGAGAGCGGCAACGCCGTGACCATCACGTTACCGCAGCCTAAGTCCATCGACTTGATGAATCAAAGTGGCACGGCTTCAGCGGTTCTATTCAACCAACCGATTCCCGCCGGATCTTACGGCCAGATTCGCTTGATGGTGGTGGCGGATGGCAACCCGAGCAATTCGTACATCATGCTGTCGGATGGAACGATGCACGGCTTACAGGTGCCGAGCGGCTCCGAAACCGGACTCAAACTCGTCACTGGCTTTACCGTACCGAGCAGCGGTGTAGTCGACTACTCCATCGATTTCGACCTGCGTAAGTCCATCACGTGCCCTCCGGGACAGGCGCCGGCGTGCTTGCTCAAGCCTGTGGAGCGCCTGGTCGACAACACCACCGTGGGTAACATTCAGGGCACCGTCAGCTCCTTGCTGGTGCCGACTGGTTGCACGCCCGGCGTTTATCTGTACACCGGTACGGTGACTGCGCCAGAAGACATGGATAGCACGGCACCATCGACAGATACCAACCAGCCGCTGGCCTCGCGGGTGCCGGTCGCAAATTCTCAGCCCCCTTACTATTATCAATTTACGTTCCTACCGCCCGGACCCTATACCGTGGCATTCACATGCCAGGCCAACCTAGACAATCCCGATCAAGCCGATAGCGCGGTGACATTCAATCCACTAAAGACGGGTATTAATGTCATTGCCAAGCAGACTGCGACAGTCGATATTCCGTGACCCAATCGCTTATCGCCAGCGCACCGGCACACTCGCGCTGTAGATATCGAGTTGGTGGAGAGTACCGTCAGGATTATTCCCGGTGCTGTTTGAATTGTCGGACCATGCCGGGTGTGCGATTCCGCCATAGAACGACAGCCCGGAGTAGTCACCGTAGTCAATGCCGTTATGCGCGTCACGGGAGTTCGAAGTTCCGGCGCTAATTTGAATGTTCTTGGTAAACGTCTGCCCTCCATCGGTGCTAAAAGCGCCCCAGATCTGGGCATCGGTATTGGGGATGCCGTCGGTGTCACCCGCCCCTCCGGTGCCAAGGTCGTTTCGCGCGTCATACCAAATGACGGCGATATTCCCACTTGTGGGGTCGAGCGAGATCTTAGGGAGGAATTGACTATTCTTGGTGTCGTCGTCGTTCACCCGTACGCCCGCGCTCCAGGTCGCGCCGACATCGTCCGAATAGCGGACGTAAATATCAGTGTCGTCGCTTCCGTTCTTCTGCTCCAGCGTGTAGACCAGATACACGCGGCCATTGTGCGCGCCACCGGTACGGTCCCAAGCCAGACCCGGCTCAGCGTCAACTGAGCGGTCCGGCTGCGCCGGTATGAAGTTGAAACCTCCAACGTGAGTGTCGACCACGAAGATGCTGTGATCGCCGAATCCAGCCGGACCCAGACCATCGGGATCGACATTCACATAGATCTTGCCGCCACCCTGGCCGCTTTCTGTCAGCGAGCAGACTTGCATGACCTGGCCATTGGGGCCGATGGCGACGTCACCGTAGGTGCAATTGTTCGTGCCGGCGACGACTTCCGGCGTAATGAAGTTGCCCACCTCGCCCAACCCGGTCACCGGCGCACCAGCGCCTACGATGGGACCGCCTCCATTGAACACGACCCAAACCTCACCTTTTCCTGCGACGATGGTGGGCTGATCTACGAAGCGGAACAAACCGCGGCGCTCGTCGCTGGTTTGCGTCTTTGAACTCGCGGGTTTTGCGATATTGGCAATGATGTTGAAACTTAACCCGCCATCGGTGCTGAGCGCGACCGGCACCGTATTGCCAACGTTGAAGAGATAAGTGAGGAAAAGATTGCCGAATTCGTCGAAGGACAAGCTCGGATCGCAACATGCCGCTCCCAGGGTGTCGTTGTTTCCGATGATTCTCGTGGCCCAGGTGACGCCTCCGTCGAGGCTCACGGCCGCAAACATTCCCGCTGCAGGAACGACGACATTGGTAACGATCACGATATTGTTCGGGTTGGTTGGATTGACGGCAATCGTCTCCTCGGACTCGTTGTCGGAGAGTTGGCTGACGTCGGTGTTCGTAGGGGTCGCAGGCGATGCGGCATGCAGCGGAAAGGTCGCTAGACTCACAGCAAACCCAAGTACAACCAAAGGAGAAAACGCCGGATTTTTCGATTTCATTGAAATCTCCCGACTAATTTTTGGTGTGGCAAAAAAGATGCTATGACCGAGGCGCTGTGGGTGTCAAGTCAGCTCGCGGGGTGGCTTGGTCTAGGAATTGCCGTGAATCCAACGACGCGTAGTCGTCACCACCCCTGAAATCGACAACATTTCAAGTTGGCCAACTTCGAGCGCGCCAAATCTTGAGCGAGCGGCTCGAGGATCTCTTGACCGTAGCCGTTCTTATTCTGAATTTCTCCAAACGATCCAAGCGCCTTCTTAATTCATTCAAGCATTCCATACTCCTGGTGTACCGGCACACTTCCCTGTTCGGTGACGTTTAGCCACTACCTGGTCCCATTTCTGCGCCGATCAAATCCGGTTCAGCGCAACATTAATGTAATAATTCGTGCGCCCAATTTTCTGTTTTTTGCAGAAAGCCCTGTTCCGCCAGCGCGTCGAGATATTTGGTGGCGGTCAGGCGAGAGACTTTAAGGTCGCGTTCAATGAACGCGATCTTGGTATACGGATGCGTGAAAAGATTGTTGATCAGATCCTGACTGTAGAATTTGTATTGATTTCGAATGCGATGTTTGTAATCCATCAATGCGCTTCGGATTGCGACGATGGTGTTGACCGTGTCGCCGGCAGTTTTCTCCACTGCGGTCAGTATGTATAGCACCCAGTCCTCCCAGGCATCGCTTTCGCGCACCTGCTGCAGGAGGCGGTAACAATCGGCTTTGGTTCGGACGATGTGGCGGCTGAGGTAGAGCACCGGGCGGGAACTTGCGTCAGTGGGGCATCTCTCAGGACTTTCGGCAGGACCAAATCATCAAAGCGGCTCCGACATCCGGGCGGTTCGGACCTTAACCAGTTGCCGTACTGCTATATAGGGCCGTCCACCAAGCTGCGGTCAAGCCGACTAACTGGTGGCTTCGATCTATTTGAATGGAGCTCCGGACGGATTATTCGCGCTGCGCGCTCACCCCTTCGGGGCCGCCCTTTGGGCGTTCAGCGCCGCTGCGGGCGCTGTGCTCGCGGCTGCGCCGCTCGTCCTACGCTTCGCTCCGGACCGCCGCCGCTGAAGCGGCGACGTCCAACCCGGCGAAGCGCCGGGTAGTCGAACCGTCTTGTTGTCCGTCAGGGGTTCGATCTGCTCGTTTCCGATCTCGTGACCCGGGCTGCCGAAGAACTTTTTTTGATAAAAAGTGCGCCCGAAGGGATTGCTTCGGGGCCTGCGGCCCCTCGTCCTCCGCTTCGCTCCGGACCGCCGCCGCGCCTTGCGCGGCAGCGTCCAACTTGGCCGAAGACGACCAAGTTGTCGAACCGCCGACCACCTGGTTCGAAGCCAGTGCGGCGTAAAGTCGCCCTCCGGCGTGAAAACCGCTTTCTAAAGAGCGGCACCCGCTCCGAAGGTATCGCAGTTGTTGGTGGTTCCGGCCTCGAAGCCGCGGCGGAACCACTTCACGCGCTGCGCCGAGCTGCCGTGCGTGAAGCTATCCGGCACCACCGTGCCTTGTTCGCGCTTCTGCAAGGTATCGTCGCCCACCGAGGAGGCGGCCTGCAGCCCCGACTCCAAATCGCCCCGCTCCAGAATCTTGCGGGCTTGATTCGCGAGCGCGGCCCATACGCCGGCAAAGCAGTCGGCTTGCAACTCCACCATCACCGACACTTTGTTGGCGCCCAGCCTGCCCGACCGTTCTTCGGCCTGCGAGGCCTTGGCGGTGATGCCCATGAGATTCTGCACGTGGTGTCCGACTTCGTGTGCGATGACGTAAGCGCGTGCAAAGTCGCCAGGGGCGCCGAACTGGGTCGCGAGCTGCCGGTAAAACGCCAGATCGATGTACACGCGCTGATCGCCGGGACAATAGAACGGCCCTGACGCGGAGCTCGCCAGACCGCAGGCCGAGCTTACCGAATTGCTGAACAGGACCAGGTGCGGCGGCGTGTAAGTCTTCCCGTGATCCTTGAAATACGCGCCCCAGACGTCCTCGGTTTCGCCCAGCACCGCGCGCACGAAGTCCACCTGGGGATCTTTCGACTCACCGGTGACCGGGGTTGCCGGCGTCTGGGACGTGG
>Ga0209166_10004116_pt1 | contig 10275 bp, 6 predicted proteins | sample Coa_R1_3_FD_187151 | JGI IMG/M metagenome (GOLD analysis project Ga0209166, IMG submission 187151) | Surface soil microbial communities from Centralia Pennsylvania, which are recovering from an underground coalmine fire - Coalmine... | ecosystem: Environmental > Terrestrial > Soil > Unclassified... | reverse complement strand
TGGGCGGCGTCACCTTCCCGCTGGCATCGACCAGATACGTCGCGTCGCCAATCTCAACCGTCCTGGGCGTCCCGTTCTCCAGCCTGGCCTGAAGCTCTAGCCCATTGTCGTTGGCATTCACCGGCTGGAAGCCAGGCAGATGCTGGGCCTCGATGGCGCTGAGCAGTGTGACCTTCACGCCCGCGTAATAGGCCGCGCGGTTAATCGCGGGCAGCGTCTGCTTCCCGTCGGGGCCGCTCACGGGGGCGCTGCCGCTGCCACTTCCATTGCTGCCGCTTCCTGACGCTGGGCTGGCGCTGGTCGCTGTGTTTTTGCTCAGGTTGAGGGCCAGCGCGGCGCCGCTGCCCAGCAGAACCACCACCAGCCCGGCCATCACCAGCCAGCCGGAGGAAACCCGTCGCCCGCGCTTCGTGGGCGCGCCAGGGGCGGAAACTGATCGAGCATACAGACTCAAGGGCTGCGTCGTGCCTCGCTGGGGCGGAGGGCCATAGCGAGTTGCGTTGGGATCGTCCATTGTCGGTGGCCTGCTGGCCGCAACAGTTGCGTCTGACGCAGCCGAGCGGAGCGACCCCAACCGCGCTGCCAGCGCGTCATCCGCCGGAAGCTGGTGCGCGCCACAGCTTCCACAGAAGGCCGCGCCTGCTGGCATGGGCTGGCGGCAACAGGCGCAAAACCCTGATGGCATGGCAGGATACCCCTTTTGAGCGGCTAAAGCGTGCCCAGGTCTACCATACCCGCCACGCCATTATCCTGATTGAAAAAGATCATCTGAAAATCACCCTTATCCGGCGGGACCAGGAAACAGGCATAGCCTTCATCCTTGCTTTCATGCCCGCCAAGAGCATCGTTGATAAAGTAGCCATAAGAGCTATCCTGATTATGCCGGGTTCCATCAGGCAGCAGGAGGGTGAACTCCGGGTCGCCCACGTAGACGCTTGACGCGCTGTTGTTTGTGACCATCAGGTCCACCAGGATGAAGCGCATGCCCTTGGGCGCCTGATAGCCCGGCGTCCAGACGCCCGTCGCCACTTTGACCACCGTCGCCACCAGGGAGCCGCCATAGTACGTCACCATTTTCCCGATGGGTGTTGGCGTTTCCTGCCACATCGAGGCATCATAGTTCGCGCCGGTAAGCGGAATCGTCTCCTGCGCCTCATTGTCCGAGCCGATGACCACGTTCCAATCGCTGATCTGCGTGCCATGCGGCACGTAGAAGTACCAGTAGCCGGTGGCCTTCCTCTGCGCGTGTATGGTGCCAGGCAGGCTATCAGAGAGGTTGACGACTGGATAGGGATTGCCATCGGGGCCGACGACATTCGTATTTATGTCGATGCTGACATCGTGCGTATCTACGCTGTTATCAAATTGGCCCTGAATCTTCAATACATCTTTGGTGGGGTCAGTGACCGGAGCGTTCGGGCCGCCCTGGAACTGGGTCGCGTTCATCATGGTGATGGTGACGCCCGCGTAGATCGCCTGAAGGTTCAGGTTGTTGAGCGTCTGCGCACCAGTGAGGTTGGGCGTCGGCGTGGTTCCAGGGCTGGGAGTGCTGCCCGCGCCAGTAGTGGGGCTGGCGCCAGGATGTGTCCCGCCGTTGTTCTGGTTGGCCGTATTGCCGGAGTTTTTGTGCAGCAGCGTATAAGCCAGCACGCCTCCGCCACCAAGCACCAGCACGACCAGCACCACCGCCACAATGAGACCCATCGCCACACGCCTGCCGCCGCCTTTCTGTGGCTGCGCCCAGGGAGCTACACCGCCCTGCGGCGTCATCACCGGCGGCGGACCGGGGGCATAGCCTGGCGGGGGCGGCGGCGCAAACTGTGCCTGCTGGCTGGGGCCAGAGGAATAGGGCGCGCTGGGGCCTGAGCCTGGCCCGCCATACTGGCTATAGGGCGGCTGCCCCCCCGGAGGGGGCGGCGGCGCGTACTGCGCGGCATAGACGTCGCCTGCTGCTGGCCCGCCGCCAAAGGCGCTGGCGGGCGGGGGCGGCGGCGACAGCCGCGTCGGATCGGTGTCTAAGGCGCTGGCGGGCGGGGGCGGCGGCGTGAGCTGCGTCGCCTGGTTCTCTATCCCCGATGGCGCGCCCTGGTTGACCAACGTCTGGCGCGCGCCGCAGGCGCCACAAAAGGCCGCGCCTGCTGGCAGGGGTTGGCCGCAATTGACGCAAGCTGTTGATCCCATTGGAGGCTACCTCCATCTCTACGCGCGGGTGTCGAGGCGCCCGCGCTGTGCTGTCTCATTTCTGTATGAGAAGAACGTTTCACCCCTGGCGCTTTGGGGCATCGGCGCCTTGTTCAGCAGCAGCGGCTCTGTGAAGCGCGAACCATGCGGCCATCTCCTTGCTTACGTTAGTATAGCACTCTTGGGGCGCGTTGCGTGTGAAATGAATACACCCAGGCCACGATTCGGCGAATGATGATTTTGACTTTTTCAGCGGGTCGGTCCTGGCTTCCGTTGGCTGGCGGATAAATCCGCGCCTGGAGGCTGCGCCGCGAAGCCCGCCTGCGCGGGCTAAGACGACCCCCTCATTTCATGGTCAAACTTCCTCAGTCGCCGCCGGGCTGGCGGCTATGGCGCCAGCCAGACCTGCGCGGTCTGATCGGTGCTGGCCGAGGCGATCTGCTGGCCGGTAGACGACCAGCCCACATCATTCACCCCTCCGGTGTGCTTGCTATAGGTCAGCACGGTATTGGCGCTGCTGGCGTCCCAGACCTGCGCTGTCCTGTCCTGGCTGGCCGAGACGATGCGCTGACCGTCTGGCGACCAGGCAAGCGCCGTCACATTGTTGCTGTGCCCGGTATAGGTGACGACGTTGTTTCCGGTGATGGCATCCCAGACCTGCGCCGTGTGATCATAGCTGCCAGAGGCGATGCGCTGCCCACTGGCGGACCAACGCACGGCATCCACGCCGCCGGTATGGCCGGTGTAGACGAAGACAATGGTTCCCAGACCATTGGTGGGGTTCCAGACCTGCACAGTCTTATCTTTGCTGCCAGACGCCACCAGGCTGCCATCGGGCGACCAGGCCACCGCCCAGACATGATCGCTATGATTGGTGAAGGTGAAGACAAATTGCTGGGTCGTCGCTTCCCAGACGCGCACGGTGTTATCATAGCTCGCCGAGGCGATCAGCTTGCTGTCGGGCGACCAGGCCACCGCCGCTACCTCGGCGCTGTGGCCGGTATAGGTAGTGATGTTGGCGCCGCTGCTGGCGTCCCATATCTGAACCGTTTTATCTTTGCCCGCCGAGGCGATCTTGCTGCCATCGGGCGACCAGGCCACCGCCCAGACCTGATCGCTGTGGCCGCGATAGGTGAGGACATGATTTCCGGTCAGGGCGTCCCAGACGCGCACGCTGTGGTCAAAGCTGCCGGTGGCGATGCGTTTCCCATTGGGTGACCAGGCGAGCGAAATGACGGCGCTGCTGTGGCCGCGATAGGTATAGAGCGTGTCGCCGGGCTGCGGCGGCGTGGGGGTGGGTGTCTCCGTTGGTGTGGCTGTGGCTGTGGCTGTGGCTGTTGGAGATGCCGTCGCGGCCCCGGTAGGGGTGGGCGTCGCGCCTCGCTGCGCCGTGCCGCCGCCAGTTTTGCTGGTGAGGAGCAGCGCCGCCGCGCCGCCGCCAATCAGCCCCAGCCCGGCGACCCCGGCGATCAGCACTGTTCGCCGCGAGACGCCTCGTTTGGGCGGCGGCCCAGCCTGCCCAGGCGTGGGCGCGAGCGGATAGGCTAGCGGCGGCGGCGTGCCATAGGTCGATGCGTCATACGAGGGGACTCCTGCGGGGGGAGTGGACGACCACCCGCCAGGGTACGCGGGCGCAGAGGCTGGCGGCGCGCTGGAAGGAACCGATGGTTGCCGGGGTGGTCCACTCCCTGGCGCGTAGGTCGGCGGCACGCTGGGAGAAATGGTTGATTGCTGGGTCAGCCCGCTCCCTGGCGCGTAGGTTGGCGGGGGATTGGAAGAGACCGTTGATTGCTGAGTCAGCCCGCTCCCTGGCGCGTAGGCTGGCGGCACGGGCGGCGTGGCAGCGTTGGGTGGGAGTGAACTGATGATCGTTTGCGCCGTGAAGACCGATGGCACTGCCTGGCCCGGCTGCGCCGAGGGGCTGGCAGGCGCGGGCCGGCCAGGGAGCGGCTGCGCGCGTGTGGCGTATTCCTGCGCGCTCTCGCCCAGGCTGGCCTGCTCCAGCGCGTTGGCAAAGGCGCGCACGCTGCCAAAGCGCGCTTTGGGGTCTTTCGCCAGGGCGGTCAATACGACCTGCTCCAGCATGGGTGAGATCGTTGGGACTCGTTCGCGCAGCGGGGGCGGCGGGGCCAGCACATGCTGCGCGGCGACCTCGGTAAACGTCCCCTGAAAGGGGCGCTGGCCGCTGAGCCATTCATAGACCACGATGCCGAGCGAATATTGATCGCTGGCCGGGCGCGGCTTGCCCTGCAACTGTTCGGGGGCCATATAGGCCGCCGTCCCGGCGACGCCCTGTGTCTCTTGATAGCTGGAACTCTGCGCCGCCAGCGCGATACCAAAATCCGAAAGTAAGACCTCGCCCCGGCGCCCCAGCAGCATATTCTCCGGCTTGATGTCGCGGTGAATCAGCTTTTGCTCGTGAGCATAGTGCAGCGCCTCGGCCACCTGTTTGACATAGGGCAGCATCACTGCCGGAGCCAGCGGCTGCTCAGCCGGGAAACGCTGACGCAGGGAGCCATTGGGCGCGTAATCCATCAGCAGATAGGGCGTGCCTTCCTGCACGCCAAAATCCAGCACGCGCACGATATGCGGATGTACCAGCGTGGCAATCGTGCGCGCCTCGACGCGGAACTTTTCCACTTCTGTCGGATTCGCCAGTTGGGCATGCAAGATTTTCACGGCGGCTTCGGTGCCCAGATAGACCTGTACCGCCAGATAGACTTCGGCAAAAGCGCCCTTGCCCAGCAATCGGGTCAGACGATAATTCCCAAATTGCTGGCCTTCTCGTTCGGCCATCGGTGGCTACCTCCTGGAGAGGAGTAATAACCCAATCCTCATCTGCTTCTCTTACAAGAACGCAGATAGTCAGGAAATTGGGGTAAACGCTGGACGGCTTCCCAGACCCGCGCCGTCGTATCATCGCTGGCCGAGGCGACGCGCGTGCTATCAGGCGACCAGACCACCGCCTCGATCACACTCGTATGCCCGCGATATTGATAGAGAAAATGCCCCGTTGGTTCCCAGACCTGGACCGTCGTATCATGGGTTTTCTGCGGCATGTTGGTATTCCCGGCGCCTGAGGCGATGTACTTGCCATCGGGCGACCAGGCTACCTGCTTGATCTGCGCCGCGTGGCCGGTATACGTCTGGAGCGTCGCTGCGATCTGCGCGTCCCAGACCTGGACGCTGTGATCGCGGTCCGCGTAGGGGTCGCCGCTGCCGGAGGCGATCTTGCTGCCGTCGGGCGACCAGGCCACCGTGCCAACGTAGCTCCTGTGGCCGCGATACGCATACAGCGCCCGCCCGCTCTGCGCATCCCAGACCTGCACGGTCAGATCGCTGCTGCCAGAGGCGATCCGCGTGCCATCGGGCGACCAGGCGACGGCGTTGACCGCCCCGCTGTGGCCGCTATAGGGCAGGAGGGCTTGGCCCGTGCGGGTGTCCCAGACGATGACCCGCTTATCGCGGCTTGCGGTGACGATGGAGCGGCCATCGCGCGACCAGTCAACGGCATAGACCGAGTTGGTCGGGTCTTTGGCGAGGGCGCGCAGCACCACCGCTTCGACGGCTGGCGCAATCGTTGGGACGAGGGCGCGCAGGGCCGACGGCGGGACGAGAATCTGCTTGGTGGCAATCTCGGTGAAGGAGCCAGCAAAGGGGCGCTGGCCCGTCAGCCATTCGTAGACGACGACGCCCAGGGCATATTGATCGCTGGCCGGGACGGGTTTGCTCTGAATCTGTTCCGGCGCCATATAGGTTACTGTGCCGCTGATGGTGTGATTGCTCTGCTGGCGCGAACTCTGCGCGATGATTGCCACGCCAAAATCCGAGAGCAGCGCCTCGCCGCGCTCGCCCAGCAGCAGGTTCTCCGGCTTGATGTCGCGGTGAATTAGCCTGCGCTCGTGGATATACTGCAAGGCGCTCGCCACCTGGCAGGTGTAGGGCAGAATGATCTCCAGCGCGAGCGGGTTGCCCTGGGCATGGCGGCGGCGCAGCGTGCCATTGGGCGCGTACTGCATGACCAGGAAGGGCTTGCCGTCCTCAATATCGAAGTCGAGCAGGCGCACGATATGCGGGTGAACCAGCCCGGCAATGATGCGCGCCTCTTTGCGGAAGTTCTCCCAGTCCTCCAGCGCCAGGTGGGCGTGCAGTACCTTGATGGCGGCCTCGGAGTCCAGGCGCCAATGCTGGCCCAGGTAGGCATCGGCAAAGCCGCCCTGCCCCAGCAGGCGGACGAGACGGTAATTGCCAAGCTGCTGCCCGACGCGATTCGCCATGAGCGCGTGACCCTCCTGGGGATGAAGGACGCGGCGCAGCCCACGCAGCTTGCTGCCGGTCCCAGGCTCCAAACAACCAACGTCCCCATTGTAGAGGAGCAGGGCGCGCGCGTCAAGATGCCCGCGAGGTCGGCCAGGGCTATCTCAAAGTTGCGGGCGACAGGAGACTGGCGGTTAAAACCGCGTCTAGAGGCGCTGCGGCGCCGCGAAGTCCGCCTGCGCGGACGAGGTTTTGGCGTCCGTCCGTCCTCTATGGCAACTTTTCCATTGCCGCGAGGCTGGGCGGAGGTGGTCCTTGCAGCGCCGCTCTCCAATCAGCGCAGCGGTGGCCCCACTCTGCCCCTGGACGGTCCGGCTAGAAGCCGGTGGTACACGCGGCGATCCCTTGTAGCGCCGGCTTCCAGTCGGCTGGGGCGGGGTCTGGCGCGCACGCGAACGTGCGCCTAGCGCGCCGCCTCCCGGCAGGCCAACGGTTCGCCGCCAGGGACGGCGGCGCTACACGCGGGCCGGGTGGTCGGCAACCAGGCGCTCGCAGCGATCCAGCAGCGCCTCGACGCGCTTGAGCCAGACAGCATAGGGCGTCAGCCCTGCCAGCGCGGGCGGCAGCGCGACGCCTTCCTGCTGATAGAGCAAGACACCATCATGGGCGACAATCGCCACAAAATCTTCATCCAGGTCGCTGGCGTGCGCATCGCTCGTTATCGCGCTGAACGACCAGGCGCACCATTGACCTTCGGGCGCCTCCCAGGCTTCCCTCAGCAGGTACATCACTCTGGCCGCCTTGCCTACCTCGTAGAAGAGACGCGCATTGTGCGCCAGGATCAGCAGATCAGCGTCGCTCTCCGGGCCAGGCGTCAGGCGCGCAGTAGAGCCGAAGAGCGCCAGACAAGCCACATTGAGGTCTTGGCGCTGTACCATTTCAGACAGCCGGTTGAGTTGCCCAATGAGGCGGGGATATTCGCGCAGGTACTGCCGCGCCTTGGAGAGTTGTATAAGAGCCTCTTCGTGCTAGAGAGTCAAACGGCCATTTCCTGGAGAACGATGATACATTGAACAACCATCTGGTTCTTATTGGCCGACGCTCTCTGCCCAGCTTCGGATGGTCTTCAGGCAAGCGCGCGCAAACCTGCTGCTCCTCCATTGGTTTGCCCGCCGTAGGTTCTGCCAGAGCGCAGCATCTCCAGATCATCCCAGGCTTTTGAGACTTCCGGGGGCGCGCCCGCCCGAACCAGCAGCCTGGGTTTGTGCTGTGCATGTGCTTATTGGCGTGTTCGATGCCTCGCCGCTCAGCACCCGCCAAGACAAAGTGGTGGGCGTCCATATGGCAATCGACCACCACTGATCGCCACTTGGTAGCAAGATCAAGATCGGCTTGCTCCTGCTCGAACTCTGCGCCTACCTGGACATGTTTCTCCGCTTTCATTGTACGACATCCTTCTGCTGCTTTCAGCCCTACCCCGCGCTCCAGACCTGCACGGTCTTATCTCGCCCCGCAGAGGCAATGCGCGTGCCATCCGGCGACCAGGCCACCGCAAACACGAAATCCGAATGTCCGCGATAGGTAAAGAGCAGGCGCCCGTTCGTCGCGTCCCAAATCTGCACGGTACTATCCCAGGATGCCGAGGCGATGCGTGCGCCATCTGGCGACCAGGCCAGAGCTTGGACCGCCCTGGTATGTCCTTGATGGATAAACAGTATCTCTCCATTCGCCCGCCACACATGCGCCTGCCCATCATCACTGGCCGAGGCCAGGCGCTGCCCATCGGGCGACCACACCACCGCATTTACTATGCCCGCATGATTACTGTAGATGAGGGGCAGGTTTCCTCTGGTCGGCTGCCAAATCTGAACTGTTTTATCTCTTCCTGCCGAGGCAATCTGGCTGCCATGAGGTAAGCTATCAGCAGTTGACTCTGGCGACCAGGCAACCGAAGTTGTCTCCTTGGAGTGGCCCTGATAACGCACCTGGGGGCTGCCGGTCATGGCGTGCCAGACATGAACTGTCCTATCGCTGCTCCCAGAAGCAATGCTTTGCCCATCAGGCGACCAGGCGACTGTCGTCACATCCTGCGCGTGACCACGATACATGGCGACTTTGTACCCATCCAGAAAGCTCCAGACCTGGGCCGTCTTATCCATGCTTCCAGAAGCGAGATACCTGCCATCAGGCGACCAGGCGACGGTATAGACCATCGAGGCATGGCCTTGATAGGTCACAAGTTTGTGCTGATTGATAACATCCCAGACCTGGACGGTCTTGTCCCGCGATCCAAAAGCGATATATCTGCTATCAGGCGACCAGGCGACTGTCCAGACCTCATCAGCATGCCCCCGATAGATACAGAGAGTCGTTCCTATTGGCTGTATGGATACTGCTGGCTGTGAGATTCGCTCGGTCGGCGGGAGCGCTGCGCCGCTAGGCGTGCGGGATGGCGGCGTTACCAGAGGAGAAGCCGGAACTGGCGGAGCGACTCTGATGGTGGGTGCCAGGGCGGGCGCGGGCGGAGTCGGCGCGGAAGGCAGGGGCGCGGAGGGCCGGACGATCTGCGTGGGCTGGTCGAGCAGGCTGGCCTGCTCCAGTGCGGTGGCGAAGGCTTGCACGCTGCCAAAGCGCTCTTTGGGGTCTTTGGATAGGGCAATCAGGATCGCCTGCTCGACGGCGGGCGAGAGGTCCGGCAGCTTCTCGCGCAGGGGCGGCGGCGGAGTGAAGAGATGTTGGGTGGCGACCTCGCTGAAGGATCCGTGAAAAGGGCGATCCCCGCTGAGCCACTCGTAGATGGTGATGCCCAGGGCGTATTGATCGCTGGCGGGACGTGGCTTGCCCTGCACCTGCTCCGGGGCCATATAGGCCACCGTGCCCGCCACTTCCTGCGTCCCCTGGTAGCGCGAACTCTGGGCGACGGTGGCAATGCCAAAGTCACTGAGCAAGACGTCGCCCCGACGGCTCAGCAGCATGTTCTCCGGCTTGATGTCCCGATGCACCAGCTTCTCTTCGTGGGCATACTGCAAGGCGTCGGCGACCTGCTTGACGTAGGGCAGGAGGGTCGCCAGCGGCAGGCACGCGCCCTTGGGATGGCGGGTGCGCAGCGTACCGTTGGGGGCATAGCTCATCACCAGGAAGGGTGTGCCCTCCTGCACATCGAAGTCCAGCACGCGCACGATCTGCGGATGCTCCAGCGCGGCGATGGTGCGCGCCTCCTGCTGGAAGGCAGCCTCATCTTCCCCGGCCAGTTGCGTGTGCAGGACTTTGATAGCCGCTTGCGTGCCCAGGCGCACATGTTCGCCCAGATAGACTTCGGCGAAGCCGCCGCGCCCCAGCAGGCGCGTCAAGCGATACTGCCCCAATTGCTGCCCGACCCGATCTGCCATAGCTGCCCCCCTCTTCAGACAAAGCGATCTGTTTACTTTTTGATTGCAGATCGATTGTAAGGCGAGGGAGCGAAGCTGTCAATACTGGCCCGGCGGTTCCCCGGCACAGAGGCTGGGGGTGCAAGTGGGCGGGATGGCTGGGGAGTCGGCAGGCTGGATGGAGTTTGGAGCGGCTCGCGTGATGTTCTGGCGCGCTGAGGCGTCTAGAGAGATAGGCGGTTCTGCCGCGTCGCAGTGGTTCCCTGATGAAGCCAGGACACGGGCGCGGCGAAAAAAGCGAAATCATCAGGGAGAGGAGATGCCCGTGAAAAAGCGCAGTCTGGCGCTTGCCGTCCTGGCCTTGCTGCTGGTGGCCTGCGGGAGCGGCTCGCCCGCGCAGACGGCCCGGCCCACGCCCAGCGCCACGTCGAGCGGGCCGGTGGCCTCCGCGCCGACGCCTGGCCCGATG
>Ga0209166_10004114_pt1 | contig 10278 bp, 8 predicted proteins | sample Coa_R1_3_FD_187151 | JGI IMG/M metagenome (GOLD analysis project Ga0209166, IMG submission 187151) | Surface soil microbial communities from Centralia Pennsylvania, which are recovering from an underground coalmine fire - Coalmine... | ecosystem: Environmental > Terrestrial > Soil > Unclassified... | reverse complement strand
GCGTGGCGGATCCGAAGAAACTGAAAGCGGAAATCAAGATTGCCGAAACGCAGGCTAAAGATGTGACGATCGGACAAAAGGCTTCCATTGATACGCGGAACGGAATTGTTGCAGGACACGTTTCGCGCATCGACCCATCGGTGGTAAACGGAACGGTGACGGTGGACGTGACCATCGACGAGCCACTTCCTAACGGTGCGCGGCCGGATTTAAGCGTGGACGGCACGATCACACTGGAGAATTTGAAGGATGTGCTGTATGTGGGCAGACCGGTGCACGGGCAGTCCGACAGCACCATCGGCCTCTTCAAGATTATCGACGACGGTTCCGATGCCGTGCGCGTCAACGTGAAGCTCGGGCGGAGTTCCGTCAACACCATCGAAATCCTTGACGGGCTGAAGGTGGGCGACAAGGTGATTCTGTCCGACATGTCGGCGTGGGACGCTTTCGACCGTATCCGGCTGAAATAAACATTCGTTCACCGGTGGCGGTGGGCCCGCAAACGAGTTCGTGGTTTGATTTCTATCATTTCGCAAAGTGAAGTTGTTCGTTTCTTGCGGAGGCCCAGTGCAGACTCTCTGGCAAGACATTCGCTTCGGGTTGCGAATGCTGGCAAAGAATCCGGGCTTTACGGCAGTCGCCATTGCCACGCTGGCCCTCGGCATCGGCGCCAATACCGCCATTTTCAGTTTGCTGAACGCGGTCATGCTGCAGTCGATTCCCGTCCGTAATCCACAACAATTAGTCGTCTTGCGGTGGTCGGCGCGCACGCATCCTCAAAACGCGGGCTCGAGTAGCTTTGGGGATTGCCAGTGGACGAAGTGGACCGACAAGGTTTCCGGCAGTTGCTCTTTCTCCTACCCCGTCTTCAAAGAGATCCGCGATCACGCTGAGGTTTTTTCAGGCGTGGCTGCGTTTGCCGGCCCGGCGCAACTCGACTTGAGCGGAAATGGAACGGCGAGCATCGCTCGGGGAGAAATGGTCTCTGGCGATTATTTCCAGACCCTCGGCGTTCCTGCCGCCTTGGGACGAACCATCGAACCTATGGACGAGCGGCCCGGCGCGGAGGGCGATGCGAGTCGATCCCATGGTGGCATTGCGGTATGAGCAACTCATGGTTCTTCCAGAACCACAACGAAGAATGAAAGTAGCCGCTGGCCGGTACTCCAATCTTTCAGCGAGATACGCGGCTTCTTTCGTAGGAGTAGCATTGGGGGTTCGAATCGATTGAACAGACAAAAAATTGGCCGGCGCTCAAAATTGCGGAACCATCGGAGGTTGAGTTGCGTATTCCCTCATAGGAACAGTTCCGTTGGTGGGTCTGTCGGCCATCCCTTATGCGCCTCATTGGGTGCTCGACACCAGACGAGTGATGCCTTGTTACGTCAAATACATCGGGCTTCGCCGGTTGCTATTCCCTGGTGGGACGAATTGCCAAGATTCGATATGCGGTTTGTCGGCAGGAAAGGCGGTTTCAGTTGGGGTGCGTTTAAGGGCGTACCGGTACTATGGGCAGGTTCGTAACTCGTCGCAGGAAACATTACGCCCAGCTAACCGTCTGACCAGTGTAAAGATGCTTTGAATGCCTCGGAAAGACCTGTAAGGAAGGTGGAATGCAGAATCTCTGGAATGACATCCGGTTCGGATTGCGCATGTTGGCAAAGAGCCCGGGCTTCACGGCTATTGCCATCATAACCCTGGCTCTGGGAATCGGCGCGAATACGGCGATCTTTTCCCTAATGGACCAGATTTTGCTTCGGCGGCTGCCGGTGAAGAATCCAGAGGAACTGGTCATTCTGCGGGCGCCGGGGCCGGTGACCGGGCGAGTTTCGAGCGACGGCGATTCCACGGAATCCTTTTCCTACCCCATGTACAAAGGGTTGCGGGACACCAACAAGGTCTTCTCCGGAATTCTGGCGCGCTACACATTTTCCGCCAGCGTCGCGAGCCACGGGCAGACCGATCGTGCGTCGGGAGAGCTGGTTTCCGGGAATTACTTCGACGTCCTGGGAGTACAGCCGGCGGTCGGGAGGGTCTTCACTCAGGACGATGACCGAGTGCCCGGAGCGCAGCCCGTCGTCGTGCTAAGCAACTCGTACTGGAAGCGCCACTTTGGCGGCGATCCGAGCGTGCTCAACAAGGTTCTGCTGATCAACAACGTCGAGATGACCGTGGTCGGTGTCTCCCAGGCAGGATTTTTTGGCGTTCAGGTGGGCCAGACGCCGGACTTTTTCGTGCCCTTGATGATGACGTCGCAGATGACTCTCAACAATTCTTCACTCGATGGGTGGAACGATTACTGGATAAAAGTTCTGGCGAGGCGCAAGCCGGGAATTTCCCTGAAACAGGCGCAAGCAGGAATTAACGCCGCGTACCAGCCCTTGCTCGAAGAGCAATTGCCGCAAATCAAGTCCGGCTGGAACGAAGAGAAGCGCAAGCGATTTTTGGACAAGAAGATTCTTCTTTCGTCGGGGGCAAGAGGACGAACAGTTCTGCAGCGGGACGCCGGCGGACAGATCATCACTCTATTCGTGATGGTGGCGCTGGTGCTTTTGATAGCTTGCACGAACGTGGCGAACTTGCTGCTGGCTCGCGGTGCGGCGCGGCAACGCGAGTTTGCGATCCGGACGGCGATGGGAGCAAGCCGGGGCAGGATGATTCGTCAGCTGCTTGCGGAAAGCCTCTTGTGCGCGTTTGGCGGCGGAGCGATGGGCCTGCTCCTCGGCACATGGTTAATGAGAATCCTGACGCCCATCGTGGTCTCCAACACCGGAATCCACGGCTTGACAGAAAGACTCGACCCAGGAGTCTTGGCATTTGCCATCGGAGCCACGCTTTTCTCTGGGGTTTTCTTCGGATTGATCCCGGCATGGCGCGTCACGCGAATGGGAGTTTCAGACGTCATCAAGGACCAGGGTTCGACTTCTTCCGCGAGCGTGTCGCACGTGGGTTTCCGAAAATTCCTGGTTGCGGGACAAGTTGCCTTCACCATGCTGCTTCTCGCCGGCGCGGGACTCTTCGTGCGTTCGCTCTGGAACCTGCAGAAGCAGGATCTGGGGTTGAAGCCGGACCATATCATTACATTCTCAGTCGAGCCGCCGCTGAATGGGTACGACACGCCGAAATCCATCGCATTGATCGACCAATTGCGCGCCCGGATTGCCGCGCTGCCTGGAGTCAGGTCCGTGGGGACGGGAGATGTTCCGACGCTCACGGGCGACAGCAATGGGAGCAATATAACCGCCGAAGGGGGTCCGCAACTCGCGGAAGAGTTGCAGGACGTGAATTATGACGCGGTGAGTCCAAGCTACTTCTCGACGCTGGGAGTACCCTTGCTGTCTGGCCGCGAATTTACGGAAGCCGACGGCGCCACGGCTCCCAAAGTCGCTGTTGCCAGCGAATCCATGGTCAAGCGTTTCTTCCCTGGACGGAACCCGCTCGGCTTGCACTTTGCATTTGGTGGCGGACAGAAAGTGAAGCCGAACATCGAAATCGTGGGAGTAGTGAAGGACGTAAAGCAGGCGCACGTGAACGGCGCTGTCCAACCCTATGTGTATATTCCCTATGCGCAAAGGCCCGAACTGAGAGCCATGACGTTCTACGTCCGCTCGGCGCAGGACCCGTTGCTTTTGGGAACGGCGCTGCAGGGTGAAGTCCGGCAGATGGACGCGAATCTGCCGGTCTACGATCTGAAAACCATGGAACGCGTTGTGGATGAAGATTTGTTTTCGGCGAGGATGGTTGCGGTCCTTTCTGCGAGCTTCGCCGGACTAGCCGGGCTCTTGGCGGCGTTGGGGATTTATGGCGTTCTTGCCTACGTGGTCGTGCAGCGCACGCGGGAAATTGGCATCCGGATGGCGCTTGGCGCCGTGGCCGGCCACGTTCGGCTGATGATTTTGCGGGAAGTGGGATTGATGGTGTTGATTGGCGTGGCGGTCGGTCTGCCGGCCGCGTATGGCTTGGCTCGGCTCAGCGAATCTTTGCTTTTCGGCGTGCATGCCGGCGATCCCGCGGTATACGCTGTCGGGTTGGGCTTGATCGGACTTATCGCGCTTGCGGCATGCTTCCTTCCAGCGCGGCGAGCGACACGTGTCGATCCGTTGGTGGCGCTACGATATGAATAGATGGCCCGATTTTAAGCAGGAGGCACGGCAGTCGGAGGCTGGTGAAAAGAATTTTGCAGGGCAAATTTCAAGGTAAATTTCAGCTAAGGAGAAGAAATGGCAGACACAAGCACGCTCATCAAAATGGAAGGCGTAAAGAAAGTCTTCTACACGGACGAAGTGGAGACGCACGCGCTTTCCGAAATTCACCTCGAGATCAAGAAAGGCACGTATATTTCCATCGCGGGGCCTTCGGGCTGCGGCAAATCGACGCTGCTCTCCATCTTGGGGCTGCTCGATTCGCCGACAGACGGAAGCTACATGCTCAATGGTCAGCCCGTCGGCAAGCTCACCATCAGCGAGCGCACGCGCATCCGCAATCGCGAGATCGGCTTCATCTTCCAGGCGTTTAACTTGATCGGCGACCTCACGGTCTACGAAAACGTCGAGCTGCCACTGACGTACCGCGGCACCAGCTCCGCCGAGCGCAAGCAGAAGGTCCAGAACGCGCTCGAACGTGTGGGCATGGCGCACCGCTTGCGGCATTATCCCTCGCAGCTCTCCGGCGGTCAGCAACAGCGTGTAGCCGTGGCGCGCGCATTGGTGGGCGATCCGCTCATCCTGATGGCTGACGAACCCACTGGAAACTTGGACTCGAAGAACGGCGAAGCCGTCATGGAGCTGCTGCGCGATTTGCACCGCAACGGCGCGACGGTTTGCATGGTGACCCACGACCAGCGCTACGCAAATTTTGCGGAACGCACGATCCACTTGTTTGACGGCCGCATCGTCGAAGAAACCAAAGAAGCCGGCGTAACCGCTTAAGGGCGTCCGGCGAAAGAGGGCGCTCCATGGGAACGATTTGGCTGGACATCCGTTATGGTGTGCGGATGCTCGTCAAGCACGGCCTTACTACATGGGTGTGCGTGGTGGCGCTGGGCATCGCTTCGAACTGAAAAAAGGCTCGTCCCCGGCCATCCATGTAAGGGAGTCGGTCTGCAGCGGGCTTTGCGTCTTGCTTATACTCTCTCCAGCTTCCTAAATGGCATCATGGCTGCCAATCCACTTCATTTCTTGCGGCCGCCCTTCCTTGCAGCTGGAGTCGCGACAGTCGCCTGTTACCTCCCCGCGCGGCGCGCCGTGCGCCTGGACCCGATTACCGCTTTGCGGTACGAATGAAGCCCTCCCCGGTAAAAGATTGTAGGGGCTGGGCTTGCCCTGCCCGGGGCGCTCAGCGGTCTGGAATTAAGTGTGATAGTCTCGAAACGGAATAAGAATTCCAGCGTTATCCTAGTAATGCTCAAGGAGCGAGTGTGGAACCTCTGATTCAGTTGCGAAACCTGGAGAAAGTTTACGAGGCGGGCGGCAGCAAGTTTTACGTCCTGCGCCGCGTCTCCCTCGAGATTCAGCCCGGCGAGTTTGTTACATTCATGGGCCCTTCGGGAGCCGGAAAGTCCACGCTGCTTAGCATCATCGGCATGCTCGATGGCTCTTGGACGGGCGAATACTATTTCAATGGCGAGCCGGTTCACAGGCTCAATGTGAAGAAGCGCAACGAACTTCACAAGGCCAACATCGGCTTCGTTTTTCAAAGCTACCACCTGATCGACAACTTGACGGTCTTCGAGAACCTCGAAATCCCTCTTTCTTACAAAAATGTCCCTCACAAAGAGCGCGTCAGCCTCGTCTGCGACATCCTCGACCGCTTCAATATCGTCGGCAAAAAAGACCTCTTCCCCAATCAGCTCTCCGGCGGGCAGCAACAGCTCGTGGGCGTCGCCCGCGCGGTGATTCAAAGCCCCAAGCTGATTCTGGCCGACGAGCCCACGGGCAATCTGCACTCCGCCCAGGGTGAAGAAATTATGGAGCTTTTCCGTAAGCTGAACGAAGCGGGCACCAGCATCATTCAGGTCACGCACTCGGAGAGAAACGCTGCCTACAGCCATCGCGTCATTCAGCTCAAAGACGGCTGGGTGGTCAGCGAGACCAGCAATGCAGCGCGGGTCGGCTGACAGTTAGCCAGAGGCTGCATCATTTTTATCCGACGCAGACCGCGGAGCGGCCAGAGGGGGATGTGAACTCTACATTTTTGATTATATGGGGGCAAAATCGGTGTTAGTCATAGCATAAATGGGGTACTTATTTAGCTAATCGGCTAAATATGCCCTCAACTGGTATTCAGATTATCTTCCAACACGAATGAAAAACCCTACCATTCATCCCTATCGCGTCCTGGTGGCCGACGATCAGGCGGATATCCGCGACGCTTTGCGCCTTCTGCTCAAACGCGAGAACTATGAGACACAGTCCGCCGCCTCGCCCGCGGAGGCGCTCGCGGCCATTGAATCGCGCGAATTCGATGCCGTGCTGATGGATCTCAATTACGCGCGAGACACTACCTCCGGCCAGGAAGGGCTCGACCTACTCAGCCGCATCCAGGCTGCGGATGCGACGCTGCCCGTGATTGTAATGACCGCATGGAGCAGCGTGGAAGTTGCCGTCGAAGCCATGCGGCGAGGCGCGCGCGATTTCATTCAAAAGCCCTGGGACAATGCGCGGCTGCTAACCATCCTGCGCACGCAAATCGATCTGCGAAATGCCTTGCGGCAAGCATCGCGGCTGGAAGCTGAAAACAGACTTCTCCGGGCCGAATCGCGGCCCACCCTTATCGCCGAAGCGGCCGTGATGCAACCTGTGCTCGACCTGATCGGACGTGTGGGCCCTTCGGATGCCAGCGTTCTCATCACCGGGGAGCACGGCACGGGAAAAGAAGTTGTGGCGCAGACGCTGCATGCGCTTTCGCAGCGATCTGGAAAACCGATGGTGACGGTTAACGCGGGCGGCCTTTCCGAAGGCCTGTTCGAAAGCGAGCTGTTCGGCCACGTGAAAGGCGCTTTCACCGATGCGCGCAACGACCGTGTCGGGCGCTTCGAGCTTGCCGAGGGCAGCACGCTTTTTCTGGACGAGATCGCCAATGTGCCGCTCAATCTGCAGGCAAAACTCTTGCGAGTTCTTGAAACCGGCGAGTTGGAGCGCGTCGGTTCGTCAACAACACGGCGCGTAAACGTGCGAGTGTTGGCGGCCACCAACGCCGACGTGACTTCCGAGGCTGCCTCCGGGCGCTTCCGCCAGGACCTTCTTTTTCGCCTGAATACCATCGAAATCCATCTTCCGCCCCTGCGCGAACGCCGCGAGGACATCGCCTTGCTGGCGCACCACTTCCTCCGTGGCTATGCGCAGCGTTATCGCAAAAGCATTTCGGGCTTCGATCCTGGCGCGACGCAGCTTCTTCTCGAACATCCCTGGCCGGGAAATGTGCGCGAACTGGATCATGCCGTGGAGCGCGGCGTGCTGCTCGCGCAAGGGCAGCTTGTCCGTTCCGCGGATCTCGGCCTGCGCACCGGCCCCGCGGGCGGCACCGTGCGGCTCGAGGAAATGAGTCTTGATGAAGTGGAGCGCCACCTGATACAGCGCACCCTCGCGCGCCATGACGGAAACGTCAGCCAGGCAGCCAAAGCGCTGGGACTCAGCCGCAGCGCGATGTATCGCCGGCTGCAAAAACACGGCTTGGAATGAGACGCCTCACGTACGAACGTCGCATCCAGCTGCTCGCGCTGGCGGCGGGATTACCAGGATCATTGATCGCATTGATTCTCCTCTGGTATGGCGCCTATTCGTCGCGAACCGCCTGGACGCTAACCTTCCTCATCGTGAGTCTGTGGCTCGGCTTCGCGCTTTCCTTGCGGCACCGCGTGGTCTTCTCGCTGCAAACACTATCGAATCTGCTTTCCGCGATGCGCGAAGAGGATTTCTCCTTTCGCGCTCGCGAAGCACGCTCCGATGACGCGCTCGGCGAAGTCATGCTGGAAGTCAACGCCCTGAGTGAGACGCTTCGTTCGCAGCGACTGGGAGCGATGGAAGCTACCGGGCTGCTGCGCGCCGTGATGGAAGAAATTGACGTAGCCATCTTCACCTTTGACAACAACAGGCAGTTGCGCCTCGTGAATCGCGCGGGTGAGCGCCTTCTCGCCCGGTCCAGCGAACGGCTCCTGGGCTTTACTGCGGCGGAGCTTGGTCTTGAGGCCTGTCTCGAAGGCGAGCCGGCCCACACCATGGAATTGAGTTTTCCAGGCGGAGCCGGCCGATGGGGAATGCGCCGCGGTTCCTTCCGGCAGGGAGGGTTGCCGCATGATCTCGTCGTGCTCAGCGATCTGAGCCGCGCGCTGCGCGATGAAGAGCGCCAGGCCTGGCAGCGGCTCATCCGCGTTTTAGGCCACGAACTCAACAACTCGCTGGCGCCTATCCAATCCGTGGCCCAGAGCCTGGAAAGCGGGCTCGCGAGAACGGCCAACGTTCCAGAGTTGCAGAGCGCCTCTGCCGCACCGATTCTGGAAGACATGCGTCACGGCTTGGGAATCATACGGTCTCGCACGGAAGCGCTGGGCCGGTTCATGGCCGCGTATGCACGGCTCGCCCGGCTTCCGCAGCCGACGCTTGCGCCCGTCAATGTGACGGAGTGGATCACCCGCGTGGCCAATCTCGAAGCACGAGCCAAGGTTCGATTGGAGAAAGGGCCGCCGCTGGTTATCTCCGCGGACGCGGACCAGCTTGAACAGCTTTTGATCAACCTGGTTCGCAATGCAGCAGACGCCGCACACGAAACGGGAGGCGGAGTGAAAGTAACTTGGTCCCGGTATAGCTCGTACCTGGAAGTTTCCGTGCTTGATGAAGGCCCAGGCATCTCCAACACCGCTAATTTATTTGTTCCCTTTTTCACCACCAAGCCGGGCGGCTCGGGGATTGGTCTCGTTCTGAGCCGCCAGATTGCGGAAGCCCACGGCGGAACTCTGACGCTGCAAAACCGGCGGGATGGGCGAGGCTGCGAAGCGAAGCTTCGCCTGCCAATCTAGAAAGCCTACGCCCGTCTTCCATTCATGAATTGGAAATGCTTTTTGTGGCGCTCTGCAATCCGCATTACTGGTTTTTCCGGCAAAGCCTCATCGGCCAGAGCGCCGAGGACCGAAGCCTTTATGGAGTCGCGGCCTCCTGCAGCGTTCCGCTCAGCTCGATCTCAATTTGCACGGCGGGATCAGCCTTCAAGAAAAATGTGTTCGGGCTCTTTAAGCCCCACTGGATGTAGGGCACGCCAAATTTTGCCGAACCCTTCCAGCGACCGCCCGCCAATTCTGCATCGACGGGCACCGTCAATTCGTGCTCGGAACCATGCAGAAGAAAAGTTCCCTGCACTTGCACGTGCGACGAACCTTGCATAGAGACTTTTCCGTCGATACGAGCCGGACGAAAGATGACTTCGGTGTAACGGCCGCTCTCGAGGATTTCGCGGTGCATTTTCTTGTCGCGTCCCTCGTTGCCGCTCGCTCCACTGGTGGCATCGGCGACAATTTCTCCGCTCGCACTGCCGCTCGCCGGGTCAAACCGCACCTCACCTCGCTTCATGGCAAATGTGCCATGAACCGTGTGCAACGTGCTGCCCAGCGTCCAGTGCAGTTTGCTTTGCGCCGGATCGAGATGCAAGATTACTTCGCCGGGCTTGGCTTGCAGCGCAGTCCGGGGAGATTGCGTCCAGGCGCGCGCCGTAACCACGGCAAGCGTCACGACGATGCACGCGCGCCAGGCCAGATTGGCGCGGCGGCTCCCTCGCTTATTTTCTGCTGCCATTTGAATCACGCTGTCAAAAATTTCCAACCGAAGATTGCTCCGGCTGTCGCGAGCTGCACAGTCCGCGCCTCTCCCACATGATAGGCTAGTACGCGTTCAAATAGCTGCGGGGCCGCTTCCAGTGCGCGCAGGGTACGCTTGCGAAGTCCGCTTTGTCTATCGAGCAAGAGTAGCAGGTTTCCCATAAGTCTCGGCCGGCGGGCCAGGCCGCGATGCGCCTTCTCATAGAGCGCTAAATCACCCGCCGCCAGGCTGTCGGCAAGCGCCGTAGCCTGCCTGAAACTTAGCGAGAGCCCCTCTCCCGTAATGGCATCCACGCTCCCTGATGCGTCTCCGAGCAGCGCGACATTCCCACGAACGACGCGCGTTAGGTCAAACATGCTCGTCAAGGCTCCACGTTCCGGGCTCGCGGAGGGCGCGAGCCTGAACCGGTTTGCCAATTTGGGAAACATCCGGAGTCCCTCGTCGAAGCGCAATTTCGGATTGCTTGAGATCA
>Ga0209166_10004113_pt1 | contig 10279 bp, 9 predicted proteins | sample Coa_R1_3_FD_187151 | JGI IMG/M metagenome (GOLD analysis project Ga0209166, IMG submission 187151) | Surface soil microbial communities from Centralia Pennsylvania, which are recovering from an underground coalmine fire - Coalmine... | ecosystem: Environmental > Terrestrial > Soil > Unclassified... | reverse complement strand
TCTCTCGTTCTCCCTGTAGCGCAGTGCCAGTCTGGTTTTTCTCCGCCCGGCAGCTTCCTCGTAGCGCCGCTTTTCTTCTGCAGTCTTCACAAGCAGCGGTCGTACAGGCTTGGGCCGATGGGTTTTCTCGTCGATGGCCACAAATGTCACATACGCGGAAGTAGTGTGTTTGCGCTCGCCGGTCAGTACGTTCTCCGAATACACTTCCACGCCCACCTCCATCGACGTATGAAACACGCGGTTGACCTGCGACTTCAGCATGACAATCTCGCCCAGGCTCACCGAATTGCGGAAATCGATGTAGTCCACCGACGCCGTCACCACGTAACTGTTCGAATGCCGGTGCGCCGCCATCGCCGCCGCAATGTCCACCAAATGCATCACGTGCCCGCCCAGAAGCTTCCCCAGCGGATTGGTTTGCGCCGGCAGCACCACTTCCGCCATCTCCGACCGCGAGGCGCTCACCGGTTTTCCCGTCCCGGCCACATCCGCCGTCTTCTGCGATTTCTTCGCTTTCATATCCGTCCCACGTGTTTGAATTTGGAAGGGCAGCCAGCAACGCTATAATACGTAACCGTACATGAACGAACAAAAGAAAAGCCGCCGCCAGATGCTCGAAGAGTTTGTGGCCAAAAAGCCCGATGACGCCTTTTCCCGCTACGGACTGGCCATGGAATGCATGAATAGTGGCGATCCCGCCGCTGCGGATCGACATTTTCGCTTTTTGCTTGATAGTAACGCCGGGTACGTGCCCGCTTATCTGATGTACGCGCAGTTCCTGGTACGCGAGTCGCGCGCCCAGGAAGCGCGCACCGTGCTGTCCTCCGGCATGGTTGCCGCGGAGAAGAAAGGAGATCAGCATGCTCGTTCGGAAATGGAAGCGTTGCTCTCCGAACTTGTCTAGAATGCCCGCCTAGCACTGGCGGAAAACTCGGCGGCGCCGAGAGATTGTGCGCTCAAGCGGCCTCCCGGCAAGGTCTGGTATCATCAGCTATGGCATTCATGGGGCCCGAACGTATTCCGCTTTTCCCTTTGAACGTCGTTCTGCTTCCCGGCGCCACCCTTCCTCTGCACATTTTTGAGCATCGCTACCGCCAGATGGTGCGCCGCTGCGTGGACGAAAAATCTGCGTTCGGCGTCCTCCTTGCTCTGCCCAAAGGGATTGTCCGTGTCGGTTGCACCGCGCAAGTCAGCGAAGTAGCCAAGCGCTACAACGACGGGCGCATGGACATCATCACCGTCGGCCGCTCTCCATTTCACGTGACCAATTTGATCAACGCCGAGGCCTACGCCCACGACCAGTTGCTCGAAGGCGATGTCGATTTCCTCGACGACCGTGACAGCCACGTTGACCCGCGCACCCAGGGCGAGCTTACTCGCTTGTACGAGGTCTGCCACACGCTGCTCTTTGCAGACTGTCCCAGAAATATCGAGTGCGGCGAAGACCAGTGCCTTTCGTTCATCGTCGCCAGCAGGCTGCCTCTCGATCTCCTCTGTAAACAGCAGATCCTGGAACTGCGTTCTGAAAATGACCGCCAGGAGCGCCTGGTAGGCTACCTTCGGGAGTGGGCGCCGCATCTACAAAAGCAGGAGAAGGCGCGCGCCCGGGCGGGCGGCAGCACGGTCAACTAGTTTTTCATGCGCGGCTCGCAGTCCGCGCGGAACGGGGCCCCAATGTCAGCAAGCAGTTCATTTTCCGGCAAGACCGCGCACAACAAGCCGCGTACCATCGGCGAATTGCGCAGCATTCCCGACTATGACGCGCGCACCGCGTCCATCTCGGTCAAGAATGAAATTCGCCGCAATTTGCTCCGCTCCATCGAGAAAGGCGAAGCCCTTTTCCCCGGCGTGCACGGCTACGAAGACACCGTCGTTCCGCAGATCGTCAACGCCCTCCTCTCGCGCCACAACTTCATCCTCCTGGGTCTGCGCGGCCAGGCCAAAAGCCGCATCCTCCGCGGCCTGATTCAGTTGCTCGACCCGGAAGTCCCGGTCGTTGCCGGCTGTGAAATCAATGACGATCCCCTCCGCCCCATCTGCCGTCCCTGCCGCGAAAAAATCGCCGCCCAGGGCGACACCACGCCCATCGCCTGGATGCCTCGCGACCAGCGCTTCGTCGAAAAACTGGCCACTCCCGATGTCACCATCGCCGACATCATCGGCGACGTCGATCCCATTCGCGCCGCACGCGGTGGCCGCGATCTCTCCGACGAGCTGACCATCCACTACGGCCTTCTTCCCCGCGCCAATCGCGCCATCTTCGCCATCAACGAACTTCCCGACCTCGCCGGTAAGATTCAAGTCGGCCTCTTCAACATCATGCAGGAAGGCGACATCCAGATTAAAGGCTACCCGCTGCGCCTCCCGCTCGATGTCCTGCTGGTCTTCACCGCCAATCCCGAAGACTACACCGCCCGCGGAAAAATCATCACGCCGCTTAAGGATCGCATCGGCGCGGAAATCCGCACTCACTACCCTTCGACGCTCGAAGAAGGCATGACCATCACCCAACAGGAAGCCTGGGTCGCCCGCGATTCCGCGCGAAAAATGGAGGTCCCCGCGTACCTCCGCGAGATCGTCGAGGAAATCGCCTTCCAGGCCCGCGAGGATAAACGCGTGGACCGCCGCTCCGGCGTCAGCCAGCGCCTGCCCATCACCACGCTGGAAAGCGTGGTCAGCAACGCCGAGCAACGCGCTACTCGCGTCGGCGAGAAAAATTCGTTTGCGCGAGTAGCCGATATTTACGCCGCTCTCCCGGCCATCACCGGCAAGCTCGAACTTGAATACGAAGGCGAGCTCAAGGGCGCCGACACCATCGCCCGCGAGCTGATTCGCACCGCGGTCGGCCGCGTCTTCAGCAAGCATTTCCCGGAAGTCAATTTTCAACCCGTTATTCAGTGGTTCGAGCTAGGCGGCGAACTTAAACTCCCCGAACTGGCCTCGACCGCGGAACGCTGCCAGCAACTCTCCAAAATCCAGGGCATCCTCGAGCACGTCAGCCGTCTCGGCGTCACCGACCGCAAAGACGCCGGAGCCGTTGCCGCCGCCGCCGAAATGATCCTCGAGGGCCTGTGGGCCCATCGTCGCATCGGCCGCAGCGAAGAGCGCGGCTACTTCGCGGAAAAGCCCCGCCAGCCGGAGCCACGCGAGTCTCAGAATCGTCCCCCGCGCCGCCAATACAACTGAAAATGGGCATCTCCCTTCCAATACGATCCGTCTTCCCGGTCGGGGCGCAGCACCGCTGCGCCCCATCTAGGCAAGATCGAAACATTCTGGACGCATTCTCTTCTCACGGCGGACCGCTATTCCATCAGCGCCAGAGGCCCCGATGAAATTCATCAAATACGGCAAATACATAGGCGAACCCGCCGACGCCGTCGATCTCGAAGAACTAATCAAGCGCCTCGGCGATTTTTTCCTGCAAAGCGGCTTCGAATCTCAGTTTTACGGCATGAACGAAATGGATCCGGAAAAGTCCATGGAAGCCCTGCGCCAGGCGATTCTCCGTGCGCTTCAAGACGGCGACTTGTTTCCCGAAGGCTCCATGAGTGAAGAACTCCGCGAAATGTTGCAGAGCGGCGACGCCATGCACAACGAAGCCATTCGCGAACTTCTCGACAAAATCACCGAGCGCATGGCCAATGAAGGCTTCATCAATCCCCAGCAGCCCCCCCAGGTCACGCCGCCGCCGCAGACCAGCGCCCGCGGTCAAGTCGGCCAGCCGCAGGAGCGCGTCGAAGCCCGTTTCGAAATCACCGACAAGACCATCGACTTTCTCGGCTTCAAAACACTGCAAGATTTGCTCGGCTCGCTAGGCCGCAGCAGCTTTGGCCGCCACGACACGCGCGACTTGGCTACCGGCGTCGAAGCCAGCGGCGCCTCCCGCCAATACGAATTCGGCGACACCCTGAATCTCGACGTCAGCGAAACTCTCTTCAACGCCGTTCGTCGCGACGGCGCAAAAGTTCCGATCGACATCACCTATCCCGATTTAATGGTCCACCAGTGCGAGTACCACAGCTCCTGCGCCACCGTCGTCCTCCTCGACTGCAGCCACAGCATGATTCTCTACGGTGAAGACCGCTTCACTCCCGCCAAACGCGTGGCCATGGCTCTTTCGCATTTGATTCGCACTCAATATCCCGGCGACACTCTCAATTTAGTTCTCTTTCACGATAGCGCCGAAGAAGTTCCCCTCGGCGAGCTGGCCCGCGTCCAAGTCGGCCCGTATTACACCAACACCCGCGAAGGTCTCCGCATGGCCCAGCGCATTCTCCTCCGCCAGAAAAAAGATATGCGCCAAATCGTCATGATCACCGATGGCAAGCCTTCCGCCCTCACCCTGGAAGATGGCCGCATCTACAAAAACGCCTTCGGCCTCGATCCTTTCGTCGTCGGCCAGACCCTCGAAGAAGTCAACAAGTGCAAGCGCGCCGGAATCCTCATCAATACCTTCATGCTCGCCAGCGATTACAGCCTCGTCCATTTCGTCCAGAAGATCACCGAAATGTGCCGCGGCAAAGCCTACTTCACTACTCCTTATACCCTCGGCCAATATCTTTTGATGGATTACATGTCCCGCAAAACCCGCCAGATCCACTAACTCCAGGGTGCGGCCGCCCGGTCGGCCCGAACCATCGGCGCACGCTCCGCCTCACCCCTGCGCTATACTCTTAGCTTCACCGTGCTCCATCTCTTTTTATCTCTGACTCTCCTTACTTACGGCGCCAGCTTGGCCGCCTACACCCGCTTTCTCTACATCGGCAACCAGCTTGCCGGTCGCTTGGGCACCGGCTTCCTGGGACTCGGCCTGGTCGCCCATTACTTCGCGCTGCTCGAACGTTCCCGCGGCCTTCACACCGTCCCCTATCACGACCTCTACGGCTCCATGTCCCTTTTCGGCTGGCTGCTGGCGGTTACCTATCTTGGCCTCGAGTTCTACCATCGCCAGCGTTCCGTGGGCGCTTTCGTTGTTCCCTTCATTCTGGTCTTCTTCCTCGCGTCCCATCTCGCCACCGTCGACCGCTTTTCCCCCACGCCGGCCCGCGGCCCCGTTTTCGCCCTCCACGTAACGCTCAGTATCCTGGCCTATGCCGCCTTCGCCTTATCCTTCGTCCTCAGCCTCATCTATCTCGCCGAAAATCGCCTGCTGCGCAATCGCAAACTCGGCGAAATCGTCTGGCGCCTTCCCCCTCTCGATCTCCTCGAGCGCATGAGTCGCTCCAGCGTTTTGATTGGCCTCCTCTCCATCGCCGTCGGCACCATCCTCGGTTTTATCTGGGTCGACCGCCTCACCGGCCAATATTGGTTTTACGATCCCAAGTATGTGGTCACCCTCTTGGTACTCTTTCTTTACGCCGCCTATCTCCGCCTGGCGCGAACCACCACTTGGCGCGGCGCAAGAGCCTCCCGGCTCTGCATCTTCAATTTTGTAGTAGTCATCCTGAGTTTTACGGTGGTGAACCTGTATCTCTCGCACGCCCACCGCTATTTTTGACCTGGTAGGTTCGTTGTAGTGGCCAGTCTTCGGACTGGCCAGCCGCGCAAGCGGCGCTAAGTTCAGGATTTTTCTTTGGGAGGTGGGAGCTTCAGCTCCCACGAAAGAGCCTGCGTCACCTCGGCTTCAGCCCCTGAAGAAAGTTTTTCCTTGGACTGCCGCGACGCAGCCGTCTGCGTCAGGCAGTCTTAGCTCGGAAACGCTGTTTGCGCAACACCTATGGAAATCGTCCTAGTCGGCCTGAATCATCGCACCGCCTCCCTCGAGCTCCGCGAGCGCGTCTCCTTTACCGTCGAGCAGGCTCGCCGCGCCGCCGACGAACTTCGCAACCGCGGCCTCCTCGAGGAATCTCTCGTCCTCTCCACCTGCAATCGCAGCGAAGTCTACGGAGTTCCTCCCGAAGCCTCTCACGAATGTGCTCCCGGTCTTTCTTCTTTCCTCAGCGAATTCCATTCCATTCGCCCAGACGCCCTGAACGGCGTGCTCTACCACCATTACGATCGTGCCGCCGTCCGCCATCTTTTCCGTGTTTCCGCGGGGCTCGACTCGCTCCTCCTCGGCGAAGCCGAAATTCTCGGACAAGTTCGCGAAGCCTATCGCCTGTCCCATGAACACGGCGCCACCGGGCCCGTCCTCAACCGCCTGTTCCAGGGTGCCCTCGAAACCGGCAAACGCGTCCGCTCCGAAACCGAATTGGGCGCTCGCCCCATGTCCGTGGCCTCCGCTGGCGTCAAGCTCGCCGAGCGCATCTTCGGCAAGCTCGCCGATCGCAGCGCCCTGGTTCTGGGCGCCGGAACCGTCAGCGAACAAGTCGTTTCCACCCTGCGCGATCGCGGCATCGCTCATCTTTACGTAGTGAATCGTTCCCGCGACAAAGCGCAAGCCCTCGCCACCCAATTCGGAGGGCGCGTTCTCGAATGGGGCAATTGGGATACTGCTCTGGCTGCTCCGGATATCGTCGTTTCGTCGATCTCCTCCGATGAGCCCATCCTGACCCGCCAGATTCTGGAAGACGCCATGGCCGCCCGCTCCAATCGCGCTCTCTTCGTGATGGATCTGGGCCTGCCCCGCAACATCGATCCCCAGGCCGCCAATCTCTACAATCTCTACGTCTACAATATTGACGACCTCTCCGAAATCGTCGACCAGAATCTCCACGCCCGCCAAAGCGAGGTCCCTCGCGCCGAACTCATCGTCGAAGAGCACGTCGGCAAATTCCTTTCCTGGCAAGCCAGCGTCGAGCTGGTCGGCCTGGTCGATGCGCTCCGTTCCCGCATTCGCGAAGAGCGCGCCGCTTTCATTCATGCCCGCCTCGACAGCATGAATCACCTCGCGCCCGGCGATCGCGAGCGTATGGAAACCCTGATGGACGAACTCCTCGACAAGCTCCTGGTGGAGCCCGCCGAGCGTCTGCGCGGCGAAAAAGAGTTGCGCCGCAAAATCCAGAACGTCGAAGCCTTGCGCGACCTCTTTCTGTCTAAGGACAAACTGTGAGGCCTCTCCGCATCGGCGCCCGCGGCAGCCTGCTCGCCAAATGGCAAGCCGAATTTGTCCGAAAGCGCCTCTTTTCCGCCGCCGGCGTGGAAGCGGAAATCGTCGTAATCAAGACCTCCGGCGACAAGTTCGCCAATGCCCCTGTCACCCAGATCGGTGGCAAAGGCATTTTCGTAAAGGAGCTGGAAGACGCGCTGCTCGACGAATCGATCGACGTTGCCGTCCACAGCGTCAAAGACATTCCCACCGAAATCCACTCGCGCCTCTCTTTTCCCGCCGTCTTTCGCCGCGAAGATGTTCGCGATTGTCTGATCTCCGCCACCGGCGCCACGCTCGCCAATCTCCGTCAAGGCGCGCGCATCGGCACCGGCAGCCTGCGCCGCCAATCGCAGTTGCGCCATCTTCGTCCCGATCTCGATGTCCGCGATTTGCGCGGCAATGTCGACACTCGCCTTCGCAAAGCGCAAAGTGGCGAGTACGACGCCATCCTTCTGGCCAAAGCCGGCCTCGATCGCCTGGGCTGGAGCGATCGCATCGCCGAGGTATTTTCACCCGACGTTTTTCTTCCCGCCGTAGGTCAGGGTGCCATCGCCGCGCAATGCCGCCTTTCGGATAACGAAGCAGCGGATGTTCTCGGCGCTCTCGACGATGCGGAATCCCGCGCCGCTATCATCGCGGAACGTTCTTTGCTCGCAGCCCTGCAAGGCGGCTGCCAGGTTCCCATCGGCGCCTGGGCCCGTTCCGAACATGGCGAATTTGTCCTCGAAGCCTGCGTCTGTTCCGTCGACGGCTCGCAATATGTCCGTCAGCGCGCCACCGCGCCGCCGGAGCAAGCCGCCGCGCTCGGCGAACACGTTGCGCGCCTGCTCTTCGAATCGGGAGGACAAGCTATTCTCGAAGCAGTTCGCGCCCAACATGGCTGAAGCCTCTGCATCCCCGCTTGTCGGCCGAAGTATTCTCATCACTCGCGCCTCCGGCCAAACGGAATCGCTGGTACGCGAACTCGAAGCCCGCGGCGCCAAACCCGTCCTCCAACCCATGATCGCGTTTCATCCGCCCGCCGATTTCGTTCCCCTGGATAACGCGCTTCGCAATCTGCGCTCCTTCGACTGGCTCTTGCTCACCAGCGCCAACGCCGTTCGCGCTTTGCTCGAACGTTCGCGCTTCCTGGCGGTTGACGTCATGAAGTCGTTTGCCGCCGTTCGCATCGCCGCCGTTGGTCCGGTCACCGCCGAGGTAGCTCGCGGCGCAGGCTTGCCCGTGAGCCATGTCGCTGCAAAACACCAGGGCATCGCCCTCGCCGAAGAATTTGCGGTGGAGCTGGCTCGCAAGCGCATCCTCCTGCCCCGCAGCAACCTTGCCGGTTCCGATCTTCCCGACGCTCTCCGCCGCCTCGGTGCCGACGTCACCGACGTCGTCGCCTATCGGACCTTCGCCGCCGAACCCGAAGGCGAAGGCCAAAACCATTTCCTGCGCGGCCACCTGGACGCCGTCCTCTTTTTCAGCCCCTCCGCCGTGCGCAATTTTCTCAATTGGGACGAAGGTCAAGGCGGAAAAGTCCTCCGTTCCATTTCCAACGAGCACCGCAAAACCGCGGTGGTCGCCGTAGGCCCCGTAACCGCCGCCGCCCTGCGCGAAGCCAGCCTCCGCAACATCGTCCAAGCCTCCAACACCACGATCCCCGCCGTAATCGAAGCCCTGGAAATGTTTTTCGCTCCCACATCAAAACTGTAGATTCTGTGCCCCTGCTGGCCAGCATGTTCCTGTTGTAGGGGCCCGGGACTCCCGTGCCCGCGCCGCATCTCACTCGCTTCTTCATCTTTCCGCCGATTTGTGTAGCGGCCGGTCTTCAGACCGGCTAGCGAGCGCCCCGCGAGCGCTCTTGATTTTGTTGGGTTAGATCTTGTTCCCGCATTTTCCAGCAACCTCGCCCCACCTGCGCTAAACTAAGCGAATCCCAATGTCCTTCCCAGCTCATCGTCCCCGCCGTCTCCGCCGCACAGAAGCTCTCCGCAACCTCGTCCGCGAAACCAATCTCTCCACAACGGGTCTCATCTATCCCATGTTCGTCTGCCCCGGCAGCAAAGTCCGTCGGCAAGTCAGCTCCATGCCGGACATCTACCAGCAATCCGCCGATCAAATCGTCGAAGAGTGCAGGGAAGTCGAGTCGCTGGGAATTCCCGGAATCATCCTCTTCGGCTTGCCCGAATCCAAAGATTCCCGCGGCGCAAGCTCGCTTTCCTCCCAAGGAGTAGTCCAGCGCGCCATCGAAGCCATTCGCAAAGCCAATCTCAATCTCCTGATCATCACCGACGTCTGCCTCTGCGAATACACCGACCACGGCCACTGCGGCGTAATCGAGCACGGCGAAGTCGCCAATGACGCCACCGTCGCGATCCTCGCCGAACAGGCCCTCTCCCACGCTCGCGCCGGCGCCGATATCGTCGCCCCCTCCGACATGATGGACGGCCGCGTAGCCGCCATCCGCGAAAAACTCGACGAACACAAATTCGAAAACATCGCCATTCTTTCTTACGCCGCCAAATATTGCTCCGGCTTCTACGGCCCCTTCCGCGAAGCCGCCCAATCCGCCCCGCAATTCGGCGATCGCCGCAGCTACCAGATGGATCCCGCCAACGCCCGCGAAGCCCTGAAGGAAGTCGCGCTAGATCTGGAAGAAGGCGCCGACATGGTCATGGTCAAGCCCGCCCTCCCCTACCTCGACGTAATTCGCGCCGTCCGCGACAAATTCGACGTCCCGGTGGGTGCCTACAACGTAAGCGGCGAATACGCCATGGTAAAAGCCGCTGCTGCCAATGGCTGGCTGGACGAGCAGCGCGTCGTCCTGGAAATCTTGACCAGCATCCAGCGAGCCGGCGCCTCCATAATCCTCACCTACCACGCCAAGCAAGCCGCCCGCTGGCTAAAGCACTGCTAGATAGTTCGCCGCCAATCGCGTCCCACCGTAGGGGCGCAGCACCGCTGCGCCCCATCTCGGCACAATGTCTACTCGGCGCCGCATCTACTCGGTACCGCGTCTGCCTCACATGGTATTGTCATCCCAGCGCAACCGAGGGACCTGTTTTCTCTTTTTTCTTTCTCCCCTCAGAATCGTTTGCCACCAACTCCAGCGTCGCCGTAACATGTACTCGCAGGGAGAAACCATGCAAAAACGCAAACTCGGAAAAAGCAACCTGGAGGTTTCCGCTCTCGGCTTGGGCTGTATGGGCATGAGCTTCGGCTTCGGCCCCCCCATGGACAAGAAGGACGGGATCTCCCTGATCCGCG
>Ga0209166_10004112_pt1 | contig 10281 bp, 7 predicted proteins | sample Coa_R1_3_FD_187151 | JGI IMG/M metagenome (GOLD analysis project Ga0209166, IMG submission 187151) | Surface soil microbial communities from Centralia Pennsylvania, which are recovering from an underground coalmine fire - Coalmine... | ecosystem: Environmental > Terrestrial > Soil > Unclassified... | reverse complement strand
GCCGGCATGACGCACCTTGCCTACAGCGGCTGCTGCAGATCCTTGGCCAGATAGTGCTGGTCGATGACGGACTTCCAGTCGATCGGACCGTTCGACTCGCCGATCAGCTCGAGCCCCTCCGACATCAACGACAGCGCTTCCTTGTCGAATCCGCCGGGCGACCATTCGCCCTTATAGCCGAAGTATTTGGGGAAATAGCTGGCAACCTGTTTCGGGTTCTGCTGCCACACTTTGGCGTAGATGGCGATTGCGTCGTCGTGGTGCGCATAGATGTAATCGACGCCGCGGCGATGCACCTCGATCATCTTGCCAACGATGTCGGGGTGCTCGGTCGCGAACTTCCGCGTGGTGACGCCGACCAGCCAGGTCATGCGCGGAATGAGATCGGCAAAATGGAAAATGACGCGATACTTGTCGGGCTGGAGCGTCAGGATCGGATCGATCAGCGGCGCGGCATCGATGCCGCCGCTGTCGAGCAGGGTGAGACCGCCGCCAAAGCCGCCGGTGCCGACCATCTCGACCTTGCCGGCCATTGCGCCCTGCTTCAGCGCCAGGCGCAGCAATAGTTCGCTGGTCGATTTCGGGTTGGTGAAGCCGGCCTTTTTGCCGGCGAGGTCTTGGATGGTGCGCACGCTGCCGCGCGGATTGGCGACAAGCGCGATCTCGCCGATGTGGTCGCTGGCGGTGTTGACGATGACGACGTCGAGCCCGGCGCGGATCGCTGCCAGCGCCGCCGAGGTGGCGACCTCGCCATAGGGCAGATCGCTGGCCAGCATGTTGCGCAGCGTCGTGCCGCCGCCTTCGCCCGAGATGATGTGATCGATCTTGAGGCCGGCGTCGGCGAAGAAGCCCTTTTCCACGGCGACGGCCCAGGGCAGGGTCGCGGTGACGCGGCCGTATTGGCTCACAGCGAAATCGGAAGCCGCTGCGGTTGCCGGCGCTGCGATTGCGAACGCCAGCAACACCACAGCGCTCAGGTTTCGAAGACGCATCGAGTCCTCCCTTGATGCGACGACGCGATGCACGGCACGCGGTTAATCCGCCGACCAGATGTCGATTGTCGTGCCGTCGCCGCCTGACGCGAAGCGGCTGCCGTCCGGCGAAAACGCCAGCGACCGGACATGGCGCACATGGCCGGTGACGGTGGCGAGGCGCTGGCCGTTCGAAACGTTCCACCATTCGATCGTTGCGTCGTTGCCGCCGATGGCGAGGCGTCCGCCTGCCTTCGAGAACGCAAGGGCCTCCACCTGGTCGAACCGCACGATCAGCTTGTGCGCCTCCGCGCCGGTCGCGGCGTTCGAAACGAGTACCGTGGTGCCGCTGCCGCCGGCGGCGAGCCACTTGCCGTCATGCGAGACGGCCGATGCGAAAATCCCGCCGGAGTGCTCGCTCAGAATGGTGATCAGTCGACCGGTCGCGGAATTCCAAACGTAGATCGCCCCATCGGCGCCGGCCGAAATCAGCTTCCCGCCGTCCGCTAGATAAGTCAGCGCCGTAACCGCGCCGTCATGCGCCTTGATGCGCTGCAGGACCTGGCCGTCGGCGTTCCAGATTTTGATGGTGCCCTCGGCATAGCCGGCGGCAATCCGCGCTCCGTCGGGCGAGACAGCGATCGATTGCACCGCCGGCGCATGCTCCCAGCTGTAATCGACCTCCGGCTTGAACGCGCGGATTGTTCTCGCCCCGTCAATTTGCGTGATGAGCACAACGCCGTTGAGCTCACCCGAGACGATTTGCTCGCCGTTCGGCATGAAGGCCAGGGACGAGACGCCGGCAGGGCTCGGGATTCTGCCCGATGGTCTTCCAGCCCCGATGTCCCACAGGTTCACCGATCCGTCCTGGCTCGCGGCGGCGAGCCTCTTGGAATCCGGCGAGAACGCCAGTGTCCTCACGGGCGCCGAGGTTTGGAACGCGCGCACGCTGTGCACGCTGTCCCCGTCGGCAGCGCCCGGCCAGAGCGCGGCTGCTAAGGTCGCCATCAGCGCGACGGCAATGACGGCGACGCCAGCCAATCGCAGCCGCCGTCCCTGCGGGCTTTTCGGCCAGATGATCTGATCCCACTCACGAATGACGATCGGACGCTCTGGACTTGCTGCCTTGCTCGCCGGCGGCGCCATCTTGAGGCTGGCGCTCGTGCCTGCCGGCGCAGCGCGGGCCGCTGTTTTGCGCGGCTGATCGGAGATCGCAACAGCCGGCAATGCTTGCGTCCTCGCGGGAGGCACCGCAGCCGCATTTGGAATTTTGGTTTCGCGGCTCGGTGCCGAAGGTTTGGCACTTTCGCCGAGGATCGCATCGATCGACTTGAACAGTTGATCCATGTGATGGTCAAAATCGCGGCCGGTATCGATTTTGACGGCATTGCGGAAGGCAAAATCTTTCAGACTCGGCGGCAACTGGTCGGCCCCCGGCATCCGTGTGTTACCGATGAGGACCGGGATCATCGGCAGGCGGCGTCGCAACGCCGTTTCGACCTCGACGCGGACCGGATCGGATTCCTCATTGATGCGTTCGACGCCGCCGCGCGAACTGCCGAGCCATTTCGGTCCGACGATCGCCAAGAGCACGCCGGTCTTGAGCAGCGTCTCGTTGATGTGCTGCCGAAAATCGATGCCGGCCGGAATGTTGTCGATGTCGCGGAAGATGGCGTCGCGGCCGTACTGGGCGATCAGGCGATCGAAGATGCGGCCTGTCATCGCCTCCGAATCGGCCCGGCGGTACGAGATGGTGATCTTCGGCATCAGGCAGAGTCCTGCCGGAACTTGGACATGCCGGCCCCTCACGGCAACGGCGGACAATAGCGACCGCTCCGCTTTACCTTGCCGCGCCTGATCCTGCCAAGGCCATTCGCTTTGCGCGTCGCTCGGAGCGTGCGTCGGCTGCAGCTCGTTCCGTTGCGATCATTTGCAAAAACGCACGCCTTCTGCGTGTGGAATTCTCAGCCAAACGGCGGCAATCTCAACAGCTTAGTCGAGTTTTCGGTAGCCGCTAGGTCGATTGCAAAAAAGCCATTTTTTGGGCAAAATCCAAATACGGCACGCGGAGCCCGCAACGAGGTTCCGGAGGGAGATCGCAATGCACGGGGCCATGAAGGCATTGTTGAAATCGGCGTATGGGATCGCGTTGCTATTGGGTTGTTGGCTGCTGCTGCCAAGCCCGGCCTCGGCGCAGTTCGGCTTTCCCGGGATTCAGTTCAGAGTGCCGTACATCGGGGGTCCGCACTACAGGACCCGCCATCACAAGGTGCACGAACGGCGCTCGCGTGGGCACCGCGAAGAGGAAGAAGAGCCGGCCGAACACGAAAAATCGGCGCCGCAACCCTTGTCGGCTCCTATCAAGGATACGCCGCCGCCGGCGGGGACGGGTTCTTCGGCCGCGGCCAAGCCGGCGGGAGGCGAGGAACCGACCTTCTCGCCGTCGCGCTGAGAAACCGCACGAACGGCTCTTGCCGCGATCAAACGTGGCTCAGCGATTTCCAGTCTCGGCCGCTAAACGGTCGAGCGCACGCTGCGCTTCGACGCTGCCGTTGGTAATCGCCGCTTTGTAGAGCGCAAGGGCCTTCGGAACGCTCGCCTCCGTGCCGAAGCCCTTCTCGTACATGAATCCAAGCCGGAACTGCGCCGCGCCGAATTTCTGGTCAGCGGCTTTTTGGTACCACACGATGGCCTGCTCGTAGTCGCGCGCTTCGACGCCACGACCGAAGAAATACATGTCGCCGAGATTTTTCTGCGCCTTGGCGGATCCCTGTTCGGCCGCTTTGCGATACCAGGCCACCGCCTCCTTGTCGTCTTGCTGGAGGCCGTAGCTGCCGGTCGCATAGAAATAGCCGAGCAGGTTTTGCCCATCCGGATAGCCGCCTTCCGCCGCACTCCGGTATAGCGAGAGGGCGCGTTGCGGATCCTTCGCGGTGCCCAGCCCCACCTCGTACATATAGCCAAGGCGGTACTGCGCGTCGGGCCAGTCCTGCTGCGCCGCTTTGAGATACCAGGACAACGCCTGGAGCGGACTCTTGTCGAGCCCGCCGCGGCCGGCGAGATACATGTCGCCCAGGTTGGTCTCTGCCTTGGCATAGCCCTGCACGGCCGCCTTGCGATACCACTCGACGGCTTTGACGTCGTCGCGCGGCAGGCCGTCCTCGCCGGCCGCATATTTGACGCCGAGCGCATTCTGCGCGGCCGGGTCGCCGCGATCGGCTGCCGGAATGAGGTCGGCTAGCGACGGCGGCACTTGGGATGGCACTGGCCTGGCTTCAGCGCCGCCATTCTGCGGTGTCGCCGCGCCGGACTTTGCCGAAGCGTCCGGCAAATTGACCGGTGTCAGCGATTGTGCGGGCGGTGCTGCGGCGACCGGCTTTGCGGGTGCGGCGGCGGCCGGCGGCGCTGCAGTGCGTGACGGCGCTAGAGCCGACGATGGCCAGAACATGAAGCCGGCGACGAGAAGCACAAGCACAAGCGCACCGCCGCCTCCCAAAGCGGCCGCACGAAGCTCAGGCGACAGCCTTGCCCAGAACGGCAATGCCGCAGCCACACGATCGAAGACCGAACGCTGCTGCGGCGGTGCCGGCGCGAGCACCGGCGTCTCGAGCAGACGCGTGTCGTTGTGCAGGATTTTGGGTGCGTCCAGGCGCAGCGCCGAGGCGCCCAGCGCATCGCTGAACGCCCGGGTCGAGGGAAACCGCTGCGCCGGCTTTTTCGACAGCGCGCGCATCAGCGCGGTTTCGACCGCGGGAGCAAGGCCGGATACGCGCGGGATCAGCCGTTCCGGACGCGCATTGATCTGGGCCTGCATGAGATCGTATTCGCTGGTGGCGCTAAACGGCGGGCTGCCGGACAGCATCTCGTAGAGCACGATGGCAAGGCTGTAGAGGTCGCTGGCTTCGTCACCTTCCTCGCCGCGCAATTGCTCGGGCGCCATGTAGGCCAGCGTGCCGACGATGCTGCCGGTGCGAGTGAGTCGCTGCGAGCCGCGCACCCGGGCGATGCCGAAATCCATGATCTTCAGCACGCCGTTCTCCGCGATCATCAGATTCGCCGGTTTGATGTCGCGGTGAATGACGCCCATGCTGTGCGCATAGGCGAGCCCGTCGGCGGCTTGCGAAATAATGGCGAGGCTCTCGCGGATATCGATCGGTGCTTTGCGCTTCTGCAGGATGTCTTCGAGCGTGTGGCCGCGCACCCGCTCCATGACCATGTAGAGGTTCTTGCCATCCGGAATGAGCGAATAGATCGTCGTAATGTTCGGGTGGTTCAACCGCGCCAGGTTTGTCGCCTCGATGCGAAAGCGTTCGACGAAGTTGGTGTCGTTGAGCAATTCGGGCCGCAGCGACTTCACCGCCACTTCACGCTGCAACACCGTATCGAACGCGGCGTGGACCTGACCCAGGCCGCCTTCGCCCAAAAGTTCGCCGATCTCGTATTGGCCGATCGTCTTGGTCATGCTGCAATCTTTTGCGCGCCTTCGCCGGTCCGACCCCTCAGCGCCGTTGCTCGATGGGCAGATTGATGCGTCGGGTGGTCGGCTCCAGCGGCTTTTTGGCTTCGGCCTCCGCATTCACAGTGAAAATACCCAGTGAGGCGTTATCGTGACCCCCAGCGGCCAATGCCGCCTTGATCAACGCATCGCACGCTTCCTGTGGCGGCAACCGCCCCGCCACATCGGCGATCATCGGCTCCGCGACCATATTGAAAACGCCGTCGGAGCACAAAACCAGGACGTCACCTGCTTCAAGAACAAGGCCCTCGGAGCCGATGATCGGTTCGACCTGCGCCTTGGCGCCAAGCGCTTGCAGAATCACGTTCTGGACGGGGCTGGAATCGGCCTCTTCGGGCGTGATCGTCCCTTCGCTCAGGAGTTGGGCGACCAGGGTCTGATCCTCGCTCAGCTGTCTCAACTGGCCTTTGCGCAAAAGGTAAGCGCGGCTATCGCCGATGTGACCGAGCCAGGCCTTGCCGTCGCGAAAGGCGAGCACGGTGCACGTCGTACCCAGGCCGCGGCATTCCGGATGCTGCTCTGCGTATGCGAGGATTGCGCGATTGGCGGCGGCGAAGGCCGTCGCCAGCACTTTCGGCATGGCGGCGTTCAGGTCGTAATAGATCCGCTGGATCACGTCGACCGCAATGGCGCTGGCGATCTCGCCGGCGGCATGACCGCCCATGCCGTCGGCGACGATGGCGAGGCTGCCTTTGGCCGCCGTTTCGTCCTGCGGCGTGATCCAGGCGACGGCGTCTTCATTCGCCTCGCGCACCAAGCCCGGATCGGTGCGCATCGCGCCGACAATCTGCATGGGACGCTCTGACTCGGCCATTGACCTCTATCTGGTCGATCTTTTTCGGTGCTTTCAGAACCTGCCGGCGCGGCCGATCGGACGTGTACGACGGTCACTTCAGGGTCGCTGAGCCTGCAATAACTCGATCACGCCGGAAACCGGCACGGCAAACGACACGTGCTCGGCATCGGTACGGCCCATCGCCAGCAAGCCGATGACCTTGCCGGCCGAATTGAGCACCGGACCGCCGCTGCTGCCCGGGCCAGCAAATATGTCGAGCTGGTACATCTCGCCGAAGGTGTCCTTGATCTTGACGGCGCCCTCGGTCTCTTTCTTTTTCGACGCCGGCAGCTTGGAAACGATGCCTTGCGTCACCGTCGGCTCGGGAATGTAAAAGCTGCGGACGCGGTTGACGCCGCCGGAGTTGGTTTCCTGAACGCCATAGCTTTCCTGCGAAACGTTCGGATAGCCGAGCAGGATCACCTTCTCGCCGGCCTCGACCTTCACGTCGGTGGCAAGGTCGAGGGTACTCAACGGCGCGCCGGCCTCGACCTTGATTTCGGCGAGGTCGGAATCGGGCGAAGTCCTGATCAGCGTGGCATTGAAGTCGGTTCGTGTGCCGGGGAACCGCACGGTCAGGATGTCGTTGCGGCCGAAGAAATCGCGTCGACCGGTTGAGATCAGGCGCGGCCGGCTCGCCTCGAACACATAACCGCCATTGCCCGGAATCCAGTCCGACAGATCGTCGAGCTGATTGAGAGCGTATATTCGGTAACGGCCGGGGCGGTCGTTGATGCTGTAAACGGCGCCGTTGGTCCAGTTGTTCTCGCGATAATCGTTGAACCGCCACGACCATGCGGCGGCGACATGGGCATTGGTCAGGATGAAGCCGTCCTTATTGACGACAAAACCGCTGCCGCTGTGTCGATCGCCGATCGCACGATAAATGTCGTCTTTGGTCTGCTCCAGCGTCAGCCAGCGCACCACTTCATTGTTGCTCAATCTGACGTAGGCAGGCAGCAGACGGTGCTCGATCCGGACCATCTTCTGATAGAGCGGGCGATTGGTTTCGCGATCATAGAGCTGCCAGCTATTGACCACGTAGACGGTGGAGTCGCCGAGCCGTTTGATGTCCTTGGGCGTGATGCCCATTTCCTTGGCCAAGCGCGCGTCGGTTTCCTGCCTGACCGAGTCGGCGTGAGCGGTGGCGGCGGCAAGCTCCTGCTCCAGCTGCTTGGCGACGCTCCGGCTGTGCATGTAGAACACGCCGCCGCCGACGATCGCCAACACCGCGATCGCCGCGGTCAGCCCGATCCAAATATGGCTCGCTTTGCGCCGCTCATCCGACAGCAGGCGCAAGATCGTGGCTTTGCCGACCGGCACTTTGGCGCCCGTTGCGGTATTGAGCGCGCCCATGTGCTGCCGGGTCTCGGCGACGGCCTGTTCGGCGGTCGCGCCGGCTTTGTCGCCGGGCACGATCCGCGTTGCCGCGGTTGCATCGGTCGCCGTCATCTGCCGCGTGCGCGGCGGCAGGTTTGCCGGTCGGGGCTGGACATCGAAGATGAATTTCGGCCCGCTCGAGCCGAGTTCCACGATATCTTCGGGCAACAGCTCGACCTCGCCGGCAATGCGCTCGCCGTTCAGGAAAGTTCCGTTGCTGCTGTTGAGATCGGCGATCCGAAAATAGAGTTCCGCACCGTTTTTGATGCGGATGACGGCATGCTTGCGGCTGACCTCGTCGTCGCGCTGCAGATCGTAGGCAATCCGTGAGCTGGGCTCGCGGCCGATCGTGATTTCCTGCAGACCGTCCAGATCGAATTGCTCGATCTGATTGACCTTGGACCCGCTCAGATGACGAATAGCAATTCGCGCCTTAGACGTCGCCATGGATACCCCTCGCGTGCCGGCGTGCGCGCAAACGGCCGAAGCTCAATTGCGGTGCGCGGCTGCCCCGTTTTTCCACCCGCATAAGCTGCAGCTTCGCGAGTGTTTTGCCGATGCCTTTCCTGCAAATCAGCTTACCCGAGCCGCCGCGTTTTTCAATCCGCTTTGCGAATTCCCCGCGGAAACCGGTGTTTTGTTGCGGTTTTGGTTGACACGAGAGGCCAGGCTGGCCTCTGTTCGGCACGAGGGTCAGCGCTGAAATCCCATTCGATCGCGGAGGCTAAGCTTTGGCGGCCATAGGCGTGGTTTATTTATATCGTTTTGCCGAAGGAGAATCTTTCGCTCGCACCTTCCTCGAAAGCTACCGCGCTCACCCAGCCCGCATCGAACACGATCTGCACGTTATCCTGAAAGGGTTTCCCGACAAAAAAGCGTCTGCTGCGGCACGCGCGCTATTTGGCGCGGTGCCCGCAAATCTGATCGAACTTGACGACAGCGGTTATGATATTGGCTCCTATTTGGCGGCCGCATGCCGGGTTGCAAACAACCAGTTGGTTTTTCTGAACACGTTCAGCGAGATTCTTGCCGACAATTGGCTGGCCCATCTCGATGCCGCGCTTAATCGTTCGGACGTCGGATTGGTCGGCGCCACCGGCTCTTGGCAGTCGCTCGGCTCGGGCTATGTGGCGGCGGCTTTGCGGTTGGCGCATTGGATCCGGCACCCCATCGGCTATGTCAAAAGCCATTTCGAGGCGGGTTCGCACGCATCGGCCGGCACGGGCGTGGCTCGCCGCAGTTTTCGCGACATCGCTCTCAAGATACGCGGTCTCGCCGACCTTTATGAATTTGGCCGTTATCCAAATCCGCACATCCGGACCAACGCTTTCATGATCGACAGAGAGCGCTTTTTATCGCTTCACAGCACGCCCTTCAGACGCAAGGCCGACGTCTACAAGTTCGAGAGTGGCCGCCGCTCGATGACTAATCAGATTTTGCGAATGAAACTCAAAGCGCTCGTCGTCGATCGTTCGGGCAAAACCTATGACATCGACGCCTGGAGGACCTCGTCGACATATTGGACCGGCGCCCAAGAAAACCTGATGATCGCCGACAACATGACGCGCAAATATGCGCAGGGCACCGCCCAACTTCGCCACCTGTTGGAGAATTATGCCTGGTATCCGCCCAGTGCTTGGCCGATCTGGCCGCGGGCCAGCGTGGGAAGCTAGCATGCGGTGGAAGTCTCAGCGCGCCACAGCCGATCGCATCACTTCGGCAAGGCCGCTTTGAACGTCGGTCGCAGGCGACCATGACAGCAGACAATGGACCTTGCTGCTGTCGGCCACCAGGACCGCAGGCTCGCCCGGCGCCAGCTCAATCGCGCCGAATTGCGGCAAGTCCGGCCGGCCGCAGCGCGACGCAAGATATTCGACGACCGCGCGAACCGTGGTGGCGCGGCCCGTGCCGATATTGAAGGCGCCGTCCTCCTGCGACAGCAGCAGCCGGACCAGCAGATCGGCCGCATCAGGCGCATAGATGAAATCGCGTTGTTGTCGGCCATGCGTGGTCGGCATGGGCTTGCCGGCATGCAGCGCGCCGAGCACGGATGGAATGAGACGCTGCGGCGGGTCGCCGGGTCCATAGGGTAGGAACAGGCGGCCCCACGCTGCCGCAAAGCCGTGCTGCTGGGCGGCAGCCTGCACCGCCAGCCAAGCGGCCGCCTTGCACTTGCCGTAGATCGTGGCCGGCCGGATCGGGGTCTCATCCTCAATGCAGGGCCGGTCGCCCGGATCGTATTCGGCCGAACTGCCGATCCCGACAAAGCGGGCGCCGCCCTGGCTGCCGAACGCGCCGGCGAGCGCGATCGTGGACTGTAGCCACGCGAAATTCTCCGGCGAATGAGCATAAAACCCCGGCGTAGCGATCCATGCGCCGTGCAGCAGATGGGTCGGGCGGACTTTTACGATCAGCGGCAGTGCCTGGGTGGCGTCGCGCAAATCGGCAGCGTGCCAAGTCACGCCGACGGTTGGTTCGCCACCGCCGGCGCGGTTGACGGCATGGATTTCGCAGTCCTCCAGCCCCAGCCGGCGCAGGCAATGCATGCCGATGAACCCGGACGCGCCGGTGACGAGGAC
>Ga0209166_10004110_pt1 | contig 10288 bp, 7 predicted proteins | sample Coa_R1_3_FD_187151 | JGI IMG/M metagenome (GOLD analysis project Ga0209166, IMG submission 187151) | Surface soil microbial communities from Centralia Pennsylvania, which are recovering from an underground coalmine fire - Coalmine... | ecosystem: Environmental > Terrestrial > Soil > Unclassified... | reverse complement strand
GTCGATTACGGCAGCCATTTCCCTCGAGAGCACGATCACACGTTTCGGCCGCAGCGAACCGCGCAACCGGCGCGCCACACTTGGCAACTTCCGCCGCAAGGCATCCGAAATATCCGCGCCGTGCTCGCCTGGCTCCGCCCCGCATTCCAGCACATGCGTCAGCAAGAATCCGCGCTTCTGAAATTCAGCCAGCACCGCTTCCGCCGTACGCCCTTCGCTCGAAATTCCCACCGCCGTCAGCAAAGCCGCGCCCTCTCCGCTAAATCCCGTTTCCCCGGCATACAGAAAAGCCTTCTCGGCCTCGGGCGATTGCGCCCCCAAAAACACCGCCTGTATGTGGATCGGCCGGTAGCGCGTGGTGCATTCAAGCCGCCACAATCTTCTGGCAATGTGCTCCGCCGTGGCTCCGCGGCCGCATCCGTCGCACACCAGTTCTTTTACCGTCGCGTGTGAGCTCATCGTGGCTGCTTCCCATCGTAGTGCACCGCTGACGTTCGAGCAAATCATCGCTCAGCGGCAAATTATCCGCGTGGCGCAATCGAATAGGTGCGAATTTCTCTTCGCGTTGGGAAGGGGTGGTTAGCGGCGCGATGCGATCAGCGCTTCTTACTGTGGAACCGTGGCATCCTGCGGCAGCTTTGACCGCAAGCACCACTTCAATTCCTGGCTCAGCTCGGAAACTTCCATGCCCGGCATCACGATAAACTTGCACGCCAGCATCTCTCGCGGCTCATCGTCATCCGGCAACTGGCACGTCACGCGGCAGTATTGGCAATCCTGATTCCAGCAAAAACGTCCGTACGGAATCGTCTCCGGGCTCATGAATTGGAAGCACCGCAAAAGCGAATTCCGCTCCGGCACATTGAACTTCTTTCCGAGAACGGTAATCTCCACCAGCTTTTCGTACGGACGGAAAGGCTCGGACATAACGGTTTCCATTTTCCGCGAATTGGCTGCCGGCAATGCCAGCCCCCATGTCCAATCCGCTCCCGAAGACACTTTCAGACTAGCTCCGGATGGATTCCGCGCCCACACAATCCTGCTCTCTGCGTTTCTTATCTGCTACGGGGGAAGAACGAAGGCCCTATGCGCGTTGCCACTTCACCAGTGCGAGCAAACCAAATATGGTCGTTTATCCGGCACTTAGCCCAGTACATCGAAAAACTGACCCATTTTTCGGAACTTGTCGTACCGCCCCGCCACCAGCTCCTCGGGCCGTGTCAGCGTCAATTCCGCCAGTTGCCGCTCCAGCACGTCGCCCAGCTGCCGCGCCGTCGCCTCGTGGTCCGTGTGTGCGCCACCTTCCGGCTCCGGCACAATTTCATCCACAATTCCAAAGTCCTTCAAATCCTTTGCCGTGATTTTCATCGCTTCCGCCGCGGTCTCCGCCTTCGTTGCATCGCGCCAGATAATCGCCGCGCAGCCCTCCGGCGAAATCACCGAATAAAAACTGTTCTCCAGAATGTTCACGCGGTCGCCCACCGCCACCGCCAGCGCCCCGCCTGATCCGCCCTCGCCCGTCACCGTCACGATCACCGGAACCGGCAGCCGCGACATCTCCCGCAAATTTCGCGCAATCGCTTCGCCTTGCCCGCGCTCTTCGGCGTCGATTCCCGGGTACGCGCCGGGCGTATCGACGAAGGTGAGCACCGGACGGCGGAACTTCGCCGCAAGCTGCATCACGCGCAGCGCCTTCCGATACCCTTCCGGCTTCGGCTGGCCAAAGTTGCGAATCACGCGCTGCTTCGTGTCGCGCCCCTTTTGGTGGCCAATCACCGCCACCGGCCGTCCATGAAATTTCGCAAGCCCCGTGATGATCGCCTTGTCGTCGCCGAACGCTCGGTCGCCGTGCAGCTCCATAAAATCCGTAAAAAGGTACTGCACAAAATCCAGCAGGTACGGCCGTTGCTGATGCCGCGCAATTTGCGCTCTTTGCCACGGACCCAGGTGTGCGTAAAACTCGCGCCGCAGCTCCGCCACCTGTTGCCGCACGCGTTCCAGTTCCGCGTCCGCTTCCGCCGTCCCCGCGAGTCGTTTCAAGTCTTCCACGTCTTTCTCCAGCCGCTCGATCTCGCGTTGCCGCTGCGCGCCGGGAACCGGCTCAATGTTTTTTTTCGCGCTCATTCGTTTTCCTACGCCGCCGCCTGTTCGCCCTTCAATTTTCTCACTGCCTCAACCAATTCCGGCGTCACCTTCACGCGCTGTTGCGACGCCATCGTCGCCACCGTTCCATCGGCGGAAACCAGTTCGAACACCACCTGGCTCACGCCCGGCGCGCCTTCAAACAACCGCTCCAGCTCATCCAGCGTCGCTTCATTCAGCGCCTGCACGTCCATTCGCACGCGAAACTCCTGATTCGCCACTCGCTCCACAATATCTTCAATTCGACGCGCCTCTTGCAGCGACAGCCGCGTCCCCGCCTCTTCCACCTGCACGCGAACTTTCAATAACAACGGCGTCCCCGGTTTCAGCACATTCTCAAACCGCGCAAAACTTTCCGGAAACGCCAGCAACTCCTGAATTCCGGTCATGTCTTGAATCGTGAAAATCGCCCAGCGCGCGCCCTTCTTCGATCGCATCGGCCGCGTTCCCACAATCAATACCGCAACCGCGATCTCCTTGCCGTTCCGTTCTCCTTCCACTTGCCCCAGACTCACCACTTTCCACTCCGCAAGCCGAGAGGCGTATTTATCCAGCGGATGGCCCGAAACGTAGAATCCGAGCATCGCATATTCGCTCGCCAGCCGCTCGTGTTCGCTCCACGGCGCCGCATCGCGCAGTTCGAACGCCGGCGCTGCCGGCGCCGAGCCGCCTCCAAACAGTCCGTGCTGCCCCGATTCCTTGTTCCGCGCCACTCGTTGCAGCGCGGCCACCGCGTCGTCCACGCTCGCCAGCATCGATTCTCTCGGTCCAACCGAGTCCATCGCGCCGGACTTGATCAAGCTCTCAAATACCCGTTTGTTCAGGAATTTCGGTTCAATCCGCTCGCAGAAATCGTACAACGATTTAAATCGCCCTTGCTCCGTCCGCGAGCCTCGAATCGCCTTCGCCGTGTTCTCTCCCACATTCTTGATCGCCGCCAGTCCAAAGCGGATCGACTCTCCCACCGGCGTAAAATACAAATCCGATTCGTTCACGTCCGGCGGCAGAATCGAAATGCTCATTCCGCGCGCTTCGTTGATGTACTTCACCGCTTTGTCCGCGTTCCCCGTTTCGGATGTCAGCAGCGCCGCGATGAACTCCACCGGATAGTGCGCCTTCATGTAGGCCGTCTGATACGCCAGCAGCGCGTACGCGCAAGAGTGCGACTTGTTGAAGCCATATCCGGCAAACTCTTCCATCAAGTTAAAAATCCGCTCGGCCTTCTTTTCCGGAATCTTGTTGTTCGCGCAGCCATGCAGAAACTTCGCTCGCTGCGCCGCCATCTCTTCTTTCTTTTTCTTGCCCATCGCGCGCCGCAAAATGTCCGCTTCGCCCAGCGAAAAACTCGCCAGCCGGTTCGCGATCTGCATCACCTGCTCTTGGTAGAGGATCACGCCGTACGTCTCCTGCAAAATGTCCTGCAGTTGCGGCAATTCGAACGCGACGTTGGTTTTCCCGTGCTTTCGGTTGATAAAATCGTCGACCATTCCTCCTTGAATCGGGCCCGGCCGGTACAGCGCGTTCAGCGCCGTCAAATCTTCAATTCGCGTCGGCTGATACCGCCGCAAAATGTCGCGCATGCCGTGCGATTCAAACTGGAATATCGCCGTCGTGTCGCCGCGCGAAAAAAGCTTGTAAGTCGCCTCATCCTCCAGCGCAAGGTTTTCCAGGTCCACCTGCACGCCGCGGTTTTGCTCCACCATCTTCACCGCATCCTGCAATACGGTCAGCGTCGTCAGCCCAAGAAAATCCATCTTCAGCAAGCCGATCCGCTCGAGCGCATTCATGTCGTACTGCGTCGTCACTTCGTCGCGGTTCGTCTTGTAAACCGGCACCAGCTCCGTCAACGGCGCCGGTGAAATCACCACGCCGGCCGCGTGCGTCGACGCATGCCGCGCCAGCCCTTCCAGCCGCAGCGCCACCGCCATCAAATCCTTCAACTTGTCGTCCGAGTTGATCGCGGACTTCAGTTGCGGCGCTTCTTCCAAGGCATCCGCCAGTTCGATGCCCAGCGTCGTGGGCACCATCTTCGCGATGCGGTCCACTTCCGCATACGGAATGTCCATCGCGCGGCCCACGTCCTTGATCGCCGCTTTCGCCGCCATCGTTCCAAACGTAATAATCTGCGCCACGTTTTCGCGGCCGTATTTCTGCGTCACGTACTCGATCAATTCGCCGCGCCGCCGCATGCAGAAATCAATATCAATATCCGGCATCGAAACGCGTTCCGGATTCAAAAACCGCTCGAACAGCAGGTTGTATTGCAAGGGATCGACGTCCGTAATCCGCAGCGCATAACTCACCAGACTGCCCGCCGCCGAGCCGCGCCCCGGTCCCACCGGCACCCCTTGCGTCCGCGCGTAATGAATAAAATCCCAAACAATCAGAAAATATCCTTCGTACCGCATCTTCAGAATCATCTGGATTTCACTGCTGAGGCGCCGTTCATACTCGGAGAGCGGATTGCTCAGCGCGCCGGCCTTCGCCAGCCGCTCCAGATGCGGCACGCGCGTTGCAAATCCCTCGCGCACCACTTTTTCAAAATAACTTCCCGCGGAGTGTCCTTCCGGCACCTTGAATTCCGGAAACGGATTCGGAATTCGGTCGATCTTCACGTTGCAGCGCGAAGCAATCTCGACGGTCCGTGTCAATGCATCCGGAATCTCGCCGAAAATGCCGAACATCTCCTGCGCCGTCTTGAAATAAAACTGATCGGTCGGAAATTTCATCCGCCGCTCGTCGCTCATCGTCTTGCCGGTCTGAATGCACAGCAACACTTCTTGCGCGTGCGCGTCCTCGTGGTGCAGGTAATGGCAATCGTTCGTCGCCACCAGCGGAATCCCCGTCTCCCTTGAAAGCCGCACGAGATGCGGATTCACGCCTTTTTCAATCTCAAGCCCTTGGTCCTGAATCTCCAGAAAGAAATTCTGTTTTCCGAAAACATCGCGCAACCGGTACGCATTCTCCCGCGCGCGGTCCAGTTTCTCTTCCACCACCGCTTCCGTCACCGCGCCTTGCAGGCATGCGGACAGCGCAATCAGCCCCTTGCTGTGTTTCGCCAGCAGGTCGTAATCGATGCGCGGCTTGTAGTAGAAACCTTCCAGGAATCCCGCGGACACCAATTTAATTAAATTGTGGTATCCCTCCAGATTTTCGCAAAGCAATACCAGGTGATTGTTGCCGCGCTGTCCCGGCTCCCAATCGTCGCGATCGTTCGCCGCATTCGCCGAAGATTTCTCTCCTCGGTCGTGCCGGCTCCCCTTGGCCACGTACACTTCGCATCCGATAATCGGTTTTACGTCGCGCTTGCTCGCCTCATTGAAAAAATTCGCCGCCGCAAACAAATTTCCGTGATCCGTAATCGCCACCGCCGGCATCTTCTGGCGCGACGCTTCGTCCAGCAGCTCGCTCGTCTCGCAAGCGCCATCCAGCAAACTGTAATCCGTGTGAACGTGCAGGTGAACGAAATCAGGGCGTCCCATGAATTCCGATTCTAATTCCCTTGCGATAGAAATGCGACTCGCATTCTCGCGTTTTCAACAGCCTTGCGGATTTCGCTTCGCTTACTTCTTTTTTTTCTTTTCCGCTTTCGCTCCCGTCGCCGGCTTCTGATTCTTTCCCGCCGGAGCGGCCGTTTTCGCCGGTGCCGCCGCCGGCTTCCCCGCCGGTACGGGCGCCGCTTTTCCGACTATTTTTCCCGCGTGCTTTTTCTCTTTGCCCTTTGCTTCTTTCGGCTTGGGCTGTTCTTTAATTCCGGAAAGCTTCCGCAAAATCTTTTCGCGCTCTTCCGGCGTCTTCCCTCGGCCCGTCATTTGCATCGCAAAAACCTGGTCCACAACAACGTCGAACTTCGGCCCCGTTGCCATCCCAATCGCCGTCAATTCATTCACAATCGCCGGAATTCCTTGCCGCAACGGCCTCCACTTGTGCAGGTAAGCGCGAATCTTCGAAACCGCGGCCGAGTTCGAAGAAAACGCCAGCAGATGCGCCAGCGTATCGGTTCGCATCTTTTCCAAAAACCGGTATGCATCAATCGGCGCCGCCAGCTTTTTCCCCGACAGCTCTTTTCCCGCCGCGTGCGCTTCTTCTTCAAATCCCAGAATGTGATCCACTTCCGCCGCGCGGAATCCCAGTTTGTGCAGCACACTTCCCTGCTCGCGATCCTTCAGCCGTCCCAAAATCGCCAGCATCATCGGCGTCGCCAGCCGCGGCCGCAGCCCCGCCATGAACAAATCGTCGCGCACTTTGCTCAAGCGGTTGATCGCGTCGTAATCCGGATGCTTTTTCGCCAGCAGCGGATGAACCGTTTCGAGCAGCTCGTGCTCTTCCCACAATTTCAAAATCGCCGCCGGATTTTCCTCGCGCGCCAGCGAGTGCAGTTCCGCGCCCGCATCCTCCGGCGCAATCGTGTGATGCAAATCCCGCTCGATCGCCAGATCGAACCACTCCTGCGTCCGTTGCTCCAGCTTGAATCCCATCCGCGCCGCAAATCGCAGCACGCGCAGCAGCCGCACCGGCTGATTCGTAAAACTGTGAATGATCAGCGCGCGCACTTCCGCCCGCTCCACGTCCGAAAGCCCGTTCGTCGGGTCCAGCAACAATCCGCGCGAAGCCGGATTCAGCGAGATCGCGATCGCATTCAGCGAAAAATCTCGCCGCCGCAAATCTTCCATGATCGTCGACCACCGAATTTCCGGCCGCGTTCCCGGCCTCACATAGTGGTCGTCGCGCGCCGCCGCAATGCTCCCCTCACAGTCGCCGGAAAACAGAATCTCCACATGCCGCAGTTTCTCGTCCTCCGCCAGCACCTTCGCGCCGCCTTTTTCCAGTTCGCGCGCGATCTTCGATGGATTTCCTTCCACCGTAAAATCCAGGTCCCGCAGCGACGCGCCCGTCACCAGGTCGCGCACCGTTCCGCCCGTCAGATAGACGTTGTAGCCCATCGCCGCGGACAGCTCCTGCACCCGCAACAGCGCCGCTCTCTGTTCCGGCAGCAGCCGGCTCTCCAACAAAAACATATAATCTGGCATTGCACTCCTTCACCGTTAGGATGCGGCCGCAATTTCACGGCGGCACCCGCGCTCACTTCCGGGCCCTCACGCTATGCGCGTGGATGATGCGCCTTATACACCTGTTTCAACCGCTCTTCGACTACATGCGTATAGATCTGCGTCGTCGAAATGTCGGCATGGCCGAGCATCAACTGAACCGAACGCAGATCCGCGCCACGCTCCAGCAAGTGCGTGGCAAAACTATGTCGCAGCATGTGCGGGGTCAGCGCCACGCGCAGGCCCGCCTGCTTTCCGTAATTCGACAATATCTTCCACACGCCGACGCGGCTGATCTTCGCCCCGCGCCGGTTTACAAACAAAAACGGACTCACCAGCCCGTTTCGTGCGCCGCGCAGCAGCTCGGGCCTTCCGTCGCGCAAATACCGCTCCACGATCGCCAGCGCCTTTTTTCCCACCGGCACCACGCGCTCTTTGTCGCCCTTCCCGATGCACCGCACGCAACCCACCTTCGCGTCCAGGTCGTTCACCTTCAATCCCGTCAATTCCGAAACGCGCAATCCCGTCGAATACAAAATTTCCAGCATCGCGCGGTCTCGCAGCCCTTGCGGCGTGCTTCCGTCCGGCTGTTCCAGCAGCCGCTCCACGTCTTCCAGCCGCAAATAACCCGGCAACGACTTGCGAATCTTTGGCGATTCCAGATTCGCCGCCGGATCTTCCGTGATCGCGTCGTGAATCTGCGCGTACCGGAAAAAATTCCGCAGCGAAACCAGATTCCGCGCCACCGTCTTGCTCTCCAGCTTTTGCCGGTAGAGTCCCGCCAGAAAATCCACCAGGTTGTCCCGCGAAATCTTTCCAAGCTCCAGTTTTCGCTTTTTCGCAAACTCTTCAAACTTCGCCAAATCCCGCTTGTACGCCGTATACGTATTGATCGCGAGGCCCTTTTCGACCTTCACGTGCGTCAAAAACGACGAAATCGCGCTTCCCAGTTCCTTCACGTTTCCACGTACGCTTCCCCGCCGCGCTTCCGCCGCGTCGCAATGCCGTAAACTTCTTCAATCTCGTTGCACCGAAAAAGCCATGCCAGCCCCAGATACAATCCCGTCGCGCCCACAATCAAGCCCACAAAAATCAGCAGCTGCACGATGAACCTCGAGTGCACCGCATACTCCGTGTAGTGCGCGCCCAGCCAGCACGCCACGCCCATAATTCCCGCGCACAGCGAAATCTTTCCAAACGATCGAAGAATCTCTTTCGTCCCCAGCGCGCCGTACCGCAGCCGGAAAATAATCAGCAGCGCGAAAAAGTCGAAGTAGCATGCCAGCGCCGTCGCCAGCGCCGGCCCGCCGTTCTTCACCTTGTTAAAGAAAAACTCCAGAAACACGATGTTCAACAACACGTTCAGCACCATCGAAAGCGCCGCCACGATCACCGGCGTCCTCGTGTCCTTCGTCGAATAAAACGCCGGCACCACCAGCTTCACCGTCGCCAATCCCGGCAGCGCAATCGCGTAATAAAGCAGCGCCCTCGCCGTCAGCCGCGTGGACTCGGCAATAAACGCACCGTGCTGAAACAGCACGCGAATAATCGGCTCGCGCAAAATCATCAAGCCCAGCATCGCCGGAACCGTAATAAACGCCACCAGTCGAATCGAAAACGCCAGCGTCTTTTTCAATCCGCCATAATCGTTCGCCGCCGCTTGATGCGACATCATCGGCAAAATCGCCGTCGCCACCGCAATCGCATATCCGCCCAGCACCAGTTCCATCACTCGGTCCGAGTAGTACAGCGCCGTCAGGCTTCCTTTCGGCATGATGCTTGCCGTCGCAAACCGCGTGTCCACCAGCAGGTTGATCTGCGCCACGCCAATGCCAAACAGCCGCGGAATCATCAACCGCGCCACGTTTCGAATCCCCGGGTGCGAAAACGAAATCCCAAAATTGAACTTCATTCCCTTCTGCACCAGCATCGGCACTTGGATCAGAAACTGCAGCACGCCTCCCACCAATACTCCCACCGCGAGAGACGTCGCCGGACTCTTGAAATATTTCCAAACCGCCGCCACCGAAAACAAAATCGACGCCGCATTCCAGAAAATCGAAGTCGACGCCGGCAACCCGAACACATGAAAGCAGTTCAAAATCCCCATCGCCAGCGCCGCCAGCGCCACAAAAAACAAATACGGGAAAATAATGTGATTCAGCTCGACCGCCACGTCCAGCCCGCCCGCGCTCCCCACGTCCGAGGTGAACAAATGAATCACATAGGGCGAAAAGACCATTCCCAGCACGGTGATCACTGCCACCACCAGCGCCAGCGTCCAAAACAGCTTGTTGGCAAATTCCCAAACCGCCTCTTTCGCTTCCTCCTTCATGTACCGGGCAAAAACGGGAATAAACGACGCTGTCATCGCTCCTTCGGCCACCAGCCGCCGAAAAAGATTGGGGATGCGGAAAGCCAGCTGGTACGCAACCGATACGTCGGTCGTCCCCAGCAGCACCGCAATGCGTTGATCCCGAACGTAACCGAAAATACGGCTAACAATGGTGACCAGCGAGATGATCGAAGCCGATTTTAGGATTTGCTTCTTGTCGGTCAACGGGTGGCCCTCCAAGGCCTAACCCCAATGAAAACAATAGGTTGACAGGAAAATCGCGCTTAACATAACATACGTTTTCCGAAAGCGCAAATTTTAGCTCTTCGGCTGCTTTTCCGGGCGTCATTCGCCGCCTCGGCCGCCACTGGGTCAAATTTACACTGCGCTTTGCGCTTCGTTTCGTTGTACAAATTCCACGAGCAAGCGTTTGCTGCCCGCTCGGCGGTTCTTCAAGGAGTTTGAATTTTGGATGATCGCCCAGTTCTTTGCCGGTTTGCATCGCGTCGTTCGTGACACAATAAGTCGAAATTCAAACAGGCATTCAACGGCTCGCAGCCGCCCTCCGCTGCACCCGCTCAGTTTGCAGTTTGTGAATCGCAACGCAATGACGCAAGATTCACACTGAGTGGTAGCACGGAAATATCGCGCCAGAAACGGCTACTTTGAAGCGCCATACCCCAGCCTCGACTCACAAGAAGGTCGTCGTCTCTCTCATGGACCGCAAGTCCTTGCAGGGCTACCTCAACCCGTCTCGCCTCGG
>Ga0209166_10004109_pt1 | contig 10288 bp, 11 predicted proteins | sample Coa_R1_3_FD_187151 | JGI IMG/M metagenome (GOLD analysis project Ga0209166, IMG submission 187151) | Surface soil microbial communities from Centralia Pennsylvania, which are recovering from an underground coalmine fire - Coalmine... | ecosystem: Environmental > Terrestrial > Soil >... | reverse complement strand
ACATGTGCGTCCCGATCGAGCTGTTGCCGCCAATCCTGGACGACCTTTCCAAGGGACGCCCCGCGCATCCGCCGCGGCCCTGGCTCGGGCTTCTCTCGCACGATACGGGATCGAATGTCGTGGTGATGGATGTCTCTTCGGGCGGCCCGGCGGCCCGGGCGGAGGTGCGCGCCGGCGACATTGTCCTCGCCGTAGCCGGCCAGCCGGTCAGCAGCCTCGCCGACTTCTACACCAAGCTATGGAGCCTCGGCCCGGCGGGCGTGACGGCGCCGCTGAAGCTTCGGCGGGAACGCGACGTCTTCGACGTCGAGATCCGCACCATCGACCGCGCCTCGCGCCTGCGAAAGCGCCGCTTCAACTGAGCGATGGGGCGAACCGGGCCGCCGATCGCGCGCGGGCCTTGGCCGCTTCCGTGGTCCGGTCACGGGGCGGCGCGTTGGTCACCAGGGAGTCGAGCAGCTCGCGAGCCGAAGCCGTCACCTGCTCGACGGCGTGATCGAAGGCCGCCTCGTTGGCCTTGGAAGGGTGGGTGAAACCGCTCAGCTTGCGCACGAACTGCAGCGCCGAGGCGCGGATCTCGTCGTCCATCGCCGGCGGCTCGAAGTTGTAGAGGGTCTTGATGTTGCGGCACATGGCCTCTGTGCTCCGTTGAGATAGGCCGCCCACTCTACAGGGAACGCCGGGAGCGGTCAGCCGCGCTCTAGCGGCATGGGCGTCCTTGAACCGGGGGTCGCGGGCGGTATGCTTCCCCGATGAGCACCCAATTTCCGGCCGACAAGGCTCCGATCATCGTCATCGACCTGCAGACCGGGATGTTCGATGGGATCCGGGAGCCGCCGCTGCACGATGCGGCGGGCCTCGTCCAGCGCGTGCGGGCGCTGACCGCATGGGCGCGGCGCACCGGGCGGAAAGTGGCCTTCGTCCGTCACGACGGCGCGGCGGGCGATGGCCTGGCCCCGGGCGCGGCCGGCTGGCCGGTGTGGCCCGCCCTCGGCCAGGCTGCGGACGAGCCCACCTTCGCCAAGAGCGTGGGGGACGCTTTCAGCAATTCAGCGCTCGCCGATTGGGTGGCCGAACAGGGCGCGGGCGAGGTGGTTCTCCTGGGGGCTCAGACCGACGCCTGCGTCGCGGCCACGGTGAAGGGCGCGCTCGCGGCGGGCCTCAGGGTGACGGTGGTCGCCGACGCCCACAGCACCTGGCCCTACGGCGGCGAGACCGCCGAGCAGATCATCGCCCGCTACAACGCCGACTTCCGCGCCGCCGGCGCGACCCTGGTGACCGTCGGGACCCTGACCGGCGCCTGACCCGCGCCTGGGCGCGCGCGCAAATGCACATCGATCGTTTACGCGCCGGGACCTAGATTGGCCGGCGGGCCGCACAGGGCCGTGACCGCCGGGAGCCGATGATGTCGGATTCGCTCACCGCCGAGAGGACGCCGGCGGAGAAAGCCGAAAAGGTCGAGGGCCGGCCCCTGTCGGCCGCGGCGCAGTACGGCGCGGCCCTGGTCTTCGTGGCCCTCGCTACGGGTTGCGGCTTCATCCTCGAGCCGCTGATCGGCGCGCCCAACCTCGCCCTGGTCTTCGTCCTGCCGGTGATGGCCGCCGCCACCCTCTACGGCTGGGGCCCCTCCCTGGCGGCCACCCTCGGCGGCGTCCTCGCCTTCGACTTCTTCTTCACCGTCCCCCGCTACAGCCTGGCGATCGCCAGCCCATCGGACATCTGGGCCGCGGGGCTGCTGCTGGTGATCGCGGCCAGCGTCAGCACCATCGCCGCGGAGTCCCGGCGGCGGGAACGCGCCGCGCGGTGGGCGGCCGATCAGGCGCAGGTGCTTCAGACCCTGGCCCACCTCGTGATCCAGTCGGCGCCGACACCCGAGATCCTCGCCGCGGCGGCGACCGCCCTTCACCAGATCTTTCGCGCGCCGTCCGTCATCTACATCCAGCTGGCGGGCGCCCTGCGGCCCATCGCCAGTGCGGGCGGGGCCCAGATCACGCCAGCCGAGGAAGAGGCGGCCAAGGGCGCTCTCGAAGCCGGCCTGCGCACCCGCGCGGACACCTACCCCTACCCCAAGTCGGCCTTCGACTTCTGGCCGCTCGAAACGCCCAAGGGGCGCGCCTTCGTCCTGGGTGTCGGGTTCGTCCAGTCGGGGCGCGGTCGTCCGCCGGCGCCGGACCGCTTCATCGAGATCGTGGCCGCCTATCTGGCGACCGCCCTCGATCGCGGGTGAGGACAGCAGACCCGTTCGACTACCAAGTCTCCCGATAGGGCCTCACCTCGGTGAGGAAGGACCACGCGGATCGCGGCTGGTGGGCGATGTGCCAGGCTTCGTCGGCGATGTCGGCGGGCTGGATGAAGAAGTCGTCGGGCGCCTCGGCGAAGCGCTGCCGGGTCCAGGGGACGTCGATCACCGCATCGATCAGCAGATAGCTGGCGTGGACTGCCTTGGGGCCCATCTCGCGGGCGATCGCTTCCAGCAGGATGCGCTGGGCGGCCTTGGTGGGCGCGAAACCGGCGAAGGCCGCGCGCCCGCGCAGGGCCGAGGTGTTGCCTGTGGCGATGATCGTCCCGCCCCCCGCTGCTTCCATCCGCGGCGCCGCCCAGCGGGCGAGATGGAGCAGGGCCATGACGTTGACCTGGAAGTTCCGCTCGAGGATCTGGGGGTCGATCGCCAGGAAGCTGCCGAACGCGCCGCCGACGGCATTGTGGATGAGCACCTTGGGGGGCCCGGCCCAGGCCTCCGCCGTCTCGAGAGCGGACGCAAGCGCCGCGGGATCGCTGACGTCGCAGGGCAGCGCCAGCGTATCGCTCAGCTCCGCCGCCAGGGCGTCCAGGCGCCCGGCGTCGCGCGCCAGCATGGCGACGCGGTAGCCGCCGGCCTGGAACCGCCGGACTATGGCCGAACCCGTGCCGGGGCCGACGCCGGTGACGATGGCCAAGGGTGTCATGCGCCGCGCCTCACCACTTCTCGGCGTAGGGGCGGATCTCCTGTTCGAAGGTCCAGGCGTCGCGCGGCTGCTGGTGCAGCGCCCAGTAGGCTTCCGCCACGGCCTCGGGCCGCATCAGCTGATCGGGCTGGAGCCTCTCCAGCGCCTCGTCCCCGGAGCGCTCGCGGATCCTCTCGCGCACCCAGGCCGTGTCGACGCCGGCGTCGATCACCAGATGGGCCACATGCAGCCCGCCGGGTCCGAGCTCGCGCGCCGCCGACTGGGCGAGGGCGCGCAGGCCGAACTTGGCCGAGGCGAAGGCCGAATAGCCCACCCCGCCCCGCAGGCCCGCCGTGGCCCCGGTGAAGAACAGCGAACCGTATCCGCGCGGCGCCATGTGCCGCGCCGCCTCGCGCGCGGAGAGGAAGCCGGAGAAGCAGGCCATCTCCCACACCTTGCGGAACACCCGGGAGGTGGTCTCCAGCAGGGGGAAATTCACGTTCGCCCCGATGTTGAAGACGCTGAGCTCCAGAGGGGCGTCGGCCTCGGCGTCGGCGAAGAAGGCGGTGACCTGCTCCTCGTCACGGGCGTCGAGGGTGCGGGCCACGGCGCGGCCGCCGGCGGCCTCGATCTGCGCCTTCAGCGGCGCGAGACGCTCGCCGTTGCGGCGGCCCATGTAGACCGTGTAGCCCTCGGCCGCGAACTTCCGGGCGATCGCCGCCCCGATGAAATCGCCGGCGCCGACCACCGCCGCGGTGGCGTTGCGCATGTCGCTCTCCTGGATCGGTTCGGGGCTGGCCGGCCCCGGCGTCTCCATAGGTTCTGTTTTAGAACCTTGTCAAATCGGAAAACCGACCTACGCTGCCCGAAAATCGTGAGATCATAGGGGAGATGACCGTGGCGCCGCGCATCGAGTTCTACTTCGACTTCGGAAGCCCCAACGCCTACCTGGCTTACAAGGTCGTGCCCGCCATCGAGCGGCGGCTGGGAACGCGCTTCGAGCTCAAGCCAGCCCTGCTCGGCGGGATCTTCAAGGCCACCGGCAACCAGTCCCCCGCGGTCACCCTGGCCGGAGTGCCGGCGAAGGCCGCCTATGAGCGCCGCGAGACGGAGCGCTTCATCGCCCGGCACAACCTCACGAAGTTCCTGTTCAATCCGGCGTTCCCGATCAACACCCTGCACATGATGCGCGGCGCGATGCTGGCCAGGAAACTGGGGGTGTTCGAGCCCTATGTGGACGCGGTCTACGCCGGCATGTGGGAGCAGGGGCTGAACATGGGCGAGCTCGATGTCTATCACCGCGCCCTCGACGTCGCCGGCCTGCCGGCGCGGGAGTTCGCCGAGCACGTGGGCGATCCCGATGTGAAGGCCGCGCTCATCACCGCGACCGAGGAGGCCGTCGCGCGGGGCGCGTTCGGCAGCCCGGCGTTCTTCGTCGGCGACGAGATGTTCTTCGGCAAGGACCGCCTGCGCGATGTCGAGGAGGAATATCTCCGGCAGGCCCAGGCGGCGGCGGTCTAGCGCGACTGGGGGAGCTCCAGGGGCATGTGGGCGGAATCCGCGGCGCCCGGCCCCGGATCCACCTGCACCTGCCTGGGATCCAGCGCCTCCCGGCACTCCGAGCACACCAGCAGCGGATCGAAGTGGCGTCCGCAGGCGCCGTGGCGGTGCAGCAGCGGGCGCCCCGCCTCTCCCGACATGTGAATGTCACCCCAGTGCACGATCGCCATGACCACGGGATAGAGGTCGAGGCCCTTCTGCGTCAGACGGTACTCGTGGCGCGGGGGGTTCTGTTGATAGGCCGCTTTCGTCAGGACGCCGTTGTCGATCAGCTTCTGCAGCCGCTCGGCCAGGATCGGACGCGCGACGCCGAGCCGCGCCTGGAAATCGTCGAACCGGCGAACCCGCAGGAAGCAGTCGCGGAGGATCAGCAGGGTCCAGCGATCGCCGATCACCGACAGGGTCCGCGAGACCGAACAGGGCTGCTGGTCCAGCTCGCTCCATTGCATCGCGCGCACATCTCCTCGAGGATCGCTCGGCCTGGATCCGCAGGACCCGTAGATAGGGCGTTCCCGCCGGAAATGTCGACCGGGTTGGCCGACGCCTTACGCGCCGGTGACGGCCCGGACGGCCTCCCTGATCTTGGCTTGGCCGAACCGCCCGATCTGGCCGAGTTCGACGTGCGGCAGGTTGGGCAGCTCGTCGGACGCCACCACGGCGTCGACGATCGCCGGGCCGTCGCAGGCCAGAGCCTCGGCCAGGGTGGATCGCAGATCGCCCGGCTTGTCGACCTTGAAACCCCGCCCGCCGCAGGCCTCGGCCAGCGCCGCGAAGTCCGGATTGGGGAACCGGATGCCCTCTTCGAACGGCGGCAGGCCGATCGATTCGGCCTCGAGGTGGATCAGTCCGAACGCAGAATTGTTGTAGACCACCACCTTGACCGGCAGCTTGTGGTGCACGGCGGTCAGGAACTCGCACATCAGCATGTTGAAGCCGCCGTCGCCGGTGAGGGCGATGACCTGGCGCGCGCGATCGGCGGCCTGGATGCCGTTGGCCTGGCCGAGCGCCGTGCCGACGGCGGCGTTGTTGAACGAGCCGATGATCCTCTGCGAGCCCTTCTGGCGAACCCAGTTGCCTGACCACAGGGTGTTCAGGCCGGTATCGAAGACGAAGACCGCGTCGCGCGAGGCAAGGTCGCCGACCGCGCGGGCCACCGCCTGGGGATGGATGCGATCCCTGCTGCGCGTCGGGTCGGCCTGGCGGTCCAGATGTTCGTCCCACTTGCGCCGGGCCGCGGTCACCTCGTCGAAGAACGCCGTGTCCGTCCTGGCCGCGACACGGTCGAGAAGCCGCTTGAGCGTAGGCCTCGCCGAGCCGACGGCGCCGAAGAGGGTCGGCGCTCGCCGTCCCAGCGCCTCCGGACGTTCGTCGATCTGGACGACGACGGACTTCCTGGGCAGGAAGTCGGCGTAGGGATAGTCGGTCCCGACCATCAGCAGCAGGTCGCAGCGCATGACGGCGTCGTAGACCGGCTTGGTGCCGATCATGCCGATGCCGCCCATCCACCGCGGGTCGTCGTAGGGCATGATGTCCTTGCCCTTCACGGAATGGATAAGGGGGGCTTTCAGGCGATCGGAGAGGTCGCGCAGCTCATCGGCGGCGCCGTGACAGCCGGCGCCACACAGGATCACCACGCTGCCCGCCTGATCGACCAGGCGGGTGACCTCGATGAGATCGCTCTCGCTGGCGGCGAGCTCCGGCCGCGGCTTCAGGGTTGCGGCGCTGGCGACCGCGCCCTGCGCCTTGGCGCCGATCACATCCTGCGGCAGCGTCAGATGGGCGACGCCGCGCCCCGCATAGGCGGCCGCGATCGCCTGGTGAATCAGCGCCGGCGCCTGAGCCGGGGAGGAGATGGTTTCGGTGTAGAGCGCGACATCGCGGAACAGCAGATCCGGCTTGGTCGTCTGGATGTAGTCCGTCCCCTGGAACTGGCGCGCCATGTCGCCCGAGAGCGCCAGGACCGGCGCGTGGTCGCGGCTCGCCTCGTAGAGCCCCGCCACCAGGTGGGTGCTGCCGGGACCGGTGGTGCCCGCGCAGACGGCCAAGCGCCCGGTGAGCTTGGCCTGGCCGGCGGCGGCGAGCGCGGCGCCCTCCTCATGGCGAACGCCGATCCATTCGATCGCGCTTTTGCGGACCGCATGGGCCAGAGGATTGAGGGAATCGCCGATCAGGGCGAAGATCTGCTTGACGCCGATCTGCTCGAGCGCGCCGACCAGGACGTCCGCGACCGTATCCGACATCGTCCTTCTCCCGTTCCGTTGACCAGACCCCATAGATTGGGTGTCCTAGCGCAATCGGCGCCGCCGCGCCGCCTTACCGGTTCGGCGCCTCGCAATCGCGGCGCAGCGATCATACGTAGCGCTGCGGCGCGGCCCGCGCCGTCGGCCCACTCGGCGAAGGAATTCCCCCATGAAGTACAAGCAGCTCGGCCGCACCGGCCTGTTCGTCTCGGAGATCTGCCTGGGGGCCATGACCTTCGGCGGCAATCCCGACGCGGGGATGTGGGCGGCGATCGGCGCGCTCGGCCAGAGCGATGTCGACGGGATCGTCGGCCGGGCGCTGGCGGGCGGCGTCAACTTCTTTGACACCGCCGACGTCTATTCGTTCGGCGCCTCCGAGCGGCTGCTCGGCCAGGCGCTCAAGAACCTGGGCGCGAAGCGCAAGGACGTCGTCATCGCCACCAAGGTGTTCGGCCAGATGGGCGAGGGGCCGAACGACAAGGGGGCCTCGCGCGGCCACATCATGGACTCGGTGCAGGGCAGCCTGGAGCGGCTGCAGACCGACCACATCGACCTCTATCAGATTCACGGAACCGACGTGGTCACGCCGATCGACGAGACGTTGCGTGCGCTCGACGATCTCGTCAGCCAGGGGCTCGTCCGCTACGTCGGCGTCTCCAACTGGTCGGCGTGGAAGATCGCCAAGGCGCTCGGGCGTAGCGAGCTGAAGGACTACGCCCGCTTCGAGACCCTGCAGGCCTACTACTCGATCGCCGGGCGCGACCTGGAGCGCGACCTGGTCCCCATGCTCGTCGAAGAGGGGCTGGGCCTGATGGTCTGGTCGCCGCTGGCCGGCGGGCTCCTCTCCGGCAAGTTCGGACCAGGGGCCAACACGCCCGAAGGCGCGCGCCGCTCGGCGTTCGACTTCCCGCCGGTCGACAAGGAGCGCGCCTGGCCGATCGTCGAGGCCATGCGCGAGGTGGGGAACGCCCACGGCGTCTCGGTGGCCCGCGTGGCGCTCGCCTGGCTGCTCGCCAAGCCGCACGTGATGAGCGTGATCATCGGCGCCAAGACCACCGAGCAGCTCGAAGACAACCTCGCCGCCGCCGAACTCCGCCTGACCGCCGACGAGGTCGCGCGGCTGGACCAGATCAGCGCGCTGTCGCCGGAATACCCAGGCTGGATGCTCGACCGCCAAGGCGGCGCCCGCCGCCCCCGCCCCTTCGTCCCCGCCCCCCCGGAGCCCGTCCGCCAGACGGCGTAAAGGCTGGGCGCGCCCGCGCCGGCCTCCGCCTTCGCCTGGGTTCAAGCACCGCAACTCCCGCACAGGCGGCGGGAGTTGTCGGCGGCTGGGGGCTTCCCCTCGATTTTCCTCGGCCTTTCCGTCACAACACGCGCCTCATGAAATTCCTCGACCAGTGCAAGATCTACATCCGCTCGGGTGACGGGGGGGCGGGGGCGGTGTCGTTCCGGCGCGAGAAGTTCATCGAGTACGGCGGGCCGGACGGCGGCGACGGCGGGCGGGGCGGCGATGTGTGGATCGAGGCGGTCGATGGGCTGAACACCCTGATCGACTACCGCTACCATCAGCACTTCAAGGCCGGCACCGGCGGCCATGGCATGGGCCGCAACCGCACCGGCGCGGGGGGCGCCGACGCGGTGCTGCGCGTGCCGGTGGGGACGCAGGTGTTCGACGAGGAGCAGGAGCGGCTGATCGCCGACCTCGACAGGCCGGGCATGCGGGTGAGGCTGGCGGAAGGGGGGAACGGCGGCTTCGGCAACACCCACTTCAAGGGTCCCATCAACCAGGCGCCGCGCCACGCCAATCCGGGCCTCGAGGGCCAGGAATCCTGGATCTGGCTGCGTCTGAAGCTGATCGCCGACGTCGGCCTGGTGGGCCTTCCCAACGCCGGCAAGTCGACCCTGCTGGCCGCCGTCTCGGCGGCGACGCCGAAGATCGCCGACTATCCGTTCACCACCCTGCACCCCCACCTCGGGGTGGTCGACCTGTCCGGCAACGAGCGGTTCGTGATCGCCGACGTGCCGGGCCTGATCGAGGGCGCCTCCGAAGGGGCGGGGCTGGGGACGCGGTTCCTCGGCCACCTGGAGCGCACCGCCGTGCTGATCCACCTGATCGACGCCACGGGCGAGGATCCCGCGGGCGCCTGGCGGACCATCCGCGCCGAGCTGGCGGCCTATGGCGAAGGGCTGGAGGAGAAGAGCGAACTGATCGCGCTCAACAAGATCGACGCCCTGGACAAGGCGGCGCGGACGAAGGCGGCGCGGGCGATGAAGAAGGCCTCCGGCGAGGCTCCGTTCCTGATCTCGGGCGTCTCGGGCGAGGGGGTGACGGCGCTGCTGCGCGCCGCCCACGCCAGGGTCCGCCTGCGCGACGCCCCGATTGCGGAGAACGCGGCGCCGGGGACCTGGCGACCGTGAGCGCACTGAAGGACGCGCGCCTGATCGTCGTCAAGGTCGGCTCGGCCCTGCTGGTCAGCGGCGAGACCGGCCTCGTCGACCAGGCCTGGCTGGCCGCCTTCGCCGCCGACGCCGCGCGCCTGCGGACGCGGGGGCAGCGGCTGGTGGTGGTCTCCTCCGGCGCCGTGGCGCTCGGCCGGGCCCGGCTCGGGCTGGCGCGACGCCATTTGAGCCTGGCGGAGAAGCAGGCGGCGGCCGCCGCGGGTCAGTCCCTGCTGATGCGGGCCTGGGAGGAGGCCCTGGAGCCGCACGGCCTGCGCGCCGCCCAGATCCTGCTGACCCCCGACGATACCGAGATCCGCCGGCGGTTCCTCAACGCCCGGGCGACGCTGGAGACCCTGCTGGGCCTCGGCGCCGTGGCGGTGGTCAACGAGAACGACACCGTCGCCACCGAGGAGCTGCGCTACGGCGACAACGATCGCCTGGCGGCGCGGGTGGCGCAGATGGTGGGGGCCGACCTGCTGGTCCTACTGTCGGACGTCGACGGCCTCTACACCGCCGATCCGCGCCGCGAACCGTCGGCGGCGCACATACCCTTCGTCGAGGCGCTCACCGAGCGGGTGACGGCCATGGCCGGGGGGGCCAATTCGGTGGCGGGGCTGGGTGTCGGCGGCATGGCCACCAAGCTGGACGCCGCCCGCATCGCCGCGGGGGCCGGCTGCGCCACCCTGATCACGCTCGGCCGGCGCCCCGCGCCCCTGGCCGCGGTGGAGGATGGCGAGCGTGCGACGCTGATCGCCGCCGCCCAGTCGCCGTCGGCGGCCTACAAGGCGTGGATCGCCGGCTCGCTGACGCCGCAGGGCGTCCTGACCGTGGACCCAGGGGCCGCCGCCGCCCTGCGCCGCGGCAAGAGCCTGCTGGCCGCCGGCGTCAAGGGTGTCGAGGGCCGCTTCGGCAAGGGCGATGCGGTGGTGGTGCGCGACGGCGACGGCCGCGAGCTCGGCCGGGGGCTGGCCCGCTACGACGTGGCGGACGCGCGCCGCATCCTCGGCCTGCGCACCGGCGCCATCGAGGCGGTGCTCGGCTACGAGGCCGGGCCGCTGATCCACGCCGACGACCTGGCGCTGGCCCACCGGCCGGCCGGCGAGTGATGGGTCAGGCAAACGC
>Ga0209166_10004108_pt1 | contig 10290 bp, 9 predicted proteins | sample Coa_R1_3_FD_187151 | JGI IMG/M metagenome (GOLD analysis project Ga0209166, IMG submission 187151) | Surface soil microbial communities from Centralia Pennsylvania, which are recovering from an underground coalmine fire - Coalmine... | ecosystem: Environmental > Terrestrial > Soil > Unclassified... | reverse complement strand
ATCATGTCAGGAGAACGATTGTATCGGGACAGGCTGATCAGCCTATTCAAGCCTGCGTTGCCTCACCATAAGAAGCCAAGTGGGAATACCCGCTTAGCATTCGTAGCGAAATGCTGTTCTTTGACTCAAAATGTCTCAATGTTCTTCTGTTTCTCCCATTTTTGTGTTGACAAGAAAAAAACAGAGGGAAACTGGGCAGACCCAAAGGGGGAAGGGGAAAAGGAAACGGGAGACCTCTCAGGTTGAAAGAAAGGCTCTTCTCAAGAACATCTCCCCACAAAAGAGGATTGGAAAACAGGAGAGCATGAGAGAGGCTGATCCTCATCATGGGTTACCAAACAGGATGCATGAAGGAGTGTTCGTGGAACCTTTCATGCCGTTGTTGGAATTTCATCTTATAGGTTGCCTGCTTGACTTCCCAATAGTCCTTTTCTCAATTCCGATATCGAGATCTTCGTGTTCTGTTGTGTTATAATTGAGCTAGGCCCTCTCTATAGATCGGCTTACTCACTTTTTTTGCGTCTACAGGCGTAGTTAGGAGGTTTGTATGGGATACCACAAGGATGCCTCTTTCTCCCCCGGTCCTCGTGGGGAAAGTGTTCATCCCCTTGCTCTTGTTGCCCGGCTCATGCAGTCTGCTCCCGATATGCATGATGCGGATGAGGTCTTTCGCTGGTTATCCGATGCTCTCGTCCAAGGTCTGAATAGTTCTGTGGTCCAATGCTGGACCGCTCAGGTGCAGAGCACTGGTCGGTCTCAGATGGCGGTGCGAGCAGTTGCCTCCCAGAAGCCTTCCTTGCCTCAGCAGATATATCTCAATAGCCAGGTCGCGGCGGTGATTGAACGCTTCCTCCAGCAACCACGCCACGTTGTGCTCAGTCCGGTCACCAACATCTTTTCCCCCCCGCACGCCCATATCCTGGCTCAGTATGGCCTTCATTATTGGGGCGGCTACCTCCTGAGAAGTGGTGCGCTGTTCCCTCCTCACAATACTGGGTCTGCTGCCGGGGGGATCGCCCCCTCTCTCACTCTGGTGGTCTCGTTCTTTACGCCCTCTCCCCTCTCGCAACAACTCCTGCGAACGATCCATTTTCTCTCGGGGCAAGCGCTGCGCGTAGCGACCAGTCATGGTTTCCTTTCCTCTGTGATATCCGCCCCCCGACCAGCTCAACTCAGCTTTTCTGATCTCATTCCTCACAGGGCAGAAAATATAGAAGAGGCCCAGGCCGACAATCCCTTTGCAGGGGCGCGTATCATTTCCCAAAAGAAGGCCCGGCGGCTTTACTCCGCCGTGGATGGGGAGAAAACGGTCGCTGAACTGGCTGAACTGACGCATTTAGAGCAGCAAGAGATGCGCGAAGCCTTGAGCTACCTGCTCCAGCAAGACCAGATTCGGTTGCACGAGCGGGGAGGAACACCCGTGGAGAGGGCTGCCTTCCTGTAGGTTTGCGAAGAGCTGTTTCTTGTCAGGAGGAAACGAGACTGCTATGGATATCAACTTGCTTGCAAACATCACCTCATTTCCAGCCGGAGTGGCCTGTCTTCTCATCTCACTGCGTGCCTTCTACGTCTATAGGTTGTCTGGCAAAGATCTGCTCTCCATTATCGGACTCGCGATGGGCACAATTGCGCTCACGGTCTTCGTTGGCAATATAGGAGATTCCCATCTGGGCGGGAATCACTTCAGTACCGAATGGGCGAGGGCTGTGGGTTCATGGAGTGGAGCTCTGTTCATTTTCCTGAGTTCTCTGGTCAAATCTCATGAACAGGTCAAACATCTCAGGCGCTGGCAGATAACCACTGCCGTTGTTTTTATCATATTAATAGCACTTATGCCAGTATTACCTCCTTTAGGAGGTCCATTGGTTTCTGGGGTCATCAACAGCGTTCGCATGGTCATTTATGGGTGTGCCTGCCTCCGCTATGCCAGTCTCTATGTTTCAAAGAAAACCCGTTTTAGCCTGATCGTAGGCACAGCGTTTTTGGTGCTGGAAGTCGGATTTGGGTTGTATATGCCGCACCTGCTCTTCCCTGCCAGTTTTGTTCTTTTGTCCATTCTCTCGGCTTTCATACGCGCCGCTGGCTTTTTCACATTGATGATTGCCTATTCAATGGGATAATCCCTGGACTCTAAGGAGGCCGAGTTGTGCATCCTCTCCAGGACTGGATAAGAGCAGCGGGAGGTATCTTGCTGCGCATCCGGGGAGACGGAAGAGAGGTGGGACCATCGGCGGACGGCCTGTGGTGCTCGTTGGTTTTTCCTCCGTGAGACCCTCTCGCCAATGGAAGCCCACTCTTAAACCGGGCCGCAACTTGCAGGGCCTTCTAAAACCAGATACCCCCCTTTGTGCGGCAGGGTGACAGGCAGCCTCCCTCCTGAAACCGACCAGAACGGCGGAAGCCATCTTGCATTTTCTAAGGTGTAAGCGGACCAATTCGAGCCGTGGCCTGTGACAAAAAGGCAGTCCAGGTGGAGCCATCAACGCGCCACCACCAGTGGCTCACTGCTTTTTCCACCAGTGAAAACCCCTCTGGGCGCTGGATGTGATCGTGGCCATAGGGGTTGAGCAAAGGTGACTGGATCGGCTGTCTTGGCAGAGAGAGTTTGCGGTTGAAGATGAGAGAAGACCGCAGCAAGCGCCTACGTTTTCGTTCTCGGATCATGGAAGCTGGAGCCAGATGACCGTTGAGCACCATGCGCCCTTCCCGACCAGGGGTGCTCAAGGCTGGGTGGTGAGCGCCGTCTGGACAGCAGTGAGTAGGGCTTGGATCGTAAACGGCTTGCCGAGAGAGGTCGTGGCGCCAGCCAACCTTCCTTTGAGGTGATCGATCTTGCCATCGCGCCGGGAGAGGATGATGCAGGGGGTGTGGGCAAACAACGTTTTCGCTTTGATCCTTCTGATCACTTCGTAGCCATCCAGTTTGGGTAAACCCACATCCACCAGCAGCAGATCGGGTGGGGAGGTGGAGGCACTGAGCCAATGCATGGCCTGGATACCGTCAGGGAACGCATGGATCTCGTAGCCGGCTTTTCGCAGGGTGAGGGTCACAAGTTCTCGAACCGTCGCAGAGTCCTCCACCAGGAGGAGACAAGCAGCCACACCCTCCCTGCTCGTCTCTCCTTCTAGAGAGGAAGGGCCAATGTTGGGAGCAGAAGGGAGTGTGCCAGACTCTTTCACGCCAACGCAGAGGCTAAGCTCGGCCTGAGCATCCAAGCTTTCAAGGTCGTGATTGCCTGGAGGTCCTTGATGGGTCTGGCTCCCCTTGGGCCAGGGAATCAGGGTGATCTTTCGCAGACCTGGTAACGGATGCAGGATCGGATGCGTCATCAGCTTCTCCTTTCTCCCTCTGCTTCTTCTAGGCGATCTTGCTCTTCTCATCTCATCCTCGCGCACGCCACGCCCTCCTTTCCGCTGATGAGTCTCTTCACATCCCAACAGAGTCGTCATAGCCTCAAGATGGCTGCCAATACTCTTCCAGTCTGCTATGAGAGGGTGTGCCTGTCTTTCATACAAAGCTGTAGAGGACCCCCTTCTCCCCGGTCGAAGGGGCACACCCCTACTGCACTATCCAGATCGTGATGGTATTGCCTGACGCGGTGGCCAGCTGGGTACCATCCATTGACCAGGTGACGTTATGCACCATGGTATGCTGCTGAAACTGTATCAGCGGTTTCTGGCTCGGCACAGGATCCCAGACCGAGACCATCCCATCATCCGCCCCGACCGCGAGCAACCTTCCATCGGGCGACCAGGCCAGCGAACGGATGGCTCTTTGGGATACTCGCCACCGCTGCGAGACATCTGTGCAGCGAGGGCCATTGTCAGTATCCTGTTGCATCTGGCAGCTCAACCCATTCCAGAGACGGATAATGCCATCATCTCCTCCCACTGCCAGTTTCCCCCCAGTAGGGGCAAAAGCCAGAGCACGGAGGGGGGCTCGGCTCTCCTGATAGAAGCCATGAAGTTGCTGACCACTCGTGCTCTGCCAAACACGCACTACCCCACCCTGCGATGCCGAGGCCACCGTCTGACCATCAGTAGACCAACTCACCCCCTCTATCGGTGCCGTATGGAATGTAAAGGTGATCAACTTGCTATAGTTCTGCGTCTCCCAGACGATCGCCCGCCGATCTGCTCCACCTGACACCACTGCCATCTGACCATGTGCGGCCCAGGCCAGACTTGTCACCGACTGCGTATGGCCTGGAAGGGGACCTGCAAGCACTGCACCAGTCAGAGCATTGAAAAAGGTTATGCACGTATCCGCTCCAGTCACCAGCCTCCGCCCATCCGGCGACCAGGCTATTGCATGGGTGAGCGCAGGATGCTCAAGCGTCTGCACCACCGTCCCATCAGGCCTCCAAATAAAGACGTGCCTATCATCGGCGCCGCTAGCCAGCAGTTTCCCGTCGGGCGACCAGGCCAGCGCGCGTATGGTCTGCTGGTGCTGTGTAAATGTTACTAGTGGCTTGACCATCGTTGGGACGAGAGGGTGAGGGGTCAGGACCAGCGCCCCAGACGCAGGAAGTGGACGAAGGCCAGCAACAGCTCTGGAGAGAGAGACATAGGCCGCATAGCTCACGGCTACCCCACCGACCATCAGGAAAACACGGCGCATCAAAGGGCCTGGACGCCCTTTCCGCAGCACTGCTGAGAGATGCCCAGAGGTATTGCGATGCTGGAGCGTTGGAACAGCAGCGTTGTCGGTGATGGTTTGCGAGGAATGGATATCATCAGAAGACCACTGGGCATTATTTTTGGCCAGGGTTTCCACAGAGCCACTGAGCACGTAGGCATCCAGCGACAACTTTTCGCCTGCCCGCACACCCGATTCGAGGAGAGTTGTATGTTCAGAGAGAATATGCCCTTGAGGAGAGCGGCGTAACATATAGACCAGTCTTTTGCCAAAGAGGTCAGTCTTGGGAAGGTGTAACTCCTCGACCAGGGCTGGTACGAGTGCGGAAATTGGCGCATCGGCCACGACTTCTACAGAGCGCACTGAGCCAGATGCATTTTCTACTATGACTACTTCAAGCTTTTGCATTGGTTCCTCCATGGATGGTCACGCGATTGTCAACAAGAAGCATGGACATCCTCTTTGGCCATCGGCTGGATTGCTGAGAGGCCCTTTGACTTGCCTCTCGGATAGAGATGTAGTGTAGTCAGAAGGGGGAGAGAAATCAACGAAAGATGCTAGACAACTAGCAGACAACTACTGAACAAGGAGAAGCTCATGGGTTGGACACTCCAGAAACTATAGAATTCTGCACTCTTTCACTAGAGCTTGACAAAGTCTCTGGCTTCTGGAGTGCCCGACCCATGAACTTCTCGATTGTCTCATAGCTGTCTGTTAGTTGTCTGGTCTCTGTTGTAGATGTAGCCATCACCAAGGAGTAGACTCTACCCATCCGATCCCTCTTCTCTCACCAATGGGCCAAGAAGCCTGTGGGCAGGCACAGGAAAACTCGCCAGGACGTTCGTGCTCAGGTTCAGAGGATCACAAGAAGAAGGGAGAAGAGACCTGGCAACGCTGAAGGTGGCTTGACCTGTGGGGTGGTAACCTCGAACACCATGAGGGCTCCTCTCCCCTCTCAGTCACCGTGTTGATGAGCAAAAGGAAGAGAAAATGAAGAAGCGACAGTCACTCACGGCTCAGCAGTACTCTCACCGGTCCCATCGGAGCGCCATTCTGAGTGTGCTCTTCAGTAGCTTCAGTTCTCTGATGCTTCTGTTGGCATTTATTTGTGGCCCTTTCCTCTCACTGGCTTTCCCCTGCCTCCGCCACGAAGCGTCCCCAGGCAGGAACCTCATAGGACTCATAGGCTTGACGGTCATCTTCCTGCCATTGGTGCTGGCCATCACCCTGAGCTTCGTGGCAAAGCGGCCCGTGCTCACCCACGGGAATCTGGTCCTGGGTGCCCGCCTCCTTGGTCTCCTGCTGTTGACCCTCTCTCTGCTGCTGAGCCCGCTCTGGCTTCTCTCATTGCACTGGTTCGACCACCCTCTCTGTTCCTAGCGATACAACTGGCCTGCTCCTCGAAGCTCTCATACAGATGACTGTGGACAGAGCCAGAGAAGCAGGCCAACCTTTCTCAGAGAGAAGCGTCTTCATAGGGCCAGAGAGGGGTTGTTGACTCAAGATCTCTCCTCTCTTTCAACTCGACGGCTTTGAGCGAGAGTGATCTGTGCTAGGCCGCTCTGCGCACGATCGACCAGGTCTTGGCTGCCATCTGGGATCTCTTTGAGCATCTCCTGAAAGAAGATCGATGCTGCCTCATACTGCTGTTGCTTCAGACGGAGTTTTCCGAGATGGAAGAGAATCAGGCAGAGGAGTCGAGGTTTCTCATGCTGGTATGCCAGGAGCAGCGCTTCTTGATAAAACGCATCCGCCTTGTCGTATTCCCCTTTAGTCTCGGCTAACCAGCCCAGACTCGTGAGCAAACGGTAGATCAATTCATAGGCGCTGATGGAGCGTGCGAGCTCCAGTGCCTTCTGGGTCGTGACTTCTGCCTGGGCATAGTTTCCCAATTTGCCAGCCAGCCAGCCCTGTCCTGTGAGGAGTAAACAGGTGCAATAGCTGTGCTGAAACTGCTGTGCGATCTCCATTCCTTCCTGGTAGTAGGCCTCTGCCTGGGCATAGTTGCCCAGTGCTGTCGCCACCCACCCTACCCCTGCAAGTAAGTAACAAATGGCCTCTCGGTCGTTGATCTGACGGGCAAGGGGAAAGGCTTCCTGGCAGCAGGTCCCCGCCAGTGCGTAGTCTTGTTGCTCATAGGCAGCCAGTCCCAACCAGATGAGCAGATCCACGATCTGTTTGGGCGATCCCAGCTGGCGTGCAATGGCCAACCCTTCCTGGGCATAGGCTTTCGCTTGGGCAGGCTTCCCTCGAAACGTTTCCAGGAACGCGAGAGCGGAGAGCAAATAGCAGACCTGTCCTGGATCGTCTTGTTGGCGTGCCAGGGCCAGGCCTTCTTGGAGGTAGTCTTCTGCCTGGGTGGTTGCTCCCAAGATCCCGGCAATTTTCCCTAAGAGGCAGGAGATGGTGATGATGCTACGCGAATCTCCCAGAGATCTGGCAACGGTGTACGCTTGTTGGAGGCGTTCTCTGGCCAGAGGATGTAACCCTCTGGCCTGCAAAAAGGGGACGACTGCACACACTCCTCTGATCAGTTCTGGGTATTTCCCAAGCCGATATGCTGCCTCGAATGCCGCCAGGAGCGTGGGGATCTCCGGGTCGAGCTGCGCGTAATCGGTGTGGTGGGTCTCTGCGTAGGCCACGCTCCAGGTGATCCATCGTTCATGGACATCTGTTGTTGTCCCGAGCAATCTCTTCGCATAATCGGAGATGGTTTGGTGCACCATATACCGGCCCGGTCCACTATTCTCCAGTAAGCCTGCATCACTGAGTTCATCTAGAACATCTATCGCTTCCCCTGTTACCCCCACCGCCATCGCTTCGGAAAAGCTATTGGGCTTCGCAGGGAAGACGGAGAGCGCGTACAAGGATCTGCGGGCTTGCTCACTGAGTTGCTGGTCACTGACGGCAATCGTGGCGTACAACGAAAGGGGGATACCTGAGGGGAGACTGGGAGAACGCTCGAGCAAGGAGGTTGGGACGCTGAGCTGTAAGCGTCGCTCAGTATCATTTAACTGGGTGATGGCTGTATACAGACGGCGTGGCTGCCGGGTGAATGACTGAGACCTCAGGTATTTGCCCATAAGAGTCAATGCTAGCGGTAAGCTCCCTACGGAGTGGACGAGCGAGGAAGCGCTCTGGGCTTCCAGCCTGATGATCTCTGGGGCAAAGCGAGCCAGCAGGGCCAGCCCATCCGCCTCGGAGAGGTGAGAAACCTCCACGGCTCCCTCCCCAGCGAAGGCAAAAGCCACGTGTGGAAGGCGTGTGGTCACCAGGTATGCACAGTCAGGCCCTCCGACCTGAAAGGCCAAAGCTTCCTCTGCTTTCCAAGCATCATCAATGATGAGCAACATGCGACGGGTCCCGATGGCGGTACGCACAGCCATCCCCCACGCTTCCCAACGGCTCACGTCTCCCACTTGAGCCGCTGAAACGCCCAAGAGCGTTCCCCAGCGGGCAAGCAGGCCCAACACATTCGGCTCTGTTCCCAGCCCCACCCACAAGATCCCATCGCGAAACTGGCGCTGCACCTCGGGGTGAGCGGCCAGCGCTACTGCCAGCGCTGTTTTGCCAACCCCTGGCAAGCCATAGAAGGCCGTGAGTGCCGGGCTGCCACCAGTACCCAGTCGTCTCATGAGCTGCGCTAACAGAGAGTCTCGTCCAATCAAGAAGCCCTCTGCTGTCAAAGCCATAGGGATCATCGGGTCGAAGAGATTAGGCGCCTGTCCGATGGGGTATGGCAAGGGCGATGGGGAGGCCTCCCTCGTCTCCTCTTCGGCGGGCTCCTGGTCTCTCTCTGGCAAGAGGTCTAATTCTTCGGCATTCTTGCCAAAGAGGGCACACAATCTTTCGCGATAGTAGGGATAAGGCACAGCCTGGCCACTCTCCCAGCGATGCACTGTCCTGGCTGTCGTGCCAACCGCCTCAGCGAGCCGCTCCTGGGACCATCCGCGCAGCTCCCGTTCTTGTCTCAAGCGCTTATTGCGATGCATAGTCGGGCTCTCCCTTTGCGATCAGGTGCCTCCTGCTGGTGCTCCCACCCCTCTCTGCTCTCGAAGGGCTGCGCCTAGGAGTCAGATCTGCTCTGGGGCAAAGAAGACATCCGCGTGGACAGCTAGAAATACCCACTACTAGACAACTGCCAGACAACTAATAGACATTGTAGCATACTTAGGGCCTCCCGCAGTGGTGCGGATTCCAGGTAGAAGTCTAGCTCCGCTAGTGGGCTGACAAATGGAAGACACCTTAAAAGCACTAAGAGTTCTGGAAAGGAGGAATAAGAGCGCATGGCCGGATTGTATGGATTTGTGGGGGGTCACTATGAATGAAGACCCTTTGGAGGCGCAGGAGCCCATTCTTCCTCGAACGGTCTAGCAACAGGTTCGCCGGGTCAGGCGGCTTTCCTGGGTGATTCCTGGCCTGTTCCTGATCCACACAGTGCGACCAGGTGCATAGCCCCACGCGCTTGAGAGCTGAGCACTCTATGCGGTCCTCCGGGTCCGCCGTTTTTCTTGGCTTTTTCCACATCCTACCATTCACCTACCGGAGTGGTGTCAGAAACGGGTCAGCCTGTTGAAAAAGTCCAGGGAATCTCATCATTTTGCCTTTTGTGCACACTCTCTGAGCATAAAAGAGAGCGCTCTTCTGAGATATGCTCATCCACTAAGGACTTTTTCAACAAGCTGGACCAGTTGGAAATAGAGCGATTGAGAGAAGCGCTTCACGCCCTCTTCCCAAAGGGAAGAGCTCTTTGCTTTCTCATCTGGGAGGGAGAAGCAGCGTAGCCAAGCAGTTTGTGGTGGCTCTCAGAGCCTTCTTGCAACGACACACCCATGGTGTGGAAGGAGATGTGTGGGGTTATCGTGCAACTTCCAAAGCGGGGTCATTCCCGCCCTCTGTGTTTTGACACCTGATTTGACCCCTTATCGCGCCGAAAAGCCATTTTTCCGTCCGTGTGGGTCATCTCAATTCGGTAGTGTTATTGGCAAATCTACAGTCAAGACAGATCCCTTTCGGACGCCACCACAGTCTCTTTCCACCAAGGCTCCAGGGTTGGCTACAAGCGAGGGCTCTGGCGGCATCGTCGGTCAACCCACCGGACCTCACGTATCAGTTCCGTGATATCGCTCTGCCGTTCTGCTCTCTTCCATTGCTCCAGTCGCAGCGGCCCCTGGCGCAGGAACCGACTCCAGCAGGATGAGCAGGATGGGACGGAGATCTCTCTCATTGCTTCTATCGGTTTCTGCTCGCCTTTTCTTTGTTACCCCTTCTTGACCAAAGGGCTTGCTATTTCGCCTTGCGTCCCCAGACCGTCAGAAAATAGTCAATGGCACTAAAGTCTTCGGCGTGCATATCCTTCTCGGTCTGCGCATAGAGCTGATCCAGCTCCTGCTGGGTGGCGACGTGCATCTGCACCAGAAAAGGTTGGAAGAGTTTGTGAAAGACCAACAGGTTTTGACAGTTACTGTCGTGATCTTCTGTTCCCGCCGAATAATCCACGGCATGGGCTTGATGCCCCATGACCTCGTAGCCTGCTCGCTGCATCAAAGGGCGCAGCGCATTGGTCGTTCCATAGGTGCGACCAGAAGGCGAAAAGGAATGGCCGGCCTTGACATTGGCGATATAGCACAGACCCACCAGCCGCTCATAGGC
>Ga0209166_10004105_pt1 | contig 10293 bp, 6 predicted proteins | sample Coa_R1_3_FD_187151 | JGI IMG/M metagenome (GOLD analysis project Ga0209166, IMG submission 187151) | Surface soil microbial communities from Centralia Pennsylvania, which are recovering from an underground coalmine fire - Coalmine... | ecosystem: Environmental > Terrestrial > Soil > Unclassified... | reverse complement strand
TGCCATGAACATAAACCAAATGAAACGGGACATGCTTTCTCTGTCTCTTATCACACTGTTGTTTGTTTCCACGGCTGCGTTTGCGCAGAACACGGCGGACAACTCCAGCGGCAAGCAAGACACGCCGCAGAGCGATAAGGAAAAATCGTCTGACGCCAACGACCAGAAGGAAGTGGTAGCCCAGGAACCGGCTCCAGAGCCATGGTATGCCAACAGCCAGGGCGCTTATACCGTCTCGCTCGGTACCGGCCAGCTGATCAGTCTGTATCCGCAGGTGCGCAATGATCAGACCATCCCCAAAGGTGAGTACGTGGAAGGACAGCAGTCCGTCTCGCTGAAAAGCAAAGACGCCAGGTATCAGGTGCTCTACGGAGTCTCAGCCTACAGCGTCTACACCAACAGTATCGGTGGCGTAGGCGTGGGCTCAGACCTGGTTTCGACTTCGGTCAACCCGTATCTGGCGTTATTCATGCCATTCCGGACCGGCCGTTTCCTGATGCAATACTCCACAGTTATCAATCCCAATGATACGCAGAGCGGTGGCCCACAGGCATATCACACCCTCACGTTCAGCGCACTGGGGTCTCTCAGCCCGCGCTGGTACTGGACGGCCTCCACCAGCGGCAGCTACGGATCAGAGTCTGCGCGTCTGCAGGGCCCATTGAGTTTCCTGATAATACAGAGCACGCCCATCGCGGACACAACTTCCACGGCAGTATTGCTGCGCGCCAAGAACGTCGCTTTTTCCGAGAACAGCCTTGGCCTCGGTTGGTTGAAAAGCCGCCGCGATAAGATCAGCCTTACCGCCTTCCACATTTATACGGGCATTGAAGGCGACTCCACTACTGTTCCGCAATCGGTCGGTACACACGCAAATGCCGTTGGGGGAAGGCTTGAGTATGTTCGTACTCTTACCCCTCGAATCGACCTTCGCAGCTATGGTCAGACGGAATCGGTGTTGAACGGCCCCACTTGCAATACCTATGGCGGCGGTCTTGGCATTGGCGTCCGGATGACGCACTCGGTTGAGTTGGATGTGCGCGGCGGTCCGCAATGGACAACTGCCACTTGCGGCGCCGCCCAGTCAGCCAATTTCAGCGGCAGCCTGGTCAAAAATTTTGGACGTCAGGACAAGATTTACGCCAGCGTCAGTCGCCGGTTCTCCACCATCTCCGGATTAGGCGGTCATTGGGAAGACGACGCAACCGTGGGCTTCGCTAAAGGCATCCGCCGTTTGCTCTTCACAACGGATGCTGGCTATCTGCGTGGCGATACCATTTCACCCGCATTGCCCGGCTATCACGGTTACTTTGTCGCGCCGCGCGTCCGTTACAAGATCATGAACAGTATGGGCGTGAGCGCAGGCTATCGTTCGTTCAACGGCCAGGGTGGCAACATCGTGAGCGGAAATCTCAGCTACGCAGTCGTCGGCATTGAGTGGTATCCGGCGCCGCTCCACTTCTGATAAGGCCCAGAAAGGAACCATGAACCAGACGACACATAACGAAACTGCCAACCAGCTGATGGTCTTGTGGAACACTGTGCGTCACTATCGCCGGTGGATCTTCCTCGGTACAGTCATGTTTTCTCTTGCGGGATTCACCTTCGTGCTCCTGCTGCCGGACCGATACAAGGCCTCTACCACTATCCTGGTTGATCCACAAAAGGTCTCGGAGAAATATGTCAGCCCGACCGTGAGCTCTGATCCGGGGCAGCGCCTTAGCACGATCACCCAGCAGGTGCTGAGCACCACGCGCCTTCAGCAGATCATCGACGACATGCAGCTCTATCCTGATCTGCGTGGCAAGATCTCCCGCGAAGAGCTGATCGATCTGATGCGCAAAGACATCACGATTACCGTGAAGCAGGGCTCCTCCGCCGGCTTGAGCGCTTTCACCATTGAATATGAAGGCAGGCAGCGCCAGCAGGTAGCACAAGTGGCCAACCAGCTTGCCGCCAGCTTCATTGAGTGGAACGTGAAGAGCCGCGAGCAGCAAGCGCAGGACACCACGGAGTTCCTGGACGCACAGCTCAAGGAAGCCAAGCAAAATCTGGAGCAGCAGGAAGCCCGACTCAGCGCCTTCAAGATGCGTCACCTGGGTGAAATGCCTGAGCAGCAGCCGGCCAACATGCAGGCTCTATCGCAGTTGCAGGGGCAGTTTCAAGCCAATACTGACGCCCTGAACCGGCTTGAAGTTGAACGCACACTGCTCTCGCGCGGTCTGGAAAACGCCAGTACCGGCACGGACAAAACCGTTCCCGTACTCACCGAGCGCGCCCGGCTTGAGGCCGAACGGCGCCAGCTTAAGGCGCAGCTTCAGGACCTGCAAAACCGCTATACCAGCGCCCATCCTGAAGTTGTGGACGTGGCTGGACGGTTGCAGCGCGTGGAAACCAGACTGAAATCTCTGCCCCCCGACCCACCCGTCGTGGCGGAGTCTCAGGACAATACCGCGGTGACCGTGCGGCTTCAGATACTCGATCGTGAAGCCAAACGCCTCACGGAAGACCAGAAGCGCATCACTGGCCAGATGGCCGCGTATCGTGCCAAAGTGGATGCCGTTCCCGTCCGCGAGCAAGAGATGGCCGAACTGAACCGTAACTATAGCGTCTCCAAGGACCATTACCAGTCCCTGCTGGACAAAACTTTTTCGGCCGGCATGGCTGCTGATCTGGAAAAAAAGCAGCAAGCCGAGCACTTCACCATTCTTGATCTGGCCCAGGTGCCGGAAAAACCCTTCAAGCCCAAACGCGGTCTCATGCTCGTTGCGGCCTTTCTGGCCGCGCTGGCCATGTCTCTGGGCCTTGCGTATCTCAAGGACATGCTGAATGGCACGGTCAAGTTTGAGCGCGAACTGAAGTCAATGCTGCCCGCCAGTGTTCCTCTTCTGGCGGTTGTTCCTCAACTGCAGGCTGCTGCCGATCGGCGCAGTGCGATTCGCTTCGCCGTGATTGCCGTCGTCATTTCACTGATTGGGTGCGCGCTGGAAGCAGGTTTGTTCTTGAAACTACATCCGATCCTGTAAGCAGAGTAAAGATGCGGCACGTATATGGCGCCAAAAAGCGATTCCCCCGGAACGGCAAGGAAAATTCGCGGTTGGAACTCCCATGAGCTCACTAAAAACACTCTATCGGCACTCCTCCCACTACCTGGGTGGGCGGGTGGCCGTCATGCTCTTGGGGTTCATTTCCTTTCCCGTGTTCACGCGCATCTTTTCCGTCGCTGAATATGGCACCATCAACTTGATCACCAATACCGTCCTGCTGCTGACGGTGTTGTCCAAATTCGGTTTTCAACATTCCGTCCAGCGTTATTACCCTGAAGGCTCTGCTTCCGCCGACCCTGACACGCTTCGTCGTTACTACTCCACCTTGTTCTACAGCACGGCCCTCATGGCGTTGGCTTTGTCTCTGCTTTTCATCGCGTCATTGTTCTTTGGCGCCGGACGCCTGCTCGGCATCACTGCCGGTGGCACGCTGCTGCTGGCTTGCAGCCTGGTGATGATTCGCTCGCTCCGCTCCATGCAGATGAACCTGATGCAGATGGAAAACAAGACTAGGCTGTTCAACGGCATGGATATTCTCCAGAAAGCCCTGACCATCGGCGTGGTCTGCGGCCTGCTCTTCTTCTGGCAGAAAACGGTGTTCGCCTTCTTTCTCGGACTGGTTGTTGTCGAAGGTTTGATCCTGCTGCAATACCTTCCGGTGCTCGGCCGCCGCCAGTTGCTTTCTCCCGGCATGTTCGACGTCGGTTTTCTCCGCACCGCGGTGGCATTTTCCATGCCTCTGATGGCAGCCGAAATATCCTGGGTCGTACTCGATTCCGGCGACCGATTCTTCATCCAGCATTATCTTGGCGCGCAGGCGCTCGGCTTTTATGCTGCCGCTTACGGAATCGCCATCTACCTGCAAGACGTATTGATGCAGCCGCTGCAATTGGCTCTATTTCCCATCAGCATGCGCGTCTGGAACACTGAAGGCAAAAAAGCCACGCAGGATTTTCTTTCCCGCAGCCTGGATCAATTCATCCTCGTTGCCGTCGCAGTGGTTTGCGTCGCGATCGTAACGTCGCGCGATGTGATTGTGCTGCTCGCTTCCAGGAAATTCCAGGAGGCGCACATCCTGTTGCCATTCCTGGTAGTAGGCTTGGTGCTTTCTGCCGTGACCATTTATTTCCGTCCCGGCCTGATGATCCACAAACGCGCTTCCAAGATCGCTGTTGCCACGTTTTACGCCAGCATCCTCAACATCGCGCTTAACGTGGTCCTGCTGCCGCGCATTGGCCTTGTGGGCGCCGCCATCGCCACCACCATCAGTTACGGCGGCATCGTTCTGTTTCTTGCTTACCAGTCTCTGCGCGTCCTGCCGTACAAAGTGGAACTCGCTTCGTTTGCCAGATATGCGATTGTCGGCGCTGCTGCTGCATGGCTGGTGGCCCAGTTGCCGCTTGAAACCCCGCTGCTTAGCGCCGTGGTGAAGGGAAGTCTGATCCTGGTGCTGTATATGGTGGTTCTTTTTGTAATCGATAAACGCGTGCGCGAGCTTCTATCCAACATCTGGACGGCGCTGACCGGCCAACGGAGCCCTAAACCAGTATTAGAGCCGATGCCCGCTGTAACGGAGAGGACCTAAGCCGTGCATTTTGGACTGGAACAATACGTACCGCTGACGCTTTATATCGGAGCGATCGCCGCTTTCTTGCTCTCGCTCTTCTGGCGGCCGCAGGCGGGTCTGTATTTTCTGGTTCCATTGCTTCCATTGCAGACCATCCGCTATCGCATCCTGGACTTTCCTCTCGGTAACAAGCTGATTGACATGCTGCTGCTTGGCGTCGTCCTGGGCGCGATCTTCAAAGGCAGCTTCCGTTTTGCCCGCACGCCAATGAACAAGCTGCTCATCTTCTTCGGCATCTTTTGTTACATCCAGCTCTGGCGCGGCGCATTCTTTCTGAACTGGGCAATGCCTCTCTCCATCAGCGACCCACGGTTCTCCAACTGGAAGAACTACATGGTCATGTTCATCATTTTTGCCGTCGTGGTGAGCGTGATCAAGGATGTGAAGCAGATCAAGGTCCTGGTGGTGCTCATGTGCCTTTCTACGCTGGCAGTGGATAAGGGCTTTTACGGCACTATGAGCGACCGCGATACCTCACATTTCTCTTATGACGTGCGCGATGGCGGCGCGCTGGGATACGCGGGCGTAAACGGCGTGGCCACGTTCGAAGCCGAGTTCATGCTGTTTGTTCTGGGACTAAGTGCGTTGCAGAAGCGCAAATCCATCAAGCTGGTTCTGTGGGGCCTGTTCGCCTTCAGCAGCTATTGCTTGCTGTTCTCGTACTCGCGCGAGGCTTACGTGGGAATCCTGGTGGGATTGCTTTTCCTTGGCCTGGTGCGTCAGCGTTGGGTTCTCATCGCTCTGGTTGCGTTCCTTCTTAGCTGGCAGAGTCTCGTCCCGACCTCCGTCCAGGAGCGCATCCTCATGACCTATGACAAAAACGAGCAGCAGCTTGATACGTCAGCGCAAGACCGCGTGGCCTTGTGGGACGATGCCATGAACATGTTCCGTCAGAATCCCGTTCTCGGCGTTGGTTTTGACACGTATCAATGGCAGCACCGCTTTGGCATTTATACGGACACGCACAACTATTTCCTGAAAGTGCTGGTGGAAACAGGCGTCCTGGGACTCATGTTCTTCCTTTTTATTCTGGCTAAAATGACGCGGCTGGGCGTGAAGCTGTATCGCAGCGCGCAGGACCCGTTTCTTCAGTCGATTGGTTTGGGCTTCGCCCTGCTGATGGCCTGTGTGTTCGTCGTAAATTTCTTTGGCGATCGCTGGCTTTATGTGGAAGTCAACGGATTTCTATGGGTCATGCTGGCCTGCGTGGTGCGCGGCCAGATGATAGAGAGCGAGTGCAAGGAACAACAGGTCGCAGTCGCCGCGGAAGCTCCGCCGGGGCCTTTGCCGTGGGGGCGTGAGGAAGGGCCGGCATTGGCGTAAGAGACTCTAAATACTATGTGCGGAATCTTCGGACAAATCGGCAGTTCGCCCGCGGACGAAAAATGCGGGCTGGAACTCCATCACCGCGGTCCAGACGATGACGGGCTGAAATACTTCGCCCTGTCGCAAGGCCCCGTCTGGGTGAGTTTGCAGCACCGCCGGCTCTCGATCATCGATCTTTCGTCCGCCGGGCATCAGCCCATGTGCAATGAAGATGAATCTATCTGGATCACCTTCAACGGCGAAATTTATAACTTCCAGGATTTGCGCAGGCAACTTGTTGCCACGGGACACAACTTCCGTTCCCACAGCGATACTGAAGTCATCGTCCACGGCTACGAAGAGTGGGGCAATGACGTTGTAAAAAAACTGCGCGGCATGTTTGCCTTTGCGCTCTGGGATCAGCGCCATCACCGCATGCTGCTCGCTACCGATCATATGGGCAAGAAGCCGCTCTTCTATTCGCATAACGATGGCGGCCGCAAATTCGTTTTTGCCTCTGAGATCAAGGCCATCCTGAAAGCGGGTGTGCCTGCTGAACCCGACCCGGTGGCCTTGCACGACTACCTGACCTATTTGTATTTCCCCTATCCTTCCACCGCTTTCAAGCATGTGCGCAAAATGGCGCCCGGCTCGGCCATGGAAATTTTGGTCGACTCCGACGGCAATTTGCGCAAACGTGAATGGAAATACTGGGACGCGGCCGAGACCGCCGGCGCGCCATTGCAGATGTCGGAAGCCGACATGATCGATCGCGCCCGCGACTTGATGGAAGAATCCGTCAAGCTGCGCATGGTCAGCGATGTGCCGCTGGGACTCTTTCTGAGCGGCGGCCTGGACTCAAGCGCGATCACCGCTTTTGCTTCCAAGAACAACGCGGAGCAGGTGAAGACCTTCACCATCGGCTTTGAGAACAGCAAATTTTACGACGAACAACCCGCGGCCAAATTGGTGGCGGAAAAGTTCAATACTGACCATCACATCCTGCAAGCCGACGAAGCCTGTGCCGCCTATATGACCAAGGTTGTCGGCCACTTTGATGAACCATTCGGCAATCCCACGGCGATTCTTGAATACATCATCACCAAGCAGATGCGGAAGCACGTTACCGTAGCTATCTCTGGCGACGGCGGCGACGAGCTCTTTGGCGGCTACGTGCGCTATGCCGGCGCCGCACTGGCCCGCAAGTATCGGCAGTTGCCGCAGTTCATCACCAAGGGTCTGGTCTCGCGTCTATCGGGATTCATGAATGACGCCACGGACGGGCGCCACGGGTTCCGACGCGCGCGCGAATTTGCCCGGTCGGCATGGCAGGCTGAAGAAGACATGTACATCGACTGGGTCGGCTATTTTTCTGCCGGTGAAAAACAGGAACTATACACGCCTGATTTCGCCGCCTCGGTCGCTGGCCGTGATTCCGGGGACTTTCTCCGTCAGTTCTTCCGCCACGGCGCCAAGCTCGATCCGCTGAGCCGATTGGGCTATGTGGACGCCGCATCGTTCCTCTGCTGCAATTGCCTGGAATATGCTGACCGCATGTCCATGGCGAATTCGCTTGAAGTCCGAGCTCCATTTACCGACTATCGCCTTTTCGAGTTTGCCATGCAGGTGCCACAGCGCATGAAGGTGCGCAACATGACCACCAAGTGGATCACGCGCCAGGCCATGAGCGGCATTCTGCCCCAGGAAGTACTCACCAAGAAGAAGATGGGCTTCAACCCGCCGTTGCCGCAGTGGATCAATGGCGAGCTGCGGCCGGTGATACAACAGTTCCTTTCGCCTGCGGCCATTGAGCGCCGGGGCATCTTCCGTGCTGGCGCGGTGCAAAAGCTCCTGCACGACCATGAAGAGGACCGCCGCGACAATGCATTGAAGATCTGGGCGCTCTTGATGATCGAAGTGTGGCAGCGCATGTACTTTGATAAGCAGTCGGAGGACTCCGTCCTGGAATCCGTGCTGAGCGAAGCGAACCGCAAGCCTGTTGTTCAGGTCGGCGAGGTGGAGAAATCAAACCCTGACGTGATTTGTATTCGGTAGGAGAACCGATGGTGGGGATTTTGTTAGTGCAATTCGGAGCGGTGGCAGGCATGGCCAGAGTGGCATTTTGGCTGGCCGCGTTCCTTTTGCTTTATGTCTACGCCGGATATCCGTTATTGCTCGCGGTGATCAGTCTGTTTGTGCGCCGCCCTCGTCCTGAAGCGGGATATGCGCCGCGGATCTCCGTGTTGATTGCCGCCTATAACGAGGAAGAAGCCATCGAGCGCAAGCTCCGGCAAACTCTGGCCCTGGAATATCCCGCGGACAAGATCGAAGTGCTTGTGCTTTCAGATTGCTCTACTGACCGCACGGATGAAATCGTAAAGGCATTTCCCGACACACGCGTTCGTCTGGTGAGGATGCCGGAGCGTCGCGGCAAGACCTACGCGCAGAATTACGGAATCAAAGAGGCTACAGGCGAGGTCATCATTTTCTCTGACGCCACCGCCATCTATCACCCAAAAGCTCTTCTTTATCTGGCATGTAACTATCAGGATGCAACGGTCGGTGCCGTCAGCGGTCGTTATCAGTATTTTGATCCCGGCGAGCAATCCCCCACCGGCCTGGGCAGCGTGGCTTTCTGGAACTACGAAAACATGATCAAGAAGCTGCAATCACGCATCCGCACCATTACCGGCTGCTGCGGTTGTATCTATTCGGTCCGCAAGACCGCGTACACGGAATTGCCGGCGGACATCATCAGCGATCTGGTGCAGCCTCTGCAGGCGATCAGAAAAGGTTACAGAGTCCTGTTTGAAGACCGCGCCCTGGCCTATGAACAAACAACCCAGTCCACCAGTGAAGAGTTTTCGATGCGCGTCCGTGTGGTGACTCGTGCTATGCGCGGCCTGCTCAGCGTTTCCGACCTTCTGCAGCCGTGGAAATTTGCGTGGCCAGCGTTTCAATTGTGGTCGCACAAGGTAATGCGCTGGATGGTTCCCCTGTTCCTGACCGCGGTCTTCGTGGCCAACCTTTCATTGCTGGATACGCCCTTTTACCGCGTGACGCTGGCGCTTCAGCTGGCTTTTTATGCGGCCGCCCTTCTCAACATGCTTCTGCCCCTGCATCGCAAATGGAAGCCGCTGGGCATCCCGCTCTTCTTCTGTACCTTGAACGCGGCGGCGCTGGTTAGCATGTTAGAGATCTGCCGCGGGCGCAAGTACGTCACTTGGCAGACTGTGAGGGCGCGCCGATGAAGATTGAGTTTCTTACCCAGGAAGATTCGCTGTACATCCTTCCGTTTTTTGAAGAGTTCCTCAAGAACTACGCAGGCGAATTTGAGATCGCGCGAATCTCCTGCTGCCGCGCCATGGGAAAGCGCTCCAGGTTGCAATTGCTGCAGGAACTTAAGTGGCTTTATGGCGTGACCGGTCTTGGCAAACTGCTTCTACAGGCGGGAGTTGCCAAAGTATTATCCATCCTGCCGCGAAGCCGTGGCTCGCAACGCTTCTATTCCATTGCCCAGCTTGCTAAAGCTTATGGCATTCCTTATGAGCGCGTCGATAACCCGAACCAACCGGAATTTACTGATGTCTTGCAGCAGCGTTTGCCACACCTCTTGATCTCGGTGGCGTGTCCGTACATCTTGAAGGAAAAGCTTCTGGGAATTCCGCCCCGCGGTTGCATCAACATCCACCATGCGCCACTGCCTCGATATAAAGGTATGATGCCTACGTTCTGGCAGCTATACCATGGCGAGCAGCAACTCGGCGTGACGATTCATTACATGGCGGCCAAAGTGGATGAAGGCGACGCGCTGTTGCAGGAATCGCTGCCAGTACAGCAGGGTGAGTCGCTGCACAACCTGATTCGCCGCAGTAAGCGCCATGGGGCACATTGCATGGCCAGAGTCGTGCGCAGCCTGCAATCGAATGAGGCGGTTGCGGTACAGATGGACCACGCGAAGGGAAGCTACTTTACCTTCCCCAAGCGCGAAGAAGCGCAGGAATTTCGCCGCCGAGGACTGCGCGCAATTTGAAAGTGATGACCATGGCAAGTCCATTTACCCGATCTGCGTTGCGTGCCCACGGAAAAACATTCTGGGCCGGCCTGCTGCGTGCATCGGGCATGTTGTATCTGGCCGGGAAATGGGTGCAGCGGCACGGGCCCATCGTGCTCACCTTCCATCGCGTATTGACCGATTCTGAAGTGCAACAGACTGCTTCTCTCCCGGGAATGATTGTTCGCAGCAGCACATTCGCTGGGTTCCTCAAATACGCGTCGCAGACTTCTGAATTTGTCGACCTATCGCGTGAGTCG